>MDTB01112102.1_pt1 | contig 109943 bp, 97 predicted proteins | sample 811161 | NCBI WGS metagenome assembly MDTB01 (sample SAMN05326650, study PRJNA326480) | marine metagenome | isolation source: seawater | place: Mediterranean Sea | collected 2009
ATTATTGATTGGCATTATCTTAACGGCCAACTTGTTCTCTAGGTTATCCAAGTATCCATTGCAAGCAAGAACAACATGGTCGGCTTTGACCTCACCCTGATTGGTCTTAACAATGCAAGGGGAGCCATTTGAATACGATGTTACTCTAGAATTTTCATAGATTTTGACGCCTGAATCTTCTGCTGCTTTTGCAAGTCCAAGTGCATAATTGAGCGGATGAAGATGGGCTCCACCCATGTCCAGAGATCCTCCCCCATCAAAGTATGAGCTGTGAAACATTTCACTCACCTCTTCAGGGCTCATGTAACGAACTAAATCATAGCCATAATCACTATTTAGTTTTTCTACATATTCTTTATGATGATGATCATCGCCCCTGTCATTGGAAACAGTTGCATTTCCAGCCTTCAAGTCGCAGGCAATTTCATGTTTTTCAATTCTGGTCTTTACGATGCTTTTTCCATATTCCGAGAGCTGCCAAAGCTCATTGGCAAACGACTTGCCGTAATCTTTTTCTAATTCATGAATCTTTTTGTTATGGCCACTTCCAACCTGTCCTCCGTTTCGTCCTGAGGCTCCCCATGCCAATTTATTTGCTTCTAAAATCGTGACATCGTAACCTCTTTCAGAAAGGTTGAGCGCGGTTAAAAGACCGGTGTAGCCTGCGCCTATCACACATACATCTGCTGCATGTGAACCGTTTAATGAGGGTCTTTCTTTGAGATTATTTGCAGTGTGATAGTAGTAAGAGTCTGGATAATCGATGGATTCTTTCATATCAGTCGACTATAGCTTTTGGACAGCTTCTTGCGTCTCATCCAAGGTTGTTCTTGCTTTATCTACAAGCTCATCAATTTCCTCATGATTGATTATCAAAGGCGGTGCAATGATCATGCTGTCGCCAACGGCCCTCATGACCAAACCATTTTTAATAGAGATATCTCTGCACAATGAGCCCGTATTGAAATCACTGGGGAACCTGGATCGCTTCACTTTATCGTTAGTAAGCTCTATTGCTCCCATTAATCCCTTTATCCTAGCCTCTCCAACTATTGGATGGTCTCCTAAGGATAACCATTTGTCCCTTAAATAGGGTGCAATCGAGTGTTTTACACTGTCCAAGATATTTTCCTTCTTGATGAGCTCAATATTCTTCAGAGCCACGGCACACGCTGCTGGGTGTCCTGAATAAGTGAACCCATGAGCAAACTCACCTCCTTCTTCAATTATGGTGCCTGCTACACGATCGCTGACCAAAACTCCGCCCAGTGGTAAATATCCTGATGTGACTCCTTTGGCAAATGGAATCATGTCTGGTTTTATTTTATAGAAGGTCGACCCGAACCACTCTCCTAGCCTTCCAAATCCTGTAATCACTTCATCGGCAATTAATAGAATTCCATAGCGATCGCATATTTTCTGAACCTCTGGCCAATAGCTGTCTGGCGGAATAATTACGCCGCCAGCGCCTTGAATAGGCTCTGCAATAAATGCAGCTACATTTTCAACTCCGTGTTCCTCAATTGCTCTTTCGAGATCTCTGGCAACATTTACGCCGAATTCATCGGGATCGAGATCGCCTCCCTCTCCATACCAATATGGTTGTTGGATATGGTCGATTCCTGGAATGGGCAAGCCTCCCTGTTGATGCATTCCAGTCATTCCTCCTAAACTTGCTCCAGCTACAGTACTTCCGTGATATGCATTATTCCTTCCAAGGATAATTTGTTTGTTTGGATGACCCAGTAGACTCCAGTAATATCTAACCATTCTTAAGACGGTGTCATTTGACTCCGAACCAGAACCGGTAAAGAAAACATGATTTAAATGATCTGGTGCAAGCTCACCAATGACTCTGCTGAGTTCAATCGCAGGCGGATGCGTGCACTGAAAGAAATTATTGTAGTATGGCAACTCTTGCATCTGCTCGTAAGCAGCCTTAGATAGTTCGTCTCTGCCGTAACCCAGGTTGACATTCCATAAACCTGACATGCCATCTAAGATCTGGTTACCCTGTGCATCCCAAATATAAACTCCATCGCCTTTTGTGATTACTCTGGTGCCCTTTTCAGCTAGCTCACCATGATCAGTAAATGGATGAAGGTGATGCTCACTATCAAGCTTTTGCCAATTCTTTAATTCTTTATTCATATTTAAACGCTCAAGAGAAGATTCTCTCTTTCCCAGGGGCTGATTACCTGAAAGTACTCATTATACTCATCCTCTTTCATTGCGACATATATTTGGGAGAACCTATTGCCCATCAATGCGGGCATCGTTTCACTCTCTCTTAAAATATCAATGGCTGTTGAAAGATTCTTTGGCAGGTTAAATTGCATATTTGATGCATTTGAGTCCTCAGGCGTAGTTGGCTGAAGAGATTTCTGGATCCCCAAATAGCCGCAAGCAAGTGTAGAGGCAATTGATAAATATGGATTAACATCTGCTCCACCGATCCTAAACTCAACCCTTTTATTCTCTGGCGATGAAGTCGGGACTCTTAGTCCAGTCGTTCTATTGTCATAACCCCAACATAAGTTAATCGGTGCATTTTGGAATCGTTGAAACCTTCGATATGAATTCACATAAGGCGCATTAAATAATATTGACTCGGGAGTGAACTGCTGAAGACCTGCTATAAAACCTCTAAATGTATCTGTTTCATCTTGTGAGTTTGAAAAAACATTTTTCCCTGAATCGCCATCAACGAGTGAAATATGCCAATGCATTGCACTGCCTGGCTGATCTTCTAATGGTTTTGCCAAGAAAGTTGCGTATATTCCGTGCTGCATTGCTGCTTCCCTAATCAGTCTCTTGAAAATCATCACCTGATCACAAATCATCAATGGATCATCATGCTCAAAATTGATCTCCAGTTGAGCGGTTCCCATTTCATGCTCTAAAGTATCTATTTTTACATTCATAGCATCTGAGTAAGAGTGAATCTGATCGATGATTGGTTCAAATTCATCCAATGCATCCAAACTAAAGGGCCTTCTGACTGTTTCTTGTCGTCCAGAACGTCCGATTGGTGTCTGGAGCACCTGATTTGGATCGGTGTTTCTCTGAACAAGATAAAACTCTAGTTCAGGAGCAACAACAGGTCTCATGCCGCTATCTCTATATAGTTGGAGAATATTCTTAAGTACTTGCCTAGGCGAGATGTCGACATTCGAGCCATCCTCATAGAAGCAATCATTCACAACTGTGGCTGTAGGGTCCTTCATCCATGGCAGAAGTTTTAAGGTCGTCAGATCGGGTCTTATAAGAATGTCTCTATCTGCGGGGTTGATATAACCATCGGGGAGGAATTTTCCTGTGACAGATTGAGTAAATACAGATTCTGGCAACCTGATTACTGATCCCGAAGTAAATTTTTCAACCGGAATGAGCTTGCCTCGAGCTGTGCCTGCCATATCAGGAACTATGGTTTCAACTTCTTGGATATTATTTTCAGTCAGCCAATTTTGTATGTCTTTATCTTCCATGCCTTTCTGAATACTCCTGACATGAGGTGCCAAACGCCTCGAATATTTTTCTTGAAACAGCACTTTTCTCCGGTTTCCATTCCGGGTGCCATTGGACGGATAAATTAAATCCTGCTGCATCTCTAATGGTAAATGCTTCAACCAACCCCCCGTGGGAAAGTGCCTCAATATTTAAGCCTTGGCCTAGCTGCTTTACGCCTTGGCCATGGAGAGAATTAACCTCGGCTTCAAGAAGACCGGTTAATTGATTTAAATATCCCCCCTCCTCAAAAGATACGCTATGACTGATGTCATATTGATCCTCTATGGATGCACTGCGATCAAAGTCATGTCCCTTGAAATCAGATTCATTTTCAAGTGATTGATACAGTGAGCCTCCAAAAATAACATTCATTTCCTGAAATCCTCGACAAATTGCAAGGATTGGTAATTCCATATCTATAATTTTCTTAATTGCTCTAAAAACATATTCATCACGAGATGGGTCAATCAACATTTCAGAATCATTGATCTTATCGCTATATCTATCAGGGTGCACATTCGATAAGCTGCCCGTTAGTAAGAATCCATCAAGGCGATTCAAGATTGATCTCATTGAAGACAGGTCATCGCTTGGAATGAGTACAGAGGTTACATCGGAGTACTCATGGATCGCTTTAATATATTTCTCTCCCACAACATGAAAAGGGTGTCGTTCAATTTCTTTACGACAACAAACAATACCGACCAGTGGCTTATTAGAGTTGGGCATATAATTTTTTTGTAATATTAAGTACTGATTGTACTAATTATGAGGTCTTTTGAGTAAGTCTTAATTTAAGTCTAAGGTTGTATTTTCCCTCACGCACATCATTGACAAAGCAAATAAGTGCTGGGACAAAGACAAGAACGAGATAAGGCACGAAAAGCATTCCAAAAATAAATGTGATCGCGAGTGGCTGAATGAGTCTTGCCTGAAGACTGCCTTCAAAAATTATTGGCGTCAAACCAACAATAGTGGTTATTGTGGTTATAAGAACTGGTCTGAACCTCTCCCTAATGGCCTCGTTGATTGCACGAATTAGAATGTATCCATCACTTTGGAATTCTTTGATTGCTCTTACAAGAATGATCGAGTCATTGACCAATACTCCTGTCAGCCCAAAGAAAGCCAATAAACTAAACATGCTCAGGTTAAAGCCCAACACAAGGTGACCCAATATTGCCCCAATTAATCCAAATGGAACAACTGCCAATATTAGGAAAGGAGTCGTATAACTCGAGAAAACCCAAGCAAGAATAATAAATATGGAGGCAAATGTAATGATCAGGGCCAATCTCAACCCAGAAAACGCTTCAGCTTGCTCGAGGGCTTTTCCATCGTAGACCAATCGCACTCCATAATCTCTCTCAATAAGAGGCTCGATATCAGTTCTAACAGCCTGTAGGACAATATTGGTTGTTGTAACGGTTGGGTCAACGTCACCAGTAACAGCAACTTGTCTCACCCCGTCTTTCTTTCTTATTTTGGTAAAACCAAGCCTTTTCTTAAGATTTACTACTTCTGAGAGAACAACGCTTCCTCCATCCGGAGCAGTTAAATAAATGTCTCTGATTGTCTGATTCTCGGTCTCGCCTGCTGGTAACTTAACTCTAACAATCACTTCTTCTGTGTCTTGAGAAAAACGTTGCGCAACAGAGCCTGAAAATGAGTTTCTAACTTGTCTAGCTACTTCTTCTGCAGTGAAACCTATTGCTTCACCTTCTGGCTTAATTTCCAGAAGTATTTCTTCCTTGCCATAAGGCAAATCATCTTCCAGTGCTATAAGTCCAGGTAGAACTCTCATTTCATTTCTCAGAGCAAGCGCTGCTTTTTTCATTTGAGAAAGATTGTCTCCAATGACACGGATATCAATATCCCTTCCAGGAGGTCCTCCAACAGAGTCCTCAAAAATCACAAAGTTCTCAATACCAGACATTATGCGAGTTTCAGCTTCCCAAGCTTCAATGAATTCTCGGTTCCTTATGAGTCTTACATCACCTGAAACAAGTTCAGCCACGAATGATCCAATGTGCCCACCAGATACGTCACTAGAAAAGGACCCTTTTCCTGTGTAACTGACTCCGATGTTACCAACGCCGTAGTTGACGAGACTTCCTTTCTGACCTGTTAGCTTTTCTTCTACAGAATAGAGTGCTCTTCCAATCTCATTGACCATCTCTTCTGTTCTTTCCTCAGATGTGCCTGGGGAAAAAGAAAAATTCGCAAGTAGAATATCGCTTTCAGGAGTATCAAAAAACTCAAAGTTAACCCTCCCAGTTGATAACAGAGTGAGAGAGACTAGCAACATACAAATTGTGGCTGTAATCGTGAAGCCCTTTTTTGTATAAGTCTTTTCGATAATAGGGAGTACCCTATCATCTCTAAATCGGTTGAAATATATATCAAATTTTCTCGGTTTATTTTCGCCTTCCGAGACTTTTTTGAGAGACGAGCGAAGATGATGTGGAAGGATTAAAAAACACTCAACCAAGCTTGCTATTATGACGAGCGACAAAGTGATTGGAACAGCTGAAATAATGTTTCCAACATCGTTTTGTATAAGCAAAATAGGAAGGAATGCTGCCACAGTAGTAAGCATTGCGGCAAGCACAGGCGGAAACATTCTCTGTGCGCCTAGGCGAGCAGCCTCTTTGTAATTCATTCCTCTTCTATGAAGAGTGGTCGTATGTTCAGAAACAACAATCGCGTCATCGACCACAATGCCGATACCCATAATCAAAGCAAACATGCTGATCATATCCAGGGATAAGCCCATTTGACTCATTGCACCCAGGGCAGCCATGAATGCAACTGGTATTCCAGCAGCAACCCAAATTGCAACACGCCCATTCAGGAAAACGAATAACACTAAAAGAACAAGGATCAATCCTGTCCCTCCATTCTCAAGTATCATGTTAATTCTTTGTCTAACTTGATCAGAGAAAACGTCGTAGACAACAATCTCGAGAGATGCGGGATAAAGGCTAGCAACTTGGGTCATATACTTCTCGACAGCTTCCTGCGATACGAGAGAGTCTGCGCCTCTGGTCCTATAGACTTTCAAACCAATTGAAGGACCTTCTGAATTTACCCTATAGTTGGAGTTGACTCTGAAAGTTTCATAAACATTTGCGATGTCACTGAGATAAACTTTTTCTCCAGAAGATTTTGAGACAACCTCAATGTCTCGAAGCTCATTTGGGCTTCTAGCGAGACGATCGCTCCTTATTTGTCTTGATACACCTCCGCTGTTTATACTACCTGACGGAAGATCTATGCTTGATGATGAAAGCTCTGATGAGACTTGGCCAAGAGTAAGATCCAATTCTCTGAGGTTGTCCGAAGAAATTTCCACCCATATTTCACTGTCTCTAACGCCCTGAAACTCGACATTAGCAAGTCCTAAGCTTATGAGATCATCTCGGATTTGTCTGGCATAAAATTTAAGAGTCTTCTCAGAAAATGGTCCTGAAATATCAATTGCGCAGACTTCGTCTCTTTGAAGAACCTGAGTAACAATTGGTTTTTCTATGTCCTGAGGGAATGTTGTGATTCTAGAAACAGCTGACTGAACATCGGTCAAAGCTTTGGTCATGCTCACGCTTTCTTTAAACGATATATACATTTTAGCCCTGCCCTCAAAGGCAGTTGAATTGACTTCTTTGACGCCGTTTATAAATCTTACTTCGGGCTCAACGGCATTGATGATATTGCTCTCAATGTCTTCTGCGCTTGCACCTTGCCACTCAACATCAACACTTACAAGCTCGAGTCCAAAATCGGGCATAAGCTGTCTTTTGAGTTGTGTAATCCCAAATGCACCATAGAGAATGAGTATGGCCATGAGTAAGTTGGCAGCAACTTTATGACGACTAAAGAAAGCAATGATTCCGCTATCCGGTTGCATTGTATCCCGCGGATTAATCGGCCTATTTTTTTGGCTGTAATTTTTAAATACCATCAGAGAATATCGACTTTAACGCCTTCACCGGCTTCTCTAAGTTGGTTTGTCACAATTAAGTCGCCATTTTGAATCATTAGTTCCTCAGTCGGCTGAATTAGAACATTCGATTGATCGTATCCAGAAATCGCTATTCCAACTTTCTTCAGTCTTTGATCTTTAACAATGTATATATATTCATCATTGAAAACTGCTGTCTCTGGAATCCTAATGACTGATATGTATGTTTTATCTGGCATTCTCAAACGTACGAATGCTCCTGGTCTAAGAGGTGTTTCCAGCTCTTTATCCATTTCAATAGTTGCAAATATATTCACTCCACCTGTATTGGATGTGATTTCAGCGCCCACTCTGGAAATCGAGGCATCAAAAACTAAATCTTTCTGTCCTACTGTCCATCTGACCTCTATGGCTCTTCCTAAAATTTCACTTTCATCTTCGAGCAGTCTTCCATATTGAGACTTGGAAATCGAAAATCGAACTTCCATGTTTTTAATGTCGATGATCTCTCCAATTTTATCATTGAAGGTGCTGACTTGTTTGCCGAGAGTAGCCTGTACATCATTTATTACTCCATCAAATGGAGCAAATAACTCGGTGTCTCTTAAATCTTTCTCTGATTCAGATAAAACGAGCTCTTGTTGTGTCTTCTCCAATAATGCATTGTCTCTAAATTGCTCAGAGATTGATCCTTGTTTGAATAGCTCATCTGCTCTCTCAAAATCTCTGGTCATCACATCAAGTTTTGCAGTTTCTTCAGTCACAGAATTTCTATATTCGAAGTCATCAATTCTGAGGAGCAACTCACCTTTTTTTACAACCGCTCCTTCTTTAAAATTATCTCCAACTTTAATGACCTGACCGCCAACGAGGGCTCTGAGCTCGCTCCTTCTTGATGTAATAACTTCACCAAAAAGAGCTACCGTGGGTTGAATGTTGCCATATTGGGCTTCGATTACTGAAACGGGCCATGATTTTTCTTGTATTACAAGAATCTCTGGCTCATCTTTTGTGGCCCTTAAAAATGATATAACCAAGAAGGTGCCAACCAGTAAAAGCACAATTGGATTCACTCTCTTAATTTTATTTATGTATTCTTTCATGATTCGACTTAGGGATGGGATTCGTTGATGTATAACCATCGGATTCTTTTAAGAATTATTTTAATTTTCGAATGCTAATAGAATTAGTGCTTTCAAAGGATAGACGTTACAAAAAGTTACATCAAATCATGATGAAATAATCATAAATTTTGCATTGCACTCTGCAATAACTTTTTCTTCCTCTTTTGTTTTCATAACACCATACATCATTGCCATTCTTGATTTGGTTTTTAAATGGTGTCCCTCGAGTATTACTGTTTCCCCTGTATGAAGAGAGTTTTTATAACGAAGATCGCATTTTGCTGTCTGTGCAGGCTTCCCCTTTAGAAACAGCCAATTTGCCATTACATCATCGAGTAAACTAAAGATGATTCCGCCGTGGGTGGTATCTTGGAAACCTACATGGGTTTTTGCAGGTGTAAACTCTGCTCTACAGATATCTTCGTCATCGATAATAAATTTTATTTTCAATCCAATTGGATTTTCTGGGCCACAAACAAAACAATGGTTTGAACTTAAATCAATCTCGCTCATATCAAATCGAATCTTCTTGAATTATTCTTGCTGTTGATAACCCCAGCAGTACTTCCAGAAAAATGGGCGGCTAGAACAACGGTATTTGAATCAGTGAGTTCGTCTACAATCTTCACACGTGTTTCATTTGATAAATCTTTGTCATCACAAAATACTGTCGATATGGATGGACAATCAACCTGAATGGGGTTGTGAAGAACGTCTCCTGTCAGTATGCCATTCCTATCTTTCGAATTTATCTCTACACAATAGTGTCCGGGACTATGGCCGGGCGTTTTTATAAGATTTATTTCCCTACCTAAGTCAGTTGAATCATCGATGATGTTAGCCTGTCCTGATTCCATTATCGGCAATATGCTATCTTGATAAACAAGCTTTGTATATTCATCATACGGACTCTTAGATTCTTTTTGCATGCTTGAGAGCTCTTCGCTAGAAAAAAGGTATTTTGCATTTGGGAATGTAGGCACCCAAACTCCATTCTCTAGTCTAGTATTCCAACCTACATGATCAGCATGTAAGTGGGTACACATGACAATATCTATAGATTCCAACGTTAATCCGAACGATTCTAAATTCCGAAGGTATTTGCTGTTTCTGTTATTCCAATGACTCAGAATAGATTCATTTTTCTTGTATATTGGGCCTTGTCCCACTCTGCGCTTGTCATTGCCAATGCACGTATCAACCAATATGTTCAGATTTGGTGTTCTAATAAGGAATGAATGCATGCTTAAAAGAATCATTTTGCTCATTGGCTCATAGAATGGATAAATCCAGTCCATATTCTTTTCAAATATTCCCAAGTCAATTTCTGGAAATGCATTTAGCACAGGAAAACGCTCGATACCGTCTATCACTTTATCAACAGAGAGTTCACCAAAATGCAGGGTCTTCATACAAATAGTGTAGTTTAATTATTTAGGAGGCTTAAGTTTATTTATAAAAAATACTGAAGATTCTTCTAAACCAATCTTGCCTTCTTTTACAAACAAGACAAAAGATCAAGGCAGCAAATCCAGCGAGTATCCCATCCATGCCAGCTGCATTGGCAAGGGCTTCTACATTTTTTCTTACTGGCTGAATCCATGAAATAGATTTAGTAGTTTGATTCTCAAGATTACTAATATTTTCAAGTTCAGAATCGATGGATGCCTCAAGAGCTGAAATACTTTCTTGTAGATTATTGTTTTCTGACTGTTCTCTTTGAAGGATAATTGCCGCTGAAGCAATTTGTCTTTGTAGATCTTGGATTACGGCTGAATCTAATTCAGTATCAAGACCTGCCAATCTACTATTGAGTTGATTGATTGAATTATTGATTGATTCAATATTGGTTCGACTTTCAGATACTGCTTCAATTGCATTCCTCAACTCTGACTGATTAAGAGTGATAGCCTCCCTGGATTCTATCAAAGGTTCAATTGGGCCTTCCTTTGGTGTGATAAAGGCAAGAAATGTAAAAATGGACGCAAACAGAATTGCTAAATCTGTAACTTTAATCAGACTATCTTTGAAAGAATTGAGCATATCTCTTATTTGAGAAGAAAAAGGGCTCTTTTGCAAGAGCCCTTTTCTATTGCTTTTAAAATTTTAAAAACTTAAAAAGCTTGTTTCTCATTTACATACCGCGTGAGCCGTACATTCCTGAGAGAATAGCAAGAACGATGATACCTACTACACCGTTGTCACCTAGCGTATTAATCAAATCGATCAAATTACCAAGTACAGCGCCGACAAATGGTACATCCATACCAAATACTACGCCTGCAGCAACACCAAGTGCTACTAAAGCGACAGCGATATCAGTTAGTTCTCCTATCCAACCCTTGATTTTATTCATGATAAAATCCTCCCCTAATTAAGGTTAACTTTAATGTTCTTATATCAAACGACATGTTTAAAAAAGAACAATTTAAATCTAGTCAGATTTGATGAAATAGGTCAAAATTTGAATATTATTTGTTTTTATACAACATATTTAGGGTCTTTCAGATGGGTTTGTCTTGCTAGGTTTCAGCCATTCTTAATAATTCCACCGAGTTTAATAAAATATTATTTATCACTCTATCTCATTGATATTAATGATATTATTGTTTATTTTTTAAAAAGTTTTTGATTTCAGGATATAAGGCGATTAATTTGCGTAAATTAGACTCATTCTAAAAGGAAAATTATCTTTTATTGGGTTAATTTTGTGGTGGCCAGAGGTGGAATCGAACCACCGACACGCGGATTTTCAGTCCGCTGCTCTACCTACTGAGCTATCTGGCCACGGTTGGCATATTCTATAGAAAAATGATCATAATTGTGAAGAAATTATTCTGTTGGAGGGATATATTCTTTTGGCTTTTCCGCGGTACCTTCAAATAAAAACTTAATCATCTCATTTTGAAGATATGCCCTTGCAGAAGGGTCAACCATTGATAGTCTGTTTTCATTGATCAGCATGGTTTGATGTTGCAACCATAGATCCCATGCCTCTTGTGAAATATTTAAATGAACTCTTTCACCAAGACTTCCTGGATATGGTGGTCTTTCCATCTGTTCCAGGTCTCTCTTGTAATATTCACAAAATATTTTTTTAGTCATCTATAAATTATAATCGATCAATAATTTTTTTGACTGCTTTTGATGTCGCAATTGAATTTATTTTTTGAGCCTTAATAAAGGTCATATTCTTTTTCAGTCTCTCAACTTTGGAGTCACTTATATCTATGATCACAGGATTAATTTGAATATCAATATGACTAAGAGAATGAGTAAATGAATCTATATTATTTTGATAATTAATCTTGCTAATTCCAGTATTTGACTCTATCCAAGACTCAACCTTTTCATCAGTCTCTAGAGTTGGAAATGACCATAATCCTGGCCAGATCCCATTCGCATCTCTTTGCTCTAGTAAAAAACTATCTTCGGACCTGATAACTAAAAAATTATATTCAATTTTTCTTTTTTGTTTTTTTGCTTTCTTTTGAGGGATAAGTTCGATCTTATTCTTCTTCTTTGCAATACAACTTTTAACAACAGGGCATTGATCACATTTATATTTTTTTGGCAAGCAAACAGTAGCGCCTAAATCCATTATTGCTTGAGTGTATATATCGAAGTCAGTCTCAGGTGTACATCTTTCAGAGAGCTTCCATATTTTTTTTAACATACCTGCTTTTGTTAGATCTCCCTCGATAAAAAAATGTCTTGAAAGGACTCTCTTTACATTGCCATCCATAATTGCTCTAGGTTCAATATTATTGAGCGAAAGTATTGCTCCGGCTGTCGATGGACCGATACCAGGTAATGAAAGTATTTCATCAAATTTGTTAGGGAATATTCCTCCGTAATCTTTTTTTATAATTAATGCGGCCTTATGGAGATTTCTTGCTCTGGAGTAGTAACCGAGACCTGACCAATGAGACATAACCTCAGACTGTTCTGAGTTTGCAAGGTCATTAATTTTTGGGAACTTAGAGATAAACTTTGTGAAATATGGAATTACAGTTTTTACCTGGGTTTGTTGCAACATAATCTCTGAAACCCATGTTCTATATGGCGTTTTATTTTTCTGCCATGGTAAGTCTTTTCTTCCATGTTCACTCCACCAGTGAAGAATTGGTTTCGTAAATATCTCTTGGGGATTTTGTTTGGTCAACTCTAGCCAATAATTTTTGTAGCGCCTATAAATGCCACGATAAAGATCAGAATATAGGTAGTATGAACCCAGATTAGTGTTGTATTCATTCCGCCACTTATTTCAGACTCTAAATCAGGAGAAGAGCCCTCAATTGCAAGTCTCTCAAATGATTGCCCTAGAGGGAAAAACGCAATCTCAATACCAAGTATAGTCAAATTAACCAAGCCGTATAAACCCACCTTTAGGGCTACATAATTAGCAGGGAAAGGACCGTAATCCATATATGATGAGATAGAAACTAAAATTAAACCAAGTCCCAATGAAGCTACAATAAATCGATTAATCTTTGATAGTTTTTGTCCCCATGGCTTATTTAAATTTGCTGCGCCTCCAACATTAATCACTAACCAGACTAGCGTAAATAGCCACATCAGGCTTAAAGTTATTTGAGATGGCTCAATAAGGCCCACACTCTTAGATAATTGCACGCCAAAAGGTAGTGCCATCACCCACATAACTCTCGGAAGCAGTTCAATTTTTAAAGCCATTTCCAACATCTGGAATCTAGTCTCGATAGCGAGAGTTGGGTCAACAGACTTCTTTGAGCAGAGCATTACCCCAACATCTGTTCCCAACCAGAAAACAAACATACAAATATGAAGAAATTTCCAAATCTCATATTCGGCCATGGGTTAGGTCCTTTTTACTTCTGGATCTACGGACTCACCATCTTCCTGCCATGAATAAAGCTCTCCAATGTATTGAGACAATAGAAAATTGGTCTCCTCTGACTCACCGTCTGCCTCGAGGGCTTCAAGATTTCTTTGTGCAAGTTCTATAGCTCTTGCCACCCTATAATCTCTGAAGGCCTGACTTTTCTGCATTGCCTTAGAGATTTCCATTTGATCAAGGAAGTCTTGGGTAATAGTTACACTGACTCCAGACCATGAAAGATTAATTTCGCTCACAATTTTTCCTCATATGCTTTTGACTTATCTAGATTATCATTAAATCAAAATATTTTGACAATACTTTATCCCGTTACTGTTTGTTACTTTTTCTCCTTTATCGTGCAATTGTTTTCATATATATTCATTAGACAATCATGTATTTAGGAGTTTTCAATGAGACCACATGTGGAACTAATTCAACAAAGCGATCTTTGCTGGCATCCTGCTGAACTTCACGGAGGAACAGGAAGAGCGATGCAAAGAAATCTTTCCTATGACGAGGAAGATGGTTCTTGCTCAACAAAAGTAATTTTTGAGACTCCTTGGGATCGTCCTGGTGGATATCATGAAGCAGATACAGAATGGTTTGTGCTTGAGGGCAAAGTAAAAATGGGCAATGAGACATTCGGACCAGGTATGTATTGGAGAGCGCCAGCTGGTCTGAGGGTTCCTGATATAAGTGTCGATGAAGGCTCAGAGGTTCTAATATTTAGAGAGTATGGCGATTGGGGATTCTCAGTATCCGAAACTGACAAAAGTGATTTTGTTCCAGAAGGTGGAAATACTGCTTCTGAAGAGCCGGGGAAATTAACCATTTGCGATTCAGCAAAAATGGATTGGATGGACAACATATACGAGGGAGATTCGCAAAGATTCCTTCAATTAAAAATCCTATATCACGATCCTTCTCCAGAAGGAGAAAACGAAAAAGGATTCATTACTTTACTTGGTTGGGCTCCTCCAGGATGGTCCGATAACAGGCTTATCCATCATCCTGTATTTGAAGAGGCATATACATTGACAGGGCACATGGAATATAACTTTGGTCGATTCACTCCAGGAACATATTTCTTTAGACCAGCAAAAGTAAAACATGGTCATTTCATAACTGGAGAGGAGATGGGCTGTAGCTGGATATTCAGACTAGATGGATCACTAATCAACTGGGTAACATTGAACTCTCAAGTAATTGTGAAGGGCGATGCCGTGAACTATGATCCAGAAACACAAGGATTTGTTATCGCAGGATTGCCTGTGAGATCAAAGTCAACAGGTCCATGGGATCTCGACGGCCAGTAGACACTCGAAACTCTTGATCTTTTGATAAATCATTAATGTTCCATCATTGAAAACATGAGCGGAATCATCGATATTGTTGTAAACCTCTACACGCCTAGAGAAGTAGAGCTTGGGCAAACCGGGCTTGATAATGAATTCAAGAAACAAGTTCGAATGCCTGAGGAAATGAGGCCTGGCGTCACTATTCCAGACTATATTAAAAAGATGGATAAAGCAGGAATTGAGCGCTCATTATTGATCGCAGTTCGTGCAGGGGACATAAGAGTAGAGGAATCTTTCGAAGTGCCATATGAAAGTGTACATAAGGTTTGCCTTGATCATCCTGAGCGTTTTTCAGGATTGGCAGGTATAGATCCTTTCAGAGGAATGGAAGGCTTAAGAGATTTAGAATATGCAGTTAAAGAAATGGGATTCGTTGGAGCACATCTATATCCTCATTGGTGTGAATTACCACCCAATCACAGGAAATATTATCCATACTACGCAAAGTGTTGTGAGCTAGGGATACCAATTATGATGCAGGTTGGTCACAATTTAATCTATTCAAGAAACAGGCGTTTACCTAGTGTTGGGAAGCCAATATACCTAGACGAGGTTGCGATTGATTTTCCAGAATTAAAGCTGATTGGAATTCACATAGGTATTCCTTGGACTGATGAAATGATATCTATGTGCTGGAAACATGAAAATATCTATACCGCTGGTGATGCCTATGCACCAAAATATTGGCCAGAATCATTCGTTCACTATGCAAATTCCTATGGGCAGAACAAAGTGCTTTTCGGAACAGACTGGCCAGTGATTGATCCTGAAAGAGCAGTAAAGGAATTCAATGATCTCAATTTTAGAGAATCTGCGTCTCAAAAAATATTGAGAGAGAATGCCTTAGAGGTCTTCAATCTAAGTTAAGACTTTATTCTTATGATTACTGATTTACCATCGTCATTCAAACATAATGTTATCTCCGATGGAATACTATCTGCCTGCTCTGAGAGTCCCTCTAAGGTTGCATATAAACATGGACATAAAACAAGAACATATCAGGAACTGAAACAGAGAGTGGACTCAATTTCTGGGATTATCCACTCTTTCCATATTCCATCGAAATGCAATATTGCAATTGTTGCATCTAATTCAATTGAGTATATGGAAATTGTTCTTGCTGCCTCCCAATTGGGTCATCCAATTGCCACTGTTAATCCCAAATTGACAGCAAATGAGATTGTTTCAATCTGTGAAGATGCTGAAGCAAAACTGGTATTTTTTGATCAGAAAGTCTCTTCTATGTTGGATGGAAGAAATATCAGTGGCGTTCAACACATTGTTGGAATAGATAATGAGATGGAAACCCTTATCACTCAAACTGAATCTCCAAAACAGCTTCCAACTATTAAAGAAAAAGAAACATTTACAATCCCTTATACATCTGGCACGACTGGAAAACCAAAAGGTGTTTTAGTACCTCATCGATCAAGAGCTCTGACTCTTTATGGGATGGCAGATGCTTATGGTTGCTTTTCTTCTGATGATCGTTTTCTTTCTATTGCCCCAATGTGTCATGGCGCTGGGATGATCTTTTCATTAGCGCCTATATTTTTTGGGGGTTATGCAGAGATTATGGATGACTTCAATCCTGAATTAGTAATGAAAACTCTCGAAGACGAGGAAATGACAGGGTTTTTTGGAGTTCCAACCCATTTTTATGGGATGCTAGACATAGATCAATCCATTCTTGACAACTGCACTGGAAGCTCATTAAAAACGATCATATCAAACGCAGCCGCACTGCCACAATCGTTGAAAGAAAAGATTATTGAACACTTTGGAGAGGGGCTGCTCTATGAGTGCTATGGTTCAACGGAGGGGGGAATTATTTCAAACCTAAGGCCAGATGATCAGTTAAGAAAAAAGCAATGTGTTGGTGAGCCCTTTCCTTTTACAGAAATAAAAATATTAAATGATGATGGTGATGAATGCGGGCCAAATGAGGTTGGGGAAGTTTTCACTAGCAGTCCATATATATTTAATGGCTACTGGCAAAAAGAAAAAGAAACTCGAGATGCTTTTGATGGAGAATGGCTTACTGTGGGTGACCTTGCAAAAAAAGATGAAGATGGGTTCCTATACATAGTCGATAGAAAAAAAGACATGGTCATCTCAGGTGGAATCAATATTTATCCAAGGGAGATTGAAGAAGTGCTTTTAGAACACCCAGAAATTAATGATATTGCTATTGTTGGTGAGCCTGATGAAAAATGGGGCGAGATCATCAAAGCATTTATTGTTTTCAAAGAAGTGGAGCTATCTCTTGATGTGATTCAAGATTTTTGTAGTAATAAAATCGCGTCTATTAAAATACCAAAGATTATAGAAACAATTGATGCTTTACCAAGAAATGCCAATGGCAAAGTACTCAAAACAGAATTAAGAGGAAGAAAAGCATGAGTCTGAAAAAAATCTCCGTAGATTTCTATTTTGACTATAGTTGCCCCTGGACCTACCTTGGCTTCAGAAGATTGATTCAAACCGCGACGAGAACTGCATCGGACATCATCTGGAAACCCATAAATCTTGAGATAATGAGAGAGATTCTTGATAAACCAAAACCAATAACTACTGAGTATCAAAAAAATTATAGAAAAAAAGACCTACAAGACTGGGCAAGGTATTGCACCGTAGTCATTAACCAAATGGAAAATATTGATCATAGAGTCTCAATAACTGCATCCAGAGGTGTGGCTCATGCTGCTGACAATGGTCTTATAAAAGAGTATTCAGAGGAAGTCTTTAAAGCTTTTTTCAGTGATTCTAAAGATATTTCCGATAAGAAAGTCTTACTTGAGATCTCTGAAAAAATTGGTTTGAATGGAAAACTTGAAGATTCCCTAGATGACGACTCATTAGATCTTTTGATAGAACAAAACTCTAAGGAGCTTGCTAAACGAGGCGGATATGGAAGCCCAACAATGTTTGTCGAGAATCAGATGTTTTTTGGGAATGATCGGATGAATCTGGTCGAGTTTGCAATTGGACAAGCAAGCGGCAGGGTATTAGTGATTCCTGGACAGCACAACACATAGTGTTTTTGTGATACATTATTTGAATGGCCATTATGTCCAAATTTAACAGAAGAAACTTTTTAAAAGGCTCGGCCTCCATGGGTCTTGCATTGAATTATTCTTCATCGGCTCTTGCGGTTGATAGCCAGAGCCAATATCGTTCTTGGGAAGATGTCGCAAGAAAAAAATGGACTTGGGATAAAGTCAGTCGATCCACACATGGCACCAACTGCACTGGACAGTGCGCTTTCAATGTTTATGTAAAAAATGGTGTGGTCTGGAGAGAAGAGCAACAAGGTGAATACGGTTCTTCTGGTGATGCTCCTGATTATGGGCCAAGAGGATGTCAAAAAGGCTTGAGTCATTCTCGCTACATGTATGGTAAGCAGAGAATCCTTTATCCTCTAAAACGAGTCGGAGAGAGAGGCCAAGGAAAGTGGGAAAGGATCACATGGGAACAAGCCATGTTGGAGATTGCAGACAAATTTATAGATCATTGTTTGGAACATGGGCCAGAAGCAATCACATGTGGGCTCGGTACCCAAATGGTCATGAAAAGAGCTTCTTATGCCAGTATTATGAGATTTGCAAATATCACTGGGATTCAGATGCCAGAGGCATTTGCAGGAGTCGGTGACTTATTCTCAGGAGCTCAAATTACTCTTGGGCATGTCACGCTTGGTAACACAATGGCTGAGATTTATAAATCCAAGTGTTGCTTGATTTGGTTCTGCAATCCAGCTGTCACAAGAATTCCTGATGCTCATTTTTTCTGGGAAGCAAAATACAATGGGACTGAAGTAATCTCCATCTCACCAGATTTTAACGCCACTGCAATGCATGCTAGTAAATGGCTTAATCCAAAACCTGGAACCGATATTGCTCTCGCAATGGCAATGGTTGAAACCATCATAAGTGACAAGAGTTATGATGAGGATTACATAAGAGAGCAGTCGGATCTCCCATTTTTGGTAAGAAAGGATAACTTAAAATATTTAAGAGAGACGGACCTGCCTCAAGCTTCGGCTGATGCAAAAGATAATCGTTTTTATTTTTGGGACGAAAAGAATGATCAGTTAACTGAAGCGCCTGGTACTGGCACTCCTCCTGCGCCTCCTCCTGGTACACCCGAACACCTTATACCTCCCATGCCTTCGATCGATCTTCAGGGCCTAAAGCCAGCGATTGAGGGTTCCTGGATCATTGAAACAAAAGATGGTCCAGTCGAGGCCACCACTGTTTTCGAAATGGTGAAAGAAAGATCATCAGAACACACGCCTGAGTATGCTGAAGAGATAACTGGCATAAGCGCTAAAGTAATTAGAAACGTAGCTAGAAAATTTGCGAGCTCTAAACCGGGAATGATCTATGCAGGTTATCGCGCCTCGAAATATCTTCATGGGGATTTACTGCAAAGAGCATTATTTTTACTCCTTTGCATCACTGGCAATACTGGCAAAGAAGGTGGTGGTCTTACCATCACAAACCTTGCAAAAGATGAAAGCGCCCTTTTCCCATTTGCTCTCAAAAATCCAATTGCAGCCTTTCGTGTAGCCACACTTTCAAGATGGGACTATGTTCATGCAAACATGAAAGAATTTAATGAGGAAATGTATGGAAAAGAATTGGCCGAAGAATACGATCATCATTTCAAAGAGTCGGTTAAAAATGGATGGTTTCCAGACTATTCAAAGAAACCTTGGAAGATGGGACTTTTTTCAGGAACTAATGCTGCCAGTTGGAGGTCGTCCGGAAAAAGGTGGAGAGAAAATGCTTTTAGCAAGCTAGAAACCATTGCGACTTTTGCTACTGATATGGGCGCTACAGCAATGTATTCTGATTATGTATTGCCAATCTCCCATCACTATGAAAGACATGACTTTCATCTAGAGCCGAGAACGCCTTATATGCAGGTCATTGATAAAGCGGTCGAGCCCCTAGGAGAGAGCGTAGATGACTGGACTGCATACAAAAGACTGACCGAGGCAATCTCTATTCGAGCAAAAGAAAGAAACATAGGTCCCATACCTGATAATGTTGTGGGCGTTCCGTTTGCGAGAGACATGACAAAATATCACGATGACTTCACCGATGAAGGAAAAATTAAGTCAGTTAAAGATGTCATTCAATTCCTTTTGGACAACACAACAGGCATCCAAAACGTTAAGTACGAGGAACTTGCGACAAAAGGCTTTTTAAGAAATAAAGGCTCTGAAACTACACTCCATTCAAAAGAGTCGCCCTTTTTCTCAGAAATTTATGACAATGTTAGGGAAAAGACCGGTTACAAGACTTTGACCCACAGGCAACAATTTTATATTGATCATGACTGGTTTGTTAAATTTGATGAGGCATTGCCTGGACATAAAGATGCTTTAATCAATGAAGGCTATCCCATGAAAATGTTGATGGGTCATGCCAGGCATGGTATCCATAGCATGTGGCGTGACGATAGCTTTCTCCTCAGCCTTCAAAGAGGAGAACCTGATGTCTATGTCAATCCAGAAGATGCAAAAACTAAGGATGTTGAGGATGGTGAGCTAATCAGAGTATTCAGCAAATCAGGATCATTTATTGCTCAAGCACATGTAACCTCAGCGATGGGTCCTAATATGCTATACATGTATCATGGTTGGGACCCCATGATGTTCAGAGGTCGTGAGAATTTTGGCGCAGTCGTTCAAACGGGAGGGCTTATAAAGCCCACGTCTCTAGTTGGAGACTATGAGCATTTGGGATGGAAGCCCTTTGCTTATGAGCCCAATCACACCTTTCATGACTTCACATGCGATTTTGAAAAATACTCAGAAGCATAAAGCTAGAATACATCCTCTCTTGGGACTGGCTCAAGAAACATAAATATAATTGCTGCGAGAACAATTGGTATTATTCCGACATATGTGTATCCCATGTTCCAGCCAAAAGCCGTCGCTGCATATGTAATGGCAAGAGGTCCAAGACCAAAGCCTAGATTGATTGCCAACGTTCCAGAAAAGCTTGCCGCAGTTGCCCTGAGTTCTGCTGGAAAATTCTCTGCAATAAAAGTTGCCATAACAGCATAAGCGCCATAAAAGAATAGCGTCATCAGTCCGTAAACTATCAATACTTGAGTCCAGCCTTGTGCCCACCAGATCAGCATGATGAAGGCAAGACTTCCAGAAAGAGCCCAAATGATGATTGTATTTCTTCTGATTAGGAAAAACTCCCCAACAATTGCGGCAGCAATATATCCAAAAGCGCCTATACCATATGAATAACCAACAATTTTGATGGCATCAACTATATTCCAACCTCTGGCTTGAGTGAAATACAACACCAGCATCAGCGTACTGCCGTATGCAAATGCATAAAGAAATTGGCCTGTAAAAAGAAGCAGTGTTTTTCTTCTCCATTTTTCCTGAAATAAAACCATTGTGCTGACAGAAGGCTCATCTTCAGGTTTTGATGCTTGTGATTTCAGCCAAGCTTCTGATTCAGGAAGATACTTATATATTATCCATCCATATGGAAGGAAAAGGAGAGCTAATAAAAAAGTATATCGCCAATTGATACCCAGTTGCTCAATCATGAATGCCACTAATACTGATGCAAAAAACCAACCCAAGGGAAACCCAATCTGGAGTATGCCTGTGAAGAGTCCTCTGTATCTGGGTGGAGATGACTCAGTTACTGTAGTCAATGTAATTGGCGATTGAGCTCCAGCTGCAGTAAAACCCAAGGTTCTCGCAATAAGCACAGATATTGTATTGGGAGCAATAGCCAGAAACGCAACAAAAATGGGCGTCAAAAAAGTTGACCATAATAGGGATTTTCTTCTTCCAATCCGATCAGTGAGCACCCCGACTTGAGTGCAAAGAATGCCGGAGATAAAAAATGTTATTGCAACATACCAACCAACATCTGTTAGTGACCATCCGAAATCATTTTGAAACTTTTCACTGACCAATATGAAAATTGAGTGGTCCAAATTTGCAAATGTTACCCCGATTAAGCAAATGAAGAAGATTTTATAGGATTTGAAAGGGATATCTTTGAAAGATATTTCACCCGATGTAGTATTCAAATTCTCATTGTCTGACATGTTCTCCCCTTTGATTTGATTTGTAAATAATCAATATACTGTAATATGTTATTGATTGAATCGATTTTTTTAATTTTGAGTTTTAACAAAAGGTGAAATTATGACGCTCCAATATTCTGCTGTTGGGATACAAAACGAATCGCATATGGCGACCACCATTGACGATTATTGGAAAGATCTGGAAAGGCTCCAGACCAGTATCGCTTATGCTGTATGGAATTGCAGCTTGGATTTGCCTGTTCAGCTTGTCTCAATCTCTGAAGGTGGAATTGGAGGGTGGTGCCTTGGTGGAGGCGAAGAACACCTTCGAATATACAATGAGGTCGTGCCTGAAATACCGGGAAAGGAAACAGAGTTTCTAGGTGAAATATGCAAGCAATTCAATATTTACCTCGTTGCTCAAATGGTTGCTAAAGTTCCAGAGCTTATGCCCGATAGAATCTTTAATGTTGCATTCATTATCAATCCAAAGGGAGAGCTAATCCATACTCATATAAAGACATCTTTCTATCAAAAAGAAACCAACACGGCGCCCAGTGATATATGGGACATTTATCTTGAAAAATATGGAGATGATCCAGAGAAACTCCATGATGCCTTGTATCCGGTTGCAAAAACTGAGATTGGAAATATTGGAACATTGATTTGTGCAGAGGGGAGTTATCCTGAAGCAGCTCGTGGTCTGGCCATGAATGGTGCTGAAATAATATATAGATCACAGTATCCAGAGCCGTGGATGGGAAATAATATGAATCAAATACAGAATCAATCCCATGCGATATTTAATACTTGTTATGTGCTTGCTCCTAATATTGGTGGAATCTATATGCCCGGTGGAGAAGATTTTAAATTCAGTAATGGAAAAAGCCAAATCATTGATTATAGAGGCCAAATTATCTCTGAGTATCTGAGTGGTGGAGAAGCGCTGGTCAGTGCAATTGTGAACATTGATGGCTTAAGAGATTTTAGATTGAGAGGGCAGTGGCAAAATTTAACCAAAGATATGAGAGTTGAAGAATACAAAGTTATCTATGATGCGATGATTGCAAAAGGTGGAATATATCCAAAAAATCTATGCATGAATGAACCCCCGTTCACCGAAGAAGACCAGGTTGAACTGGTTAAGCATCAGGTAAATAAAATGGTAAAACTGGGTATATATACTGCTCCAAAAAATTGGGAGCCGTATGATATTAAAGAATCTGTTGCTGAGAGGATCAAAAAAACTGAAAGCGGATCTTAGAAAATGATTTGGCGTCTTTTTATCAATCCCATCATGATCTTTATTTTAAGATCGCCCCTTCATTTCCTTGTTAGCCACAGTGTTTTGGTTCTATATGTAACTGGAGCAAAAACTGGCAAACAATATTTTATACCCGTAAGCTTTTTTCAACATAGAACAGGACTGTTGACATGCGTGACTGATAAACCAAATATATGGTGGAGAAACTTGACCGAGGCTAATGAAATAAAAATTCTATTTAAAGGCAGGGAGGTTCAATCGAAAATAAATGTTGAATCTGCTGATTCAGACTATATATATCCAAAACTTAATGCTCTTTTTACTCATAGTCGTATCGATGGTTTTTTTGGAGGCATTGGTTACAAAAAAGGGAAGCCTATTGAGAATGACATCTTAGAGGCGACTAAAAGAATGGTCCTTATTGAGTTAAATTTCACTAAACCTTAAGTCTACCGCCGTCTTTCTTGGAACATTGTCTTGATCAAGCATATGAGGGCAAATAAACTGATCTCCAAGTTTTTTTGGACTCTTTGAAAAGCTAAGCTCTATTGCTTTGGGATCACCCTCCTCATCCAAACGATTATTATTCGGGTGAATATGGATCAGTTTTAGTGTTATTTGATCTAAAAATTTTTCGATCTTTTCTTTATTTTCAGAGACCGCATGAAATTCGATTACCAATCCGGACAGACGATCGCTGCATGCGATGATTTCATTTAGAATTTGATACTCGTATCCTTCAATGTCTACCTTGAGAAATATTGGCATATCATCTAGCCTTTCTATCGCTTGATTCAAGTTGGTATCACAACCTGGCGTAGTGCCAATTTTTTCTAAAAACAAAACGGCATGCTCTTTAAAAAATGCTCTAAATTCTAAATAAAGCTTTACCGCTTCTAAGGGGGCAAAAAGCCTTCCGATTAAAATCGAAATAAGCCTTTTAAAAAAATGCTTAATCCAGTATTTAGTGCCTATAGAGTAATCATAAGCATGAACCCCGACTTTCTTCCGCTCTATAAAATCTTTTTCAAAACTCCAATTTCTTCCTATGCCCAGCGCGAGAAGAGCTGCAGAGTCATCAATAGACTTTGGATCGACGAGATAACCGCCATCATTATCGCTGCCTAATCTTATCAGATCGAATGAGCCGTCTGGTTTATAGCTCTTGGGCAGCATTTATTTTTTAGATTTTTCGGTATAGATTCCAGATTTGATGAGCTTCTTCACTGAATCGTTAAACACCTTCCCTGCGTCCTCATGATTCATTGGTGGAAGGTTATTTGGCCATATAGGTCGGTCATAGAGTTTTTTGAATATCTCGGTTTTGAGATAAGGAATCCAGTTTTGAAATCTTGCATTTTGACGATAATGCCTCAAAGCTTCAATGTTTATTTCACTTGCAGTGTATGCATCTCCAACAGTGTCTGTCTTTGAAAGTATTGTTCCTTTGTAATCAATTATTGATGATCTGCCGCCTAAGGCGCCATCGATTATTGTTGGATCTCCGTTGTCTTCAGATGGCATTATTAGAGATCCTGTATTTGGCGCTATCATGTAGGCAGTGTTATCAATCGCTCTTGATCGATTCTGGACTTCAAAGATCTCTCTGGAGACCCAAGGTTCAGGCAAGGATGCCCTGTAAAGTATTTCTGCCCCATTTAGAGCAAAAGCCCTGAATGATTCTGGGAAAGAACCCTCTACACCAACGGTGCCTGCAATATTCCCTATTGGAGTTTTGGCAACTGGAAAGAAAGCTTCGATGGAGTCACCGTGCTGCTCGACCCATTGATCATAAACATCATGGGGTGTCGTTGAGTGCTCAACAAATACCACAATATTCTTATGATGCTTGTATATGACATCGCCATTGTCATCAATGATGAATATTGTATTAAAAAATCTATCTTTATATTCCGGAAGTCTCTCCTTAAGCTGTCCGATGATATATGTACCTTTTTCTTTTGCCAGAACTCCTAAAAAGTCTGTTTCAGGGCCTGGTATTTCTGCTGCCATTATTTTTGCGTATTCGACCTGATTCATATCCAATATCTCGTCAACGAAACCCTGAACTGCGCCTTCACCTAGTGCAATTAACTTAACGGGTAACTCCAATGAACACATGTGTGTCACCATCTCGATCATATTTCCAATGTGATCAAGATTGATCTGAACCTCGTCTCTCGTTTTGACATGCTTGACCTTGGTTTGGAGAGCTACTGCTAAATATGGATCTATCATTTATTTGCCTATATGTAGTTCTTTAGATCTATATTTTCTTCGTTTGGAATTACAGGCTTTACTAGGTCGTCCGCATAGTCCATATCTTTGGTCGCATCAATACCTATTCTTGCTGATGTCCCGTCAGGTAGTGCGGCTCTGTCAACTTCCCATGTTACAAAATTTGGAAATGTATATAACTTTTCTGCTCTACCCATCCTTGTCCAAGTAGCCCATTCCACGTCATCCATGTCATTGGGGTCAACATCATCGTCTACAATGATGATTCTTTTTGCCATCCAGGCGAGGTTGAAAAACCCCATATTCATTTCAAAGAGCTCCTTTATCATGCGTCCAGGTTCGTCATCGTCAGTCTTTTTTATTGCGATAACCAAATGCATTAATGGGCCAATTTTTGTGTCAAAGTGAACTGCGATATCTGTCACATTTGGATAGCCTTGCCTAATTTTTTGCTCAAGACCTTTTGAGATACCATAAACTGTTAGATAACCAAGATTGTTATGTTCTTTTGCTCTGCCAGCCATGAGCGTATAGAACATTGCATCGTTCCTTTGCAGCAAACTTGTTACTTTACACATTGGAGCATGCTCAGTTCCGTATTGAGCACCGAATTCCCCTAACGTGTTTTCTACCATATTATCGAGATCAACAATTGTCTCAAATGCCATTTCACAATCTGCAGGTATCGGCAACCCGGAGTCTGGGCCTGTTATGACTTCAATTGCTTCACCATTAATGCCTCCAGCAACATCTAATTCTGAAACTTCATCTGGAGATTTAGATGCGGCAGCCATTAGTAAAGCCGGCGGAGCACCTAACACCATAGCAACCCTCATTTCTTTATTGTTCTCTTTATGCCAAGCATAAGCTTTTCTTAGATCACTCAATCCGCTGGCATTGATCAGAAGATTTTCTTTATCAATAATCAAACATCTATAGAATCCAACATTAATTTCGCCATTGGGTTTTTTAAAAATACCTACAGCAGCTGTCAGGAATGGTCCTGTATCAAGCTCAAAAAATGTAGGGGCAGGAAGTTTAGTGAGATCAATGTCGCTTCCCTGTAGGATTGTTTCTGTTACATGGCCTGAATCGACATGTTCATAAGGTATTGGATTTGCAATCCCAGACATAACTTTTTGTCCGGCTTGTTCATATGTAAAATCTTCACTGCCGTCACCATTAAAAATGAGTCCATAGCGGCCCATGGAAGTAAATAGTCCTCCTACCGCCTTATAATCTGAATTCTCAACATTCTCAAATATGAAGGCTTTAGACTCGTCTTCAAGAGTCTTCATTAAGGCAGCCATTTCATACTTCGGGTTAACTGGTTTCTTAATTTTAACCAGCTTCCCTTGTGACTCGAGTAATTCTATAACCTCTCTAAAGGATCTATGCATATCTGTAACTAGAAATTTTTAACTACATTAGCATTCGATTTAAAAATAATCTAATCACTTCGATTGTTTAATATAGTTGTCATAATTGATATTCTAATTGATAGTCATATTCAGGAGGGGAAATGAAAACGAAAGCAGCTTTAGCAATAAAAGCCGGAGAAGATCTAATTATAGAAGAACTAGATCTAGATGGGCCGGGTGACAATGAGGTATTGGTAGAAATAAAAGCAACCGGAGTATGTCATACAGACGCATTCACACTATCAGGCGATGACCCTGAAGGGATTTTTCCTTCAGTGCTAGGACATGAAGGTGCCGGTATTATTATGGAAGTTGGAAAGAATGTGACTTCAGTAAAGCCAGGCGATCATGTAATTCCACTCTATACCCCTGAATGTAGAGAATGTAATTTTTGCCTAAATCCAAAGACAAATCTTTGTCAGTCAATCAGGGAAACGCAAGGACAAGGATTAATGCCAGATGGAACTTCAAGGTTTTCTCTTAATGGTGAGCCAATTTATCACTACATGGGCTGTTCTACTTTTTCAAACTACTCTGTAATGCCAGAAATTGCTGTAGCAAAAGTTAGAGAGGATGCACCTTTTGATAAAATCTGTTATATCGGCTGTGGAGTCACCACTGGTATAGGCGCTGTTGTTTACGATGCAAAAGTAGAGCCTGGATCAACGGTAGCTGTATTTGGTTTAGGCGGTATAGGTCTTAATGTAATACAGGGTGCAAGAATGGTGGGTGCAGATAAAATTGTTGGTATCGATATAAATGAAGATAAAGTTCCACTAGCAGAGAAGTTTGGGATGACAGACTTTATTAACCCAAAAAAATCAGAGAATGTAGTTGAAAACATAATTGATATCACTGACGGAGGAGTAGATTACTCATTTGAATGTATAGGTAATGTGGAAACTATGCGTCAAGCCTTGGAAAGTTGTCACAAAGGATGGGGGGAATCTGTAATCATCGGAGTTGCAGGTGCTGGACAGGAAATATCGACACGGCCATTTCAATTAGTCACAGGAAGAGTGTGGAGAGGTTCTGCATTTGGTGGTGCTAGAGGAAGAACCGATGTTCCTAAAATTGTAGACTGGTATATGGATGGAAAGATCGATATTGATAATCTAATTACACATACAATGCCGCTAGAAGAAATAAATGAAGCATTTCATCTAATGCATGAAGGTAAATCAATAAGATCTGTCGTAATATATTAATATTGTGTTCTAATATTTATAATATATATATCAGTTACTTATATTAGTATATTTCTTATTATTTTACATAAGATACGTAGATTACATAAATATTAGGTCTGATATCCTATCATACTTACCTGGCACAATCATCGGACACATTCCATTAATTTTATCTTGCACCTTTATTAAAGATAGTCTTAGTTTATCGATTTGTTCATTTTCTAAGGAGGTGTCTGTATGAGGAATATAACTTTCTCTAATCCCTAAAAGTTGATAGTAATGCTTTCTTGGTATTGAGACATTATCACAGATATTTGCAAAACTTTTCCGTATAGATTCAGGATGTACTTCCCACTCAATTGATGATGATAATTTGACTAGAGACTTTCTAAGATTTGTTATTGGTTTACCTGTTTTAGGATTATAAAAAACGTATTCACTTTGATAGATACCTGTATTTGCATATAAATATTCGTATGTGTGATTTAGAACCGATTGAATATCATTTGTTATCGGAACTACTTGAATAAATTTATTTCTTTTCTTTATGGTTATATGGCTATTATCGGTAATTTGTTTCGCCTTAAGTTGTAAAATATCGTTCTTCTTTAAACCAGTAATAGTCATCATATAAATTACATTTCTTGTAATTATGTTGAGTCTATGTTCATCCATAGGATCACATAAGTCATATAAGTACTCTGGGTATTCACTAACGATATCTAATTGTTTTTTTGATGTTTTTTGGCCAGTAATAGCCATCTTTCTCCTGAACTCATTTGCAGGATTATTTTGTAAATAATAAAGGCCTGTAGAGTATGCATGCTTAAAGATTTTTGAAAGCAACATCAATGCATTTTTTGATGCAGCTGGTGTATGACTATTATTTCTCCACCATTGTTCAAGTTTATCTAATGTTATGGATTCAATAGTGTCATTATGAAATGGTTTGAGTTTATTAGAGAGTAAGTAATTGAGATTATGATCAGAATGATTTGTTGAGTGTTCTCCGGTAGACTTTTTCTTTAATAGGTACTCATTGGCAATATCAATAAATTTCATTGAAGAGTTAAACTGTTCTCTCTTAGTTTTTTTGAGTAGATTTGGATCTATCCCCTTCTCCAATAAATCAATAGTTTGAAGATGTAAATCAATTGCGGTAGGCAGGGATAATTTCTCTTTGGAGCCATGCGTGATTGTTCTTGGATTACCGCCGCCTTTTATTCTTGCATAAGTAACAAAGCTTATTCTTCCAGATGGATTTACCTTGATTCTGAGTCCCTTGTAATCTATCAAAGTAATGAAGTATGCCTTGTCCTTTATAGGTAGTGATTCTAAATATTGATAAGAAACTTTATTACTATTTATCTGCATATAGCATACATTATAAGCACTGGTACTTTATTGTATCATTTATTATAAGTATAAGGATCTAGATAATATTTACAAAATATTATGTTCTACAAGAAATAGTCGCCACCATTTGGGCTAATAGTTTGGCCTACAAAATGATCGCCGTCTTCTGAGGCTAAGAATACATAAGCTGGAACTATCTCACTAATATCAGCGATTGTGCCTTTTGGAATAGAAGCTTTAATTCCATCCAGTATTTCTGTTGGAACCTCTGAGAGCATTCTCGTCATTGTTGCTCCTGGTGCGACGCAATTTGCTCTTATGTTTGCTGTTCCTATCTCTAATGACAATGACCTTGTGAATGATATTATTGCTCCCTTAGCAGCAGTGTAGTGGGCAAATCCAGCGCTGCCTTTATAAGCTAGCTGTGATGCAGTATTAATTATTCTGCCGTATTTCTGTTCATACATAATCTTTAGACATTCTCTTGTGCAATAAAATGTGCCATTTAGATGGACAGAAATTAACTCATTCCACATCTGATCTTTCATTTCATGTACAGGAGCACTGGTAGCAATGCCTGCATTATTAACTAGGATATCGATTCTTTTGTATTGGTCTTTTATTGACTCAATCATACCTGATACTTGTTTTGAGTCCGATACATCAGCCTCAATAGTCATTGATGCATCTGAATATTCAGAAACTTTGCTATGGACCTTATTTGCGTTTTCTTCTTCTTGCTGATTCGGATAGTTTATTATCACCTGAGCACCTTCTCTCGCAAATGCCATTGCTACACCTGCTCCGATTCCAGCTGAACCGCCTGTAATAAGCGCTACTTTATTTTCTAATTTAATGGATAGTCCTTAATCTAATTTTATTTAATATAATTACAGATCATAATATCGATTTAAATCATTTTTATGGCAAGAACAAAAACATTACCGTCTGACTTCTATCATTCTTCATCTGTTTTTAATCAAGAGACAGAAAGTATTTTTAAGAACGAATGGTTGTGGGTAGGAAGATCCGAGGAATTGTCGTTAGTCGGTTCATATATTACAACTGACATTATTGGCTACCCAATTATTATACTCAGGGATAACTCAAACGATCTTAAAGCTTTTCACAATGTGTGCAGACATAGGGCTGCCAAAGTTGTTTCTACTAAAAGTGGTGTCTGTAAACATATGATATGCCCTTATCATGGCTGGAAATACGATCTCAATGGGAAGCTGATGGATACACCTAAATTCTATGCTAATGATGATTTTGATGAAGACAACCATTCTCTCTTTAAAATATCAATAGAGGAACGATTTGGTTTAGTTTTCATAAATCTAAACCAAGAATCTAAATCTCTTGGCGAGTGGTTTGCTGGCTTTGATAAAGTTGTTAGCAATTACTTTGATGACAATTTAGTTCATCACAATGAGCTTAGATTTGATGTGCATGCGAATTGGAAAACATATGTGGATAACTATCAAGAGGGGTACCATATCCCGCTCGTTCATCCTCAACTCAATCGCGATGTAATTTGGCAAGACTATACACTAGAAAATAAAGATGAATACAGCATCCATTCTGTTCCTGAAAGAGCAAACAGTGATCAGCCAGGTAGTTTTGGTTGGCACTTTCCAAATTTCATATTCAATATTTACGGTAGGGGTATTGTTTTCCAAAGAATTGAACCATTGAAGCCAAAATGGTGCAGGGTCGTCTACAATCTGTTCCGCCCCAAGAATATAAGTGAGGAGGATTTTGAAAATAAAGAGGGAAAATATCAGTTAGAAGTGAGTCTCGAGGATCAGAAGCTTATACCAGAAATACAGCAAAATCTTCAAGCAGGCATATATAATGAAGGACCGCTAAGTAAAAAATACGAAACAGGGGTTGCATATTTTCATGACCTCTATCTAACAAAACTTAATTTGGAGAACAACAAATGATACTAATCACAGGCGCAACAGGGAAAACAGGGTCTGCAACAGCAAAATCTCTTGGTGAGAAGGGCGAAAGATTTAGAGCACTGATAAGAAACGAAGAAAAAAAAGAAGGATTAGAGTCTTTAGGTGGAGAGGTAGTAATTGGATCAATTGAGAACACAGACGTTGTAAATCAGTCAATGCAAGGGGTTAAAACTGTGCTGGTTCTGCTTCCAAACTCTGAAAGTCAACTGGCTCTTGAAAAACAGCTTGTAGACTCTGCTAAACAAGCTGGAGTTGAGAGAATTGTTAAAATGTCATCCATAGAGGCGACGCCGGATGCCACAAGCCCGATTCCAAAATTACATCTTGAATCTGAAGAATATATTAAGCAATCAGGGCTAGCTTGGACCATGATTAAACCAAATTTTTATATGCAGAATTTGCTCGCATCAGCTGGAACGATAAAAGATCAAGGCAAAATTTTTCTGCCCATGGGTGAGGGTAAAACCGGAATGATTGATACAACTGATGTTGGAACAGTTATAGCAAAAGTGCTTTCTGAAGATGGTCACGAATCAATGAATCATGAGATTACTGGACCTGAAATTTTATCTTTCTATGAAGTTGCTGAAATTTTTAGTAAGGCGCTAGGCAAGCAGGTTGATTATGTGGATGTCCCTATGGACGCCTACAAGGAAACCCTTGGACAATTTTTGACAAACCAGTGGCACTTAGATGCAGTCATTGATTTATTCAAAGGGATTGCTGAGGGAGGCATTGAAGACAAAACAAATACTTTCAATGAACTTACGGGAGAGACGCCTAAATCACTTTCTCAATTCCTTGCGGAAAATTCATTTATCTTTAAAAGCTGATTATTGCTCCTTCCAGCCTTTTTTGACAATCAAAAATGAGCATAGGATTGATGGTATTCCCAGCAATGCAGAGTAGATAAACAGAGTGGCCCAACCACTGCTCTCAATAATCATTCCAGAGAATCCACTTAAAGTAATGCCAGGCAGAAACATAACAGATGTAAAAAGTGCATATTGGCTGGCCGTGTAGTATCTGCTTGTTAAGCTCGACAGGAATGCAATGAATACTGTTCCAGAAAAACCCAATGCAAAATTGTCTGCGCTTATAGTCAATACTAAAGCAGACAAACTAGGTCCTGCGTTATTCAAAAATAAGAAAAATAAGTTCGTCACTGTCAATAAGATGCTGCTGATAATCAACAATTTGCCAATTCCAAAGCGTGCGACCGTCAAGCCGCCTATGAATGCCCCAATAATGGTTATGGTAAAACCAAAAACTTTTGTCACGGTCGCAATCTCAGAAAGATTGAACCCAATATCTGCGTAGAATGGGTTTGCAGCAATTCCAATGATTAAATCACTGACTCGATAGATTGCTATAAACATTAAAAGAAAAAGCGACCAGTAACCATTTCTCTTAAAAAACTCAGCAAAAGGATCAAGTAAACTCTTTTTAAGCCACCCTGAATCATTGTGTTTATTCGATGGCTTATCTGATTCCGGAATTAAGATGTCTGTCACAATCCCCACCAACATGAACAATGACATCACCTGATATGTCAATGCCCAGTCGTAAAAACTAGCCAAGTATAAAGCTCCTGCGCCTGATGTCAGCGCTGAAATTCTATATCCAAGCTGATAACTTGCTCCAAGAACTGCTTGAAATTTACTTTCAGCAATCTCGATTCTATATGCGTCAATTGCAACATCCTGGGATGCTGATGCAAAAGCTATAAGGATTGATAAATACGCAAGAAAAATAAGGTCCTGTGCGGGACTTAGAAAGGACATATACACTAAGCCAAGCAAAATGATTACCTGTGTTAGAAGCATCCAAGATCTTCTTTGCCCAATCATATTGGTTAACCCAGGCAGTTTCAGTCTATCGAGCATCGGAGCCCACAGAAACTTTATTGCATAAATGATGCCCACCCATCCGAACATCGTAATTTCAGAAATCTTAACGTCGGCTGAGGCGAGCCAAAGAGTGAGAGTTGCAAACAAAAGAGGGTGGGGCAATCCTGCTGAAAACCCTAGAAAAGCCATTCTAGTTGACTCTGAACTGGAATAAATACCAAGTCCTTTTTCATTAAATTCTGAGAGCGCTCTATTCATATTCAATAACTAAAGGGGCATGATCCGAGAATCTTTCCTTCTTGTATATTGATGCTCTAAGCGGAGCCTTGGAAAAATAATTGTTATAGATTTGATAATCAATCCTCCATCCAACATTGTTGTTATAAGCATTGCCTCTATTTGACCACCAAGTGTACTCTTCTGAATTTTCATTAATTTCTCTAAACGCATCAGTGCATGAGTATTCTTCAAAAATTTTATCCAGCCATGCTCTTTCCTCTGGCAAGCATCCAGAGTTTTTTTGATTTGATTTCCAGTTTTTAATATCGATCTCTTTATGAACAATATTAATATCTCCACAAAACATGAATGCTGTTTTTGACTCATTGTATTCAGTTAATTTTTTTTCAAAAAAATCTAAAAACCGATATTTGGCTTCTTGTCTTGCATCGCCGGATGACCCGGATGGAAAATATGCAGAGGCAATCTTGAAATCTTCATATGAGCATTCAATGTAACGGCCCTCTTGATCAAACTCATCTGAACCCATTGAGTCAGTCAATTCTACTGGCTCTTTTTTTGTAAAGATTGCAACACCGCTGTAGCCTTTCTTAACTGCTTGCTTGTGGTAGCAATGATATTTTTTAGGCCAATACTCATCTCCCTGGATATCCTCTAGCTGAGCCCTAACTTCCTGAAGACAGACGATGTCTGCGTTTTGATCATTGAGCCAATCAAATATACCTTTTTTATTTGCAGCTCTTATGCCATTCACATTTAAGGTAATAATTTTTATGCTATTTCTCCAACTTGAATGCTTGTCTTCATTATCTGGCCATTCTGTGAGATGCTTAGCAGAAGACAAGTCTTAGTTTAGCGTTAATGGAAAACTACAAACAGAACTTTATACAGATGTCTATCGATATAGGCGCTCTTAAATTTGGTGAATTTGAGCTCAAATCAGGGAGGGTCAGCCCCTATTTTTTTAATATGGGTCTTTTCTCAAGCGGTCGATCTATAAAAAATATCGGTGATTTTTATGCTGCTTCATTAGAGGAGAGCAATCTTGAATACGATATGCTTTTTGGTCCCGCATATAAGGGGGTTCCCCTGGTATCGGTCTTAAGCTCAAGTCTTTTTGTTAATCATAAAAAAGATGTTCCGTTTGTGTATAACCGCAAAGAGAAGAAAAATCATGGTGAAGGAGGCCAAATAGTTGGACCGTCCTTAGCGGGTAAAGTCGTCATCGTTGATGATGTGATCACAGCAGGTACTGCAATCAAAGAGGCTTCAGAGATAATCGTTGAGGCTGGCGCTGAAATCTCAGGAATTCTAATTGCTCTTGATAGGCAAGAAAAGGGAGCGGGAGACTCATCAGCGGTTCAAGAAGTTTCTCGAGAGCTTGGGGTACCAGTAATATCGATTATCAATCTGGATCAAATTCTTGCTTATGCGAAAAATAGCCCCAGTGAACTTGAGGCCTATGTAAATAGAATAGAGAACTACAGAGAAAAATACGGCGCTTGATTTTTAACCTTCTCCGGTATGTCCAAATCCGCCTTCCCCACGATCTGATTCGTCAAATGAATCCACTAGATTAAAACTGACCTGCTCAATTGGAAGAAAGACCATCTGGGCTAAACGCATCCCAGGCTCTATAACACAATCTTCCTTTCCTCTATTCCAGCATGAGATAAAAACCTGTCCTTGATAATCCGAATCAATTAAACCTACCAAATTTCCTAAAACAAGGCCTTTTTTATGCCCGAGCCCTGAGCGAGGCAGCAAAACCGCTGCCAAGGAAGGGTCTCTTATATAGACTGCGATACCACTGGGAATGAGCTCGGTATCTCCCGGCTGGATTGTCAGTTTTTCCTCCAAGCATGCAAGCAAATCTATCCCAGCAGACCCCGTAGTTTGATAATCTGGCATCTCAAAAGTTTCGCCGATTCTTTTATCTAGAACCTTTAAATCAATAATTTTTCTTTTGGAACTGTCTTGCATAAGACTAGTTTAATTCTTTTTAAGATTATGTGTTACCAAAGTGGGGCTAAAATTGTCCATAAAATCTTGCTAAGTGTCTATCCTATTGGTATAAAGTCCGTCCTGAATTAAAAATAAAACAGTACCTACGAGGTGAAACAAGAATGGCAAGAGTGTGTCAAGTAACGGGCAAGAAGACAAAAAGCGGGAATAATGTTTCCCATGCCAATAACAAGAATAGAAGAAAGTTTATACCTAATCTTCATTCGCATAGAATCTGGGTTGAGAGTCAAAATAGATTCGTAAAGCTACGCTTGTCTAAAAAAGGCCTAAGGACCATTGATAAGCACGGAATTGATCACGTGCTGGAAAACCTCAAAGATTTTGGGGAGAAAGCCTAATGAGAGAGAAAATAAAGCTGGTTTCATCTGCAAAAACAGGTCATTACTACACAACGACAAAAAACAAAAAAGAACACCCTGACAAAATGGAAACAAAGAAGTTTGATCCTAAAATTAGGAAACATGTCCTCTACAAAGAGGCCAAAATCAAATAACGTTCTTTTCAATATAATCCTAATTAATGCCTGAGTTACCCGAAGTAGAGGTCACCAAAAAGGCTTTGTCATTTGCTTTGAGAGATACCTCGATCATAGGGGTGAATGTCAGAAACAAGAAACTTCGATGGCCTATCGAAGAAAATAAAATTAAAAACTTAATTCATACTGATATCAAGAAGATCGATAGAAGAGGGAAGTATATCCTCGTCCATTGTGAAGAAGGAGCTCTGATACTTCATCTTGGGATGTCTGGGAGCATTGGTGTTTTTGATGAAAATATTAAGTATCATAAACATGATCATCTTGAGCTTATTCTTAATAACAAAAAAGTCATTCGCTTAAATGATCCTAGACGATTTGGTTGTGCTGTTTGGACAGACAAAAAGCCTGAAGAGCATAAATTAATAAGAAATCTAGGTATTGAGCCACTTGAAGTATCAGATCTCGGAGAGCGTTTATATTCTCTCAGCAGAAATAGAAATACCGCTGTAAAAAACTATATTATGAATTCAAATATAGTTGTTGGTGTAGGCAATATTTATGCAAGTGAGTCGCTCTTCAGAAGTGGCATCAACCCCATTCGATCATCCAACAGAATTAGTGAAGATCGATACACAAGACTAGGAGTAGAAATAAAAAAGGTCTTAAATGAAGCCATAGAGATGGGTGGTACCACACTCCGTGATTTCACATATTATAATGAAGTAAGGCAGGTTGGATACTTTAAGCAAAAGCTTTTTGTGTATGGGAAGTCTGGTGAAGATTGCAGAAAATGTGGCCAGGAAATCAGGGAAAGAGTGATCGGGGGGAGAAACAGTTTCTACTGCTCAAAGTGTCAAACCTGATTAGTAGAAATCAATATCATAACCCTCGATAATTCCTCTTGGATCTGAGGACGACTCAACCTTTCCAGACTCATTCTCCCAAGTAACCACTTGCATATTTCCATAACTTGATATTTCTTGGAGTGTATGTCCCTTGGTTTCAAGTCCTTTAAGAACCTCATCAGAAAAAGTGTCTTTTTCATATCTAATGACATCCGGTAGAAATTGATGATGGAATCTTTTTGAAGCTGTCATACTTTTTGCATCTCCTCCATCAAAATAATCTAGGATTGAAAGAAGCACCATTGTAATTATTCTTGCGCCCCCAGGGGTTCCAAGTATAGCGAGCCCTCTGTCAGACTCTATAAATGTTGGCGTCATGCTTGAAAGCATCCTCTTGTTCGGCTGTATGGAGTTTTGCTCACCGTGAACAAGGCCGTATCGATTTGGAGCAAAAGGTTTTGCAGAAAAATCGTCCATCTCATTGTTTAAGATTAGGCCTGAGCTCGGCAGCATGTATCCTGAACCAAACCAAGTATTTATGGTCTGTGTTACGGCAGCACGATTCCCATTCATGTCTAAAATTGAAAAATGAGAGGTATGTGCTCCTTCATTCCATGCAAGCTTGCCATCTAATTGATCATCTTTGTGTATTGGTGTAGCAGCTTCCATATCAATAGTTTGGGCCAAGTCTAATGCATGCTCTTTACTGATTAGTTTACTTATAGGAACGTCCACAAAATCTGGATCTCCCAAGTAGAAAGCCCTGTCCCTGTATGCTCTTCTCATTGCTTCAATAATCAAATGGGCTCTTGTCGAAGTATCCATTCTAGAAAAATCAAATTCACTAATGATGTTTAAAATAGTAGCAATTGTTGTTCCGCCAGATGATGGTGGAGGGGCGGTGGTAAGTTGTGCGCCTAAAAAATTTATGGTTATCGGCTCTCTCTCAACCACTGAGTAATTCTTAAAATCATCTGCCAACCAGATTGAGCCATCTTCTCTAGCTTCCTCAATCATGGTTTCTGTAAAGAAACTGCTATAAAAACCCTCTTGGCCGGATGATGCGATTATCTCAAGAGTTTTAGCAAGCTCTGGCTGTTTAATAACCTCACCAACATTTGGAAGTTTTCCATTTGGCATAAATACTGCTTTGAACTTTGGAGAAAGAGTTCGCGATCTCTCAGCTACGGTCAATGCAGTAATCAATCGCTCATAAGCTGGAAACCCATTGCGTGCAAGGACAATGGCAGGCTGAAGAAGTTTGTACAAAGGCATGCTTCCATGTTTATTTGCCACATGATGAAGCGCAGCCGGTAGCCCAGGTATTCCAGAAGCCAACGGGCCATTCAAGGATGCCGTTCTGAGTACATCTCCATTCTCATCAAGATACATGTCTCTGTTTGCCATGGATGGCGCCTTCTCTCTCGCATCGATAAAAATGGATTCATTTTTTTCAACGCTGTGTAAGAGAAAAAATCCTCCGCCACCCAATCCTGAACTGTATGGCTCGACAACTGAAAGCACAGCGCTCACAGTCACGGCAGCATCAAAGGCATTTCCACCCTGTTCTAGAATTTCATAGCCAGCTTTTGTTGCTAAGGGATGTGCACTTGCAATGCCTGCTGCTTTGAAGCTTTCAGCCTGAATAGGTTCGCCGCATGTGAAAGTTAGATTAACGAACAATAACAGTCTTAGAATTTTCAACATTCTTTACTTTTTATAAGCTTCACTTAATGCTTGATGCACCACAGGGTGAACAAAATCTGAAACATCTCCTCCCTCTTGTGCTATTTGCCTAATCAATGATGATGAAATGAAAGCATTTTGGTCGCCACTGCTGAGAAAAACTGTTTCAATATCGTCTGCAAGCTTTTTATTCATGCTTGCCAATTCAAATTCATATTGACCATCTGCAGGAGATCTGAGCCCTCTAACTATGACTCTGGCTTCAATCTGTTTAGCAAAATCAATTGTCAGCCCATCATAAGGCTGAACCTCGATGTTGCTAAAGCCATTCAAAACTTCGTTTACCATTGACAGTCTTTTTTCGTGATCAAAAATGGGGCTCTTTTCTTCGCTAACTGCAACGCCAACGATCAAAACCTGGAAGATTGTAGAGGCTCTCCTGATAATTTCAAAGTGGCCATTAGTGATTGGATCAAAGGTTCCTGGGTAAAGTGCAATCATTTTTTACTGCTTTGAGTTGTTGATTTAAGGATTCCATAATATACATTTCCTGCCTTTGAATCCTTAATTAATTGATATTTTGAAGATACTAATTTATCTAGACATTCATTTGACTCTAAATAAATAAGGCTTTCATCATCTGCCCATGATTGTTTGTATAAATTTTCAATGATTTGTTGTAATTTAAATTTTTTATAAGGTGGATCTATAAAAATTATATCGAATGGATCATCTCTATTCTTTTCCTGAATCATTTGCATAGAGTCTTTGCACTCTACCTCTATCCCATTCAATCTGTAACGAATCAGCGAGTCTTTTATGGCGCCACAAGCTTTACTGGAGGAGTCTATATAGACTGCGGAATTTGCGCCTCTAGAGATGCTCTCAACACTCAGGCAACCGGTTCCTCCAAATAATTCTAAAATATTTGCGTCCTCGATATTAGGCATTAGCCAGTTAAACAGGGTTTCGCGAACTCGGTCAGGTGTTGGCTTGATCAATTCATCGTCTACGGAAAGTAAAACCCCTTTATGCTTTCCCCCGATCACCCTTACCTTTTTCATTTTGTTTGGTGCTGACATGTATTTTTGCGCAGATTAAACATAAATATCGCCATATATACTTTATTATTGTTTTTTATAATATATTGATTTATATAGTCTTTTTAAAAATATTGACTATATTTTTAGCACTCAACTACAGAGAGTGCTAATATTTACTCCCTCGAAATTATTTTCGGGTTATTTTATGGGCGATATAGCAATTAAAAATGAAATGCAACTTCTCGGTCCGATAGGGAGCTTAGAGGCATACATAAGTATTGTCAATCAGGCTCCTGTCCTGACAAGAGAAGAAGAATATGCACTAGCAGTAAGGTTTAAAGAAAATAATGACCTTGATGCGGCCAGACAATTGATACTGTCACAACTTAGATTTGTCGTTCATATTGCTAGAACTTATGGTGGATATGGCCTTCCTCTTGCTGACTTAATACAAGAGGGGAATGTGGGGTTGATGAAGGCTGTTAAAAAATTTGATCCAGAAAAAGGTGTGAGGCTTGTTACATATGCTGTGCATTGGATTAGAGCAGAAATTCATGAATTTGTATTTGATAATTGGAAAATTGTTAAAGTGGCAACTACAAAAGCTCAGAGAAAACTCTTTTTCAAGCTGAGAAATTCAAAAAAGAAAATTGGTTGGCTCACAAATGATGAGAAAAGCTTAATAGCTGATGATTTAGGAGTAAAAACAAAGGATGTGGAAACCATGGAGGAGCGATTGGCCTCTAAAGATGTTCTATTCGATAGGCCACATGATGATGAAAATGCTTATGTTAGCCCTGCAGGTTACTTGCCAGCCCCCAATAGTGACCCATCGAAACTCATAGAAGAGGAGAATTGGCTTGAGAGCAATATAGAGTTGATGGCTGAAGCAATGGATAAGCTCGATAACAGAAGCAAAGAAATATTGAAACTTAGATGGTTGGCTGATGAAAAACATACCCTCAAAGAGCTTGCAATGAAGTTTAATGTTTCATTAGAAAGAGTGAGACAAATCGAAGAACAAGCCATACTTGATCTCCGTGAACGAATCCTCAACTCATAGACCTATTAGAAGCTTTGTTCGACGAAAAGGAAGGATGACTTCCTCACAAAAATCTGCGTTAGAAAACCTTCTTCCAAAGTACGGTGTAAAGTATTCATTAGATCTAGGCTTGCTTCCCTCTAGCCTTCTTGGCAACCCTGAGCTTCCTTTGATAATTGATATTGGCTTCGGAGATGGAGAATTATTAGTTGCAACAGCAGAAGAACAAAAGGAGATAAACTTCATTGGAATAGAGGTTTATGATGCTGGAATAGGTCACTGTTTAAAGCTGATAGATGAAAAAAAAGTAAATAACCTTAAGCTTGTAAGTGGTGATGCGGTGGATGTCATGAAGTTTGGAATTGTTGAGAAGTCTATAAATGAAATTAATCTGTTTTTCCCAGATCCATGGCCAAAAAAAAGGCATCACAAAAGAAGAATTATAAATAACGGGTTTATTGCCCTCATGTCAGAGAAGCTGGTGAATAGTGGAACAGTAAATATCTCTACAGACTGGGAGGATTATGCAGATCAGATTGGCGATCTTTTTTCAAAGAGGGGGGAGTTTTTAGAAAAATCATCTGCCTCTCGAGATATAAGCACAAAATTTGAGAGAAGAGGCATATCCTTGGGCCATGATATTTTTAACTTTACTTATGAGCTAATCTCTCAATGATCCTAGCTTAAGCATTGGTGCCGAAAGCCTGCTTTTTCCTTGAAGGTATCGATCAATTGCAAGCGCTGCTCCGCGGCCTTCATTCATCGCCCAAACGACCAATGACTGACCTCTTCTTGCATCGCCAGCAGAAAAAACACCTTCAATATTTGTTGTAAACTCTCCGTAAGCTGATTCGATATTTTCAGAATCATTTAAGGAAACGCCGAAGTTCTCTAGTATGTTTTTTTCTGGGCCTACAAATCCTAGAGCAAGCAAAATTAAATCCGCTTTCCAAATTTTTTCTGTATTAACAATTTCCTCCATTTTCATCGTGCCGTCTTTCTCTTGAACCCATTCTACCTCAATGGTCTTAAGGCCTGTAACTAGACCATCCTGACTTAAAAACTCTTTACTGAGTAAAGAAAATTTCCTCGGATCACTACCAAATCTTTTTTCTGATTCTTCATGACCGTAATCGACCCTTAAAATATTTGGCCAGAGTGGCCATGGGTTATCTAATGCCCTACTTTTTGGGGGCTTGCTCATAATTTCCATATTAACCATATTTTTGCATCCGTGGCGAATTGCGGTTGCTATGCAGTCTGTGCCCGTGTCGCCCCCTCCAATTACAATCACATCTTTATCTTTTGCATCAATATAGTTCCCATCCGAGAGTGAGCTATTTAATAAGCTCTTGGTATTCTGTGTGAGAAAGTCCATTGCAAAATATATATTGCTAGACCCTCTCCCTGGAACGCTCAGATCTCTTGGTATTGTTGAGCCCGTTGCTATCAAAACAGCGTCGTATTCCTCTTTAATCTCATCAGCGGAGATATCTACTCCTATATTGGAATTAACTCTAAATTCAATTCCTTGAGAATCTAGGAGGTTAATTCTTCGTCTTAATAAGCTTTTGGAAAGCTTCATGTTTGGGATACCATAAACCAGAAGTCCGCCTATCCTATCTTCTCTTTCAAAAACAGTTACAGAATGTCCTACTTTATTGAGCTGATCTGCTGCAGTCAAACCAGCAGGGCCTGATCCAATGATTGCAATTTTTTTACCTGTTGCATCGGCTGATTTATGCTCTTTAACCCAACCCTCTTCAAATGCTCTGTCAATGATTGAATTCTCAATATCTTTAATTGTGACAGCCGGCTCATTTATTCCCAAAACACATGCGCCCTCACAAGGTGCCGGACAAACCCTTCCAGTAAACTCTGGAAAATTATTTGTTTTTGTTAGCCTCTCATAGGCCTCTTTCCATTTCCCTTTAAAAACTAAATCATTCCATTCTGGAATTAAGTTATCGATTGGACAACCTTGCTCTGACTCACAGAACGGTACGCCACAGTTCATGCATCTTGCGCCTTGTTGTTTTAGCTGACCTTCCTCTGCGGGTGTATATATTTCGTAATAATCCAATGCCCTTTCGACTGGATCACGCCAGGGTGTCTTTCTTCTTGGATATTCCATAAATCCGGTTGGCTTACCCATGTCTAAACACCCTTCCTTTGAGACTTTCTGTCGTTGACATCGAAAATGGATTCGATTTCCTCGTTGTGTTCTGCTCTCTCATTCATAACGCGTTTATAGTCAATCGGCATGACTTTAACAAACTTTTTTAAACTTATGTCCCAATCGGCCAGAATTTTTTCAGCTAATGTTGAATCTGTGTATTCACGATGCAATTCAAGCATTCTAAGTATCTCTGCAATGCTGGTCTCGTCTTGCAAAGATTCAAGCTCTACCATGCCTTTATTGCATTTAGGCTCAAACTCATCCCAAGGATCATAAATATATGCTATGCCTCCTGACATGCCAGCAGCAAAATTAACGCCAGTGTTGCCCAAGACCAAAACCCTTCCGCCTGTCATATACTCACAAGCATGATCACCAACGCCTTCAACAACCGACCATGCTCCGCTGTTTCTAACACCAAATCGCTCTGCGGCAATCCCTCTGAAGAAACCAAAACCTGAAGTAGCGCCATAAAGCGCTACATTGCCAACAATAATGTTTTCCTCTGATTTCAATTCAGAGCTTAGAGAAGGCCGGACAATAATTTTTCCTCCAGAGAGGCTTTTTCCAACATAATCATTGGCATCCCCATACAAGTTAAAAGTCACGCCTTTTGATAAAAAAGCTCCAAAACTCTGTCCAGCAGAGCCGGTAAAATTAAGTTGTATGCTGCCTTCTGGAAGTCCTTCCTCGCCCCAAAGATTCGCAATCTCATGGCTCAACATTGCTCCCGTTGCTCTATTTAGGTTTGTAATCTGATAATCATGCTCAACGGTGGTTTTCTTCTCAATGCCATCTTTGCAGCTTTTTATTAGCTCATGATCCAGAACGGAATCGATATTATGGACCTGATCAATAGTTTTTCTTGTCTCAACTTCTGCTCTGATTTCATTAGAGGTTATCAATAGTGGGCTTAAATCTAGTTGACTTGATTTCCAATGTTCCATTGCCTTCTCAGTCGATAACAGGTCAGCCCTTCCTATAAGCTCATCTACTGACTTTATTCCAAGCCTCGCCATTATCTCTCTTGCTTCTTCTGCAACTAAAAATAGGTAATTGATGACATGCTCAGGTTGTCCTGTAAACTTCTGTCTGAGTATTTTATTTTGAGTAGCAATACCTACAGGACAAGTATTCAGATGGCACTTTCTCATCATGATGCAGCCAAGAGAAATCAATGGTGCTGTTGAAAATCCAAATTCCTCTGCGCCTAGTAATGCCGCAATAACAACGTCTCTACCTGTTTTCAGTCCTCCATCAGTTTGGAGAGTTACCCTGCTTCTAAGGTTATTTAAAATAAGGGTCTGGTGAACTTCAGCTAGCCCTAACTCCCATGGCATGCCTGCATTCTTAATGCTGGTAAGAGGGGAGGCGCCCGTTCCTCCGACGTCGCCAGAAATTACAATGTGGTCGGCATGTGCTTTTGTAACTCCGGCAGCAATTGTTCCTACTCCGCTTTCAGCAACCAACTTAACGCTTATGTCTGCAGCTGGGTTTCCATTCTTCAAATCAAATATCAGCTGTGCTAAATCCTCGATTGAATAAATATCATGATGTGGCGGGGGGCTGATTAAACCCACTCCTGGTGTCGAATACCTTATGGAAGCGATTTTTTCATCCACCTTTCTCCCTGGTAATTCTCCACCTTCTCCAGGCTTGGCTCCTTGTGCAATTTTAATCTGGAGCTGTTTTGCATTTGCAATATAATTTGCTGTAACACCAAACCTACCTGATGCGATCTGTTTAATAGCTGAAGACTTGGAATCACCATTCTTCATTGGCTCGTATCTAGCTGGATCTTCTCCACCTTCTCCACTATTACTCTTTCCACCAATTCTATTCATTGCAATAGCTAGGGTTTCATGAGCTTCTGGTGAAATTGAGCCAAAACTCATGGCGCCCGTGCAAAAGCGTTTCACTATTTCACTCGCAGGCTCGACATCCTTGATTGGAACTGCGCCCTTGCTTGGGAACTTAAGCTTTAATAAGCCTCTGAGGTTTAATGCCTCTTCTGCCTTTTTGTTTGAAAGCTTTGAAAATTTCTTATACGCATCATCATCATTTGTTCTCGCTGCCAGTTGCAATGACCAAACTGTTTCCGGATTCCATCCCTTTTTCTCGCCCTCGCTTCTCCAATGAAAGTCTCCGGGATTTGGAAGGTCTGGCGACGGTTCAACTTCATCCTCCGGCCAACCTAGGCTATGCCTTTGAGAATCCTCAAGCTGAATTGTCTCCAGATTGACCCCTGCAATTTTGCTTACGGTTCCGTTAAAGCATTTCTCAATCACTTCATTCGATAAGCCAATTGCCTCAAAAATCTGTGCGCCCTTATAAGACTGGAGTGTTGAAATGCCCATTTTTCCCATGACTTTTAAAATGCCTTTTACGACTGCTTGCCGATAAGCATCAATGACTTCTTCGTATTCATCTAGTGGCACTCTATTCTCTGGCCCTCTTTTATAATGGGTATGTTTAATTATATTTTCTGCCTTTGCCTGCATTAAAATTTCATATACAAGATACGGGTTGATTGCGTCAGCTCCATATCCAAATAACAGACAAAAATGATGCACTTCACGAGCCTCGCCTGTTTCAATTATAATTGCGGCCTTCGCACGTTTTGCCACTTTTACAAGATGGTGGTGAACCGCGCCACAAGCCATGAGGGCGCTTATAGGGATTCTCTTATCATTCATTCCTCTATCGCTAAGCACTATGAAACCGATACCCTCATCTATCGCTTCTTCTGCAATCCTGCATATGTCATCAATTTTTTGATTCAACCCACCTTCTGTGCTGTAGGTGATGTCAATAACCTTACTCCTATGATTTAAATAATTAAGGTGCTTAAGTGCATACATGGCGGTGTTTGTCAAAATAGGGTTTTCAACAAGTATTCTGTTTGCATGCTCTTCAGAAGGTTCTAAAAGGTTTCCCTCTGGGCCAACGTAACACTCAAGAGACATGACGATCTTTTCTCTGATCGAGTCTATTGCGGGATTAGAAACCTGAGCAAAGCGTTGCTTAAAATAGTCATATGACAAACGATGCTTATCACTAAGTGATGCTAAAACGGTATCATTTCCCATCGATCCTAGCGGGTCTCGTAAGTCATGCACCATTGGTAAAATCATGAATTCAATTGTCTCTGAGGTATAACCAAATGCTCGCATTCGCCTAAGTAGTTCCTCTTTGCCATACAAAGGATCATTGGAAAGTTTTTTGATTTTTCTAAATCCAAATCTATTGTTATGAAGCCAGTCCCTATATGGATTTTCTTTAATGAGTGGGTCTTTGACATCAGAATCACTGAGGAGCTTCCCTTGATTGAAATCAATTAGAAATATTTTTCCAGGCTCTAATCTTCCTTTTTTGATTATGGTTTCCTCAGGAATATCCAATACGCCTACTTCACTGGCCATGACTATCCTGTTGTCTGAGGTCAGGTAGTAGCGACTTGGTCTTAGTCCATTTCTATCCAAAACAGCGCCAAGAGAGTCTCCATTGGTAAAAGTGATTGAAGCAGGTCCATCCCATGGTTCCATTAGATTTGACTGAAATTCATAATAGGCCTTTCTCTCTTTTGTTATTGTTTTCTTTTTCTGCCAAGCTTCTGGGACCATCATTAAAATAGACTCTTCCAAAGAGCGTCCTGACAGGGTTAAAAACTCAAGCACATTGTCAAAATTTCCTGAGTCAGAACAGTTTGGCTCAATAACTGGAAAAAGATCCTTCAGCCTATCCTCAAAAATAGGTGATTTCATATTTCCTTCTCTGGCTTTCATCCAATTGATGTTTCCTTGTATGGTATTAATTTCGCCGTTGTGAGACATCAGTCTATTTGGCATCGCCCTATCCCAGCTAGGAAAAGTATTGGTTGAAAATCTAGAATGAACCATTGCCAAGTGTGATGAGTATTTCTGATCGCTCAGATCAACAAAGAACCTCCCCACCTGATCACAGGTAAGCATCCCTTTATAGACAATGGTCTTTGAAGATAGGCTACAAATATAAAAAAGATCTGCCTCCTTTAGTTTCGAATTGCCTCGAAGATGGTTGCTTGTTTTTTTTCTTGCAAGATATAGCCTTCGTTCGAAATCTTCCTGTTCCGATTTTGAGTTATTATCAATAACAAATATTTGCTCAATATAGGGCATTGCCTCCAGTGCTGAGGGACCTATGTCTGCTTTTTCTTTATCAATTGGCAGATCTCTCCATCCGACTATTTTTAATTCATTCTCATGACACATCTCTGAAAAATAGTCTTTGCAAAAATCTCTTTCCTTTTTGTCATTGGGCAAAAAAACATTTCCCACTGAATAGTTCTCGGAATCAAGGTCAACTAGAAAGGACTCTTTGGCAATTGCAGAAAAAAATTCATGTGGCATTCCAGTGAGTATTCCGGCTCCATCGCCGCTGTTTGGCTCTGCCCCTCTCGCTCCTCTGTGATCCATTTTGCAGAGGATGGTTAAGGCATCTTTTATGTTTTCATGGCTTGGTTCTTTTTTAATATGTGCCACAAACCCAACGCCACAACTCTCCTTTTCAAACTGGGAATCGTACATACCAATATTTGAGCTTTGTTTCAGCGTCATAATTAATTCTTTTTTATTTTTCTTAACCATTGGTGGGCCTGATTTGGTCGCACACCATTAATACTTTGTAGCCCGATGGGCCACACTCTTGCTCAATATCACTGGGAAATTGAAAATGAATTTTAGCAAATTTGAATTGAAATTTCCTGTGCAACGTTATTATATAAATGTTCCAGCCAAATCTTCGTCGTTATCTTCGACAGGCTAAGTGCAATATAAAAAGGAACAAAATGGAAGAATTTAAATTAATTATAGATGCAATAGGCGGCTTTCTTTGGAATAACTATACGCTTTATGTTGTCGTTGCCACTGGTATTGTTTTCACAATCTGGAGTGGATTTTCTCAGTATTTTGCGTTGACTCATGGTTTCAAGGTGATCAAAGGCGACTACGATAATGATGATGATCCGGGTGCAATTTCACACTTTCAAGCACTTTCAACAGCTCTTTCAGCTACAGTGGGCTTGGGAAATATTGGAGGTGTTGCTCTAGCGATATCGCTCGGTGGGCCGGGAGCGGTCTTTTGGATGTGGGTGGTAGGTTTTTTAGGAATGGCCATCAAACTGAGTGAGGTTTCCCTTTCGATGATACATCGAAATACAGATGACCCAGACAATCCGAGTGGGGGGCCAATGTGGGTTGTCGAAAGGAACTTTTCAGGCAAAAAAGGCCTTATGAAATACGTCGGAAAGCTCATTGCTGGCGTCTTCTGTTTTGCCCTAATAATTAACACAATTACCGCTGGCAACATGTTTCAAGCATGGAATGTTGCAAATCTGACTGAGGCCTATTTTGGCGTTCCAACCATTGCTACAGGGATGATTCTTGCTCTTATTGTAGGATCTGTGATCATAGGCGGAATCAAGAGAATAGGCGCAGTAACATCGAAACTCGTTCCGATAATGCTCATAATTTATATTCTGGCCTGCATATATGTTCTTTCGATAAATGTTACAGCCATCCCTGAAATGCTAAAGCTGATTGTAAGAGCCGCATTTTCTCCTATGGAATCAAGCAATGCGTTCCTTGGCGGTACAGCTGGCGCGGCGTTTATATTTGGCATGCAAAGAGCTCTCTTTTCAAATGAGGCTGGTCAAGGCTCTTCTGCCATAGCTCACTCTGCAGCAAAAACAGATGAGCCTGTAAGAGAAGGGGTCGTTGCTGGTTTAGAGCCTTTTATTGACACCATTGTTGTATGCACAATGAGTGCTTTGGTCATTTTGGTTACTGGTATTTGGAACCGGCCTGCGGAAGTTCAGCTTTCTGATCTTACAGTAAATCAATCGGGACAAAGTTGGTCCATTGATGGCTCGATTAGCAATGCTCCGACTCTTTTCGATGGAAATAAAGTTTTCATGATTTATTCGGGCTCAGAAAATACTGAGGCAGGCAATTCTTTGCATAAAGTATACGGAAGAGTTGTCCTTAATGCTTCTGGCAAATCTATAGACTGGGATGAGATTTCCTCTGTAACCCCACCCGAAATTAATGGAGCTATTTACCTTGATTATGTTGGCGCTAATCTCACTGCAGCAGCATTTGATAAAGTCTCCTCTGGGCTTGGCAAATGGTTGGTAACCCTTGCCTCCTGGCTTTTTGCAATATCCACGATGATTTCTTGGAGCTACTATGGAGAAAAAGGGGTGTCCTTTTTGCTCGGAGAGAAAGCAATACTCACTTACAAGCTGGCTTTTTGTGTTTTGGCTGTCTTATCGACAACTGGCTTTATTCAGACCGATAGGGAACTGAATCTTTTTGCTAACCTAGGGACGGGGCTTTGCATTATGGCAAACCTTCCGATCCTATGGCTTTTTGGCTATCAGGCCATGAGAGACTACAAGCTTTATATCTCTAAACTAAAAGCTGGAGAATTTGATTAATGTCAAAAACGAAAACAAAAGAAGAAATTAAGATAAAACCATTTTGGTACTCAGATGTTTGGTTGTGGCCAAAGCTAATTACAATCATCACCACTCTTGATAAAAATGGAACGGTGAATGCCGGTCCATACTCTCATATCATGCAATATGACGTGATGACAAAAAATCCGAGAATGCTCATTGGATTCAGGCAAGACTCTCATACCTTCGTAAATATTGAAGAGACCGGAGAGTTTGTCGTCAACTGTCCCAGTGCAAGCCATTTGGATGACATGATGGAGACTGCGAAGTTTTATCCCGAAGGAATCAATGAACTGGAATTTACAAAATTTACACAAATTCCTTCTAAAAAAGTTTCGCCTCCAAGTCTTGAGGAATGCCCCCAAATAGCAGAATGCACTGTTGATGAAATAATCAAGCTAGAAAAAAGCTCTGGTATCGTGATTGGTAAGATCGAGGCAATCGTTGTTGATCAGGAACTTGTTACAATGGGCAGAGAAGAGAGAATAAAAACCATGGATCTTCCAATTGGAATGGGCGATGAAGCCAGACAAACTTACTATCACACCACGGCTGAAACATTGATCAAACATGAATTAGGACAGCCAAAAACCGCTATGCAGGGTGCAGACGCAAAAACTTCTATGGAATGGGAAAACGATGCAACTGAGATGCTGATGGGCGTACCGCCCCCTTTAAGAAAAATGGTCATTGAAAACACAGAAGAGTTTGCTGTGGAAAAAAACGAAAAGACTGTTACTGGTGAGATATTTAAAGAATTGGCAAGATCAGTCGGAATGGATCCAGATGTAATGGAGAGGTTTAGAAGCGGTGGCTGAGAGCATAGATATTCAAAAATCTGAATTGTTTAAGAATCAATGCTACATAAATGGATCATGGGTCGATGCAGATGATGGTTCTACATCAGATATCATCAATCCAGCAAACTCTAAACAACTGGGCACCGTTCCAAATTGTGGCTCAAGCGAGGCCCTTAAAGCTATCCAAGCAGCAAAGGAAGCACATAAATTTTGGTCAAAAACAGACGCAAAAGAGCGTTCTTCTGTGCTTAAAAAGCTTCATTGTCTTATGCTTGAGCATCAAGAAGACTTGGCAAGGATTATAACTTATGAAGGCGGCAAACCGCTCTCTGAATCAATGGGTGAAATTGCATATGCTGCATCTTTTTTTGAATGGTTTTCAGAAGAGGCAAAAAGAGTTTATGGTGATGTAATTCCTGGTCATCAGCAAGATCGAAGAACGCTTGTGATCAAACAACCCATCGGCGTTGTTGGCTGTATCACCCCGTGGAATTTTCCATCGGCAATGTTGGCAAGAAAAATTGCGCCCGCCATAGCAGTTGGTTGCACTGTTGTAGCGAAGCCAGCGCCAGAAACGCCCTATTCGGCAACAGCTATGGCTTATCTCTCTGATCTTGCTGGGATACCAAAGGGTGTATTTAATGTGGTCACAGGAGATGCTGAAAAAATTGGGTCTATAATGACATCAAACAAAGATGTAAAAAAAATCACATTTACTGGCTCCACTGCTGTTGGAAAGCATTTGCTCAAGCAATCAGCAGATACCGTAAAAAAAGTTTCTCTTGAGTTAGGAGGGCATGCCCCTTTTATTGTTTTTGACGATGCAAGTCTTGATGATGCGGTTGATGGTGCGTTGATTGCAAAATATAGAAACAGTGGTCAGACATGTGTTTGTGCCAATAGGATTTATGTTCAATCGAGCATCTATGATGATTTCACTAAGTGCTTCACAGAGAAAGCATCTCAACTGGTTGTTGGCGATGGTCTTCTAGAGTCGACACAGCAGGGGCCATTGATCAATAAAGATGCCATGAAAAAAGCGTCAAAACATATTGAGGATGCCAAAAATAAAGGCGCCACTATCACCACAGGCGGAAATCCACATTCACTAGGCGGGCTATTTTTTGAACCCACCGTCTTAACCGGAGTCTCAGATGAAATGTTGATCGCACAAGAAGAAACATTTGGCCCAGTCGCGCCTATTTTTAGTTTTGACAGCGAAAAAGAAGTATTGGAGCGAGCAAATAATACTCCTTATGGTTTGGCGGCTTATTTTTATACTTCTGATCTTGGTAAATCGTGGAGGGTTTCAGAGCAACTTGATTACGGAATGGTCGGTCTTAATACTGGAATAATTTCTACGGAGATGGCTCCTTTTGGAGGCATAAAAGAATCGGGGATAGGTAGAGAGGGTTCCAAATATGGTGTGGACGATTATCTAGAGATGAAATACATCTCCTTAGCTGGAATTGAAGAGTAATTGTTTTTAAGCAGAACCCCTGTATGATCTACCTCAATCGGTCATATGCCAATGAAAAATAATGCTCCCAAATTAACAGTCGGTCCTGTCTCAGGATCCATTTTATCAATGATGCTACCCATGGCCTTGGGTATCTTGGTAATGATAGGTAACGGTCTTGTTGATGCCTATTTTATAGGTCAGTTGGGCTATGCTCAGCTGGCTGCAGTCAGTTATGCGTTTCCAGTTTGGTTTGTTGCAGCAGGAATAGTAATGGGCCTTGGCACAGGCACATCATCTGTTTTATCCAGGTTTATAGGCAGCGGAGACACAAAAAGTGTAAAACAAATAGCCACGCACTCGATGATACTTGCTGTTTTAGCAGGAGCTGTTGTCACTGCCATTGGACTTGTTTCCATAGATTCTCTGTTTAGCCTGCTTGGCGCCAATGAAGAAACAATGCCATTCGTTAAGTCTTACATGACAATTTATTACTGGGGCTCATTATTTCTAGGTATACCGTTTATAGGAAATTCAATCTTGAGGGCCAACGGCGATGCCAAAACACCTTCTATGCTGGTAGCCTTTTCTGCAATAGTGAATGCCGCATTAGATCCTATTTTAATCTTTGGCTGGTTTGGGTTTCCAGAAATGGGGGTGGCAGGGGCTGCTCTTGCAAGTGTGATCTCAACAGTTGCATTTCTTTTTGCTTCGCTATGGGTGCTCATTATTCGTGATAATTTGCTCACATCAATTGGGCACAGTCTTTCCTCAATGATTTCGTCTTGGAAGCAGGTGCTTCATGTTGGCTTGCCTGCTATTGCAAGCAACCTAATTGCTCCGGTTTCAAGTGCTTTCGTAACTGCTCTAGTCAGCACCTATGGACAAGAAGCGGTCGCAGCTTACGGCTTGGCTGGAAGAATTGAGGCTCTCGTGATTGTTTTGTTGATGGCGCTGGGTGGAGCGACAGCTCCATATGTAGGACAAAACTATGGTGCTAAAAAATTTGATCGCTTAGTCGATGGTTTTAAGTTCTCAGCAAGATTTGCTCTCTTCTATGCCATATTCTGTATCATTCTTTTGTATTTCATCTCATCAACTATTCTTGGTGTATTTACAGATAACGAAGATGTAATTCGACTGGCCATGATTCAACTGATGATTTGCCCTTGGGGCTATGGTTTTTTGGGTATAGCCTCAATTTGCAATGGCTCCTTTAATGCATTTGGAAGGCCCTTGCCGGCAATGACAATTTCAATTTCAAGAACGCTCGTAATATTTGTACCCCTTGCATACGCGCTCGCATATTATCTTGGCTTTCAAGGAATACATATCGCTCAAGTTTTGGCCAATATTTTTGCAGGTTGCGTGGCTATTGCCTGGTACAGAAAAATATTTAAAGAAGTCACTGCCTAGTTCATTCTTTGCCTTGAAGTTGCTTTATGATTGACTCATCCTCAAGCGTCGATATGTCTTGAGTGATTGCCTCTTCTCGGGCTATTGCACGAAGCAACCTTCTCATGATCTTCCCAGAACGTGTTTTTGGCAAATTATCTGAAAAACGAATCTCATCAGGCTTTGCTATCGCGCCAACCTGTTCGTTGACCCACTCTCTCAAGCCTTGTTGCATTTTTTTTGCATCTTCACCAGTCGGTCTATTTCCTTTTGTGACAACAAAAGCAAAAATACTCTCGCCCTTGACATCATGTGGCTTACCCACGACTGCCGCTTCAGCAACTTTCTCATTTGAGACAAGTGCCGACTCAACCTCCATGGTTCCTAAACGATGGCCAGAGACATTGAGAACATCATCAATTCTTCCCATAATCCAATGGCAGCCATCTGTATCTTTGTATGCGCTGTCGCCAGCAACATAATATCTTCCGTCAAACTTATCCCAATAGGTTTCAATATACCTTTGATTGTCCCCCCATATGGTTCTTAACATTGAGGGCCATGGTTTTTTGATGACGAGATACCCGCCTTGGTTTGGTGCTTCGACTGACTCGCCTGATTCATCCACAATATCAACATCAATGCCTGGCATAGGCATTGTGCATGATCCGGGCTTTGTGTTCGTAACCCCTGGAAGTGGACTGATCATTGCCCCGCCTGTCTCGGTCTGCCACCAAGTATCAACTATTGGGCAACGCTCTTTGCCAATAATGTTGTGATACCACATCCAAGCTTCAGGGTTTATTGGCTCACCCACAGTTCCAAGCAAACGCAGTTCTGATAAATCATAGCTTTGTGGAATTTCGTCTCCATGCTTCATTAAAGCTCTGATTGCAGTGGGGGCAGTATAAAAAATAGTTACGGCATGCTTTTCGCAAATCTTCCAAAACCTTCCCACATCTGGAAAAGTTGGAGCGCCCTCATAAATAAGAATTGTAGCGCCTGCAAGCAAGGGTCCGTAAGCAACATAAGTGTGTCCCGTAATCCAGCCAACGTCTGCGGTACACCAAAAAACATCGTCTTTTTTGATATCAAATATCCAAGAAAAAGTCGTTTTTGCATGCAAAATATATCCCGCGGTGGAGTGCTGTATCCCTTTAGGTTTTCCTGTGGAGCCAGAGGTATAGAGAATGAATAGAGGGTGCTCAGCATTGAGTGGTTCTGGGTCACAGTGGGAATCACAACCTGAAATTAGGTCTGCCCACCAAATGTCTCTTTCTTGATTAAATTCTACTTTTTCTCCTGTTCTTTTAAAAACCACAACATTTTTTACTTCGTGTGAAGATTGTGCCACCGCTTCGTCCGTTGCTTGCTTTAGTGGAACAATATTTCCACTCCTATATGCGCCGTCAGCCGTAATCACGATCTTTGCTTCAGCATCCTCAATCCTATCCTTAAGTGCGTTTGATGAAAAACCTCCAAACACAACTGAGTGAATTGCGCCAATTCTTGCGCATGCCTGCATGGCTATCACGGCCTCCGGGCACATAGGCATATATATAACAACCCTGTCCATCTGCACTACTCCCAGCTTTTTTAGCCCATTGGCAAATTGAGAAGTTCTTGAAAGAAGCTCTTTGTATGTGATGCGCTCAGATTTTCCATCTTCTGCCTCAAAGATAATTGCAGTTTTTTCGGGATTATTGCTGGCATTTACATCCAATGAGTTGAAAGAAGCATTGATCTCTCCGTCATTGAACCATTCATAATTAGGCGCCTTTGATTCATCCAGTATATTCTTAAATGGAAGAAACCAATCCAACTCATCCTTTGCTAATTTTGCCCAATACTCAATGTGATTCCGTGAAGCTTCTTCTTTTAACCTCTCCGCTTCTTCCTTATTAAGATTGGCTTGTTTGATAAACTTTTTTGAAGGAGCAAAACTCCTGGACTCATTCAATATCGACTCTATTAGCTCATCTGTCATGACAAACCCTTTAAGAAATTAATTTTTTGAAATTAATGGTGATGCCTCTTTTGAATGCATTCTCTCAATGATAGGGCTAGATTTTGGAATATGGCTCAAAAGAAAGCTCATTTGATCAGCCAATATATTTCTTCCTTGAAGCAAAATGTACTCGGCATAAGATGGAGCAAACGGAATTGCAAGAAGAGCCATGCTTGCTTCCTCCGGAGTTTTTCCGCCTTTTATATTGTTGCAGCGCTTGCAGGCACTTACCACATTCTGCCACATATCCTGACCGCCTCTGCTTATCGGCGTCACATGATCCCTGGTCAACTCTCTCTTGCTGTATTGAGACCCACAATATAGACACAGGTGGTCATCTCTCTTAAAAAGAGTTTGGTTATTCAATGGTGGTGTAAAGTCTGAAAGCTTTTGTTGAAAATGTTTAGATCGTCCTCTTGTGGCGACAATAGAATTGATATTTATTTGGCTTCTGAGACCAGATTTAGCATTGATTCCGCCTCTGATTGAATAAAGGTTATCTCCCAAGGTATAAACCACGTCTCCAACAGAATAAAGTTTAGCTGCTTCCTTAAAGTCTATCCACTCAAGAGGTAGGCCCGTTGTGTCAATTCTGAGGGTGCGGTGAGGAAAGTTTATTAAGTTATTCATTTGAAATACTATAAAGGCTTTTTGTGACAAAAATAATAAATATTTGGGATTTTTTCATAGGCATGATAGTCTTTCGCACCAACTGAATAGAACTATCAAAAAATAAATACGTGGCTATTAAAATTGCAGTTGTAAATGAGTTTATAAATGATGAAACACGCGTTGCTGTTGTTCCAGAAATAGCTCAAAAAATCGCCTCCAATAATGTCTCTTTTGTAATCGAAAAAAACGCTGGTGCAGCATCGGGATTTTTGGACTCAGACTATCCTGAAAATGCATGCAAATTTGTAAAATCTTCGTCTGATGCTCTGAATGACGCAGACGTCATTTTCAAAGTAAATCCGCCAACCTCAGATGACATCAGCAGCATGAAAAGAGGGGCTATTGCAATCTCTTATATGAACCCATTTCAAAATGATGCTCTCATTAAATCAATGGCCTCATCAGGCATTGATGCTTTTTCAGTTGAGTTAATTCCAAGAATTTCTCGTGCTCAATCAATGGATGCGCTGTCATCTCAAGCATCAATCGCGGGATATAAAGCTGTAATCCTTGCTGCCAATCACGCAAATAAATTCTTTCCAATGCTGACCACTGCTGCAGGTACAGTGCGTCCCGCGCAGACTCTAATTATTGGCGCTGGTGTAGCGGGCCTTCAAGCTATTGCAACTGCAAAAAGACTTGGCTCAAGAGTTATTGCATTCGATGTTAGAGGTAGCACAAAAGAACAAATTGAATCGCTGGGAGCTCAGTTTCTAGATACGGGAATAACCGCAGAAGGTGAAGGCGGTTATGCAAGAGAGTTGACAACGGAAGAGCTTGATACTCAAAAAAAGGCTCTCTCTAAAGCAATAGGCCAATCAGATATTGTGATAACAACTGCAGCAGTGCCTGGTAAGCCTGCGCCAAAGCTTATAGATAAGAAAACAGTGGAATCAATGGCTCCAGGCTCAGTGATTATTGACCTAGGTGCCATCTCTGGAGGAAACTGCGAGCTTACTGTGCCTGATAATGTCTTGGATCATGGTGGGGTAATGATTCTAGGCCCAACCAATCTGCCTTCAACAATGCCCAAGCATGCGAGTGAGCTTTACTCAAGAAATCTTCTGAACTTCCTCTCTCCAGCACTCACTGAAGAGGGTCTTAATATTGACTGGGATGATGAAATATTTAAAGGTGCAAATATCACCCGAAACGGTGAAGTTGTCTTTGATCATGGGAGCTGATTGATATCGAAACGTTTATTGCAATTTACATCTTTATGTTGGCGGCCTTCACCGGCTTTGAGGTGATCTCTAAAGTTCCAGCAATTTTACATACGCCGCTCATGTCGGGGTCAAACTTCATTCATGGTGTGGTCCTTGTAGGAGCCATTATTGCATTGGGCATGGCCGAAACAAATCTAGAAAAGACGATTGGATTTTTTGGTGTTCTTTTAGCTTCTGGCAATGCTGTTGGTGGTTATGTTGTAACCGAAAGAATGTTAGAAATGTTTAAATCTAAGAAAGACAATGAGTAGCGTTGAAACCATAATACAAAGCATATATGTGGTTGCCGCAGTCTTATTTATTGTTGGCCTAAAAAGAATGAGCTCTCCTACTACTGCGAGAACAGGAATCATTTGGGCAGGGGTTGGAATGTTGATGGCGACTGTTGCGACTTTCTTCTATCCTGGAATTGAGAACTTTCTTCTGATTGCAACTGCTATCTTTCTTGGCACTGTCATTGCTGGATATACCGCCAAAAAAGTTGAGATGACTGAAATGCCAGAAATGATTGCCCTTTACAATGGTATGGGCGGGGGCGCTGCTGCAGCCATAGCGGCGGTAGAATTATTCAAAGATCATCAATTACCTCTGAGTGTTACTACATTGGCACTAATTGGAGGAATCATTGGTTCAATTTCATTCACTGGCAGCTTAATTGCGTTTGGAAAACTTCAGGGAATGATAAAAGGAACCTTCAGATTTAAAGGTCAGCACCAAATTAATATCCTGCTATTACTCGGATCAATTGCATTATCCGTTCTTGTCGTTGCAGGATTTGATTCCAATGCAACACTAGTAACAGGAATCTTCATCATTGCCTTGATACTAGGTATCGCGATGACAATGCCAATTGGAGGAGGCGATATGGCTGTTGTAATTTCTTTATACAACGCACTAACTGGTTTGGCCGTCGGGTTTGAGGGTTATGTTTTGCAAAACTATTCAATGATTATTGCAGGCACAGTGGTTGGTGCTGCAGGGACATTGCTTACACAGTTGATGGCAAAAGCAATGAACAAAACTCTTGTCAGTGTTCTGTTCCCTTTTGGTGAAGCAGCTCAAGCAGCCGGTGATGCTGTAGACGGAGAGATGAAGCCTATCGAGGCTGGGGATGCAGGAATTATGATGGCGTTTGCACAAAAGGTTATTATCATTCCTGGATATGGCATGGCGGTTGCTCAAGCTCAACAGAAAGTTTGGGAGCTCAGCCAACTTCTTATAGACAGAGGGGTTGATGTTAAGTTTGCCATTCATCCGGTTGCAGGAAGAATGCCTGGTCACATGAATGTTCTGTTGGCTGAAGCTGGAGTACCGTATGAATTAATTTTTGATGAGGATGAAATAAATCAAGAGTTTAAAAGTTGTGATGTTGCACTTGTCATCGGTGCTAATGATGTCGTTAATCCAGTGGCCAGAACAGATCCATCAAGCGAAATCTATGGTATGCCGATACTGGATGCTGACTATGCATCTAATGTAATTGTAGTCAAAAGAGGTCAAGGAACTGGCTTCTCAGGAATTGAAAATGTCCTATTCTTTCTGGATAACACTAGGATGCTTTATGGGGATGGCAAAGCTGTTGCTACAGATCTTGTGAACTCGATAAAAGAGCTCTAAGAAAAATAATTTTAACCTCCGTATTCCTATCACATCAGTTGTGTTATTCTCATCATCATGTTTGTAGAATTTGAAATGGAGCGCTTACAGTCACTTTATGAAAATGAGGTGAAATATAACCTGAGTGACAGTGGAAACCACCCCCTATCGATGAATGATCTTCTGTCTGAAGAAGAGATATCAAGAATCCTCAACATGGAAATATATTATGGTTACACAACCGGTGATCCACGTCTCTTATCTGCGATTGCATCCTGGTACCCAGAAAAAATTAATGAGGGCAACATTCTCGTAACAAATGGTTCTGCAGAGGCCAATTTCTTGATTGGCTGGACATTGCTTGAGCCTGATGACGAGGTCGTTATGGTTCTCCCAAATTACATGCAAGTACCCGGCCTTGCAAAAAATTTGGGGGCAAAAGTAAAAACAATTCACCTCAAAGAATCTCTTGGGTGGCATCTGGACCTTGATGAGCTTGCATCAATGGTCAATGAAAAAACAAAATTGATTTCCATCTGCAACCCAAGCAATCCAACAGGTGCAGTAATGGCCGATGAAGAAATGCAGTCGATTGCTGAGATAGCAGAAAAACATGGTGCTTACATACACTCAGATGAGGTTTACAGGGGCTCTGAGCTTGACGGAAAAGAAACTAAGAGCTTTGTTCATTTTTATGACAAATCAATTATCTCTTGTGGTCTATCAAAATCATTTGCCCATCCAGGCCTAAGAATTGGGTGGTTGGTTGCATCGCCTGACATCATCCAAAATATTTGGACTAGAAAAGACTATACGACTCTATGTGCTTCAGTGATTTCGCAAGAAATAGGCACCAAGATCATGACCGAACCAACCAGAAATGATATCTTGGGCCGCTCAAGTAAAATGCTTACAGAAAATTTAGTGTTGTTTCAAAGTTGGATAGATAGCCATAAGGAGATTTTCACATTCGTACCTCCCAAAGCTGGCGGCATGGCTTTTGTAGGCTACAACATGGATATCAATAGTACTGAGTTTGTTCATAAACTGAGGGTTGAGCAAAGCGTATTGATTGTACCCGGAGATTGTTATGGAATGGATGGATATCTCAGATTTGGGATAGGGGCAAACCAAGACTACCTCAGTGAGGGCTTAGAGCTAGTCAGTGCCTGCATAAAGTCTTTGGGCTATTGAAGAACTCAATCTTAAATATAGCTGTGGATACTCCTGTATCTCAGATTTTCGACTATTATCCTCCAGAGGGCTCAGATTGCAGCCCAAAAATAGGGCAAAGGGCTTTGGTTCCCTTTGGAAGAAGAGAGGTTGTCGGTTTTATTCATGGAATCTCAAATGATTCTTCTTTGCCAAAAAAGAAGATTAAGTCTTGTAAATCGATAATTGATAAGGATCCCCTGATTAATGAAGGGGCTCATGAGTTGGTTTCGTGGTGTAAAAATTACTATCACCATCCTCTTGGAAAAACCTATGCTACAGCAGTTCCAAGATATCTGAGAGCAGGTAAAACTCCAGCCATTGAAAAGATGCTTTTCCAAGAATCCAAAGATAAAAAAAAGCTAAAAGCCCACCAAAAGAAAGCCTATGATGGATGTATAAAGCTGCTCAAAAAATCCGCTCCTATTCTTCTTAATGGAGTAACCGGCAGCGGCAAAACTGAGATATATCTTCACCTTATGGAAAGGGTTCTTTCTAAAAAGGAACAGGTGCTTTTCTTGGTGCCTGAGATTGGCCTAACCCCTCAATTATATGAGGCAATAACTTCGAGATTTGGAAATTGCGTTGGTCTAATCCACTCATCAACTACAGACAAATCAAGGGCAAAGGCGTGGCTTGCTGCTAAAGAAAACAAGCTCTCGGTCATCTTGGGGACTCGTTCTTCCATATTTGTTCCTTTTCATTCTCTTGGGTTGATTGTCATTGATGAAGAACACGATGAATCGTATAAACAACAATCCGGGCTGATGTACTCTGCAAGAGACCTTGCCGTTGTAAAAGCTAAAAAATCAGGTTGTGGTCTGGTGCTGGGGTCTGCAACACCATCCTATGAAAGCCTCCTGAATGCCGAGAAAGGCAAGTATAGTGAGGTGCGACTCACTAAGAAGGTTTTTTCTGCGAAGCCCCCTGAAAAAAAACTCATCAATCTGAACGCCAACTCCTCAAAAAAGGGTTTGAGTGCCCCATTATTCAGATCTATTTCTAAAGCATTAAAAAAAGGCGAGCAATCGCTGTTATTTATAAATCGAAGAGGGTACTCGCCAGTAACGATGTGTGAGGAGTGCGGCAAAATAGAGGAATGCCCAAGGTGCGAAAGCAATCTGGTCTCATACAAGGGCACGGGAAAGCTAAAGTGTCACCATTGCTCCTATCAGAAAACAGCTGGGATGGAATGTTTAGTTTGTGAAGGCAAGAAAATTACAGTTGGACATGGCACCGAAAAAATTGAAGAAGAGCTAAAGGAGAAATTCCCAAATGAGATGATCATCAGAATTGATCGTGACACAACAAGCAGCAATAAAAAAAGAATAGAGGCGTTCGGCTATGCCAAGTCTGGTGATGCAAAAATTCTAGTGGGAACACAGATGCTTACAAAAGGTCATGATTTTCCAAATCTATCACTTGTGGCTTTTGTTAATGTTGACCAAGGTCTTTTTGGTAGTGGATATAGAAGCAGTGAGCGTTTTGCTCAACAGTATTACCAAGCATCCGGAAGATGCGGGCGAAGAAACAAAAAAGGCTTGGTATTGCTACAAACACACAATGCAGAAAATGAGGCACTTCAGGCGCTTCTGAATGATAGTTATATGGCATTCTATGAAAAAAATAAGGAAGACAGAAGGCGTTTAGAGTGGCCCCCATATACTTATTCCTTTTTGTTGAGAGCAGAGTCTCCCAGTGAAAAAAATGTATTTCATTTCTTAGATAATATTGCTGAATTTATAAAAAATTCTGAATATATAAGCTCGATTAAGCTACTTGGGCCAATCCAATCCCCAATTGGAATAATTCGAGGCAAGAAAAGGGGTCAATTGATGCTTATAAGCAAGAACAGAAAAAAATTACACATGATCGGTGGACGATTGATAAGCTTTATTGATGCAAAAAAACTTGGAACAAAAGTAAAATGGTCAATTGATGTAGACCCGACTGATCACTCATGAAAATGGAAGAAAAAATAAAACGCCTAATCATTGATGCATTGGCTAAAAGCCATGGCATTAAGGAGGATGAGCTGAATGAGGTTGGTCTCGAGCTTTCTAGAAATAGTAATAATGAGCATGGAGACTTTTCCAGTAACATTGCGCTTAAACTAGGGAGCAAACTCAAGGGCCCTCCAATGACAATTGCTGAGGAAATTGTTAGTTCTCTGGGGGCTCTAGTGGAGCTAGAACGAGCGGAGTTTGTTAAGCCTGGCTTTATAAATTTCTATCTCTTTGGTGAAAAAAAATACAGCATTCTTGAAACTATATTAAACCAAGGCAGCGAGTTTGGCTCGTCATGTGCTACTGAAAAAAAGAAGGTTCTTCTGGAGTTTGTCTCAGCAAATCCAACTGGGCCACTCCATGTTGGACATGGGCGTCACGCTGCTTTTGGTGATTCGCTGGCACGCCTTCTAAGAAAAGCTGGTCACGAAGTTTTTACAGAGTATTACCTCAATGATGCCGGGAGACAGATAGATATCCTTTGCATAAGTGTTATGTTTGAGATGCTTCGTGCTGAAGGATTGAAACTAAATGATATCGCCGGTCTTTACAAGGGAACATACATCAAAGAAATTGCTCAAGGACTGATTGATGAAAGCTTCAAGATAAACAAAAAAGTCTTGCTTCCAGAGGCCAGTGCGTCAGCCGACGAACTTATTGATGCGCTTATATTAGAAATGAAAGATGTTGCCGGATCTAAGCTTTTTCAAAAAATTTCAGACAAGGCTGTCTTGCAGATGACAGAATTGCTTAAAGACGACCTTTCAGACTTCCGTGTTAACCAAGATGGTTATTATTCTGAAAAATCTCTTTTTTCAAAAGGAAAGATTGAAGAGGCTTGTGAGATTATAAAGAAAAACGGAAATGCTTATGAAAAAGATGGTGCTCTTTGGCTTGAGTCATCAAAATATGGTGATGACAAAGATCGTGTAGTTATTCGAGAAGATGGGAGGTCTACCTACTTTGCATCTGATATTGCTTATCATCATGACAAAAAAATGAGGGGCTTTGATCTTTTAATCAATGTTTTGGGGTCTGATCATCATGGTTATGTTTCAAGGCTTGAGGCAGGTCTTGTCTCAACTGGTAATAAAGCTTCTGACCTAGATGTAATTTTGATGCAGTTTGTGACTCTTTACAGGGGAAAGAAAAAGATTCAAATGTCTACCCGATCAGGTAATTTTGTACCAATGAGAGACCTTTACTCAGAGGTTGGTGTTGATGCTGCAAGATTTTTTTATGTCAGCAGATCGCATGATCAGCACTTGGATTTTGACCTAGATCTTGCAACCAAGCAAAACAACAACAACCCTGTTTACTATATCCAGTATGCAAATGCTCGAATAAAAAGCGTGCTCAAGGAAAACAAAAAAAGGGGTTATGTTTTTGATGAATGCCTAGGAAAAACAAATCTCATGAAGCTAGATTTGGCAATAGAAAAGGAGATCATTTCTCTTTTGGGGAAATACCCTGAAACTATATTAAAAAGCTCTGAAGCCAGGGCTGTAAACAAAATAGCAAATTATTTAAAGTCTTTGGCACAGCTGTTCCACTCATATTATGGGTCAACAAAAATTGTTTCCGAAGATGAAGAAATCAGGAATGCTAGAATAATTCTATTGATCTGCGTTTCTACGATTATCGAGGACGGCCTAGATATCCTAGGTGTTTCTTCTCCTACTAAGATGTAGTTTTTTTCTTCTTTTTATACTCAATATCAAGCGATTGCAGTTTTCGATAAAGGTTTGTTCGTTCCATGTCTACCCTTCTTGAAAGCTCGCTTATCTTTCCGCCAACAAGCTCTAGCTGCCTTGTTAGGTAGGCTCTTTCAAAAAGCTTCTTTGCCTCCTTCATGCTCAAAGAGAGAATATTGTTTTCTATCAGGATATTGCCGCCTGGGCCTTGTAATGTGATGATTTCTTTAATTTCATCAACATTAACTATTTCTTTATCTTTTGTAGAGAGAAGCGCCTGCACAAGATCTACCAGCTGACGAAGATTGCCAGGCCACTGATACTTTGAAAGCATGTTTTGTGAGGCTAAGCTGAACCTTCTATAGCCGTGCCCATCCTTTTCAACAAAAAATTTCACAGTCTCGTCCAGCATTTCTGGGACCTCCTTAAGAGAGCTTCTCAGTGGAGGAATGTTTAGGGTGGTAAGCTTTTGTTTATCCATAAAAGTGGCTTCATCTATCCTGGAAACTCCAATAAAGATCTTTAGCTTGCTCTGACTTGAGTGGGCAAGTAGTTTTTTTGAGATAAGGGCTTTCTCGTCTTCAGAAAGCTTACCTATGTTTTCAATAAACAAAATTGAATTTTTTTCGTCATCAAAGGGTTCAAAAAGCCTATTTTGACCATCATCGTTAATGCTTTCGTTTTCGCTAAATTCGAGTTTCTTGAATTCGCCCTGTTCACTATACTTCCTTAAATGCAATGCTTTGCACCAAGCAGTCTTATCTACCCCTTCTTCGGACTGAATTATAAAAACACTCCCCTGTTCAGCGAGAAGATCAATTTCATCTAGCGTCTTCTTAAATGCTGGTATGTTTTCTACCAAATGTGAAAAAACATCCTTTCCAGTTATGCTCTGAGCTAAGACCTCTTGGGCAGAAGCAAGGAGTTTTTCTATTGAAACAGGTTTTTCTATGAAATCTTTTGCGCCTAATTTGGTAGCCTCAATCGCAGTTTCGATTGTTGCGTGTCCTGAAATCATAATTACTGGAAATTCTTTTTCTGATTGGCTTGTCCAGTCTTTCAATAGGCTTATACCATCCTCTTCTGGCATCCAAATATCGAGAAACACCAAATCTGGCTTTTTGTTCTTAGCCTCGATTCTGGCCTCTTCTGCTGAAGAGGCTGTTGAGGTTGAATATCCTTCATCATTCAAAATTTCCTGAATGATTTTTCTGATTTCAAGCTCATCATCAACAATCAGTATATGTTTTGGTTTGCTCACTAGGTGCTCTCCTTAGGTTTTATCTGCTCTACTGGTAAAAGAACTTTAATCCTTGCGCCAACATTGCTATTACTTATGCTAACTTCTCCTTTGTGCTCATCTATGATGCTCTTAACAATTGCAAGACCAAGTCCTTTTCCATGCTCCTTGGAGGTCTGGTATGGCTCAAAAGCTTTTTTGATAAGGGTTTCATCGAACCCTTGCCCATTATCATTTATCGTAATTTGACAAAAGTTTTGTGAATTTATTTTTTTAGTTTTTGTTTCAAAATTAATTGCTGGTTTTTCCGTCTGATCGCAAGCATCGATTGAGTTCAGCAGTAAGTTGTTTAGAACTTGTTGAATCTTATTTGTATCTGCTTCAAGCGGTTCCACATGGCCGCTTTTTAAGCCAAATGAGATGTCCTCATGCTGTCTTGAAAAGAGCTGAATGCTCTCTTCAATCAATTTATTTATATCTATGTTTCTGAAGCTAAGTCTTTCTCGCTCTGCAAAATTACTAAAGGCATTCACAAGATCTCGTAGCACATCAACTTGTGTGATGATCGTTTTGGTCGATGCCTCGATGAAATCTTTTTCTTGTGATGGCCCGCTGAATTTTTTTTGAATTCGCTCGGCTGATAATTGTATCGGAGTGAGTGGGTTATTAATCTCGTGTGCCATCCTTTTTGCAACATCGCTCCATGCGGCTTCTTTTTGTGCTGCCATAAATGAGTTTACGAGAACTGCAATTTCATCGTCTTCTCCATATTCTTCTTTATTTGAAGGATTATGTCGTGGATCGGTTTTTTTGTCGGTTTGTTTTTCAAGTGCCTCTATCGGCTTTACAAGTTTGTCTGCGAATTCAAATGAGCCGTAGATTGCAAGGAGAAGTGACAACATCACAACAATGCCAAGAGTTAATGCATAACTATACTGGATGGGGGTTTTCATGAAACTCAACATTCCGTATCTAGCGTAAGTCTCCTCAACAGAATAGGCCATCATGCTAAGTTTGGGATCAAGGCTGTACAGGGCCTGCAAATAAATTGGTTTTTCATTTAAGGAGAAGCTGATTACTGGAACCAAAATCCTTATCAGGTATCTATCATCAGCCATTGAGTCCAAGCTTGTCCACGATTGCTTAAGAGCCACCTGATTGATTTCAAAAGCGGTTGGAACTCTCACAGATGACTGGTCAACCTTAGATGAGGTGCTAGCCAAAAGCCTAAGATCTGAGTCAATCAAAGACAGTTGGATTGCGTCATTTTCCTTTCTCTGGTCTTCGAGCGCCTGGGCTATGTTTTCCATACCCTTAAGTTGAATAGATATATTTGATGTGGTAAATAATCCGTCTTGAATTCTTTCATCTAAGGCAGACCTTCCTAGCATCAAGGCGTCGCTTAAGCCTTTCTCAACATCTGCATCTGACCATACACTTATGCCCTTATTCATAAAATTGATGGCAAAAAAGAAAATAACAATTGCAGGAATAAGCGCCAAACTAGAAAAAGCTAAGGCCATCTTAAATCTCAGCCTTGCTCCTAATTTTTTTTGTCTGTAATCATGAAATAGCTTTTTTGCGCTTAAAGCAACAACTGGCAAGAGTGCAAAAAAAGAAACGAGGTTAACACCAAGCAACGAAACCTGTATTCTGTTGAACTCAGTTGGGTCGTCATCTGAAAATAAAAGCGCGACCAATGAGGCGATACTCAAGAAGATGAGCGCTGAAACTATTTTCCTTATTTTTATGGTGCTCAGTCTAAAAGCTTCCATTCTATAGCCTCGAATTCTGTATCTAGGTTTTCTCTCCAGAAGGACAGGGTTTTTATCCACTGCGATATGCCTTCAGCACTAATTCCTGCTTGCATTATCACGCTGTAGTTTTTTTCAATGTCTAAGATCGAGTCGTCAACCAGAGGTATGTTTTTTATCTCCGAAAAAAAACCTTCTACTTCTTGAATAGAGCGAAGACTAACTTTAGTGCCAATATTTAAGTTTGTTATTAAATATCTGCCTGTAAATGCATTCAGTCTTATTGAATAGGCTTGGCTTAATGACCCAATATCGCGATCTATTCCCCAATTTCTAATATCAACAATGGAAAAATTTAATTGAAAGCGCAGAGTCAGCCCTGAGGCAAGAGCTTCAATCTGTTGCTCTTGAAGCTTAAATGTAAGCTGAACATCGCTGAAATAGACTCCATCCTTTACATAGGATTTGCCTGCGCCAAAATTTGCAAATGCTTGTGTGCTCAAAAAAAGAAAAAAGAAAAGCATAAGGGTGGTATTTTTTGGCCTTCTAGTCATGAAAATCGCTTGCCCTCAAGCTTTCTTCCTCTCGCAAAGTCTGCTGCAAGCATCTCTTTTTTTCCCTCAGGCTGAATCACTTTAAGGATAATTTTGCTGTGTTTGCATTTAACAACAACCCCTTCTTGATTGGACTCCACTATCTCACCGGGGCTGCTATTATCTTCATCCCCAGTCAAGGATTCTGAATCCCATATCCTAAGATACTTGTCGTCTAGGTAAGTGTGTGCTACCGGCCATGGATAGTATGCTTTTATTTTTTTATCTATGGCTTGCGAGGGCTCATTCCAATCTATGCGGGCGTGTTCTTTTTTTATGATCTTGCTGTATGTAATAAGGCTTTCATCCTGATTCTTAGTGCTCGAGTTGCCCTCAAGAAAAATGGGGAGAAACTTCTGAACCATATCTGCTGCAAGCAGAGAAAGCTTCTCAGATAAGGTCTTTGAGTTTTCACCCGATAACTGGATTGATTCCTGCTGATATATTGGTCCGGCATCAAGCTCTTCTGTCATTTGAATTAGGCTAACGCCTGTTGTTTTATCGCCTTCAAGTAATGCTGACTCTATCGGGGAGGGGCCTCTCCATCTTGGAAGAAGCGATGGGTGAATATTGATACTGCCAATATAAAAACTGTCGAGGAATGCTTCTGACAGTAGTTTGCCATATGCTGATGTTATCAATGCATCTGGCTTTCTTTCAGCCATTTTTTCTAAGAAACTATTTTCGTTTGGGCTTTCGGGAATAAGCGTCTCTAGATTATGTTGAATTGCAAACTCAGCCAGAGGGTTGCTTTTCACCTTCATTCCTCGCCCTTGCTTCTTTGGAGGCCTTGTAAGCACGGTTATTCTTCTATATTTTAAGCTCAATAGCCTCTGTAGCGGCTGAATAGAAAACGTATCGGAGCCCGCATAAACAATTGATTTATTCAGGTTGTTGTCGCTCAGCATCAAACAACCCTCACTGTTGTTCCTTCTATTGTTGATTGGTTTTTTTTGCTTTTGGCAATTTTTTTTCTAAGCCTTTGAAGCTTTACATCAGGAACATAATCAATAAAAAGCTTACCGTCTAAATGATCTATTTCATGCTGGACACATATAGACATTAGGTCATCCAGCTGTTCATTGTGTATCGTCCCGCTAAGGTCTTGGTATTCAAGCATGATGTTTTCATATCGCCTAATAGTTGTTCTGATTTCAGGAACAGAGAGGCAGCCCTCGCTACTGTCAACTGATCCTGATGGTTTTTTTATTTTTGGGTTGATAAAAATACATGGTGTATTCCTATCTTCTGAAACATCGACAACTATAAGCCGAATTGTTTGGTTAACCTGCGGCGCTGCCAAGCCTATGCCGTTTGATTGATACATGATTTCAAGCATCTTATCTGCCAACACTTTCAGCTCGGCATTAAAGGTTTCAACAGGCTCAGATAAACGCCGTAGCCTTTCATCTGGAAATTGTAAAATTTCTAAGTTCTCGAACATGTAAAAAACACCACTAAATAAGGGAAAGTTATCTTATCATGATGTTGTTGTTTTTTTCCAAAAATAGCATTTGCTAGTCTATGAAATAATTTCAAAAAAATACGTTGACCTCCTGTCTTTTTTGATTCATGCTCGAAGTAATTTAATTGTTTTCTTTCAATGAACCAAAACATAAAAGAAGATTTTCTCGATATCCTTCTGTATCTATTTGAATACTACTCTGAAGATCCTGTCAGAGAGTCAGATACATCTTTTGAGATCCGTGATCATCTAATAGATGTAGGCTTTCAAGATGCTGCGATTGACCATGCAATGGATTGGGTTGAGATTTTCAAAAGCCCTGAAGCAAGCATTATGCTTCATACTCCAAGCAAATCCTCAATAAGAATACTCAGCGAAGACGAGAAGGGCTTGCTTGATGTTGAGTGTCAAAATTACATAACGCGTCTTGAGAAGTTTGGTCTTCTCAGTCCAGAAAAGCGAGAACTGTTGATCGATAAACTTACATCGATTGGTTTCGAGCCTATGGACTTAGAGGTAGTAAAAGCGTTGAGCATTTTGATGCTTTTTCAGGAGCCCTCAGTTGAAGTCAGGCTACATGCTTATGAAAACGAAGAAGCAATTGATTCTCCAAAAACATTGAATTAATAATTCTTTTATATTTATAATCACAGCCTCACGAACCCAAGTTCTGATTTTTTAATTAGTTATGAGCAAATTAGTGATAGTGGAGTCGCCTGCAAAGGCAAAAACGATCCAGAAATATCTGGGCGATGGCTATACTGTCTTGCCAACCATTGGTCATATTAGAGAGCTTCCAAAAAAAGATGCGATTGATCCAAACAATGGGTATTCCATGAAATATATAGTAAGCCCAGGAAAGGAAGATGCAGTAAAAAAAATTAAGGGTGCTGCAAAAAATGTTGAGCAAGTAATACTCGCTACTGACCCTGATAGAGAGGGAGAAGCTATTGCTTGGCATGTCGCAGACATTATTTCAAATGCAAAATTTGAAAAGCCAGACATTAAGCGGGCTATTTTTTATGAAATAAGTGAAAAAGCGGTGAAAGAAGCTGTGAGCAGTCCTGGCGAGATAGCTATGGATCTAGTTCAGTCTCAGGAAACAAGAAGGGCATTAGATAGACACTTTGGGTTTTCTTTGTCGCCTTTGTTATGGCGACTATTTCCTAGCAATAACCACTCAGCTGGGAGAGTTCAAAGTCCTGCACTAAGGATGATTGTTGAGCGCGAAAGAGAGATTGAGGCTTTTATTCCACAAGAGTATTGGACCATTTCAGCGAAACTAGAAAAAGATGGTGAATATGATGCAAAGCTTTCGGTTTTTAAAGGAGAGCCTATAAAAAAGTTCACATTTGACTCAACTGTCCTTGTTGAGGAAGCTAGCAAAGGTTTGGAAGACAGTTGCAAAAACGGCCTTGTAGCCAAGTCGATCACCAAAAAAACCATTAAGCGTTCGCCTAGAGAGCCCTTTAGAACTTCTGTGCTCCAACAACAAGCTTCCAACAGGTTTGGTTTTACGCCAAAAAGGACTATGCAGATCGCTCAATCACTCTATGCGCGAGAAGGGGGCGGTTTAATCACTTATATTAGAACAGATTCAATTGAAATTGATGAAGGAAAACTTCCTTCTGTGAGAAGCCAGGTTGCCGACATGTTTGGGGATGATTTTGTTCAACCAAGGAACTATAAAAATAAAAAAGAGGCCAAGAATATTCAGGAAGCACACGGTGCGATAACTCCCGTTGATATAAGCTTTATTCCAACTGAGGCCAAAAAGGTTCTCAAAGACGATGAACTCAAACTCTACCAGCTGATCTGGCAAAGAACAGTTGCCTCTCAAATGAAGGATGCGCTCTTTGAAAGAACTTCTATTGAATTCGTTCCTGCTGGAGATGAAAGCCTTGCGACATTTTCTTTTTCTGATCAAGAGCTTATTTTTAGTGGGTATTTGGAAGCCACTCAAGAAGAGGTTACAAATAACAAACCTCCTTTAATTAATGAAAATGATGCGATTGGATTCAATGGGCTTATAAAAACCCAACACTTTACAGACCCGCCTCCTCGCTACAATGACGCTAGCATGATTAAAGCGCTTGAAGAAAAAGGCATTGGAAGGCCTTCAACATATGCCGACATACTCTCTAAGCTCACAGATAGAAAATATGTTTGGTTGAGGCAAAAAAGATATGAGCCCTCTGATATGGGCAGGCTTGTAAGCAACTTCTTGAATGAGCGCTTTGGTGGATATATCAGTGATGAATTTACCTCGAATATGGAAAATAACTTGGATGAAATCTCTAGTGGGAAAAAGAGTAAGGAAGATGTTCTGAATGACTTTTGGTCCCCCTTGATAGATACGGTGGATCAGGTCAGCGATGTGGTTACAAGAAGAGACGTAAACCCACAAAGGCCCCTAGGTGATCACCCAGAAACAGGCCGACCTGTTTTTGCTAGAATGACAAAAAATGGTCCTGCGGTTCAGGTGGGCGACATGGATAAAGACGAAAAGCTTGAGTGGGCCGCAATAAAAGAGGGTCAGTCGTTGTTTTCGATTGATCTTGAGATTGCATGTGAGCTTCTCAACAGGCCGAGCGAAAACATACTTGGTTACCACCCTGAAACTAACGAGCCTGTGATTGTCAGAGAAGCAAGATACGGCCCAACTGTTCAGCTTGGATCCAAGGAAGATGGCAATAAACCAAGATACGTGGGCTTACTGAAAACAGACTCTATAGAAGAAATGACATTTGAAAGGGCGTTAGATTATTTAAGCTTGCCAAAGGAGTTGGGTGTTGATCCTGAGTCAGGGGAAAAAGTTCTTGTGACCATCGGTCCTTATGGGCCTTATTTCAAACGTGGTTCAAAAAACTTTAGAGGGCGAAAAGGGCTTGACCCGTTTTCAGTTGAGCTTGAGGAAGCTCTCTTAAGCATATCAAGCTCAAAAGGCTCTGGAGCTCTTAAAACTTTTGATGACAGCCCTATTAAAGTTGTTGACGGAAGATGGGGAGCCTATGTCACAGACGGCAAAAAGAATGCTTCGGTACCCAAAGACAAAGAACCAGAGAGCCTAGAGCTTCAAGATTGTCTGGAACTACTAGAAAAGGCTCCTGCCAAAAAAAGAGGTAAGAGAAAATCAAAGAAAGCAGCCAAGTAGTTAAGACGCTTGAGTCAGGAGGCATAATTGTATATCCAACTGATACTGTTTATGGGATGGGCTGTGACCCAAAAAACAAAGAGGCTGTCCAGAGGCTTTTAGAAATAAAGCAAAGGCCCGAAGATATGGGCTTGATCTTGCTAGGTTCTTCTTTAGATGGTGTTGAGAACTGGGTTGACATCAGTGCTGAACAAAAAGAAATCATTGAGAAAAAAAATAGTGTTCCAACGACATACTTGATTCCAAAAAAAGAAACTGCTCCTTCATGGATATCAGGAAAACATGATTCGATCGCTATTAGAATCACACAGAAAGATCCCATTCCGTTTCTTCAATCTGTTTTAGGTTCGCCGATTATTTCAACAAGCGCTAATTTTCATGGCGGGGTAGAGCTACAGTCCTATAAAGAAGTTAGAAAGACGCTCTCAGGAGTGGTTGATTTAATATTGGAAGGCTCGTTGGATGCAAAAAGCAAACCCTCAAGAATTATTGATATACTTACAAATGAAATAATTCGTGGCTAATGGGCACAACAATAAGTGGATAAATATGCAGTAATAGGAAACCCAATTGGGCATAGTAAATCGCCTAAAATACATCGTTTATTTGGAGAGCAATTGGGTCATAAAATCACTTATGAGAAGCTAGAGGCAACAGAAAACACCTTTTCCGTTGTTGTTGAGGATTTCTTTCGCTCTGGCGGAAAAGGCGTGAATGTGACTCTCCCTTTCAAAGGTTTGGCGTATGGCTTTTCAGACGTACTTGGCGCTCAGGCAAAAAACTGTGGTGCTGTAAACACGCTTTCATTTTCTGAAGACGGGCGTGTCTATGGGGAAAGCACTGATGGTGTTGGGCTTATAACAGACCTAAACAACAACAACATAAAAATCGAAGGCCGTTCAGTTCTCTTGGTTGGCGCTGGAGGAACCGCCAAAAGCATCTTGCCATCTATTATTGAAATGGGCCCAAAAACCATAACCCTAACAAATAGAACAAAAAAAAATGCCGAATCATTAAGGGGTGCATTTCTTCATCTTTTTCAGATTGATTGTATTTTAGGTGAAAATATTGATAGAAATTATGACTTGGTGATAAACACGACGTCCTCACAATTATCAAACATGGTTCCCTCTATTAACCCTATTGCTGTAAAAGGTGCTGACTCATATGATGTCAATTATTCTTGGCAGCAAACGCTGTTTCAAAGTTGGTCAAACGATAATGGCTCGAGTACGGCGCTGCAGGGCTGGGGGATGTTAGTAGAGCAGGCTGCTGAATCTTTTTCTATTTGGAGAGGCGTTCGCCCTGCAACATCTAATGTGGTTGATCGCCTGCAGGCAGAAGTTGAGAATTAGTCACACCATACGTCATATATAGTGGAATAATTTGCTGCTTGTTGTGAGTAAAAAGCGATGGCTTCATAAAGTTCTTTTTTTTCAGAGTCTTTTTCAAGCTCTGTCCAGTAATACTCTGAAATCAACAAAAGTTCGCTGATGCCATTTTTCAGTTCAGCGCATTCTTCTTTGTTCATAAGCTGATTTGAATTTTTGTGTCCGTCTGCAAGGACAGGGGGTGTTATTAAAAAAATCATCGCAAGCGTTATTAACACTTTCATCTCATTTCTCCTTGGCTATTTGATTAAAAAGGCTTCAAGATCATCGAAGCCACCAATGTGTTTTCCATCGACTATGATTTGAGGGAAGGTTCTAGCTCCTGGGAACTTTTCTAAAATGAGGTCCATTTCAAAATCTTTGCCCAACTCTTGATAATCAAAGTCAATCCCTTTCTGTGAACACAATATTTTTGCTTTTTCACAATGTATGCAATCGGTTTTTCCAAAAATTTCTGCTTTCATATTTTTTTGTCTGAGGATCTTTGTTAAATAAATATAAATGTTTTTTAATAATATATCATTACATTCGCAATCAAATGGTTTACATTCAATTTTATGAAAATTGCAAGCTGGAACGTCAATGGAATACGAGCAAGAATTGACCATGTGACTGCATGGATCGAAGAAAATCAACCGGACGTGCTGGCCTTACAAGAAACAAAGGTTGTAGATGAATTATTTCCTTATGCTGCCTTTGAGTCTTTATCCTATTCTGTTGAGGTGTTTGGTCAAAAATCATACAACGGTGTTGCTAACATAACAAAAAACGGTTCAACCCAAACAAGCAAAGGAATCTGTGGTCTTGTTGACCCGCAAACAAGGGTAATTTCAACCACCCATAAGGATGTCAGAGTGGTTAATGTGTATGTTCCAAATGGCCAAGCCGTTGGATCTGAGAAGTTTGATTACAAGCTTAGTTGGTTGAAGCATTTGAAAAAAATGCTTAAAGATGACTTAAAAAAGCATCCAAAGATGGTTGTTCTGGGTGATTTCAATATAGCTCCAAGCGATCAAGATGTTCACGATCCTGAAAAATGGAAAGATAAAATTTTATGTAGTGCTCAAGAGCGAACCATGTTTGAAGAGATCCTTTCTTTGGGGTTTAAAGACAGTTTTCGTTTGTTTGAAAAAGAGGCTGGGTTTCATAGTTGGTGGGATTACAGAACTGCTGCATATACTAAAGAGCTTGGCTTGAGAATCGATTTGCTGCTCATATCCAACGAGCTCGTGCCTTTGTGTAAAAAAAGCTATATTGATGAAAAGCCTAGGTGGCTTGAGAGGCCTTCAGATCATACTCCTGTCGTGGTTGAGCTTAGCTGATCGCTCCCAAACATTGGCCAATCTTGTCTACTAACAAATCTGCGTGTTCTCTCTTAAAGGTCATCGGGGGTCTTAGTTTTATAACACTATTTATTGGTCCAGTTTTTCCAACCAAAACACCTCGATTCATCATATCCTCCATCGCTTTTGCTGTCTTTGAGGGGGCATCAAGCTCAATACCTAAAAAAAGACCCTTTCCTCTTATTTCAACAACGCTTTCATTATCTTCTAGGGTTTTCTTAAGTTGCTTTTTTAGATAGTTCCCAACCTGTCTGGCTTCTTCTATGAGATTATCTTCTTCAAGAATATCCAAAACAGAGAGTGCTGCTGCTGCAGAGACAGGGTTTCCGCCAAATGTATTGAAGTAAGAGTTTCCGTTGTATGCCTGGTCCAAAGATTCTACCATCTCTCTGTGTGTGAGGAGAGCAGAAACTGGGTGGCCATTTCCCATGGGTTTGCCCATTGTAAGGATATCGGGAACAACCGCATCATCTTGGTAACCCCACATTTGCTGGCCAAGCCTACCAAAACCTGACTGAACCTCGTCCGCAATGACAACACCTCCCTGGCTTCTAATCTCTTGGTAGATACTTTTTAGAAAATCCTTTGGTATCTCATAAATCCCATCGCTGCTAAAAATACTGTCGGCAATAAAGCAGGCGACCCCGTGCCCGCTATCGATAAGATCTTCTACTTCTTCTTTCAGCCCTTGAATATAGGCGCTTTGATCCTCTAAAAAACCTTTGGGCCCTGGTATTGTTTTTACCCAGCCTTTTCTGTGCTCTTTTGGGCAATCTTCTGGGCTTAGCTGAAAAATCTCTGTTGTATTTCCATGGTATGCGTTTGAAAGGGCGATGCATCCTTGATGTTTCGTATGTGCCTTTGCGAGTTGAACGGCCAAATCATTTGCCTCACTGCCTGAACAACAGAAATAGGCTACATTTAGGTCTTCAGTTGTGGCTGCAAGTCTTTCAGCTAGTCTGACAACATTTTCGTGGAGATATCTGGTGTTTGTGTTCAAAGCATTGCTTTGTTTGGTTATTGCTTCTGTTACCCTTGGGTTAGCGTGACCAACGTGTGCCACATTGTTGTAAACATCTAGAAACCTTTTGCCCCTGTCATCAATAAGCCAAACATCTTCGCCTTTAACTATGTGAAGCGGTTTTTCATAAAAATATTTTTGGCCATTTCCAAGGTGCTTCTCTCTCCTGCTTAGTATGCTCATTTGTTCAGCTCTGTTGAACGAGCTCGCTAAGTTGTGTTCCGATTTTCTCAATTTCATCTTCTTTTATTTCTTTAAAAACAGACCATGTGTGGTCAATGTTTCCAAGGATGTATTCTTTATTTTCAGGGTGCTTGCATGCCCTCCACTCAGATATGATTAGAGACATGGTAATTCTGTTATAAACCAACATGGGCAACAACATAACTTCACTGTTTGAAAGTTCATTTTCATTATGGTATCCAAGCAAAAGGTCTTTTGAACCGCCATAAAGAGACTCCATTCTTATAACTTCGTATGCACAGGCTACAGCAAGGTCGTTGATCAATGGTGCGTAAAGCATGTCGCCAAAATCTATCATTCCAACAACAGGATTTACTCTTTCTATAGAAACCAACACATTGTCTGGATTCATGTCGTTATGAATGACTTGTTTTCTTTGTTTTGATAACAGATCCTTTGTGTTTTTCTGAAAGTAGATAAGTGAAAACTCGGCCATTCTTCTTTTCTGCTTATCTTGTATGTTGCCCAATAGATCAAAAAGGCTTTCTGTTTGTGCAACATCCCAGAGTAGTCGGTGTTTTTCATTGGGATGGGAAAAACTATCGAGCCCAATGCCCAGCTTTGCCAAAAAATTACCCATGGATAGATGTAGTGCTTGTGGTTCTGTGATTTCCGCTCTGATGTCATCTAGGGGAACGCCCTCTAGGTAGCTCACCATTCTTACATAACAATCTTCGCCGCCGATCTCCCTTTGCAGAAGATATTCCTTGTCTATACTTTTTTTTGGTTTTGGTAGGTTTAGGCTTGTTGTTTGTTCCAAGTGAAGCATTGCTTCTGTCTGAAACTCCAGAACACCTCTTTCTTCTTTGTGATTTGAAATTTTTAGAATTGCTTTCTCTTCATTGTTTATGACCAAGAAATTGCAGTCTCTTTCGCTCACCAAAGGGGTGACAATTGCATTTTGGTCAAGCTCCATCCAGTTCTTTGCTAAATCAAGAGCTTTGTTGATATCGCATACTGGTGCCGAGTGCTCTAGGACAGGGAAGGAAAAATTGTTATTCATGCTCCCTCTCTATCTCTTGCCATATTTCTTCTATCCACTTTTTTATTGTCAATGCCTCTTCCCATCGATCTGATAGTTCCAGTTGGTTTGCGTCCGTTATTGCGTAACTTGTTGGCGGTCCGAGCTCACACAGAAACCTAACTGTAGCTTCCTCAGTTTGGCGTTTTTTCCATTCCTCAAGACCATACTTCCACCAACCTTTAAAAATAGACACCCACTCCTTGTGTTGTGAAAAATCTATCTGGATCTGGATCTGTCCCCTTGATGCAACCCTTCCTTGAAAGCAGTCTGATCGATTGAGTATTGTTTTAATGTGCTTCTGATCTCGGCTGTTTATCGGTGTCCACATTTCTCTGTCTACCACAAAGTGTGATAAATCAGCCGTTAGTCTCATTTCAGGAACCTCTTCGATCAACTGGAGCGTGTAATAAAGATCATTCAATAAACTATCTCTATGGGTCTCAAACAGTATCTTAACCCCTTCTCTATCTGCTTCCTCCATCCAATCATAGACCAAAGGTATGGCATCTTTATAGTTAATTGGCATAACGCCGCCAATAATGTTCACAAAGCATGCGTTAAACTCTTTGGCCAACCTCAAAAGTGGCAAAAGGTCTTCTTTGGAGTAAGGAAAGGCATTGACCATGCACCCCAAATCGCTCTCAACAAAATAATGTTTTTTCTTCTGGAACTCTTCAATCTCGTGTGCTGCCAAATCAATCGTGGCCCCAACAAACCCTCCGCCTTTTATTTTTTCAAAGTTATGCTCATCTGAAGGCTCTTCTTTGGTGGGGTGTCTTTGCTCCATTCCCCAGAGAGACTGATAGACTTCAAGCTTATGCATTCAAATACGCCTTGGCGCCTGCCTCAACAAGAATTTCCTCTAACTCTTGGTCTTGTGAAACTGTTTTATAGTGCTCCATAAGCAAGCCAAATGATTTTGCATGAAACCTCTGCACTGAAGTTACCTTGTGCTCGAAAGGTCTTCCTTTTAGAGTTATTGAAAGCTCGTCTTTGTTGTTTTTGACCGCATCATTGTTTGCAGTCACCCATGGCAAAAACACTTCTGAAACCTCTTCTTTTATTAGGGGCAAAAGTGTTGGTTTTAGTTCGTGCCATTCTTCAAAGCCTCCCTTTTCTTTTGGATCTATCATCCTTATGATCCAGTCATTTAGTTTTGGCGCATGCCTTTGAATAAAGTCATTTGCGGTTACGTCATTATTTGCATTATAAATATGGCCCCAGAGTGCAAAATCTGCAATAGAGGGTCGTGCGCCAAAAATATATGGCCTTACCTCTAGGTGCTTATCAAGAAGTCTTATTAGGTTCTCAAATGATTCTTCGATTGATATTCCGGTTATTTCGTTTGACCCAATCACCCAGAGTCTTTTTGACATTCTGCTCTTAAAGGCCTTTGCGGCCTTGCTGAGTACAAATGGTCCTACCCAGATAAGTTTATTTATTGTTTTGGGTACAAAAAGTTTTGCGAATCTTTTGCTGGCTGCATCTAGGTTTACTTCATAATGCCACCGATAATGGCACATGTGCTTTACGGCCCACTCATCTGCATATTCCTCAATCAGCCTTGATAAAAATGACAGTGCTGGTGGCTCTGGAACAACTTGTTTGTTTTTAAAGTCTTCTTCCATTTTTAGAATGATGGGAGTTGAATCCTGTAGCACTTCTCCATTTGGGCAGCAGACCAATGGGACAATTTGAATTTTTGCTAATTTGCTGAATGCCTTTTGGGTTTTAAGGTTTCTCTCTATCCATTTGTGCTCAATTTCTTTGTACCTAAAATATGACCTTACCTTTACAGAATATGGCGAGAGCTCGGAACCGTAAATTGAGTATTTTTCTGTCAGTTTTTTTCTCTAATTAAGTTTTTTGCTACATGAAACATTATAGGTGTTAATTTTGTCTCGCTCTCGTCATTGTCTTTAAAATAACTATTCCAAACAAACACATAGTCATGAGCAGGGTTAACCATTATTCCTTGTCCTGCCCAACCTCCTTTGTACAGTGTTCCATCCTCAAATACAAAATCCCATTGATATGTATTATGCTTGACACCTTCTGGAAGGTTTTTTTGATTTGCCAAAAGCTCGGGGCGACCCTGATGAAGAAGATTCTTGATGTGCAACTCAGTTATTAATGGGGGTTCACTGACAACATTGTGGCTTGGTGTAAATAACAAACCAAATCTTGCTAAGTCTCTCGGTCTTGCTAAAAGCCCACCATGGATAACTGGGACTCCATACCTGGGGGCAAAAAAAGCTGCGTCTGCCTCGGCTCCCATCTTTGACCATATCATTTCGCTTACAGCCTCATGCAACTGTAAACCTGTTACTCTCTCAACAAGCCAACCCAAAACAAAGGTATTTACCCCTGAATAATCATAAACTTTTCCTTGGTCGGTATATTTCCCAACATCAAGCTTTGAAACATATTCATATGGATTGTTTGGTGAGTGATCATCCCAATATCCGTCACCTATTGTCGATGAATAAATGTAATAACATGCTGATTTATCAATATACTCCTCTGGACAATTAATCCCGGTTGCCATGTCGAGTATATTGATAATTTTGATCCCCTCAAAGTCTGATCCGGATAACTCTGGGATGTAATGGTCTATACTTAGCTCAACATTGAGTTTTTTTTCAGCTTCAAGAATTGCAACTAAGCTAGAAACCATGACTTTGGTGACAGACCAATGTACTGGTTTCTCATATGGCTTCATTCTCGGGTAACGCTCAAAAACAATCCTTCCTTTGTGAAGGATAAGCACAGAGATCGCTGTTGATTCGTCGCTTTCCAGGAAGGTATCTAGCTGCGCATTACCGAGCTTAGTGGGCACCTGTATTGAGCCTATGCTCTCATCGATCGCTGCCTCAAGCTCTTTAACCGCTCCACTGCGATGCACTGTGACCGTCGGAAAAATTGTGTGGAGGTTCTTAAAGCTCCAGAGCATGGTTTCACCGTTTTTAGTCCACCAAATGTCGTCTTCTGGAAGGTTTTCTATTTGCTTTCTTGCATAATCTGAGGGTGAAGCCTCCAGTGGTGCCGCAAGAAAGAAGGTGGTTAAAAATATAGTGACTAAAGAGGCTCTTGACACGTCAATAATTCATAACCTAATGGTTTTTTCTGTTCTAAAGAAAACAAAAAAGAACCATGTTGAGAGTGCTGAGAGCAAGTGCCAAGCTGCATGTGGCTGAAACCACGAATCTGGGTAACATAACAAGTCTGACCATTGGTTTAGCCAAATAGTAAAGGCTGTAAAATAGGTCACAACACCTAAATAAAACCATGGATTATATGTTCTTTTGGTGTCAGGCGCTTGTTTTGAAAAAACCGCAGGTACCCAAAAAAGTATGGTCCACCAGTAAGTTTGAGGGTCTTGCAGGATCTCGGTTGGCATTATTCCAAAAATCGCTGCAACTACAAACCCTACAAAGCCTGATGTCCATCTAAAAGTTGGCGACCAAAACCTATGCAAAGATTCAGAGATAACCCAAAGACCAATTGATAGACCAAAAAGGTCCAGGCCTATTCCAAGGCCATCTCCAAATGTCCAGCGAGTAATTGCGTATGTGGCAACAACTGAAACATAAACAGTAACGAATTTTTTTTCTCCCCATCCTCCCATGCACTTAAGGTTGTAAATCCAAGGGAAAACTATAAACATTACCATGCTTAGGTTATCTGCCCATTGTCCCCAGTCGGTGTGCGTGCCATGCATCAGCATTGATCCTGGGCCTAAATAAATAACAGCAGCAGCGAATATTCCCGATGTTTTGTTTACGCCGTAAAACCTTTGGTCTTCCCTCGGTTTTTCATCCGATAGCACTTTAAACATAATCAATCCGGATACCATAAACCCAAGGTTGCTTAGGGCATTGGCGGGCTCTCTGAAAATTCCGTCTACTATCCTTTCGCACCATCTTGAGATCCCCCCGATGGTAAGCCCCGGCTCTACTGAGAGCATATAGCCTGTTGATGCAAGAACAATATAGCCGAACAAAAAAGCAAGGCTAATAGCAAATGCTGTATGAAAAGGGTTTAGTCTCATGCTTCTAATTTATCTATCTCCAGTTGAGATGTTACTTTAGGTATTTTTTTGTGTTTGCCTTGCCAAGCTCCACGCCCCATTGGTCAAATGCATTTATCTTCCAAAGAAGACTGTTTAGTATGGTTTTATTTTCCCATGTGGCGATAAGGTTTCCCATTGTTCTTGGTGAAATTTTTTCCATCTCTACTGTAGTAAACCGCCTTCTATTAGTCTGCTTGTGCTGAGTCACCTTTTCTTCTATGCCCTCTAACAAGCTGTGGGTTTGTCCTAAGTATTGTGCTGTATTGAGTTTGCTTTTCTCTTCTGTTGAGGCAAGGAAATATATGTTCATGTCTTTTGTTCCCTGGAATATTTGTTGATAAAAAGAGTGTTGTGAAACCGGGCCATACCCTCCCCAAATAATTGGATTTGTTTGATAGCCTACTCTTTCTCCATTTTGATCTATTTGCTTCCCGTTAGACTCCATCTCAAGTTGTTGAGCATACTTATAAAACCCTCTTAGGGGCCAGTCATATGACAGAATTGCGCTTGTTTGATTATCTAAGATGTTGTTATGCAGAATGTCTTGGGCGCACATATATATGCTGGCAATACCCTCTGGTGATTGGGCGTTTAAGATGTTTTCATCTGCTTCCATGCCGCCCAAGCAAAAATCTTCAATTGACTTTTTGCCCATTTGCATCAACAAAAGCAGATTAATTGGGGACCAAATTGAAAACCTCCCGCCTGTTGCATTACTAAAGGTTAATATGTTTTTATTTGGCACCCCAAAAGATTCTGCCCTAGCTTTATTTGATGTGATTGCATAAGTGCTTTCCATATGTTCTTTTTTGGTGACTAGCTCATAAGAATTTAGGGTCTCTATTGTGGAAAAAGATTTTGATGCCACTATAAAAGCGCACTCACTAAGGCTCAGGCCTCTTGTTTTGTTCTCAGCCTCCAATGGATCGCTTCCGGTTATGAAAATAACTTTTTGATTAGCTTTATAGCATAGTGTTTGTTGAATCAGCTCGGGGCCTAACTGAGAACCGCCGATGCCAAAGAAGATAATTGCCTCATAATTTTGTTTATTGATGTGTTCAGAAAGTTTTGACATCCTTTCTTTCTCTTCTGAAACCTTTTGGTCTGTGGAAAGATCTTTTTTTCTGTAGTTAAAGTGGTCAGCTGGTTTGTTTTCTGTTGTGTTTGCGATTTCACCTGAATAAATTGCAGCAAACCTTTCAATGATTTTTTCTTCTTCTAAGTGCTTTAAAAATGAATCCAAATACTCTTGGGAAAAGCGTTGGCCACTAAAGTTAATAGTTAGTCCGCCAATGTTTTTTACTGAGCTTACATCGCCCGGCTCTCCGTATTTTTTTTCATTAATTATGTTGTTAAATGACGGCATCTTACTTCTTATTTTTTGGTCTTATCATTATTTTAATCCTTTCTATAAATTCTGGTCCAAGCAAAATGCTTCCTATTATCATGGTTGTCCAGCTTATGCCGTACAAGGCAGTTCCAATGCCAAGTTTTTCTGCGATTGACCATTCGCTGTCTACTGCGATAAAGACCAGTACAGCGTAAACTAACCAAGATCCGAAAAACAGAATCAAGCCTATAATTTTTCTCATGCTTATCTCCAATCCTTGAGATTTGTTTGAGTGTTTTCCATTGCTTCTGGGGTAATATCACTTTTTGTTTCAATTAGTTTTTTTCCCAACATAAATGTTTTTTGGTCATTAACACACTCTACTGCGCATAATTTATTCTCCTTAAAATGACAAACTGAAAATTTGGATTCTTCTTTGTTGCCTCTAATGACAATTAGATCGCTGTCTTGCGAAAGTCCCGCAATCTGGAACTTTAGATCATACTGATCTGACCAAAACCATGGAACCGAATCATAAGCAATGGGTTCGCCCATGATGGATGAAGAAACAACAGCTGCCTGGTCAATTGCATTTTGGACAGACTCTAATCTCTGCCTAGTATCATATCTTGAAAAATAATAGTTTACGCAGTCGCCCGCAGCATAAACATTTGGATCGCTGGTTTGGCAGTTTACGTCCACCAAAATTCCGTTATTACATTTAATTCCTGCGTTTTTGGCAATACCGCTCTCAGCCTTAACGCCAACACCAATTACAACAAAATCAGGGTTAACGATAGTGCCATCGCTTAGATAGATGTCTATCGCCTTGTCGGTTGGATCAATTTTATTCGCTATTGTTTTTAGCTTAAAATCAACCCCCCTTTTCTCATGGTAGCTCCTTAAGAAATGGGCAATTTCTCTGCTTGCTGACCTTTGCATGATTCTTTTTTCTGCCTCAAAAACTGTTGTTTTTAAGCCCATTTTTTTTGCTGTTGCTGCAACCTCAAGCCCTATAAAGCCTGCGCCTATAATTCCTATGCTTTTGCATTCTTTTAGTTGTTTTTTTAGCTCTATAGCTTTGGAAACAGAGTTGAGATAAATTATTTTTTTGTCTTCTTTTGAGGTAATTTTGTTCAGTTTGCTTCCGGTCGTGATTACAAGCTTCTTGTATTTGATATTGCTTCTATCCTCAAGAGTCACTTCTTGTCTTTTGGTGTCTAGTTTTGTTACACGGTTTTTTAAAAGCACCGTGATGTTATTTTTTTCGTAGTAGTCTTTAGATTTAAAAAAAAGATTTTCTGTTTTTATTTTGCCTGTAAGGAAACCCTTTGAAAGAGGCGGTCTCTGGTAAGGGTAGCTTGCTTCTTCTGTGACTATAGAAATGCTGCCCTTAAACTTTTGCTTCCTAAGGTTTATGGCCACCATACTTCCTGCTTGGCCCCCGCCTATTATTACAACATCGCTCATCTTTTGATGGTATCAGGTTTTCAATAGAGGTTTGATCTTGTCGATTAACTCAAACAACTCTGGTTTGTTTTCAATGATTTCTTCTATGCTGAGGCCCTCAAGCTCATGCGGGAACACAAGCCATTGGTCTGTTTCGTGAAGAAAGTAGTCTGGTGTCCTTTTTGTCTCATTGTTATTTGGTTTGAAATATGGTGTTGCTACTTTTATTTCTGGTGTGTTTTTTTTACATGCTTTTTTTATATCTATAATTATTTGATCTATTGATAGGCCTGTATCATGAACATCATCAACTATTAGCAAGGAGTCTTCGGCCTCAAGCTTATTAATTATATAGTTCAAACCATAGACTTGGACTCTTTCTTTTCTTTCTGAAATGCCCGAGTAATATGATGTTCTAATTGCAATGTGGTCAGACTTAAGGCCAACAACCTCTAAGAATTCCTGCACAGCAATCCCTATTGGGGCGCCCCCTCTCCAAACACCAACGATATAGTTGGGCTTGTATCCGCTTTCATATACCTGCCAAGCCAGCTCAAATGAATCTCTCAAAAGCTGTTGTGACTGGATAAAATGTTTTTCCATTGGTTTTTCTTGTTTTATCTCTGGGCCTGTTTCAGCCCAGAGCTTTTTATTTCATTAAAATTCAGCACCAATTCTTAACATTATTTGTCTGGGAGCGATAAGCTCATCGCCTGTTGCGCCAACACCAAAGACGTCGGTAAACCTGGCATTGATTCCATCTTTGTCAAAGAGGTTTTTACCAATCAGCTCAAAACGTAAACTGTTTTGTGCTCCGGCAGGGTAAAAACCTAACATCACGTCCAGGACATCATAATTTGGAACAACGTCTGTTTGGTTGTTGTTGAATATTCTATGCTTAAATCCACCGCGGTAAGTATATTGGATTGTGCCCTTAAGCTCTCCCCAACTAAGGTCATCTGTCCAATTAAGCGCCACATTGCCTGTAAAGCTTGGCGTTTTAGCAAGCTCGTTACCTCTGACATTTTGTATTCTGCCTGCCCGCGCAATCTGAACATCGTTACTAAACAAACCAATGCCCTGAGCTAAGAGTGCGTTTGTTGCGCTCTCTGACTCAACATTGTCTAGCGCCAAATGGTCTGCTGTAATTTCTGTATCTAGCCATGACATTCTCAAATCAAGAATTACATCGTCAGACAGAAATGCAGAAAGCTCTAGCTCTGCTCCATATATTTCTGAGTCTGGTATGTTGCCAACGCCACCCTCAAAAACCTCTGGATCAGTTGCCTGATATTGAAGGCCTTCATAATTGTATAAAAACGCTGCTGTGTTTAGCCTTACTCGTCCTCCAGCAAGGTCGGTTTTAAGGCCAACCTCAAATGCATCAACAATTTCTTCCTGAAATGTTGGCAATACAACAATTTGTGCAACAGTGTCCTCTCTTCCATATGTAAGGTTTGAGCCTCCAGGCTTATATCCTCTTGTGAAAGAACCAAACACCATTGTGTTGTCGTCAATGTCCTTTTCTACAACGAGCCTGCCTGTAACTTTGTTGCCATCTGTTTCCAGTATGTCTGTTCCAGAGCGGCCATAAAAATTTGTAACGGCGCTGTAGACTTCATCATTTGTGTGCCTTAGGCCGAAAACAGTCCTTAGGGATTCGCTGTGGTTCCAGGTTCCTTGGCCATAAAATGAGGTTGAGTCTCTCTCTGGTGTTGAGTTTGTGATAAAACCAAAGTCTCCACTGTAGCTGTAAACGTCATTTGTCGTAAATGGATCGAACACGCCATCAAAACCAAAATCAAGCCTTTCTAGTATGCTGATCTCAATTTCTGTATCCAGGTAGAAGAGTCCCGCTACCCAATCAAGCTTTCCAAACATTGGTTCGGATGAAACGAGGTTTATTTCCTGTGTGACGGTTGTTTGTTTGTTGGTTTCAGGGTCATATTCGCTCGGCAATAAAGCAAACGGGGGCAAATAGTTCAGATCATTTCTATCGTTATCTCTTCTAACTAAGATATCGTCAACCTGGTAGCTTGTTAGGGATTTTAAGCTGAAGTTCTCATAATCCCACTCTAAGACTGCACTAAAAAGTTGGGCCTCTAGTTTATGCTCTGTGGGTGAGTTCTGGCGAAGCTGCCTTGGGTCGGGTGTTGGGTCGATTATGCCTTTTTGTGCTGCCCCATTTCTGTCTTCATCAAAGATTTGTGCTGTGAAGTCTGCTCTAAAGTTGTCAGAGGGCTCATACTTAAGACGCACCCTAGCGGAAAAACTATCCGCATCATCCAGGTCCTGACCATTGGTTAGATTTTCTGTGAAGCCATCTCTGATGTTAGATATAAATGAGGCTCTCATCGCCAAGTTGTCGCTTAACGGTCTGTTAACTCCGGCCCTGATTTTGAACAGGCCATGATCGCCTAACGTAAGGTCTGCTGAGCCATAGGTTTCGTCTGTGGTTGGAGCTTTAGTAACTACATTAATGGCTCCTCCAGTAGAGTTTTGGCCAAAAAGAGTTCCTTGTGGGCCCCTAAGCACCTCTACCCTTTCTAGGTCGAGAAAATCAGTTTGAAGCGAATATGGAGAGGCAACATATATCCCGTCTAGGTGGTAAGAAACTGATGGCGTAGCAATCGCGTTTTGGTTTGTTTCATAGCCCACACCTCTTATAGTGATAACGGTTTTAAAACCCTCGTTTTTTGCAACATTTACGCCGGGTGCAATAGCGCTTAAATCAACAAATGTAGAAATTTGCCTGTTGTCTAGATCAACTCCGCTAAGTACGGTTACTGCTTGGGACAGGTCTTGGAGGCTTTCGCTTCTTTTCTCTGCGGTAACTATGATCTCTTCGAACATGGGTTCGCTGTTTTGTGCTAGTGGTGAAAGGGTAAAAATTAAAGCAGGAAGCAATATGGTTGCTTTAGCTAAGTGGTTTGTTTTTGTCATTTCAATTCCTTTTATTGCCCCCCTTCAGATAGGGCAGTTAAATTGAGCTGGTAATAGAAGAACTAATTATGAGATAAACGACTCCGTTTCTTCAGCTTCCGCTTACTTGCGTCTCACTATGGTTTTGAACCAAATGTATGTTTTGCGAGTTGTGGGAATTAACCAACATACTTAATAATACAAGGGATCAAAACTCCAATCAATCGATCTTTATCTTTAAAGACTTATATTTTCTTAAAAAAGAAAGATATAATTTTGAGAAAAGATTCGAGGGTTTTTCTTGGCCGCAAAAAACATGGAAGAGTTGGTGTCTCTCTGCAAAAGGAGGGGTTTTGTATTTCAGTCAGGGGAGGTTTATGGTGGGCTTCAGGGTGTCTATGATTATGGGCCCTTAGGGGTTGAGCTAAAAAACAATCTCAAGAACTCTTGGTGGAGCTCAATGATTTATGAAAGGGATGACATAGAGGGTTTAGACGCATCTATATTATCCAAACCAGAACTTTTTAAATATTCGGGGCACGAAGAAACCTTTTCTGATCCTTTGGTGGATTGCAGATCTTGCAAGTCTCGGTGGAGAGAAGATTTAGTAAAAGATGGAAAATGTCTGGCTTGTGGCTCAACAGACCTCACTGATGCGCGTGCTTTTAACCTAATGTTCAAAACCCCTGTTGGCCCAGTTGAAAATGAAGAAAGCTTTGCTTACCTCAGGCCAGAAACCGCTCAACACATTTTTACAAGCTTCAAAAACGTTCAGGACTCAACATCAAAGCAGATACCGTTTGGAATAGCTCAAATTGGAAAAGCATTTAGAAACGAGATTAATCCAAGAAATTTTATTTTTAGGTTGAGAGAGTTTGAACAAATGGAGTTGGAATATTTTGTGAGGCCTGGCGAAGATGAGGCGGCACTTGATTACTGGAGAGAGCAAAGATTGAGCTGGTGGAAAAAACAGGGTATCAGCTCATCGAGTCTTGAAATATATGATGTTCCTCCAGATGAGTTGGCACATTATTCCAAAAGAACCATAGATATTATGTACCGCTTTCCACATGGCCTAGAGGAACTAGAGGGCATTGCGAATAGAACAGACTTTGATCTAGGGTCGCACACAAAAAACCAGAAAGACCTCTCCCTATCTGCGAACATAAAGAAAAATGATGAATCAACTATGCGCTTGGCCGTTCAGGATCTCGATGCTAAGAAATGGTTTGTTCCTTATGTAATAGAGCCCTCTGCTGGTGTGGATAGAGGGTTTTTAGCGATATTAAATGAGGCATACACGCTTGAAGTTCTGGCTGATGGCAAAGAAAGGGTTGTATTAAAACTAAGGCCGCACCTCTCTCCGATTAAAGCCGCTGTAATACCGCTTAAGAAAAACAATGAGGGGCTTGTCGCTCTCGCAAAAGAGATTAAGTCAGGCCTGCAGTCGCTGGGCAAGGGCAGGGTTATTTTAGAAAACACGGGAAACATTGGAAAGGCCTATCGAAGGCATGATGAGGTCGGAACCCCCCTCTGTATAACTGTTGATTTTGACAGTCTCGAAAGAGATACGGTTACGCTGAGAGACAGAGATTCAATGGAGCAACAAACCGTGGCAATTTCTGATCTAAAACAAACATACTCAGAGCTCTTAAAGTAAAAACAAAATGGTCTATCTCAGGTCAACAATATATACGGCCTGTATGTTTATAAGCTTTCTTGTATTGGCGCCAATTGCTTTGTTGCCTTTTATAGGCCCTACACAAAGATGGAAAATTGCAAAGTCCTGGGCAAACATAAATATATATTTATGTGAACACATATGTGGACTTAAATTTCATATAAAGGGATTAGAAAATATTCCACATGAGCGCTGTGTGCTTTTTGTAAAGCACTCTTCTGTTTATGAAATATTTATATTGTTACGCTACTTTAGTCCATCTTCATGGGTGGGCAAGTTTGAGCTTATGTATTTGCCAATATTTAGGGGGGTCTTTAAGAGGTTTAAACTAATCCCTGTTAAAAGAGGGCGCGGGTCTACAGAAGTATTAAAAGTTAGAGAAATGGGCAAGGAGCGTCTTGGTTCAGGAAACTGGATAATAATATTCCCAGAAGGCACTAGAATGGAATATAACGAATCTAAGAAGTATGGATTGTCTGGCTCAATTTTGGCAAAAGAAACTGAATCAATGGTGCTTCCAATTTCACATAACTCAGGGAAATACTGGAAGAGAAGAGGATGGGTAAAGCGTCCAGGAATAATTTCATTTATTGTGGGTAAGCCGTTTCAAACAGACGATATGTCGCTAGATGAAATTAACATTGCTGCTAGAAAATGGATAGATAATAATGTTGAAGTATGATTTATATGGATATAGGTATGATTTCTTTGGGTTTTAGTATGTTTTCTGACTGCTATATGTCAATATTACCAGCATTTAATGCATTATCTTCTATAAACTCTCTTCTGGGCGGTACTTCGTCACCCATAAGCGTTTCAAATGTCAACCCAGCGTCGTCATCAGCTTTAACCTGTAGCAAAGAACGTGTGGACGGATCAAGGGTGGTTTCCCATAGTTGGTCTGGATTCATTTCGCCCAGGCCCTTATAGCGCTGAACATTTAGGCCCTTTTTGGAGGTGCTTACAATTTGGTTAAGGCAAGCTTCAATGTTTGGGTATTCTGTAGCCTCTGTCCCGTTATCTATAACAACAGATCCTGTAAATAATTTTTTTGCTTTTTGTACACGACCAAAAACTTTGTAATCATTGGAACGTAAAAAAGAGTTGGCTATTTTTCCATGGTGGGTGACCCCACCGATTTCTTCTTGCGTATTTATATATCCTATTCCGTCGTCATCATAATCTATAGAAACAGAGGCTTTGTAGCCACCTTGTTTGGCTATTTTTGATGCGGTTGTAGATAACCCCTTAACCCATGTTTCTAGTTTCTTTTTGTTATTAGCCTCTGTCTTGGTAATTGGCTTATGGAGAGAGATCGCTTTTGCTGCAACAGCACCGGCTTGTTTTTCAACCCCTTCTATTACATTTAGCGAGTATGAATAATCAAGTATTGTATTTAACAGACCATCTCCCTCAATGCCTTTCTTTTTGTTTTTCGACCTAACCTCTGTTCCCTTAACTGCATTACTTAATATCAAACTATTAAGCTCATCATCTGTTAGGACATACTCTTCCTTTTTACCTTTTTTGAGTTTGTATAAGGGCGGTTGTGCGATATACAAATACCCGCCATCAATTAGGGCTTGAAGCTCTCTGTAAAAAAACGTCAGCAGCAGTGTTCTAATGTGTGAGCCATCTACGTCTGCGTCTGTCATTATAATAATCTTATGGTATCTGAGGTTTTCTAAGTCAAACTCATCATGAATGCCGCAACCAAGAGCTGTAATAAGTGTTCCAATCTCAACAGAAGAGTACATTTTTGCTCTTTGAGCTTTTTCAACGTTAAGGATTTTGCCCTTTAATGGGAGAATCGCTTGTGTTTTCCTGTCTCTTCCTTGTTTGGCTGAGCCACCAGCAGAATCTCCCTCTACTATAAAAAGCTCGCTGAGCGTTGGGTCTTTTTCTTGGCAATCTGCTAGTTTTCCAGGAAGTCCTGCTATATCAAGCGCTCCTTTTTTGCGAGTCATTTCTCTTGCCTTTCTGGCAGCCTCTCTAGCACGAGCGGCGTCTAGAATCTTGCCGACTATGATTTTTGCCTCTTTGGGGTTTTCCTCCAAAAACTCTTTTAAGTGTTTATTAACAGCCGACTCAACAACTCCTTTTACTTCGGATGAAACAAGCTTATCTTTAGTTTGAGATGAGAATTTAGGGTCAGGATGCTTAACAGATATGATGGCTGTCATTCCCTCTCTGCAATCGTCCCCAGTGACTGATGTATCATTCTTGGCTATCTCCTTATCAATATATGTATTTATTGTCCTGGTAAGCGCCCCCCTAAATCCGGCAAGGTGTGTTCCCCCGTCTCTCTGTCTAATTGTATTTGCAAAACAAAATGTGTTTTCTCGATATGATTCGTTCCACTGAATAGCGACCTCAACCTCAATGTCTCCGTCCTTTTTTGATTTTTTATTAATGTATGCAATGCTCTGGTGGGTTGGTGTTTGTGGTTTATTAAGATGTCTAACGAAGTCTTTAAGGCCGCCCTCGTAGCAATATGAGTCTTCTTTGTTTGTTCTTTCATCATTAAGCGTGATTGTTAGACCAGGGTTTAAAAACGACATTTCTCTAAGTCTCTTTGACAGAGTTTCGTAGCTAAAAGAAGTGTTTGAGAATGTTTTCTTGCTGGGTTGAAACGATATTGTGGTTCCTGATCTTTTGGTTTTGGCACCTTTTTTAAGGGGCTTTACGGGGACTCCGTGAGTGTAGCTTTGTTCATAGATGTTTCCATTTTTATGAATACGCATACTTAATGTCTGCGACAGCGCGTTTACAACTGAGACGCCAACACCATGAAGGCCGCCAGATACTTTGTATGAGTCGTCATCAAACTTTCCTCCTGCATGAAGAACGGTCATGATGACTTCTGCGGCAGACTTGTTTTCTCCCTTATGCTTATCTACAGGGACGCCCCTACCGTTGTCTTTAACTGTTATAGAGTCATCTTGATGAATTATTACTGATATTTCTGTGCAGTAACCAGCAAGTGCTTCGTCCACGGAGTTGTCAACAACTTCATACACCATATGGTGGAGCCCCGTACCATCATCTGTATCACCAATATACATCCCAGGTCTTTTTCGAACGGCGTCGAGGCCTTTTAAGACTTTTATATTAGAGGAGTCGTAACTTTTTTTGCTGGTACTTTTCTTTGTTTTGGGCATAAAAACTACAGAGTTTCTGTGTTTATTATTATAACAAATTTCAGCAATTATACTGCTTTGGATTAATTGTTTTTGCTGCAAGAATATCTTTAATTTTGTGGTGGTGCAGTGCAGTTATAAGTATTTGATTTTTAAGGCTTTTTAGATAATCAGTAATTCTTATCAGCGCGGGCTCATCTAACCCTGATTCCAATTCATCAATTAACAGTATTGGTACTGCGCCAGTTTTCCTCTCAATCACTTTTGAGATGCCGAAAGAAACGGTTAGTGACATTTGTTTTTCCTCGCCTTTAGAGCTGTATTCTTTTGCCGGTTTGCCGTCTAGTGTAACGACTATGTCTGCTCTATGTGGTCCTCCCATTGTTCTTTTTGCAGCAACGTCTCTTCTTATGCTTTTATCAAGATATTCACTGAGCATTTCGTCGCCCCACCCATTTTTAAAATCAACACTAACCTGTTTCGTTGAAATTCTTTTTTGAATCGTTGAAAGCTCTTCATTTAGCTCCACGATAAAGTTTTTTCTGTTTTCTGTAATTTTCTCTCCCTCTGTTGATATTGTCTCATCCCATGTTTGAACCTCGCTTATGCTGCTCCCGGTTTTTATTGCCTGGTTTCTCTGCTTGATAGCTTTTTGTAGTTTTTTATAGGCTAGAGAATGGTTTGGTTCCACGTGGAACACTGATCGGTCAATCAGTTTTCTTCTATATTCTGGCGACTCTGATGCAATTTTTTCTATGTTTGAGTCTGTTAAACACACCGGTGTGTTTAAGTAGGCCTCCTTAACGGTAGTTTTGTTGTCATCAATGGAGTGGTTGCTGCCGGCCTTTGAAGAAACAAATGCATGCTTAACTGCCCTCCCCCGTTGGTTTTGAATTTCAGATACAGAAGAGAAAAATGATTTGCTGTTTCTAGAAAGCCTGCTTCCTGCCCTTTTAAATGAATTCAGCGGTGTGCCAAGAATAGAAACGTATACAGCCTCAAGCAAAGATGTTTTTCCATCTCCGTTGTTGCCAACAAGAAGGTTAATGTCTGAAAACGAGTGGTTATCGTCCGAGAGGCCCCTAAAATTGCTGTGTGTATTGCTTACAAGCCTCAACTAAAGCCTCATGGGCATAACAACATACTTGGTGTTTGGGTCGCTTGGGTCTGTTATTAGCGCGCTAGTGCTTTCGTCGTTAACACCTAGAGTAACTAACTCACCAGAGCAAGCATTAACCGCGTCTATTAAATATGAAACATTAAAACCGATTGATAGTTTCACGCTTGTTTCATCGATATCTATGTCCTCGACTGCCTGTTCTTGTTCTGGGTTCTCTGAAGAGATTGTAATTTTGTTGTTGTCTATATCAATGCGTACACCTCTAAACTTTTCGTTTGCTAGGATTGATACGCGCTGAAGTGCTGGCTTTAGAACCTTTGAGTCTAACATTATGTTGGTAGTTGTTTCTGCCGGTATAACTCTGTTGTAGTCTGGGAAGGTTCCATCTATTAGTTTTGTTGTTAGTGTAACTTGTGAATAAGAAAAGCTAGCTTGGTTATCCACGAGAGACACTTTACACTCTTTAGATTCAGATAGTGACTTCGTTAGCTCCTGTATTGCTTTCCTTGGGACTATACAGCTCTGTTCGCTTATGTTTTTCTTATCAAGAGTGCTTGTGGTTTTAGCGAGCCTGTGGCCATCTGTTCCAACAACATTAAGCGTTTCGGTGCTAATCTCTAACAATAGGCCGTTAAGATAAAACCTAACGTCTTGTTGTGCCATTGCGAACTGTGTTTTATTAAATATATCGCTGAGATCCTTTTGTTTAATAGTAAAAGTTTGTTCTCCCTCTGCAGAATCAAACAGTGGAAATTCGTTAGCGGGCAGTTGTTGGAGTGAAAATTTACTCTTTTCTGTTTTAAGTATGGCGGTTTCATTCTCAGATGATAATTCTATATCTGTGTTACCTAGAGACCTGAGTATGTCAAAGAGCTTTCTACCAGGTAATGTAATGGTAAAGTCATCAGATATGTTTGCTTTGAATTTACTTGATATTTGAACCTCGAGGTCAGTAGCTGTGATTGTAATTTCACCAGAACTTCCTGATATTAAGACATGCCCAAGTATAGGCATAGTTTGTTTTCTGTCTACAACCCCAACCACATTACTGAGGTGGCTAACAAATTCTTCTGAGTTAATTATAATATTCATTATTTATATATTTATTATTATTATTAGTGCTGTTGATATGTTGGTAAATTAAATTTATCTATATATATCATGTACATAGAGAAAATACTTATAAACAAAACTATTTAAAATTTATCAACGTTACGATGAATAAACTGTGCATAAAAAAGTCTTTATTTTTCTATTAACATCTTATTCACAGGGTTAACAACCTAATAACGTTTTTAAAGTCTTCGTTTATTGTAATATCTTTCTCCTTAAGTTCTGCAATTTTTTTACAAGCATGAATCACAGTTGTATGGTCTCTCCCACCAAAACTATCTCCTATTTCAGGAAGGCTATAGGTAGTTAACTCTTTTGTAACTGCCATGGCAAGCTGCCTAGGCCTTGTAATCGATCGACTTCTTTTTTTTGAGTGAAGGTCAGAAACTCTTATATTGTAATACTCTGCCACCACTTTCTGTATAGAGGCAGTGGTTAGTGTTCTACTCTGAAGCGAGAGAAGATCTTTTAAGCACTCTCTTGCCATCTCAATGCTTGGCTCAACACCAGTAAACCTTGAGGTTGCAATGATTTTTCTCAAAGCACCCTCGAGTTCTCTTACGTTAGACCTGATGTTTTCACAGATATAAAAAGCGACATCTTCTGGCAGCTTAAAGCCCTCTAATTGTGACTTAACAAGAAGTATTGCAACAGAGGTTTCCATCTCTGGTGGGTCTATTGATACCGTCAACCCCCAACCAAAGCGCGACCTTAGGCTCTCTTCCAGGCCTTTGATTTCTTTTGGAAACTTATCACTTGTAATTATAATCTGACTACCGCTTTCAATTAGGACATTAAATGTATGAAAGAACTCTTCTTGTGACTTTTCTTTACCAGCTAAAAATTGAATGTCGTCAATTAAAAGAACATCTAGAGACCTATAGTCGTTTTTAAAATTATTAAGACTGTTGTGCTGTATCGCAGAGACCATTTCACCAACAAAACGCTCTGAGTGAACATACGCAACTTTTTTGTTTTTCTGTTGCTCAAGTATTTCGTTGCCAACGCTTTGCATCAAATGTGTTTTGCCTAGGCCTACGCCACCATATATAAAAAACGGGTTATACGACTGTCCTGGGTTTTCAGCTATTTGCAAAGCAGCTGCACGCGCAATCTGATTACTCTTGCCGCCAACAAAGTTCTCAAATGTATAGAGCTTGTTTAGTCTGCTCCCTGTAATTTTGGGCTTCTCTTGGACATTGCTCGTTGTTTCGCTTTGTTCTGGAAGGTCGTCGCCAACAAGGACTGATACAGATGTTGTCTGCCCGCCCGCCTCTTGTGCAATTGACTTAATTTTACTTAGGTAGTTTTTTTCAACCCAGTCAACAACAAACTTATTCGGTGCAAACAGTGTAATGGTGTCCGAGTGTTCATCCCTGCTGTATATTAGTGGCCTTATCCAGGTATTAAACTGAGATTCTGAAAGGTCCGTCTTAAGCTCATTTAAACACTGATCCCAGACGGTTTTTTCCATTATATTCTCTCTCAAAAAACGGTTAATTTATGGTGTGCTTGGTGTCAAACACAGAATATGAATACTATACATATCTTTAAAACTTATCCACAGGTTGTTTATTTGTTGACATATTTTGTTTAGTTAAATACTCTTTGCAACCCTAATTAAAATTTCTATCATATTGTTTTTAAATAAAGTTTTTATATCTCATGAAAAGAACATATCAACCTAGTAATATCAAAAGAAAACGAACCCACGGTTTCCGAACGCGCATGTCAACAAAAGCTGGAAGACTCGTCATTAATAGACGTCGAGCTAAGGGCAGAAAAAAGCTTTCTGTTTAACGCTTGTTAACCTCAAGCAATATTAATTTTGATAAGGTAATCAGGGATGGAAAACGACTTTCATCTGAGCTCTATACCCTTTATTACTTAATTAATAACCAAAACAAATGCAGGCTAGGCATCAGTCTACCCAAGTCAGGAATCCCCAAGGCCCACGAAAGAAACAGACTAAAAAGACTAGTAAGAAATACTATGGGTGAATTAAAAAACGAAAGCATTGACGTTGTGTTTCTTTTAAAAAAGAATCTTGGTCAATATTCAATAAACGATGATATCATTGTCCGCGACCACCTCCTCAAAGATACAAAAACTATTTTATTAGATATTTAACAATGGAATCAGCAAGGACATTCTTATGGCTAACATTTGTGGCTTTGTGCATGTTCTTGTTTATTGAATGGAATGATCAAAGCAGAAGGACGGCGATTGAAACAAAACCAGAACCAAGCTCAATTCAGGCACCAGACGAAAATGTATATGATGCTCAATTTAGCTCAGAGTCATTTCAGGAAAACCTTCCGAGCATTTCCACCAATAGCAACATCGATACCCCAACTGCAGTTAGCCGCAAATCAGAAACCATAAGCCTGTCCAACAACGTTCTTTCTATTTCTGTTGACACCAAGGGAGCAGATATAGTTGCAGCCAAGCTGCTCAAATACTATCCAAGCAAAAACGACCAGGACAACAAAATTGACCTGATGTATATGAATGACACCATTTCTGATTTTCATAGACTCCAATCTGGTTTGTTGTCAACAGGTGGCGAGAATAGCCCAACCCACATCGAAAACTACTCCCTTGCATCTAAGGGCAGAAACAAGCTTACCTTTGTTTGGGCTACAGACACACTACGCACCACAAAAACTTTAACACTAAACCCAGACAGCTACTTGGTTAAGGTCAGTTTCAACATAGAAAACATGACCGACGACCAAATGTCCTTCATCCCCTATTATCAACTTGTTAAAGACAACGTTGAGTTTGAAAGATCTATGTTTGATGTTGAGTCATACTCATATGACGGCGGCATCATTTTTGATGGAGACAGTTATGAAAAACAGTATGCCGACGACCTAATTGAAGAGCCTTACAAAAAGACACATACAAACGGCTGGTTCGCCAATATAAGACACCATTTTGTTGTTGCTGTTCTCCCTGCTTTTGGTGTAGAGCATCGATTTGAGGCAGAGCATGACCAGGCTGCAAATCTCAACAAGCTTACAGCAATATCTAACAGCGCCATAACCGTTGGCCCGAAACAAAAAACCGAAACAGGCTTTGAGATCTTTATTGGACCAAAGCTCCAAAATGAGCTTACAAAGGCCAGAGAGGGCTTAGAAGTTTCTGTTGATTACGGAATGCTCTCTTTTTTAGCGAAGCCTATGTTTTGGGCTTTAAACAAAAGCCATTCATTTCTTGGAAATTGGGGCCTAGCAATTATATTCGTTACCCTGATGATCAAGGCCGTCTTCTATAGGCTTCAGGAGTCTTCTAGCAGGTCAATGGCAAAAATGAGGGAGCTGGCACCAAGACTCAAAGCGCTTAATGAACGATACAAAGACGATAGAACCGCTCTGGGCCAAGCACAAATGGAGCTGTATAAAAGAGAAAAGGTCAACCCAATGGCCGGTTGTTTGCCACTACTAATCCAAATCCCATTTTTTATAGCATTTTACTGGGTTTTGCTGGAAAGCGTAGAGATAAGGCAGGCCCCGTTTTATTTTTGGCTTGATGACCTCTCATCGAGAGACCCTTATTTTGTTTTGCCCCTTATTATGGGAGTGGTCATGTTTTTTCAACAAAAGGCAAACCCAGCTCCAGCAGACCCCATTCAAGAAAAGGTGTTTATGTTTATGCCAGTAATGTTTACGCTACTGTTTGCCTGGTTTCCCTCTGGCCTCGTGCTTTACTGGGTTACAAACTCATTGCTGCAATTTGCCCAACAGTGGAATGTAAACAGAAAAATGGCAGCCGAAAAAAACTAACACTCTGTTGAACAAAAAAATAGAAAAAGTCTCAGGCACAATTGCTGCTCTTGCTACCGCAAGGGGCGCTTCAGGAATCGCTGTTACTCGTGTTTCTGGCCTAAAAGCGAAGGAAATTTATCGCGAGATTACAAAAAAAAACCCTGAGCATATGATAGCAAAACACACCGTTTTTTATGGTGAGGGTGAAACAAGGATAGATAGCGGTATAGCGCTTTTTTTCAAAGGGCCGGACAGCTATACGGGCGAGGATGTTATTGAGCTCAGCAGCCACGGAAGCTCAGCCGTGATCGAAATGCTATTGGAAAGGATTTACTCGTTGGGTGGAAGAGAGGCAGAGCCCGGCGAGTTCACAAAGCGCGCCTATTTGAATGATAAAATGGATCTAACACAAGCAGAAGCAGTGGCCGACTTAATTGAGAGCGTTTCAGCTAGAACCGCTGCCGCTGCAAGCAGGTCGTTAGTAGGGGAGTTTTCTGACAGAGTTAACGATACATCAGCAGCTGTTTCTGAGGTAAGGGCCCTTGTCGAGGCTATGCTTGACTTTTCAGACCAGGATCTCGAGGAAACGAAGCACCCAAACCACCTTCTGCTAAAAACAAAAGAGGCGAAAAACAGCCTTGAAATACTGATTGAACAAACGAGAACAGGAATAAGGCTGAGAAACGGCATAGTAATGGCAATTGTGGGCAAGCCAAATGTAGGAAAGTCATCGCTTTTCAATAGAATCTGTGGAAGCGAAAGAGCAATAGTCAGCAGTGAAGCTGGAACAACAAGAGATATTATTTCAGAAAATATAACAGTTGATGGTTTTCCGATAAGGATACTTGACACAGCTGGTGTCAGAGACTCTCAAAACCAAATAGAGCAAGAGGGTGTTAAAAGAGCCATTGAGGCAAGCGAATCTGCCGACATTGTTCTTGAGGTCATTGACTCAAGAGAGTGGAGCCAGAAGAATACAGAAGACAAAAACGTGCTTATTTTAAACAAGGCAGACTTGCTGACCGAAAAATTAAAAATTGAAGCGCACAAAGCTTTTCTCCTCTCTGCTAAAACGGGCGATGGGATTGACAAGCTTCTCGACCACATAGCAGGCTTGTTCATGGATGAAGACTCATGCAGCTCATCGATTACTGCCAGAAAAAGACACCTCAAGTCGATTAAGGATGCATACAGAAAATTTTGTTCTGCAGAGAAGGGCATCAAAGGGGGAGAGGCGCTTGATTTGGTTGCACAAGAGCTGCTTGAGGCGCAAAATAGTTTAGCTGAAATAACAGGCGAGTTCACAACGGAGGACTTGCTTGAGGAAATTTTTAAAAGTTTTTGTATAGGCAAGTAGTGACCAAACAGCAGACAAACAAATTTGAAGCAATCGTGATTGGTGGCGGACATGCTGGCACTGAGGCTGCTGCTGCCTTATCTAGAATGGGACATAAAACACTTTTGATTACACACTCAAAGAAAACGATTGGTCAAATGAGCTGCAACCCAGCTATTGGAGGCGTTGGCAAAGGACACTTAGCAAAAGAGATCGACGCAATGGGCGGCCTCATTGCAAAAGCAGCAGACCGGTCTGCGATTCACATTAAGAAACTAAACTCCAGCAAAGGGAAAGCTGTCCAGGCAACAAGGGCGCAAGCAGACAGAGGCTTGTATAAAAAAGCAATACAGGAAATGATTTTTTCACAAGAGAACCTTTCGGTTTATGAGGCTGCTGCAACAAGGTTAATCATAGAATCACAACAAATAAAAGGACTGGAGACAGATAAGGGCACTAAGTTTTTTTCCGAAACCCTTGTGCTTACAGTAGGCACTTTTTTGAATGGCGTAATGCACACTGGCAACAAGCAAACAAAAGGCGGAAGAAAAGGCGATGCACCATCGATTGCACTGGCAGAACAGCTCCTAGAGATTATGCCAAGAACGGGCAGACTTAAAACAGGAACACCGCCAAGAATACTTAAAGCCAGCATTGATTTTAAAAAAATGCAGGAGCAGCCAGGCGATAACCCAAGGCCGGTATTTTCATTTATGTCAACAAGAGAAGACCACCCCAAACAGGTCAGCTGCTTTATTACGCACACAAACCAAAAAACACACGAGATCATTTTTGATGCCCTGAAAGATTCGCCAATGTACAAAGGAGTCATCAAAGGCGTTGGGCCAAGATACTGCCCATCTATCGAGGACAAGGTGGTTAAGTTCTCAGAAAAACCAAGACATCAAATATTCGTTGAGCCGGAGGGTTTAGAGACCCACGAGGTCTATCCGAACGGAATTTCTACCAGCATTCCCGAAACAGCACAAATAAAATTTGTTCGGACCATTGAGGGCTTTGAGAATGCAGAAATATCACAACCTGGCTACGCCATTGAGTATGATTATTTTGATCCAAGAGATCTTGAAACAACACTTGAAACAAGAAGTGTTTCCGGACTATTTTTTGCGGGCCAAATAAACGGCACAACAGGATATGAAGAGGCAGCAGGACAGGGATTGGTGGCGGGGATCAATGCGGCGCTCAAGATTCAAAACAAACAACCTTGGTCACCCAAAAGAAGCGAGGCATATTTGGGCGTGTTGGTCGATGACTTGATTACCAGGGGCACAAACGAACCTTATAGAATGTTTACCAGCAGGGCAGAACACAGGTTGATGCTAAGAGAGGATAACGCCGACAGAAGACTCACACCTCACGCAAGAACCATGGGGCTAATCTCTGACCAAAGATGGAATAAATATACGCAAAAACAAAAAAGGTTCGAAAAAGAAATAAACAGACTTAAAAGCGTAAAACTTTCCGCAGAGCAGGTAAAACTAATTGATGTCGAGTCGAAAAAAGATAGTGCAAACAAGACCGCTTTCGAGCTCCTTAAAAGACCAACGGTTTCATACAACATGGTCACCAATGAAATAGGATCAAGAGACAACTATCATCCATCAGAGTTGTTGGAACAAGCAATTGATGAGCTGGTTGAAACAGAAGCAAAGTATGAGGGGTACCTTAAGCGCCAAAAAAGAGAGATTGAGAACCAAGAGAAATACTCTAATATAAGGTTACCAAAAGACATTGATTATTCGAGCCTTCCGGGGCTTTCGAATGAGGTCAGACAAAAACTTAAGGAATTTGAGCCACCCACAATTGGACATGCGGCACAAATACAAGGGATAACGCCTGCATCTATATCGGTACTGATGGTTCACCTCAAGAAACAACAAATAAAAAGAGCGGAGGGAATGTGAACAACAGAATCATTACTTTAATATTCGGCCTTGCTTTATTTGGGTGTAGCCCAAGCACAGACAATGAAACAGCCTTAAAAGAAATTGTTATAGGCGGCACATCAGGCACCGAGCTTGCTGAGGATCAGGTGTTTAGAAAAAACAATGGTTCTGACCCAGGGACGCTTGATCCGCATAGGGCCGAAGGGGTACCCGCTTCAAATGTCTTAAGAGACTTGTATGAGGGTCTTGTATCTGAGGAAGCAAACGGAAATTATATTCCTGGTGTTGCAGAGTCCTGGACAATATCCGATGACGGAAAGACCTACCGGTTCAAAATAAGAGAAAACGCATTATGGAGCAATGGAGATAGAATTGTTGCCGAGGATTTTGTCTTCTCTTTAAGAAGAAGCGTCGACCCAAAAACACTATCAAATTATTCTAGTATGCTCTATCCCATCAAAAACGCTAGAGACGTTGTGTTGGGAAAACTATCACCAGAGGCTCTCGGAGTATCTGCCGAGAGCGAAAAAATACTACTGATTGAACTACAAGAACCCACACCTTACTTTATAAGCCTCCTAACACACTCAACCACATACCCTGTTCATCCGGCATCAGTAAAAAAACACGGCTCAGCTTTTACAAGACCTGAGAATATGGTCAGCAATGGCGCATTCACACTTAGCAACTGGAGAATCCAAGACTACATCTTGCTTACTAGAAATAAAGAATACTGGGACGATGCAAATACGACGCTTAGCCAGGTATATTATTATCCTCTAGACAATCCTGATGCATCATTAAGGCGCTATAGGGCTAACGAGTTAGATTTTACAGACACAACACCAAGCGAGCAACTTCCTTGGATTAAAAGAAACCTAAAGGAAGAGCTAAAAATAACTCCATATTTTGGGAGCTATTACTATGGTTTTAATAACACAAAACCACCATTTAAAAACAACCCCGAACTAAGGATGGCACTCTCCCTGGCAGTAAACAGGAGCATTATTACAGATATCGTTTTGGGGGCAGGACAAATACCCGCATTCACGTTTGTTCCTCCTGTAAAAGAATATCAAGGAAAAGAACCGGCCTGGGCAAAACTAACACAAGAAGAAAGAGAAAGGCTCGCAATGGATTTTTATCTTCAGGCGGGGTATAGCATGAGCGATCCGCTGAGCATTGAAATTATCTACAACACAAGCGAAAACCACAAGAGAGTGGCCTTAGCGGTCGCATCTATGTGGAAAAAAACATTAGGCGTTGAGACAAAACTAAGAAACCAAGAGTGGAAAGTTTTTCTAGAAACAAGAAGATTACAGGAAGAGACCGAAATATTCAGAGGCGGCTGGATTGGCGACTATGATGACCCATACACATTTTCGGAGCTGCTTCATTCAGAAAACGAAATGAACCATTCGGGATACAAGAGCACAAAGTATGATGCACTATTAAAATCAGCTTCTTTAAAGCCGGCTGGAAAAGATAGGTTGAATGACCTACTAAAAGCAGAACAAATAATGTTGAGCGACATGCCTGTGATACCTTTATATTTCTATGTCAGTCAGCACCTTATAAAACCTTGGGTTAGCGGCCTAGAGGGGAATGTAATGGATCACCACTACTCAAAGTATGTCAAAATCTTAAAGACAGAAACCACTAGTAGTGAGTAATTTTCGCTTTGTTATCGGCAGATTTCTGGGGGCAATACCCACCCTACTGATTTTGATATGTTTGGCCTTCTTTTTGGTCAAGGCTGCACCAGGCGGACCTTTTGATTTCGAGCGCTCTTTACCAGAAGAGGTTGAGGCAAACTTAAGGGCAGCATATAACCTAGATGACCCTGTCTACCTTCAGCTGGCCAAGTACATTGGGAACCTCTTACAAGGAGATTTCGGCCCATCGTTTCAATACAGAGACTATACGGTCACGGAACTTATTTCTACGGGCTTCCCTGTTTCATTGCGACTCGGAGTCGCCGCAATTTTGCTTGCCTTATTTTTTGGCTCTTTGATAGGATCTGTGGCAGCGCTTAACCAAAACAGCAAGCTAGATTATGGCGTCATGTTTTTTGGAATGATTGGTATTTCAATCCCCAACTTTGTTATGGCCCCTTTGCTTGTTTTGTTCTTCTCAATAGGCCTAAAAGCTCTACCAGCTGGCGGCTATAATGGCGGCGATTTTTATCATATGATTCTCCCAGTGGTCTCCTTGGCGCTTCCACAAATGGCATACATTGCTCGGCTAACTAGGGGCTCAATGATCGAGGTCTTAAGCAGTAATTTTGTGAGAACGGCAAAAGCGCAAGGACTATCAACGAGAACAATTTTACTGTCTCATGTCCTCAAACCCACTTTTCTCCCAGTGGTTTCATATTTGGGGCCTGCAACAGCCGCAATTATTACAGGCTCAGTTGTTGTTGAGCAAATATTCGGACTACCAGGGCTTGGAAGGTATTTTGTTCAAGGGGCGCTTAACAGGGACTACACCTTGGTGATGGGCGTCGTGGTTTTCTATGGATGCTTAATCATAGTGTTTAACTTAGTTGTAGACACACTCTACGGCTTTATTGATCCAAAAATTAAACAGAACAGATGAGAAAAACAAATTCATTATTAAATGATGCGTGGGTGGCGCTTTCAAAAAACAAAGCGGCGCTTATCTCGGCAACCACAATGGCAGCAATGGTTTTTATGGTTTTGTTTGGGCCAATTTTTAGCCCCTACACTATTGATGAAACAGACTGGTATAAGATTTCAGCAGCACCCTCGTTATTAGATGGCCACATTTTTGGAACAGACGACTTGGGCAGAGATTTATTTGTAAGAACAATGTTTGGGGGAAGAATTTCACTCATGGTCGGCTTGGTCGCAACCTTGGTCAGTGTGATGATAGGCGTAACCTATGGAGCAGTAGCTGGCTTTATGGGCGGGAGAATTGATGCGCTAATGATGAGGTTCGTAGATGTTTTGTATGCAATGCCCTTTTTGTTTTTTGTAATTTTGTTGATGGTCTTTTTTGGCCGCAGCATTTTCTTAATCTTTGTAGCAATCGGAGCTGTGAATTGGCTTGATATTGCCAGGATTGTGAGGGGCCAAACTCTCAACATAAAAGGAAAAGAATACGTTGACGCTGCGAAAACAGGCGGTGTTTCCACAATAAAAATTATCATGAAACACATTGTGCCAAACCTCCTTGGCGTGGTTGTTGTCTATGTAGCTCTCACTGTGCCTCAGGTGATTCTTGTGGAATCTTTTTTGAGCTTTCTTGGCTTGGGCGTCCAAGAGCCAATGACATCCTGGGGAGCGCTTGTAAACCAAGGCGCAAGACAAATGGAGTCTTCCCCATGGATGCTCTTGTTCCCCGCCATATTTTTAGCCACCACACTTTTTTGCTTTAACTTTATTGGCGATGGCCTGAGAGACGCGCTTGACCCAAAAGACAGGACAAGAGGAAATGACTGATCTTTTGGCAACAAAAAAACTGAATGTTAAGTTCAGAAGCAGGGGAGAAATAATCCATGCTGTTAAGGACCTTAGTTTTAAACTAAGTGATGACGAGGTTTTAGGAATTGTTGGAGAGTCTGGTTCTGGAAAGAGTCAAACCGTGCTCTCAATTATGGGTCTTCTTGAGACAAATGGAAGCGCCACAGGAAGCTGTCTTTTTGCCGACAAAGAGTTAATTGGCCTCCCCTCTGGCGAGCTGAACAATGTCAGAGGTAACGAAATTGCCATGATTTTTCAAGACCCGATGAGCTCGTTAAACCCATATATTACAATCGGCAAACAAATGTCTGGGGTTCTCAAAAGACATACTAGGATGGGGAACAAAGAAATAAAAGAAAGATGCATAGAAATGCTTGATTCTGTTGGTATCGGCAATCCCCAAGAAAGGTTTGACGGCTATTCTTTTGAACTTTCTGGAGGCATGAGACAAAGAGTGATGATTGCATCAGCACTCTTAACAAACCCCAAGTTGCTTATAGCAGATGAACCAACAACCGCATTAGATGTGACAGTACAAGAAAAGATATTGGACCTTATTTTAGCTGTGAAAGAACGATTTAAAATGTCGGTCATTATGATCACCCATGATCTGGGCGTTGTTGCTAGAACATGTGATCAGGTATTGGTAATGAAGAATGGTGAATTACAAGAAAGTGGCAACACTGAAGCTATATTTTATTCCCCAAAAGCCGACTACACAAAAGAGCTGCTTAAAAAATCAAAAGAAATAAACCTTAAGGAACAGCAAAAATACACCGAGACCCAAGACCCCAGTATTAAGAATAGTTTGGTTAAATCAACAAATGCAAAAGTGAACTTTGTGTTGCCTAAAAAAGCACTTTTTTCAGCAGAAAACATATTAACCGCAGTGAATGAAATATCAATGGAGACACATGAAGGTGAGGTTTTGGGAATAGTGGGGGAGTCTGGAAGCGGAAAGTCAACCCTTGCAAAAACAATACTGGGACTTCAAAAACTATCCTCCGGTCATGTCGAAGTATTCGGGGAAAGGCTTTCAGAAATTAATAAAAAGGAACTTAAAGAGATACGTAAAAAAATGCAAGTCGTTTTTCAGGATCCTTTCTCATCACTTAACCCAAGAATGACTGTTTTTGAGATCCTAAAAGAACCACTTGATTCATTTTTCCCCTCTATGACCAAAGAGTCTGCACAGAAAGATATAGAAGACGGCTTAATGGAGGTTGGCTTAACTCCTGAATACCTGGGCAGGTACCCCCATGAACTTTCGGGCGGTCAGTGTCAACGTGTTGCAATAGCTAGGGCGCTTATGCCAAAGCCACAACTATTGATTTGTGATGAAGCAGTTAGCGCATTAGACGCATCAATTAGGGGCGAGATTATTGATCTGCTACTCAGAATAAAAGCGGAGAAAAAGCTGACCATGATTTTTATTGCCCACGACCTTGCGGTAGTCAGAAAGATATGCGACAGAGTAATTGTTATGCAATCGGGAAAGATAGTTGAGCAAGGCCCAACAGAGAAAGTATTCTTTGAACCGGAAAAGGAATACACTGCTAACCTATTAAGCGCAGTACCTGTTCCAGACCCAAAGATGGAAAGAGAAAAATATATTAAAAGGGTTCAAGCAAAATAAAAAAAACAGAGGAGAAAAGATGTCATCTATACCAAATCAATTTACCTGTTTTAGGATCAACCAAAAAGACGAAAAAATTGTCTCTGGTTTGGAAATGGTCAGCATTGAGGACATAAACCCAGGCGAGGTAACTCTAAAAACAGAATACTCAAGCATTAATTATAAAGATGCTCTCGCTGCAACTGGCGCAGGAAAAATACTCAGAAAGTTCCCACTCATCGGCGGTGTTGATGTTGCAGGGGAAGTCGTAGAAAGCGAAGATCCAAGGTTTAGCATAGGGGATAAAGTTATTGCCGCATGCTCTGGGCTAAGCGAAACAAATGATGGTGGATACAGCGAATATACGCGCATAAGCAGTGAGGCAGCAATACAATTACCAGACAAAATAGATACAAAAACCGCCATGGCTATAGGAACAGCAGGCTTTGCTGCGGGACTTGCGGTTTTTAAGATGAAACTAAACATGCAAACCCCGGAGATGGGACCAATTGTGGTAACAGGTGCGACCGGCGGGGTTGGAAGCATAGCAATTGATATGCTGTCTACTTCGGGGTTTGAGACAACAGCGATTACAAGAAAGAAAACACACGACGAGTACCTTAGGTCAATTGGAACAACAAATATTCTATGCCTTGAGGAAATGGAAATTGGAGAAAGACCGCTTGAAAAAGCACAGTTTGGTGGAGGCATAGACAACGTCGGGGGAGATTTGCTTTCCTGGGTTTTAAGGTCTACGGTGCCAGAGGGTAATGTTGCAAGCATAGGTTTGGCCGCAGACTTTAAGCTTCCAACAAATGTCATGCCCTTCATACTAAGAGGGGTGAATCTTTTAGGGGTAAACTCAACAACGCTTCCAAATTCATTCAAGCAAGAGGTTTGGGAGGATATTGCAAACAACATGTTGCCCAAAAAAATTGAAGACATTGTGACCAAAGAGGTTTCGCTAAAGGAGCTTCCAGAGCAATTTCAGGCATTTCTTGATGGAAGCATTGTTGGCAGAGTGTTGGTGAAAGTCTGAAACTCTCTAAAAGCGACAAAGAACTGATAAAAAAAGGCGGTATCGCCCTGGGCTTGAACCATTCAGATGAGGGCGTTCATAAGCAAGCTTTATATCTAGAACTATTGCTAGAGGCGAATAAAAACATCAGCCTTACAGGCATTAAAAACCCAAAAGAGGCAGTCATAAAACACACAATTGATTCTTTGAGCGTTTCAGGCGCTATCGAGGGGAAAAAAATAGTCGACATTGGTTCAGGCGGCGGAACACCCGGGATTCCACTAGCAATCGCGAATCCAGAAAAAAAATTCTATTTAATTGACTCGGTGTTAAAAAAAATAAAGTTTTTAGATGAAGCCATAAGAACCCTTGAGCTCGATAATGTTGAAACAATTTGCGACAGGGGTGAGAACATAGGCAAGCTTTCTGCCAACACAGTCGTATCAAGAGCATTTGGGTCTCTTAATTACTTAATTGAATCATCAAAAAAGATGGTTTCAAGAAACGGCCTTTTTTTGGCAATGAAGGGCAAGATTAACCAAGAGGAGATCAATGAACTCAAGACCGGCTTCAGTGTTCTACAAATCCAAGAAATTGAGGTACCCTATTTGGAAGCAACGAGACACTTCGTTTTTATCAAAAGAACATAAATGGCAAACATTATAGTAATTGCAAATCAAAAAGGCGGGGTCGGAAAAACCACAACCTCTATTAATCTTGCTGCTGCCCTAGGAGAAGTTGGCAAGAAAACTCTGTTAATTGATCTTGATTCACAAGGCAATGCCTCCAGTGCATGTGGGCTTAACCAAGATGAAATATCCCCAACTATTTATGATTTGTTAATGGGTGAGGCCCAAGCAAAAGAATGCATCAAGAAATCGAAAGAAGATGATTTTGACATTATTCCCTCTAATAGAGACCTAATGGCTGCAGAGATACAGCTTTTAGAGCTTGATAATAGAGAGTTGATTTTGAAACAAGCACTAGAGAATGTCACACACCTCTATGATTTCATCATCATTGATTCTCCGCCTTCAATGAATATATTGACCTTGAACGCACTGTCATTTGCTAAAAGCCTAATCATACCAGTGCAATGCGAATATTATGCCCTTGAGGGAATGACGGGCATGTTGGAATCAATCTATCAAATAAAAGATAGTATAAACCCTGATCTTGACTTTATGGGAGTGGTTAGAACTATGTATGACAGCAGGAATAGTTTAGCAATCGAGGTTTCTGCCCAATTAAAAAAATATTTCGATGACAAGCTGTTTTGGACATTTATCCCCAGGAACGTTCGTCTTGCTGAGGCCCCAAGCCATGGCATGTCAGCCCTGAAGTATGACCCAAACTGTTCGGGTTCTAAGGCATACTTATCCCTTGCTAAAGAGGTTGCCAAAAAAACCATGGAATCGTGAAAGATCGAGGTTAAAATAAAAACATGTCAGACAAAAGAAAAAGTCTAGGTAGGGGCTTGGATGCCTTGCTCGGACAGTCAACCGAAGCCGAACCAAAAAACAACAAACAAGGGCTAACAGAGATTAAACTTGAGCAAATTGGGCCCGGCCCATTTCAACCGAGAAAGCAGATTGATGAGTCCCAACTTAAAGAGCTTGCTCAATCAATCAAGGCACAGGGAGTGATCCAGCCAATCGTGGTCAGAGAGAGAGCGGTCACAGACTCTCATACGGGCGTCAAATTCGAGATCATTGCAGGGGAGAGAAGATGGAGAGCATCCCAAATTGCTGGTTTAGAGAGTATCCCAGCGGTGGTGAGAGCCATCGCAGACTCAGCGGCAGTTGCAGTAGCCTTGATTGAAAACATACAAAGAGAGAATTTAAACCCATTAGAAGAAGCGAATGCGTTTCAACGTTTGATAATGGAGTATGAAATGAGCCATCAAGAAGTTGCAAACGCTGTAGGAAGAGCTCGAGCAAGCATCAGCAATGCCCTTAGACTTCTTGATTTACCAGTCGGCGTTCAGGAGCTTGTTAATAAAAAAGAGATCACCATGGGCCATGCCAGAGCCCTGCTTTCTATTCAAGATAGAAGCATGCAACTAGAATTAGCTAACCTCATTGTTGAGAAAGGCCTTTCAGTCAGAGAGGCAGAGAGCCTGGTGAGAAAAATTGTTGATAAGAAAAAAGCCATCAAAACAAAAACAACCAAAGATCCAGATATTCAAAGACTCGAAAATGATCTGACAAACCAGCTCGGTGCAAAAGTTAGAATCAAACATAATAAAACTGGAGCTGGAACATTAAGCATTAAGTATTCAAGCACAGACGAGCTCGAAGGCATACTCTCCAAAATAAAATAAATAATAAAAAAATGAACCGACCACGGTCACCCAAAGAAATCGCAGCCTCGATATTGCTTTCCCAAACATTTGCCGGCGTTTTAACCGCCACACTATTTTATTATATATTGGATCTTGAAAGCGCAAGATCGTCATTTATTGGTAGCTCAATTGCTGTTTTAACCTCTCTGCATTTGTTAAGCGTTTTGTTTACCAAAAACGAGAAAAAACCCAAAAGCATAGTGAACACACTATATCTTCTTGAAGGCCTTAAGTTCTTGCTAACAGCAGCGTTTTTTATTGCAGCAATAATCTTACTAAAAGCAATTTTTTTCCCGCTGATAATAGGGTATAGTGTTGCCATTTTTATATATTGGCTATCGCTATTGATTACCTGATATAGGAACAATGAGACTAAATTTCATCAACAAATTACTTCTTTCGCTTGTCGCGCTTTTCTCTATTGGTAATGTAACTGCAGCTGAGGGCACAGGCTGTTTTGGACCGACAAAAGAAAAGGAATTCACAGCCAATGAGTATATATCTCATCACCTCTCACACTGTACTGTAGACTCTCCGCTTGGCCCCATTCATGCTGATAGTGTTTTCTATGCTGTTTTTATGGCATTTTTGTTTTTGTTTGTCTTTTATCGATTTGCAAAAAAAGCGAGCGCTGGAGTACCCAGCAAAGGGCAAAGCTTTATCGAGATGATCATTGAGTTTGTGGATGAGCAGGTCAAAGACACATACCATGGAAGCAGCAAATTGATCGCACCTTTGTCGCTAACAATATTTATTTGGGTCTTTTTGATGAACTTCATGGATCTTCTGCCAGTAGATATGTTGCCAAAGGCTGGCGAGATGATGGGCATCAAGTATATGAGGGTGGTACCGAGTGCTGACCTCAATATCACATTTGGCCTCTCAATTACTGTTTTTTTACTGATTTTATATTACAGCATCAAAATAAAAGGCGTTGTGGGTTTCGCAAAAGAATTGGCATTTCAGCCCTTTGGTAAAGCGATGCTACCTTTTAACCTTCTTCTAAAAGTGATTGAAGAAATAGCAAAACCAATTTCACTCGGCCTGCGCTTATTCGGAAACCTCTATGCAGGAGAGCTAATTTTTATGATTATCGCTATATTTACTGCGGGTGGTGGGGTCATGTATCTC
>MDTB01008308.1_pt1 | contig 109101 bp, 110 predicted proteins | sample 811161 | NCBI WGS metagenome assembly MDTB01 (sample SAMN05326650, study PRJNA326480) | marine metagenome | isolation source: seawater | place: Mediterranean Sea | collected 2009
AATAACTGGTGATGGCTATGACACGGTTGAACTATCAACAGAGGGTGGTGACTGGAGCTTATCCGGAACTACTGTAGAGGGCGAAGATACCTACATGATTTATGAAAATGATCAGGCTAAGTTGTTAATTAATGAAAAGATTCATCTAATTATTGCCTAAAGGAAACTTTCATGAATCACCCTGGCGGCGCTCCAATACAACAGAGCACGGCAGAAGAAACCGATAGCCTCTTACAGACTCTTTTATGGGTTTGTGAGAGGTACGGGATTAAAAAAACACCAACGTCATTTCTGACTGGAGTTCCACTGAACGAAAGGCTCCAACTTGAGCACGGTATGAGAGCAATGGAGCTTTCAGGCTTTGCAGTAAGTCTTGTGAAAAGAAATCCATCAACCTTGCCACCTTCATTATTACCTGCAGTTTTATTGTGTAAAGATCAATCTGCGATTGTTCTGCTTGCAGTAAATAAAATTAATAATAATGTTAGGTTTGAATTAAACGTTGCTGGTGAAAATGTTTTCATGACAGAGCCAGAGCTTAGAAAAATTTATAACGGTCACACATTATTAATTAAGCAATTACCAAAAATAGGTGAGGCTGGTGATGATTCAGAAGAAAAACCAAAAGATATAGGAAGTACTTGGTTATGGAAAGTAGTTTGGGTATATAGAAGATATTATTACGATAGTATCGTAGCAGCTGTGCTTATAAATGTGCTTTCAACTTTTACAGGTTTATTTGCAATTCATGTTTATGATAGGATAATTCCTCTTAAAGCATATTCAACCTTATGGTCACTATTAGTGGGTGTTGGAATTGCAATTTTGTTTTTAACTGCGGCAACTTTAATAAGAGATTTTTTAATGGATCTTGCTGCCAGAAAAGCTGATTTAACTTTGTCAGCAACATTATTTAGGCAAGCTCTTGGGTTAAAATTAGAAAACACTCCACCATCATCTGGGGTATTTGCGCACCAAGTAAGGCAGTTTGAAACAGTAAGAAATTTCGGAACGTCTGCAAGTTTAGCAGTTGTTACTGATTTGCCTTTTGCTTTTATCTTCATATTTATGATCTATTCAGTAGCAGGTAATCTTGCATTAGTGCCAAGTGTTGCAATAGTCATTTCATTAATAGTGGCTTGGTTTGTGCAATATCCGCTACACAAGCATATGTTAAAAACTTATAGAGATAGTGCAGCTATGATGGGTGTTTTAATTGAATCGATAGAGGGTATAGAAACTATAAGAGTCACTGGCTCTTCTGGAATTATGACCAAAAAATATGAAGAGCTTGCGGCAACTTCTGCATATTCTGGTATGAGATTTAGAATATTGTCAAACATTGTTAATACCTTTTTTAGTATGGTTTCACAAACAGTAAATATAACAATACTCGTTTGGGGAGTATACTTAGTTCATGATGGAAACTTAACAACTGGTGCTTTGGTAGGAAGTATGATGTTTGCTGGAAGAGCGCTTCAACCAGTAGGAACTTTCGTAGGCTTAGCAACACAATGGCAAACTTGTAAAACCGCTATGGGTGGGTTGAACAATTTGATGAATGCACCACTTGAAAGAGAGCCAACTAGATCTTATTTACAAAAACCTGAAGTGGATGGAGCAATAGAAGTTTCAAAGCTTTCATTCCACTATCCTAAGTCACATGAAAATCCTAATCCACCATTAGCTTTAAATAATGCTAATGTAAAAATTGCTCCAGGAGAAAAAGTTGCATTTGTAGGTAAAATTGGTAGTGGTAAATCAACATTATTAAGAATGATTGCGGGTTTATTTTCTCCAATATCTGGACAAGTAAAAATTGATGGAATTGATATTAGACAAATTGATCCAGTAGATTTTAGAACTCAATTAGGTTATGTAACTCAGGATTTAAGATTATTTCGAGGAACTTTAAGAGACAATATTTATTTAGGAAGAACTGCTGCAACAGACGAGGCATTTATGGAAGTAGTTAAATTAACTGGACTAGATAAAATTGCCGATGCTCATCCAATGGGATATGATCTTCCAATTGGTAATGGAGGTGTTGGTTTATCAGGAGGTCAAAGGCAGTTAGTTGCTTTAGCAAGGGCTTTAATAACAAGACCAGGTATACTCTTAATGGATGAGCCAACCAGTGCTATGGACATGCAAACTGAGGCAATGTTTACTAAAAGACTCGGAGATATAGTTGCAAATAGGACAGTGATAATTGTTACACATAGACCATCTCTTCTTGGAGTAGTTGATAGAATAGTTGTCCTTGATACACAAAAAATTGTTGCTGATGGTCCAAAAGAAAAAATTCTAAAAATGTTAGCTGGACAGAAATCTAATGCAGTTCAAGAAGACGAAAATCTTCTAAAAGATGGGTCTAAAGATGACAGAAGAAAAAAAGAAGACAAAGAATGATTTAGATAGACTCAACGCTTTTTTCAATTTTGATAAAAAATTTGATAGAACAGCGAAGTTAAGTGCCCCCGACGTAGAAATGTCAGACATAAAATACATGACTGACATAAGTGAGGCTCTCATGGCACAGAGAACACCAGCTTCTTCCACCATAATATATTTAATGTGTTTTTTGGTAATAGTAACTTTTATTTGGGCATATATTGCGGTTGTTGATGAGGTTACACAAGCAGAAGCGAGAGTTATACCATCCGGCAAAGAGCAAGTAATAAATAGTCTTGAAGGTGGATTATTATCTGAGCTGCTCGTTGCTGAAGGGGACTTAGTTCAAAAAAACCAGCCTTTGGCAAAATTAGACTCAACAAGATTCGCTTCACAGTATAAAGAGACTGTTGCTAGGAAAATAGCATTAAAAGCTGCTAAAGCAAGAGCATCTGCTGAGGCATTTGGAACCAAATTGAAATTTCCTAATGATGTAATGGAAAATAATGATGCTGTAGAAAATGAAACTAGGGCATACGAAGCTAAGAAAAAAACATTAGAAGAATCGATTCAATCAACAGAAACAAGTCTAAAAATGATTCAAGAAGAATTAGAAATATCTGAAAAACTTTCTAAACAAGGACTTTATTCAATTGTTGAATTATCAAGGCTACAAAGACAAGCGAATGATATGAAGCAGAGAGTAAAAGATTCAATTAACAGATACAAAGAAAATGCCAATCAAGAAATAGTTAAAATAAATAATGAGTTATCAACGTTGGAGCATCAATTATCAGCAAGATTAGATACTTACAAAAGAACAACATTAAAATCGCCAGTAAAGGGAATTGTTAAAAATGTAAAAATTACAACTTTAGGTTCAGTTGTTCCTGGCTCTGCTCCAATTATGGAAGTTGTACCAGTTGATGTGAAGCTGTTAGTTGAGGCTCGTTTAGATCCAAAAGATATTTCCTTTGTTGAAATTGGCCTGCCAGTTGCATTAAAATTGAATGCTTATGACTCAAATAAATATGGCGAGCTCATTGGTATCGTCACGTTAATTGGTCCGGATACAATTAGAGATGATGGTTCTGCACAAGCTCAAGCTGGTGGATATTATAGAATATTGATAGAAGCTGAAATTGACAAAGAAAATTACAGGCAAAAGGAGATGCTAATCGTGCCGGGAATGCTTGGAGTAGCACAGATAAAAACAGGAAAAAAAAGTGTTTTAAAGTATGTAACGAAGCCTCTTCAAAAAGCAAAGGATGCATTTCGTGAGCGTTAATTTTTCTGCAGAAGAAAAAATTTTCAAAAGTATATGTTACTTTTCAATTAAATTTTTAATCTGTATTTCTGTATTCAATTTTTTAATAGTTAAGTTATCTTTTTCTCAAGTTGCTGAGGATTTGGCTAAAGAAGAATCTGTAAAGATTTTGGACCTTAAATCTTTGGAAACTTCCGAAAGTGTTATTCTTTCTAATCAAAAAGTAAGAGAGCTAATTAAATTAGCCATGGATTTAAGTCCATTTTTAAAAGAAGCTGAATTTAATGCTGCTGCTACAATTCAAGAAATTAAAGCTGCAAGAGGTGCTCGTCTACCTAGAGTAATTGCTACTGGACAATCAAATTTCAGTTGGAGTGATATTCCTAATGCAGCAGTAGCAAGTGGAACTCCATCTTTAACTTTATCTGCTACTGCACCTATTTATGACTGGGGTCAGATTACCGCCACAATAAAAGGAAGAGAGGCAGCAAGAGATGCTGCATGGGCAAGATATGACTCTTTAACAAGACAATTAGCTGTTGAGGTAGTAACTTTATGCTTAGAAGTTAATAAGAGAGTTGCATTACTAGATGCAACAAGAACGTATCAAAGTAAACTTAGAAATCTTTTTAATATGCTTCTAAAAATTAAAGATGCTGATCCTGGAAGGGCAGGAGAATTTGTTCAAACTGAATCAAGACTTTTACAAAGTCAGCTTCAAGAGGAAACTTTTATAAGTAGTTTAAAAGAAATTGAAATTAGACTTTCAAGAATTATTGGAAAAAATCAAAGTAAAAAATGTGAGGGAATTGGCCCAGGATTTATATCTATTCCAAAGCTAGAGTCATTAAGAGATAAAATTGAGTCTCATCCACAATTAAAAACTTTAGAGGCGCTATATCAACAGCAACTTAGAAATCTTGATGCTATTACTGCATCTAGAAAGCCAAGGGTAAATGTAACTGCAGCGAGAGCTCCAGTATCACCTGGGATTTCAAATTTATATGCAAACTCTTTAGCTTTTACTGTAACCGCTCCTGTATATGATGGAAGAATATTGCAATCAACACAAAGAGCAACTTTGGAGAGGGCCTCTGGAGCAGCTGAAAGAAAAGAACAATTTCGTAGACAATTTGACGCTCAAATAAGAGAACAATTTAAACAAGCTGAAATAAATTTATATAGAGCTGACAAATACGTAAAGTTAATTGAAGTAAGTGACCGCGTTCGTGCGGATTTTTTTCTTCAATGGTCTTCATTAGGAAGAAAGTCTTTATTTCAATTACTTGCCATTGAGTCAGAGCAATATGGCCTTCAGTCAAATTATTATCAAGCTTTATACACTGGCATGACTTCAGTTGCAAGAATAAGTGGAGATTCAGGATTGTTAACCGAAGATATGGGCCTAAGTGAATAATTTATAATAAATTAAATTTAATAATATGCTTTTACTAATTATAGAAATTTAAATTAGATTGTAAAATATCTTCACAGCCTACCGATTAATAGAGATAATAGAGTATTTAACAAATAATATAAAAATGAGTACCAAAGCCAGTGTAAGAAATAAGCAATTAAATCCAACTCCGCAAGTGCAATCTTGGGAATCAACAATTTTTAATATAAAAAATGATAGATATACTGTAGATGATGTAATTCATTTAGCTGATAAGTGTTTATCATCAAATGCTCCTGAAAAATTAGATGAGGTTTATTCTACCTTTATAAGACACTCATCTCAGCCCATGAAATTTGTAGTTTGCTTCAATTATGGCGTTGTATTAGCAAATTGGGGAAGAGTTGACGATGCAATAAAAAGCTATACCCTAGCAACAGAATTAAATCCAGCTTTTGCTCACCCTAGAATTAATTTAGGATTGGCTTTTGAAAGACTAGGAAAGCATCCAGAGGCAATTGCTCAATGGCGATTAATACAAAATGATCCAAAAATAAAAGAGAATGCTCCGCTAGAAATTAAAACTACTGCTTTAAATCATATTGGTCGATTACATGAAATTAATAGAAATTTTGAGGAATCAGAAAAAGCTTTGACTGAGAGTTTACATTTAAATGGTGATCAAACAGATTGTTTGCATCATTGGTTTCATATCAGACAAAAGCAATGCGAATGGCCTGTAATAAGTAATCTGCCAAATACATCTCCTAATAGGATAATCACTTCAATGTCACCTTTAGCTGCCTTAGCTTACGAGGATAATAATGCATTTCAGATGTACGTTGGGGATAGAATTGTTAAGCAGAAATTTACTTATGATGTTCAATATCTATCAGAAAGAAAGAAATATGGGCATAACAAATTAAGGATAGGATATTTATCTGGAGATCTTTGTACACATGCAGTAGGTTTAATTCTTATTGAGCTTTTTGAATTACATGACAGGAAAAATTTTGAAATATTTTTGTATGACTATGGAAGAGAAGATGGAACTGCACTACGACAAAGGTATAAAGATAATATTGAGAATTTTGTAAACATTGGTGCTTTAACTGATGCTCAAGCAGCAGTAAAAATAAGAAGTGATGAAATTGATATATTAGTTGATTTACATGGTTTAAGTTTGGGTATTAGAGCTGAAATTATTGCACATAGACCAGCTCCCATACAAATGACTTACCTGGGTTACATTGGAACTACTATGTTACCATCAATTGACTACGTAATAACTGATAAGTTTTGTTTTCAAGATTATATGAGGCCTTACTACAGTGAGGAACCAATTCTTCTTGATCACTGTTGTTTGCCAACTGATAGAAAAAAAGAAGTTGCTCCAACAACCTCAAGAAAAGAAGAAGGTCTTCCAGAAGATAAATTTATCTTTGTAACATTTAATAATTCATATAAATTAAATGAAAGGATGTTTTCTTCTTGGATAAATATATTAAAACGTGTCTCAAATAGTGTCTTATGGATTATTGATGATAATCCTGCGGCAACAAGAAACCTTAAAATTTTCGCAGCTAAAAATAGTCTTGATCCAGAAAGACTTGTTTTCACTCCAAGAGTTGTAACAAGTCATTATATCGGAAGAATGCCTCTTGCAGATATTTTTTTAGACAACCATCCTTATAATGCCGGTTCTACAGCAAGTGATATTATGTGGATGGGCGTTCCTATGATTACCTTAGCAGGTGAAACTTTTGTTTCTCGTATGGCAGGAAGTTTATTATTTCATGCCGGTCTTGAAGAACTTATTGCAACAAATCATATGGAATATGAAGATTTGGCTGTTAAGTTATCATCAGACCCGCAAAAACTATCCGAAATTAAAAAAAAGATGCTCGCTCAAAGAGAACCTGGTGGATCATTTGATATGCTAAATTTCACAAAAAGTCTTGAGGAAAATTATGTCAGAGCATTTAATAAATTAACTGACTAAATTTTATAGTAATTCAAGAATTATAATGGCAATAAACATATATCAAATTTTTTATGATCAACAGACTAGGGATTCTTTAGACGAAGGTTTTTTGCCTCTTGACAATAGCTTGAGTGAAAGACCAGATTGGTTTGAATTTTGGCCGATAAGAAAATTTCTTAAAGAAACAAAATTGAATGATAAATCCTGGTATGGTTTTTTGTCTCCAAAGTTTGTTTTAAAAACTGGGTTTACAAGTAAAATTATAAAAGATGCTTTAAATCAAAACGATTCGAAAGCTGAGGTAGCACTTTTTACATCTACTTGGGATTTTATATCATATTTTAAGAATTGTTGGGAGCAGGGAGAGGTATGGCATGAACACATAACTGTTGTAGCACAGCAATTTTTTAATTCAATTAATTACCCTGTTGACTGCGCAAATATGATTAATTATTCAAAAAATTCTGTTACTAGTAACTATGTAATTGCAAAACCAAGGTATTGGAAAAGATGGTTGCAATTTGCTGATGTGCTACTTGAAATATCTGAAACAGATACCCCTTTTGGTAAGATATTAAGAGGAGATACTACTTATGGTCCAAAAGCTATTCCTTGGAAAGTTTTTATTCAGGAACGGTTGGCTTCAGTAATTCTTCACAACGAGCCTTACAACGTTTTAGCGCCTGATCAAAGTACCTATAGACCTCTTTTTTCTCATATTTTTTATGACGACGGTGGTGTTACAAGAAGAGCTCTTCAAACTTGCGATTTTCTTAAGGAACGCTATTTCTTAACAAAAGACGAAGATTATTTAAAGGCTTATTTTAAAATTAAAGCTAGCATACCTCACAAACCATTTTCGCAATTTAGATAAAAAAATTATATTAAACTTCTGAAAAATGAAAAAGTTAAGTCTTATATCACACTACTACAATACTCATAATAAAGCACAAGAGCTTTTAGATTATTTAGCAAAAATGGATAGTAAAGTATTAGAGCAAATTGAAATTATTATTGTAGACGATTGTTCAAATGAGGAATTGAAACTAGATAGTCATGGACTTGATTTAAAGAATATCAGAATCATTGATAACATACCATGGAATCAATCAGGATGTAGGAATCTTGGTGCAATGATAACAACAGGAAGATGGTGCTTATTTTTTGATATAGACCAAAAAATCACACCTATGGGTCTAGCATATACTCTTGACCTTTGTGATGATTTAGACATAAATACAATGTATTATTTTTACGTATATGGTTTTGTTGATAGTAATACTAACGAAACTCTGCATACTCATCCAAATACTTTTTTAGTTAATTCAAATACTTTTAGAATTAATGGAATGTTTGATGAGGATTTTGCAGGAAATTATGGTTATGAGGATCTTTATCTTCCATATATGTGGGAAAGAAATGGTGGTGGTAGAGCAGTTGTTGGAGATACTTATTTTTTCGTTGATCAAGAGTTTAAAACTACAAACTTGAGTAGAGATTTAGAACCTAATAAAATTAAGTCAAATATAAAATTACGGAGTGGTTTTCCAAGGCCAAAAAATTTCATTAGATTTACTTGGAAAATGATGAATTAAAAAATTTAAAAAATTCATTTAACTTTAAGGTTACTTATGAGAATTGCATCTATAACAGGCATTAAAAATGAATCCGATATTATTGAGTCTTTTGTAAGACATAATTCTAAATATATCGACGATTTTTATTTTATTGATGACTCCGTAGATAAAACTGCTGAAATTTTAGAAAAATTAGCCCAAGAGGGTTTTAGAGTAATTAAGGTTAATTTTGATACTAGAGATTACCAGCATAATAAAATAATGACAGCTGCAACAAGATATATCAACGCACAAAATCAATACGATTGGATTTTTTTTCTTGATGCTGATGAAATAATCTACTTTCCAAATAAAGAATTATTCTTAAATAATTTAAATGATAATAAATTATATCCTGCAGGAATTCTTAGGCATTATGAGATGGCTTCTAATAGTAAACTTTTTAACGAATCTTTAAATCCACTTAAAGAATGTTTCAATGCAAGATCAATTCAAAGTCAAACAGAAAAAATTTTTATACGTGGGGATCAATCTGATAAAGTTATTATCGGACCTGGTAATCACAGTGTTGGTTCTTTAAATGGAGAGTTGCTTGACAGATATGAGTCGAGAATTCAACTAGCTCATTATCCAGTAAGAACAGCTGAGCAATATGTAACTAGAACAATAATAATTTATAATAGCTTACACGCAAAATTAAATAAAATTCCTGGAGAAGGGAATCATGCTATTAGACAATACGAATGGTTAAAAGAGAATAATTTTCTTGCATCACCTGAAAAAGTTACAGAGTGGGGTTGCCATTTTGGTTTAACCAATGAAACTAGGTTTCAATGCTCATTAACTGAAAAAGTCCCTGAATACCTAGATGATATTATTTGTAAATATGGAGATTTAACAAAAAAAAATCATACTCTTTTGTTGGCTTTAGAACTAGAAAGAGTGGCAGATTTGTTAAGTCAATTTCGTCATAGGACTTTTAATGCAATGGAGCAAATGAAAAGTTTAATTTAATTTTCGTTTCAATTATTATTGTAATTAAAAATAGTTTTTAAGAAGGTATTAAATGACTTATATTGTTACAGGTTGTGCTGGATTTATTGGAAGTAATTTAGTTGATAAACTTTTAAGTTTAGGTCATGAAGTTCTCGGAATAGATAATTTGAGTTCGGGACAGGAGCGGTTTTTAAAAAATGCTTTCCTGAATTCAAAATTTAATTTCGTAAAAGGAGATTTACTAGACTTTGAGTTATTAAAAAAAAAATTTAAAAACAGTGAAACAATTTTTCATCTTGCTGCAAATGCAGATGTTAGATTTGGCACAAATCACCCGAAAAAGGATTTAGAGCAAAATACAATCGTTACTTTTAATGTTCTTGAAGCAATGAGAATGAATGGTGCGAAAAAAATTGTATTTTCCTCTACTGGATCAGTATATGGGGAGCCAAGTGTTTTTCCTACGCCTGAAGACGCTCCGTTTCCAATTCAAACCTCACTGTATGCAGCGTCTAAAATTGCATGTGAGTCATTAATATCAGCCTACTGTGAAGGGTATGGTTTTCAATCTTGGATTTTTAGATTTGTTTCAATATTAGGGGAGAGATATACTCACGGGCACGTTTATGATTTTTATAAGTTTTTGAAAGAAAACCCCAAAGTGTTACCTGTTCTAGGAAATGGTATGCAAAAGAAATCTTACTTATATGTGCAAGATTGTTTAGATGCAATACTGTTGGCTCTTTCAAATTCCAATAAAAAAATCAATTTGTTTAACTTAGGAGTTAATAATTATTGTGAGGTAAGAAACTCAATAAAATGGATTAGTAATTATTTAAATCTAGAACCTAAAATTGTTTATTCTGGAGGAGAGCGAGGGTGGATAGGTGATAGTCCTTTTATTTTTCTTGATACAAAAAAAATTTGTTCATTAGGATGGTCTCCTAAGTTAAGTATTAAAGATGGAGTAATTGCAACAGTAAATTATTTAAAAAGTAATGAGTGGGTTTTTGAAGCAAGAAAATAAAATATGAAAAAAAAAAATAAAAATCGTGTGGCAATAATAACTGGAGCTAGTCAAGGTCTTGGTCTCGAAATTTCAAAAAAGTTTGCATCTTCAGGAATGAGTTTGATGATTTGTTCAAGAAATTATGAAGAGTTAAAAAAGGCAAAAAAAGAAATATTTCCTTACTTAGTTGATGATAATGAGATTTCTATAAATAAATGTGATGTTTCAATTAAAGAAAATGTTGAAAAGGTAATATTTGAGACAAAAAAAAAATTTGGAACTATAAATGTACTTGTAAATAATGCTGGAATATGGGGGGCAAAAGGAGAAATTGAAAAAGTTAATTGGGAAGAATGGGTTAATACAATTAATACAAATCTTCTAGGATCAGTATTAATGATTAGGTATGTGTTGCCAATTTTTAAAGCTAATAAGTACGGAAAAATCATTCAATTATCAGGTGGTGGAGCGACTAAACCAATGCCTTTGACAAGTGCTTACGCAGCTTCAAAGGCTGGAATTGTAAGATTTGTTGAAACAATTTCCGAAGAGGTTCGTGGAAGTGGTATTGATATTAATGCAATTGCTCCAGGAGCGCTTAATACACAAATGTTAACCGAAATGCTAAAGGCTGGTCCAAAAAAAATTGGAGAAAAAGCGTACGCAAATGCTATAAAACAAAATTCAATGGGTGGTGATTCACTCGAAAGTGCAGCTAGTTTAGCTTTATTTCTTGCGTCTTCAATAAGTGATGGTATAACTGGAAAATTAATAAGTGCCAAATGGGATAATTGGAAAAGTTTTACAAAATTCACTAAAGAATTAAATGATAGCGATGTTTTCACTCTTAGAAGAATAGTTGGAAAAGATAGAGAATTTGATTGGGGTGATAAATGATTGATGAAATTCCTTTAGGTGTAGGTATTATTGGTTGCGGTTTAATTGGTAATAAAAGAGCAAATTCTTTGGGTTCTAATGGTAGATTGTTATTTTGCTTTGATATTGATAAGGACAGATCGAAGTTAATGGCTGAAAAATTTAATTCAAAAGTAACAGAAAACTGGCAAGAATTAATAAGAAATGAAAGTATTGACTTGGTAATAGTTTCTACTTTGCATGATTCCTTAGCTGAGATTACATTAGCTGCTGCAGAATATGGTAAACATGTTTTGGTAGAAAAACCTGCAGCTCGTAATTTTGAGGAAATTAAATTTGTATTAAATAAAATAAAAAATCAAGATGTTAAAGTTCGAGTTGGGTTTAATCATAGATATCATAGAGCCTTACAAAAGGCAAAAGAGCTTGTTGATTCTGGAGCTCTAGGAGAATTAATGTTTATAAGATCAAGATATGGTCACGGAGGTCGTAAAGGATATAACAATGAGTGGCGATCAAAACCAGAGTTATCCGGAGGTGGCGAACTAATTGATCAAGGTTCACATTTAATAGATTTATCAAGATGGTTTCTTGGGGATTTTTCAAATATTACCGGCTATGCTAATACATATTACTGGGACATGCCAGTTGACGATAATGCTTTTTTGATATTAAAAAATACAGAAAATCAAGTTGCTTTTTTACAAGTTTCTTGTACTGAGTGGAAAAACATGTTTTCTATGGAAATATATGGAAAACTTGGTAAGCTTGATATTTCTGGATTAGGCGGTAGTTACGGATTAGAAAAGATTACTTTTTATAAAATGTTGCCCGAAATGGGGCCACCTGAGACATGTTCGTGGGAGTATCCAATGTCAGACAATTCTTGGTCTATAGAAATTCAAGAATTTTTTAACGATATTAAAAGAAATCGTGTGCCATCTCCAAATTTAACCGATGCTTATCAATCTTTGAAGATTATACAAAAAATCTACTCGGAGTCCGGATATGATTTTAGTTCGTAGTCCTCTAAGAGTTTCTTTGGGTGGTGGTGGCACTGATCTCCCTTCATATTATCATCATCATGGAGGGTTTTTGGTATCAGCTGCAATAAATAAATATGTATATGTAAGTGTAATGAGACCTTTTACAGAAGGTATTTATTTAAAATACTCACAACAAGAAAATATAAAAAAAATTAATGAGGTAAAACATCCAATTATTCGTGAAGCATTGGAAATATTAAATTTTAAAACTCCTCAAGTAGAAATTACGACTCTTGCTGATATTCCATCAGGAACTGGTTTAGGCTCATCAGGAAGTTTTACTACAGCTTTGTTAAAGGCTCTATACACACATAGAATGAGACATTTGCATCAGGAAGAATTAGCAGAGTTAGCCTGTAAAATTGAAATAGATAAGCTAAAAGAACCAGTTGGAAAACAAGATCAATATATAGCTGCTATTGGTGGTATTACATGCTTTGATTTCTTAAAAAATGATAAAGTTATAGCAAATCCTTTAAATATTGATATGAACACAATGCTAGATTTAGAAGATAATCTTCTATTATTTTTTACAGGATTTTCAAGAAGCGCAAGTGGAATTTTAAAAGATCAACATTTAAGGTCAAAAAAAAATGATAACGAAATGCTAAGTAATTTGCATTATGTAAAAGAACTAGGTGAAAAAAGTAAAAATGCTTTAGAAATGGGTGATACGATGCTCTTTGGAAAGTTAATGCACGAACATTGGGAACATAAAAAAAAGCGATCTGGTGGAATGAGTAATAATAAAATTGATAAATGGTACTCAATTGGTATGAAAAATGGAGCTATTGGAGGTAAGTTAGTAGGCGCAGGTGGTGGAGGTTTTTTAATGTTTATGTCAAAAAATAGAAATCAATTAAGAAATGCAATGTTTGATCAGGGTCTTGAAGAAGTTCGTTTCAAGTTTGATTTTGAGGGTACTAAGGTGATTAGTTCATAATGTTGCCTATTTTAATACTTGCAGGAGGATTAGCTACAAGATTAAGACCTATAACAAAAGAAATACCAAAAGCTTTGTTGGAAATTAATGGTAAGCCTTTTATTCAATATCAACTTGAATATATTCGTGAACAAGGAATTGAGGAAGTAGTAATTTGTACTGGATATTTAGGACAAATGATAAAGGACTTTTCAAAGGATGGAAGTAAGTATGGCTTGAAAATTTTTTATTCAGGTGATGGTGATAAGTTATTAGGGACTGGTGGGGCTGTAAAGAAAGCAATTAACTTAATTGATCGTAATTTTTTTGTTTTGTATGGTGATTCTTATTTGCCCATTAAATTTAAAAAAGTACAAGATGCTTTTTTCAATAGTAATAAATTAGCACTTATGACAGTCTTAAAAAATAAAAATGAATGGGATAGAAGTAATGTATTTTTCGATAAAAATATTGTTCAAGAATATAACAAAAAAAAACCTAACCCTGAAATGAAATTTATAGATTATGGTCTTTCAATTTTATCAAAGTCTGTATTTGAAAATTATCCTTCTGAAGTTTCTTTTGATTTATCAGATGTTTTCTATCAACTCTCAATTAATGGAAAGTTAGCAGGCCATGAAGTTAATGAAAGATTTTATGAAATTGGTTCATTTTCAGGGATAAAAGAAACAGAGATTTTTTTTAATAAAAAAAAGGGAAATAATGAGTTACGTAGAACAGCATCTTAAAGAAACAATTGAAATTATTCAAAAAATTGATATTAATGTGATAGAAAAAATTTTAAATATTTTATTAAAAATAAAAAAAGATGGAGGTAGAATTTTTTTTCTGGGAGTTGGAGGAAGTGCTGGAAATGCGTCTCATGCAGTTAATGATTTTCGAAAAATTGTTGGTATAGAGTCTTATGCTCCAACAGATAATGTTTCAGAGCTCACTGCAAGAACTAACGACGAGGGTTGGAGTACTATTTTCTCAGAGTGGTTAAAAGTAAGTAAACTAAATTTAAATGATGCATTATTTATTTTTTCTGTTGGAGGAGGTAATTTAGAAAAAAATATTAGTCCTAATTTAGTAACAGCTTTAAAATATGCAAAAGAAATCGGAGCAAAAGTTGTTGGTGTAGTTGGAAGAGATGGAGGATTTACTGCGAAAGTATCAGATGCATGCTTAATTATTCCTACTGTCAATAATGAAAATATTACTCCTCATTCAGAAGCATTCCAAGCAGTTATTTGGCATCTTTTAGTTTCTCATCCAAAGTTAAAAAAGAATCAGACAAAATGGGAAAATACATTAAAGGAATCAGTTAAGCAGTGAAAAAAGCAGTTTTTCTTGATAGAGATGGAGTTATTAATAAGGCAATAATTAAAAATAATAAGCCTTACCCTCCTAAAAACTTAGGACAATTAGAAATTCTTCCTGGTGTTTCAGAGGCTTTAAGTGCATTAAAAAATGCAGGATACAAAATTATTATTGTTACAAATCAACCAGATGTTTCAAGAGGTAAAGTTTCAAAAGACTCAGTAGAAGAAATAAATTCTTTTTTAAAGAAAGAATTAATCATAGATGATATAAGAACTTGCTATCATGATGATTCTGATAGTTGTATGAATAGAAAGCCAAACCCAGGTTCTTTATTTTCTGCCGCAAAAGACCATGATATAAATTTAGATAAAAGTTTTATGATAGGCGATCGATGGAAAGATATTGAAGCTGGAATAAGAGCAGGATGTAAAACAATTTTTATTGATTATGGCTACGACGAAAAACAGCCTGAAAAATCAGATTTTAAGTTTAAATCACTTAATGAGGCTTGTTTACATATTTTAGGAGAAAAAATTGGAAAAAATTGAGAATTTACGTATAAAAATTTTTGCAGATGGTGCTGAAAAAGATTCAATGCTAAATATGTATGAAAATCCGGTTATTAAAGGTTTAACTACTAATCCATCACTTATGAGAAAAGCAGGTATCAAGAATTACAAAGCTTTTTGTAATGACATATTAACTGAAATTAAAAAAAAGCCTATTTCGTTTGAGGTATTCACTGATGATATTGGAGAAATGAAAAGACAGGCTTTTGAGATTGCTAGTTGGGGCGAAAATGTTTACGTAAAAATTCCTGTTTCAAATACAAAACAACAGTTTTGTTATGATTTGATAAAAGAACTTACAAATAAAAAAGTAAAGGTAAATGTAACTGCTTTAATGACAGTTAAACAGGTTATTAATACAGTCAACTCTCTAGACCCAAAAGTTCCAAGTTATGTATCAGTTTTTGCTGGAAGAATTGCTGATACTGGAATAGATCCCTTACCTTTAATGTCAGCGTCAGTAGAAATTTTAAAATTCTCACCAGCTGCTGAGTTAATTTGGGCTAGTCCGAGAGAAGTGTTGAATATTTTTCAAGCTGAAAGTATCGGTTGTCAAATAATTACGGTTACTAAGGATATTATAAAAAAATTAAGCTCTGTTGGTTATAACTTGGACGAATTTTCTTTAGATACTGTAAAAATGTTTTATAAAGATGCTACAGATGCAGGATTTAGTTTATAACAAAAAAACTATAATCGAGATTTTATGGAAAAAGCGACTGTAATAATTAACAATAGAGATTTACTTGAATGGCCAAAAGCCATGTGCGAGAAAATCGAATTAATGGATGGAGTTGGCAAAATAATTTTTGCCGATAACGCTTCCACAAACTCTAAACTATTAGAATGGTATAAGATATGTGGATACAAGGTATTTTATTTAGAAAATATTGGCCACAAAGCTCCATGGGAAAGTGGAATAGTTGATCAATTAGACACAAATTATTATGTTGTATCAGATCCTGATTTAGATTTGTCAAACACACCCTCTGATACTATCCAACATTTGATAAGAATATTAAAAACTTTTCCTCAATTAGAGAAAATTGGATTATCTCTTCAAACAACAAATATTTCTAAAGAATCTCCATATTTTAATCATGTTCAAAATTATGAAGCTAGATTACAAAATGGTCCTATCATTCAGGATAAATTCGTTCGTGCGCCTGTTGATACTACTTTTGCAGTTTATGACAAACGTCTAATGAATGAATATAAAGTTTGTGGAGCAAGAACTATATCTCCATATATCGCAAAGCATATACCTTGGCACATCATTAAACCAGAAGGTGAGTTTAAATTTTATCTGGAAAATGCTGATAGTGCATCATCAAGCTACTTATGGTTTACGGGTTTTGAAAAAGAAAAAATTGAAAACAAAAATATAATTGATGTTAATCAAGTTAAATCAGTAAATGATCAAAAAAAAATGCCTTCCTTAGATGAATTATTTAAAACAAATAATTTAGAAAATTTGCACCCTAAATGGAGTTCATATTTTCCTATTTACGAGAAATATTTTGAGCATTACAGAAATCTAAATCTAAGATTCTTAGAAATTGGAGAAAGAAATTTTTCTTCTCTGATTTCATGGTCAAAATATTTTGAAAATGCAAGTTTAATTTTAGGATGTGATGTTTATGAGAAAAAAGATAATCAAGTTTTTGAAAATCCAGTAATAAAATTAATAAGTGGTAAATCAACCGATCCTTCTGTTTACAATGAAATCGTTAATTATAGTGATGAAGGATTTGATATTATAGTTGATGATGGATCTCATCAGTCAAGGGAAACAATTTCAAATTTTATTAATTTATTTCCTTTAATAAAGCCCGGTGGAATTTATGTGGTTGAAGATATATATCACTCATATTGGCCTGAGTCTGGCGGGGGTTTTTTTAATAAAAGGTCTGCGGCAAATTTTTTCAAATTAATATTAGATCTTATAAACATTGAGCACTGTAAAAATGATTTCACAGCCAGTCAATTGTTTCAAACTTTTTTTGAAGATAAAAATTTACCGTCATGTTTGACAGATAAATCAATTTTCAGCATTTCTTCTTTTAATTCTATTTTCATTATCGAAAAGTATAATGCAGTTAATGTTCCAATACTAGGTGAAATGGTGACTTAATTTTTAAGTTTTTTTATAAACTATTTTTAAATTTATTATGAAATGTGTATTGCTAGCTGGTGGTTTGGGGACAAGAATCTCAGAGGAAACTATAACTAGGCCTAAGCCAATGATAGAAATAGGAGGTAAACCTATTCTTTGGCATATTATGAAAATTTTTTCAGCTCATGATGTCAACGAGTTTATTATTTGTTGCGGCTATAAGGGGTATATGATTAAAGAGTATTTTGCAAATTATTTCCTTCATATGTCTGATGTAACAATTAATATTGAAAAAAACTCTGTTGAAGTTCATCAAAAAAGAGCTGAGCCTTGGAGAATAACACTTTTAGATACAGGAAGTAATACAAATACAGGTGGAAGATTAAGGTATGTTAAAAATTATGTCGATGATGATTTTTGTATGACATATGGTGATGGTTTAGGTTCTGTCGATGTATCTTCACTAATTAAGTTTCATAAATCTCATGGTAAAAAAGCTTCTATGACGGCGGTACAACCTGCTGGTAGATTTGGAGCATTAGAAATTTCTGGAAATACTGTTTCTTCTTTTTTTGAAAAACCAACTGGTGATGGTAGATGGATTAATGGTGGTTTTTTTGTTTTGAAAAAAGAGGTTCTTTCACTAATTGATACTGAAGATAATATTTTCGAGCGTGGACCTCTTGAAACTCTTGCCTCAATAGGAGAGCTTCAAGCTTTTTATCATAATGGATTTTGGCAACCGATGGATACTCTTCGAGATAAACATCAATTGGAAGATTTGTGGGCATCAAATAAAGCTCCTTGGAAAGTTTGGAAGTGAATAAAGATTTTTGGAAAGAAAAAAAAGTTCTTTTAACTGGACACACTGGCTTTAAAGGTGGTTGGTTATCATTGTGGCTAAAAATTCTTGGTGCTGAGGTAAGAGGGTTGGCATTGGAGCCCTCAGCAAAACCAAATTTATTTGAAGCTGCAGATATTGTAAATGCAGTTTATTCATCTATAGGTAATATTCAAAATATAAATTTTGTTCAAAAAAACATTGAAGAATTTATGCCAGATATCGTTTTTCACATGGCAGCACAACCTTTAGTAAATTATTCTTATGCTAATCCCGTTGAAACTTACAAAACGAATATTATGGGCACAATTAATTTATTAGAAACCATAAGAAATTGTCTTAAAACAAAAGTCATTATTAATATAACTACAGATAAATGTTATGAAAATAAAGAATGGTTTTGGGGTTATAGAGAAGATGAAGCAATGGGGGGTGTCGATCCTTACAGCAGCAGTAAAGCAAGCTCAGAAATAATCTCCTCAGCCTACAGAAGGTCATATTTTAATAATATGGGAATAGCATTAGCTACTGTAAGAGCAGGAAATGTTATAGGCGGGGGGGATTGGACAACTGGAAGATTAGTGCCAGATATAATTTCTGCTTTTTCAAAGAATGAACCAGTTATTATAAGAAATCCAACTTTTGTGAGGCCTTGGCAACATGTTTTAGAGCCCTTATCTGGATATTTAATGCTTGCTGAAAAATTATGGGAAGAACCAATAGTCTTTAGTGAGGCATGGAATTTTGGACCTAATGATAATGATGCTAAACCAGTAAGTTGGATAGTTGAAAAATTAGTAGAAAAATGGGGAAATAATGCAAAATGGGCTCAAGATAAAGGTTTTAATCATCATGAGGCAGGTTATTTAAAATTAGATATTTCAAAAGCCAAACAAAAACTTAACTGGTTTCCTAAATGGCATTTAGATTGTGCGCTTGATAAGGTAATAGATTGGCATAGAGCTTGGGAAGCAGGAGAAAGTATGCAGTTAATATGTTTAAAACAAATTGATGAATATACATTTAGTTGAAGATAGAATGTAATCTTAAATTTTAATTAAAGTAAAAATTAGGATTAATTTAGTATTAATGAAATTAATAAAATTCTTTTTGGAAATTAGTCATGATAAATAATATTCCTAAACTTCTGTTTACTTTTGAAATGGCAAACAACCATATGGGGAAAGTTAGCCACGGAAAAAAAATTATAAGAGAATTCTCAGATATTTGTAAAAATTTCCCAGAGTTTAATTTTGCCTTTAAACTTCAATATCGAGATTTAGATTCTTTTATTCATCCAAAAATGAAAGACAGAGATGATATTAAATATATTAAAAGATTTTCTGAAACCAGATTAACTAGAGAAGATTTCGACGAGCTAGTTGCTTTTATAAAAGAACATGATTTTATTTCTATGGTAACTCCTTTTGATGAAAATTCCGTAAATGTTTTAGAAAAGCAAAATGTAGATTTAATAAAAGTAGCAAGTTGTTCATTTAATGATTGGCCACTAATTGAGAGAATAGTAAAAAGTGGAAAACCAGTAATAGCATCTACTGCTGGAGCAACTATTCAAAGTCTTGATAGAGTTGTAAGTTTCTTGATGCATAGGAATATTGATTTTGCAATTTTACATTGTGTAGCTGAATATCCTGCTCCAGATAATAAAATGCATCTTGGGCAAATTGATTTCTTAAAAAATAGATATCCTAATGTTCGAGTTGGTTTTTCAACTCATGAAAATCCTTCAAATAGTGAAATAATAAAGCTTGCAATAGCAAAAGGTGCAAATATTTTTGAAAAACATGTAGGTGTAAGTTCAAATGAGTTTTCTTTAAATAAATATTCTGCAAATCCTGAACAGGTTAAAGACTGGCTGAATGCCGCGAAATATTCTTTAGATGTTTGTGGAATTTCATCAGAAAGATCACCCGTGAATCCAATCGAACAAGATAGTCTTTTTTCACTTAGGAGAGGAGTATTTGCGGCACGGAACTTAACAAAAGGAGAAACCTTAACAAGTAAAGATATTTATTTTGCCTTCCCACCTAATAATGATCAAGTCACTGCTAACGAGTGGGGAAAGTATATAAGTTATGAAGTTAAAGATAATATAAAAAAAGATAATGCCATTTTAAATTCAAATATAAAATCAAAAGATATTCAAAACAAAGTAATGTTAATAGCAAAAAAAGTAAAAAAAATGCTTGAGGAAAGTAATATAACAGTACCTGGAGGAGTAGAACTTGAAATTTCACATCATTACGGAATTGACCGTTTTGATGAAATTGGGCTAACTATGATTACTGTTGTTAACAGAGGTTATTGTAAAAAGCTTTTGGTATCTTTGCCAGGTCAATTTCATCCTGAGCAGTACCATTTAAAAAAAGAGGAAACTTTTCACGTTCTTTTTGGGGAGTTAAAATTATCATTAAACGGAGTACCAAAAATTTATAAACAAGGCGATGTAATAAATATAGAGCCAAAGGTTAGACATTCGTTTGTTAGTGTCAAAGGAGCTGTAATAGAGGAAATTTCCTCGACGCACTTTGCTAATGATTCATTTTATACAGATGATTCTATTAATAAAAATTTAAATCGAAAAACGATTCTTACATATTGGATGGCTTAAAGTTGAAAATAAAAGAAATCAGAGTTGCAGACTTTATTGCTGAATTTTTATATTCAAAAGGCATTGAAGATATATTTTTACTTCCTGGTGGCGGTGCGATGCATCTTGTTGATGCAGTTGGTAAATTTAGAAAATTAAATGTAATTTCTTGTCAACATGAACAAGCTGTTGGAATTGCGGCTGAGGCCTATGGACGAACTCATTTTAGTGGAGTGGGCGTTGCTATAGTAACATCAGGTCCTGGAGCAACAAATATAATAACTCCTGTCGCCGGAGCTTGGATAGAGTCAGTTCCATTACTAATTATTTCTGGACAGGTTAAACGTTCAGATATGATGAGAGGAGCTAAACTTAGGCAAAAAGGTGTTCAAGAAGTTGATATAGTAAGTTTGATCAAATCAGTTACAAAATATTCTGTTGTGATAGAGGATCCAAAAGATATTCAAATTGAACTTGAAAAAGCCATTAATATTGCAAAAACAGGAAGATGCGGACCAGTTTGGATTGACGTTCCTTTAGATGTTCAAGGTGCACCAATATTTCCAGATGAACTTTTAAAATATAAAAATAAAACTATCTTAAATTCTAAATCAGGGATTTTTCCTGAAACTGAAATTTTTTCTTTTATTAAAAATTCAAAAAGACCTTTAATATTTGCTGGTCATGGAATTCGTTTAGCAGGGGCAGCTGAGGATTTTAAATCGTTAGTTGAGGTCTTTGAAATTCCAATAGTTTCAACTTGGAATGCATTAGATTTGCTTCATTATGATCATAAACTTTATGTTGGCAGGCCTGGAGTAGTAGCTTTAAGAGCACCAAATTTTGCAGTTCAGAACTGTGATTTATTAATATGTATCGGTTCAAGACTTGACAATATTTTGACAGCTTACAATCCCAAAGAGTTCGCTCCCGGAGCAAAAAAAATTATAGTTGATATTGATAAAAACGAGATCGAAAAGTTAGAAATGAAAATTGACTTAAAGCTCAATCAAGATGCCGCAATTTTTATAAATAATTTAAAAAAAATTAAGCTTGGAGAATTAAACTCTTCCTGGAAGGATTGGCGAGAAAAATGTTTATTTTGGAAAAAAAAATATCCAATTAATGACGGTAAACCAATTATATCTAAAGAAAAAAAAAGAATTTCTCATTATAGATTTGTAGAAATATTATCAGAAACTATTCCAGAAAATACCTTGATTACCACCGGTAGTTCAGGACTTGCTGTAGAAGTTTTTTATACTGTTTTTAGAAATAAGCCTGGCCAAAGAGTATTTTTAACATCAGGTTTAGGTGCGATGGGTTATGGTCTTCCAGCTGCAATAGGAGCGTGTATTGGCAATTCAAAAGCAAGTTCAATTTTAGTTGAAAGTGATGGAAGTTTAATGTTTAATTTACAAGAACTTGCAACGCTCAAAAGTTTAAATTTACCTATCTTAATACTTATAATGAATAATAGGGGTTATGCTTCAATAAGAAATACGCAAAAAAATTATTTTTCTGGTAGATTTGTTGGCACTGGTCAAGAAGCAGGAATTTTTTTCCCTAATTATAAAAAGGTAGGAAATGTTTTTGGGATAGAAACTTTTCAAGTCAATACCGAAAAAGATTTAACTGAAGTTATTAACTCAAAACTACCTCTTTCTTCGCCGTTATTGGTTGATGTTTCCCTTGAAGATTCAGAGATACTATCTCCAAAAGTTTCTGCAATACCTCAAACTGATGGCTCAATAATATCCATGCCTTTGGAGGATATGTCTCCACTTTTGTCAATTGAGCAATTAGAAAAAGAGATGTATTTTCCTCTCTCAAAAAAATCTTATGAAGCAAGAAAGTCATAATAAAATTTAAATTAATGAATAAAATGTCACAAAAAAAATGTAGAGTTTGCGAAAGTTCATTAAATTCTGAATTAATTTTAAAAATTCCTAATATGCCTAATTCAGCTCAAGGTTTTTTAAAGGAAGTAGATTTAGAAAAGGATAGGCCAGTTTCCATAGAAATTATTAAGTGTAACGTTTGTGGATTAGTTCAAACTTTGGGTGAGCCACCAAATTATTGGAAAAGCGTTATAAGAGCTACTTCTGTTTCCGAAGATATGTCTTTATTTAGAATTTCTCAATTTTCAAGTTTTTTTAAAAAAAATAGTATTTTTGGTAAAAAGTTAATTGAAATAGGAAGCGGAAGCGGGGATTACTTAGATCTTCTCAAAAAGGTTGGATTTAACGTTTCTGGTACTGAGTATGATGCAAAATCTATTAAGCAATGTGAAGAGAAAGGGTTGAATGTTTACAAAGTTTTTCCTGAGAAAAAATCTGATTTAGATAAATTAGATTTATATGATGGAATTATGTGTTTCAACTTTTTAGAACATTGGCCTCATCCAGTTAAATTTTTGAGGAATATTTTAAAAATAATAAAAAAAAATGGCTATGGTTTAATTGAGGTACCAAATTTTGATATGATCCTAGAAAAAAAACTTTTTTCCGAGTTTATCAGTGATCATGTAAGCTATTTCACAAAAAATTCTTTAAGAACAACCTTGGAAATAAGTGGATTTCATGTAGAAAATATCAATGAAATATGGAGTGGATATATACTATCAGCAGAAGTAAAAAAAAGAATTGATTTAGAAACATTCTCATTTGAAAGCTTCAGAAAAGAATTATCCTCACAATTTAAAAAATTTAAATCTGAGAATCAAAATGATGGGGTTGCAGTTTGGGGTGCAGGGCATCAAGCATTAGCAATACTATCAACATTTGAATTAGGAACATGGGTAAATTATGTAGTTGATTCAGCTAAATTTAAGCAATTTCTTTTCGCACCCGGTTCAAAGTTACCTATTTATCCTCCTGACCATCTTTTTAAAGATAAAGTTTCAGCTTTAATAATTATTGGTGCTGGATTTTCTGATGAGATTCTCGAAATTGTTAAAAGAAAAAAGTACCCATTAAAAACGATAGCAATATTGAGGGAACATGGTTTGGAGGTACTATAAAGTGTCAGAGTTGAATAACGCATTAAATACTATTTTTTCTAATGTTAAAGACGCCAGGGAAGGTTTAGGGCAGAAAATCTTTCATTTTATTAGTAAATTAACTCCAATGATTAATGTTGATATTTTAGCTGAGGATAATGATGGTAGAAAGTTACTAACTTGGAGGTCTGATAAATTTTATGGCCCAGGTTGGCATGTTCCAGGGGGTGTAATAAGATTTAAAGAAAAAATTAATGATCGAATTAATGCTGTAGCAATGGAAGAACTTAATGCAAAAATTTCTTTTAAGTCTTCGCCGAATTTGGTGAGAGAAAATATAACTTGTGTTAGAGACACCCGAGGACATTTCATATCATTGCTCTTTTGTTGTAAAATAATAATTTTAATGGATAATTCTTTAGAATGGGATGGAATTAATGAGCCTTTGAATGGTCAGATTGGGCGATTCATATCACCTCCCTCAAATTTAATTCCTCAACATGAACCTTACAAAATCTTTTTTTAGTTGTTGTTATTCACTTTTATAGTAATTTTTGGTAAGAATGATACATTTTTTTTTAAATAAGTGTAAAGGCTGTAAATAGAATTAATTTTTAAAAGGAGTAATTATGTCTGCAAATTTAGCCATAGCAGATACAGGTTTGACAGAAGAAGAGGCAAAAAAAAGACAAGGACTTGCCTCTAGAAAGCCTTATGTGGCCTCAAAGCTCGCAAAAATTTCAGAGATGGAGGCTAAAGGTGAAATAAGTCCAATAATTAGATTAGAGAAAAGTTATTTATGTAATTTCCAATGTACTCATTGTTCTGCTGAATATTATATGGATCGGCATCTAAAAAATGTTATTAAAATTAAAGATGAGCGAGAACAAATGAGTATGGAAGATGTAAGAAGGCTTTCTAGACAAGCAGACGAACTTGGCCTTGCACGCTTTGTTATAACCGGAGGAGAACCTCTAGTAATGAAAGACTTTGATGCTGTTGTTGAAGCACTCGATCCTGATAAGCATTATATTATTACTGATACTAATGGTTGGTTTTTAGATAGTTCAAAGGCAAAACACCTTAAAAGTATTGGAGTCGAAAAAGTTCAATTATCTCTAGATAGCTTTATTGAAGAAGAGCATGATAATTTTAGGAATAAAAAACGTTCTTATCAGCGTGTAATGAGAGCTGTAGACGCATCTCTTGATGCTGGCCTTAACCTTTTACTTTCAACAGTTTTAGTAAAAGGAAGAGCTAAAACTAAAGAATTTGAGGATATGTGTAAATTTGCAACTGATAGAGGTGTTGGTCTTTATGTTTCTTATGCGAAACCTACTGGTTCGTGTACAGACCATCCTGAATTTGTTATAACAAAAGAAGACGCTGATATTGTTAGAGAGTTAGAGAAAAAATATAATGTTTTTACCCATATGACTCCATCTTATGGTTCATATAAAGGCTGCATAACAGTAAAAGGTATCGTGACGATTACATCAACAATGGAGGTTACACCTTGCCCCTATATCGACATGTCTCTTGGAAATTTAAGAACAACCCATTTAAGAGAGGTACTAAGTAGAGGGATGAAAAATCCTTGGTTAGGACCATATAGACCTGACTGTATTATTGGTGAAGACCCTAAGTTTATTAAAATTCATACTGAAAAAACAGCTAATGCAAAATTACTACCTTTACCTTATGGTAAGGGTTTTTCTGACGAAGATTCTTTGCACGAAGACTCAGAGATTAACAGAGATGAGATTAGTGACTTTGATGTAAATGGTAGATGCAATCCAAATGGATTAACAAAGTCAACTCACAAAAAAGTAAGAAATTATTTTAAGATTAAGCAACCAAAACTAGAATTAGATGAAATTTATGATAGGTTTAATAATTTTCTTCCAGGAGAATATTTGTCTAAAAAAGATTTTAAAGAAAAGATTAATTCTTTATTAAAAAAAATTAAACTAGACAGTACTCTAAAAAATATGCTGAATGGAACGCATGTTCCATTTATGTTTCCAAAAGTTTCTTTTAATGATTTAGGAATTTTCAGTAATGACATTCTTTTATTAGCAGTTAAAAAATCATTTGAAAGCTCTTTTGCTGGAAGATCGTTTACAAATCATTATTCTGGCGATATGAAAGATACATTTATAGAATTCTGTGAATCTAATCAGAATTTATTTAAAGATAATTTTAGTAAAAGACCATCGGTAGGTTTATATTTTCCTGCAATGAGGGAATATTCGGTTGCTGCTTCGATAGAAAGAACTAAAACATTACCTTCGGGACTTATTTTATCTGGAATTGTTGATACATCTTGCGCATTAATTGGTAGTCCTGATTTATTGATTAATGACGATGCTTATCCTCCATTACTCTGGATAGCGGGAGAAAAAAATAATAAAAATGAAGAAAGTTTTTGTTTTGAAGCATATGGCTGGAATTTGACTTTCAACAAAAGAGTTCATTTTAATAAAGCTACTGAACAGTCTACTTGTGGCCTTAGCATTTTAGCGGAATAAAATGGTAATTTAAATTTTGAATATAAAAAATAATTATTTAGATTTTGAACCGTCTTTTAAGTTCTGTTCCAATGAATTATCAAATCTTAAGAATAAAAAAATTTTAGCGACAGGTTGTTCAGGTTTATTTGGACAGTGGCTTATTCCTTTTTTAATGTATGCTGATGAAAAATTAAAATTAAATTTAAAAGTTATTATTTTGACAAGGAATGTTGCTAAAACATCTTCTCAATTAATCAGTCCTAATGATTGGGATGGTATTTCATACATTGAGGGTGATATTCAGTTATTAAAAAAACCTCTCTGCGATTTCGATTATGTAATTCATGGTGCTACAACCTCTGCTTTTGAAACTTTTAATGGAGTACCTTCAATATCAAAATTTAATTTGCTTGTCGACGGAACTAGACGATTACTAGATTTATTATCTGAAAGTTCACTCAAAAAATTTCTTTTTTTAAGTTCAGGAGTCGTTTATGGAGGTATTCCTGGAGGGAAAAATAATGGTTTTATTGAAAGTGATTTAGGAGCACCCCTAACAACAGATATAAATACGGCACTTGGTCATGCAAAAAGATCAGCGGAATATATAATTTCTGACTACGCTCAAAAATACGATTTTGATTTTGTGGTAGCAAGGTGTTTTTCTTTTGCTGGGCCTGGTTTACCGTTAGATTTACATTATGCTTTTGGCAATTTTATTTACCAGGCAAAATTCTCTAAAAAAGTCGTTATAAAAAGTGATGGTGAGGATTTTAGATCTTTTATGTATTTTGGCGACCTTTTGGCCTGGATAATTAAATTATTATTAGGAAATTCAAAAAAAAAAATTTTTAACGTGGGATCTGATTCTCCAATTTCAATTAAAAACCTATGTGAATTAATTGTAAATAGTGTATCTCCAGGTAAGCAAATTGAGATTCTTGGTCATTTAGATGCAAATATTGGTAATTCACAAAGAAAAAATTATTTTCCTGATATTTCTCTGGCAAAAAAAGAATATGACTTAAAAATTTGGACAGATTTACCAACAATTGTGGCAAAAACATACAGTAGTCTGGAGTAAATTTATGTAAACTTAATATCTAATTAGTAGACAAATTTTAGTGTTTAAAGCAAAATAATATATTATTTTGCTTATTTTTTAGTTTAAGTTTAAATTATTTAAGGATGAAAATGTTTGAACAGATGAAAATTGAGAGCAATAAAGACGTTTTCATATACGGTTTTGGATTAGCTGGGAAATGGTTGTCTGCAAATATTAGTGGAAAAATAAAAGGTTTTATAGATACTGATTCAAAAAAGGTTGGGAGAGACTTTAATGGTATTAAAGTATATTCAGTTCTGGAATCACAAAAATTATGCACTAGTAATTCAATATTAATTGTTACTGTTGTCGATATTCAAGATGTTATGTCTATTGTGGAGCGAATTCCTCATGGGAAGTGGCATGCTCTAGGATTATATTTAAACAATACTGTTGTTGAAAAAAGCCCTACAGCTGAAGAATCTGAAAAGTTTATTGAGTACTCTTTGAAGGCTGTTGAAGATTGTCATAAAGGTTACTTTGCAAAAGACAAACTTTTTTTAAGGAGCATAGATGTTGTTATAACAGAGAGGTGTTCGCTAAAATGTAAAGATTGCTCAAATCTAATGCAGTATTACGAAGCACCAGTAAATATTTCATTTGAAGAAATCATTGATGATTTTGAGGATCTGACTAAAGCTGTAGATCATGTATACGAGGTCAGGCTAATTGGTGGCGAACCTTTCATGAATAAGGATATTTACAGAATAATTAAGTATATTTCTGAAAGTTCAAAAATCACAAAGTTAGTAATATATAGTAATGCTATGATCCCAATTAAACATGATCAAGTTGATATATTGAGAAATAAAAAGATAGTTTTTTCCCTTACAGATTACGGAAAATTATCAAAAAATACAAAAAGAGTCATAGACTCTTTAGATTCGATGGGTGTGGCATATCGATTGCATCCACCAGAAAACTGGACAGACAGCGGTACTATTCATAATTTTAATAGGACTGTAGAAGAACAAAAAAAACTATTCTCCGATTGCTGTGGAAAAAATCTTTTAACTGTGACTGGTGGAAAATTATATAGATGTCCTTTTGCAGCTAACGCAGACAGATTAAGAGCTATTCCAGACGATGAAACTAATTTTGTTTCAGTTAATGCCTCGCCAGATGAAATTAAGAATTATGTTACAGAAATTGAGTATATTCCTGCATGTAATTATTGTAAGGGACGTTCTTTTGGTGCGCCTGAAATAGAACCAGCAATCCAGACAAAATCACCTTTAAAATATATTAAATTCCCCTTAGTTGCTGAAGAAACTTAGTACTTTGTATTCTATATTTTTTTGAATTTTGTTAAAATTTAGTTTCGTATTTTTAAATGAAAATTCAAAATCAAATACCTTGTTTGGGTATAGTGATACCTTCCTATAATTCATCAAAAACTCTCAAAAAAACTTTATTATCTGTTGAGAAGTTAAAGAATAACCTAAAAAATAAAATTCAAATTTATTGTGTTTTAATTGATGATTTTTCAAATGATGATACTTTGTATTTGGTAGTAAAGTATTTAAATGAAGGTACTGTAGATAAATATGTAAAAAATGACAAAAATTATGGTGTTTCTTATTCTAGGAATTTAGGAATATTAAATTGCAAAAATTCTGATTTTCTGATCTTTTGTGATTCTGATGATCAAATAGTTGGTCTTGATCCAAACATAATAATTGAAAATTTTGATTCGGATATTATATTTTTTGATCACATAGAATCTAGTGAAACTAAATCAAAACTAGTCTCCCATGAATCTATGATAAAAAACTCAATTATAAATGACAATCAATTAATTAATTATGCTAAACATTATCTTAAAAAGCCTAATAAATTTTCTCTATGGATTTCAAGTTGGTCAAAAATTTTTAAAACTTCGACTTTAATAAAAAATAATTTGAAGTTTGATATAAAATTGAATTTATTTGAAGATGTAAAGTTTGTTTTTGATTTTTTATTTTGTGCTAAGAAATATACCTATATTAACCAAGTATTATATGATCACTTTGTTTCAAATACTAAAGACATATTAGATTCTTCAACATTTGGAAGATATTCAGATGTTTTAGGAATGTTTGCGTTTACCGAAGCAATTAATTCACTCGAAAATTTTTTGAAAAAGATTGATGTCAATAACAATTATGATAAAGAAATTCTTCATTGTACTGGGGCTTATACGATAATAACTCTTCTAAGAATAGGAGCAAAGATTAATTCTTTTAAAGAATTAATTTCTGTCATAAAAATTTTAAAAACTCTTTTAAAGACTGATCATTTTAGAGATGTTTTTAATTTTTATAATCCAAAAATTGCTGGAGGTGATATCTTCATACCTTATTTGTTAAAAAATGGATTTTATTCTTTAGCTTTACTTTTATCTTTTTTAAAGGGTAAAAAACGTTATAGCTGGTAAGAAAATGATGTTAGGCTATTATCTAATTTTTAATTAAAATAAAAAGTATTGCACGTTTATAGTTTTTTACTACTTTGGAGAGAAATAGGTGATTATTGTAATAATTGGTTATGGTGAAGAAAAAAATGTGTTTATAAACTGTAGAAAAGTTTGGGATTTATACATTGAAACATCTAATAATGGAAATGAATTTAAATTTTTTTTTGTTAGAGATAATTATGGTCAGAATGAAGAAATAGTTCAGAAGGGTATGGATTTATTTGTAAAGTCAGATTTAAATCCAGACCATGAAGAAAAAGCTGATTTTTTTTATAGAAGTGATTGGAGTAAAACACAAAATTTGCATATTGTGAAAAGAATGAAAAAAGTTTATAAATGGATTTATGAAAATTATCGTAACGTTTGCACACATATTTTTGGTTGTACAGTGACATCAATATTTGAATTGAATACTTTGAAACTGATACTTGATAATAATATTAAAAAAAATTTATTTGCTGGTTATACTTGTGTTTATAATAATTTTGAAGGTATGGAAAAATTTGTTTTTTTAAGTGGTGCAAATAATGTTTTTACAATTGATCTTTTAGAAATCTTAGCTAACAAGGATGATGATTTTGATTCTTGGGGAATGCCCAATGATGTTTGGCTTGGAATGAAATTTAAACACGTATCTAAATCTTTTTTGCCAAGATTTGATATTCAAATGAAAGTCGAAGAGCTTATTCCACAATGTGAAGTTGGAAATTTAATTGAGGAAGCATTTGCAAAAGGACATTACCACATTAGAGTAAAGAGTGAGGGTGATAGATCTAAAACTGATCATATTATTTTAATGGATATATATAGAAAAATTTTTACTGGACTAAGGCCTGATATGAATGCATTACAATTACAATTAAGGACTTTTGGAGCAAGTCAGTATTTATGATTTTTAAATATAAATAAATTTTCAAAAAAAAAAATTGCAAAAAACTAAAAAGACTATCTTTTTCGATTTGGATGGAACATTAATTGATTCAAGTATTGGAATTCTTGATTCATTTAAAGTCATACTTAAACAAAAAAATATAAGGCCTAAAGTCAAATTAAATTCAAAAATTATAGGTGAGCCATTAACAGAAACGTTAGGTAAAATATCTGGCTCGAGTGATAAAAATTTGATTAAAAAATTATCAGAATCCTTTAAAAATCAATATGATACTGTAGGTTTTAAAAAAACTAAACTTTATGAAAATGTAAGGGAAATTCTTTCAATTTTGGTTTTAAAAGAAATCTCATTATTCATAGCAACTAATAAAAGAATTGTTCCTACGAATAAGATTTTAGAATTTTTTGATTTAAAAAAATTTTTCAAGGGTATTTATTCGAGAGATTTTTTTATGCCTGTTTTGGACAGTAAAGACAAGGTACTTTCAGAAATAGTCAAAATTCATAATATTGACAATAAGTATACTTTTTATATTGGTGATAGAGTCGAAGACGCATTAGCAGCCGAAAAAAATAATATTAAATTTATATGTGCATCCTGGGGGTATGGGGATGAAACTGAATTTAGTATAATTAAAGAACTAATAAGAATTAATTCAATTAATGAAATATTAGAAATATTAAGAAATTAAATTTTTATAAAAAAAATATGCTTAACTTATATCTTACTAACTATCAAGATTTAGAAGTATTTTCATGGGAATACGATAAAATAATTAAGACTTTAAAAAAAGAAAAAAAAATTAACAATGATCTTCTCGATTACCATAAAGCTATAGTTTGTATTTCTGCAATTGATAAGAACGTAGATTTATCGGTTAAGAAATTTAGTTCAAACAGATACTTTCAAGATGCGATCAAAATTGAATTAAATTATGAAGAAAGTACTTTAAAGAAATTAGTTATAAATAAAAATCTTTGTGAAATAAATAATTTTTTTTGTAAAAAGTTTTTTCCAAATAAGAAAATTTTGGATTCAAGTTCTTTAAAGACATATAGATTTATTTCCCAAAAAATTATTGAAGAACATATTCGAACCAAGGATACTTTCATCTCGGCAGGCAATCCTGAGAAAGAAATTTTTAGTATAGAAGAAAAAAATTTCTTTAACCAAAATGGATACCTTATTATAAAAAATTATTTAAATTTAGATGTTGTTGAGTCTTTGAGAGAAAAAGTATTAAGTTTAGCTAAAGATGAGCTTGATCATGATTGCGCATATTTATATGGTAAAAAAAATTCATTACAAAGAATTTATAATCTTTTGAATAAAGATTTAATTTTTCACTCAATTTTAAATGACAAAAAAATTTTGAGAATGTTAGATAAAATTTTTGATAGAAAAACAATGCATCAAAAATTTATGTTATCGAGTTATCACGCAAATATTATTCCACCCATGGGTGAAGAGCAAACTTTACATATAGACTCAGCTGTGCCAGAGCCCATACCAAGGTGGATTATAAGGGCTAATATAAATTTTTTATTAAACGACTTTACTGAAAAAAATGGAGCAACAGTTTGTGTTCCAGGAAGTCATAAGTTTTTTAAGGTACCTAAAAATATTAATCAAAAGGATTTTAAATTTAAAAAGTTAATAGCACCGAAGGGATCTTTAATTATTTGGAGTGGAACCTTATGGCATAAATCAGGAAATAATGCTTCAAAAAAATCAAGAATAGCTTTGTTGAGTTGTTTTGCATCAAGTGTTTTAAAAGAAATGGTTAATGAGGAGGATTACGGGTATTTACTCGATAAGAAAACAATTTCTAAATCAAGTAAAGATATTAAATCTTTGATTGGTTTCAGATATGGTTTAAAAAAAGGCTCTCTTTATAAGAATAATAATTAAATTATGGCTTCAATATCAGAAAATTGTGTAACTTGTAAATCAACAAATCTTAGTAAAAGCCCTGCAATCCTTATGCCATTTATTGCAGATAGAGTATTTGGTTGGAAGCCTTTCGAAATAGTTAAAGACCACGGAATGAAAAGCCTAAAAGAGGGAAACGTTTATTCTATTTGTAATAGTGTTTTATGTTTTGATTGTCATCATCTTTTTTTGGATTTAAGATTTAATGATTATGAAATGAACAAACTTTATTCAAACTATAGAGAAAATGACTATATTCAACAAAGAGAAAAATATGAACCTGGATATTCAAAAAAAAATGAAAAACTCAATAAAGGATATAAATATTTAAAAAAAATTGAGGATTTTATTAGAACAAAATGTAAAGCACCGCAGATTATTTTAGATTGGGGAGGTGGTAGTGGAGTAAATACACCTTTCAAAAATTCCGCTAATGAAATTTATCTTTATGATATTTCCTACAACTCAAAAGATCAAAATAATTTTTTTCAAGATAATATAAAAGTTTTAGATTCCCAAATGCTTACTAAAAAAAAAATTGACCTAGTTTGCTCAATGAATGTATTCGAGCACTTGTCATGGCCGATTGAAGAACTTAATAAAATAAAAAAAAATATGAGTAAAGAGACTTTTTTTTATTTTGAGATTCCTTATGAAAATTTAATTAAATCAAATCACACTTTCATTGAAAAATTGAATAAAAAAATTCATTGGCATGAGCACATAAATTTTTTTAATGAAAAATCAATCAGGGCCTTATTTAATATTTGTGGATTTAGAATTTTAAATTTAAAAATTCTAAATGAACCTTACGAATATGGTGTAGTATTTCAAGTATTAAGTCAATTAGACAAATAATTTATTTGTTTATGTTTTATTAAAAAGATAATGGTCATAATACTAATTGGAATTGGAGATAACGAAGAGGATAAAACCTATTCACTTTGTAAAAAAGTATGGGAAATATATTTATCTACAGTTAATACTGGGGATGTGCTTTTTTTTTGGGTTTCAACAAGAATTAACCAGGATGAAGATGTTATATTAGAAGGAAATCATTTATTTTTTAGAGACGATATTCTTCAAAATGTTTCTGAGGAAGAATTAAGCAGACCCTTACAAAAAGATAGATTTTCAGATTGGTCTGATTTGCATAATTTATCAAGAAAAGAAAGACTTAAAAAATCTTATAAATGGATCCTAGAAAATTATAGTGAAAATTACAATTTTATTTTTAATACAACAGCAACATCGATACATATTATTTCAGTATTAAGAGGGCTTTGTACTATATTGCCCAAAACTGGTTTTCAAGGAGGATTTCCGGGAGTATTAGAAAACTTTTTTCATCAACCAAGATTTATGTTTACGAGTGGGTCAAATACTTTGTTATCGTTTGATTTGGTAGCAAAAATATTAGATGAAGATCTATCAATCGATAATCTTAAAGTTCCAGATGATGTTTGGATTAGCATGAAACTTATTGAAATAAAAAAAATATTATTACCTAGATATGATATAGAAAGAAAAGTAGAGGATATTTATCCTGATAAATTGGATATTAGTAATGAAATTGATAACGCTATAACAAAAGGGCATTTTCATTTCAGAGTAAAAAGTGAAGGTACAAGAGAATTGACTGATCATATTTTATTGATGGAAATTTATAAAAAAATCCACTTAGGTGCAAAACCTTCAGTAGAAAACTTTATGAAGCTTGTAAACAACGTAGAAAATTTTGCTCTTAATTAATTAAATGTGAAAATTTTTCATTAGCTGAAAAAGTTTTTAAACCGCAAGCACCAGGGGAAATAATCTCAAATAAAGCACCATTTAAATCATGTTTTATTTTTTTATTTTCCAATACTTTATCTTTTGCAGTTGATACAAAAAGCCTTTCTAAATTTTTTCCTGCAAAGCAAACATTAGTGACATTTTTTGCTGGCATATCGAAGCTTTTTAATAATTCACCATTAGGTGATAAACAACTGACTTTATTACCACCCCAATGGGCCACCCACAAATTTCCATCTGAATCAAAGCACATCCCATCAGGATAACCAGATTTTTCGTCAAAAACCTTCCATTTTTTCTTACTGGAAATATTACTATTATTAGAATTAAATTTAAGACTATATATTACTTTTTTACCACTATCATTATGAAAAAAAACATTATTTTTTGGATTTATTGCTGGACCATTCGTGACTTTATAATTAAAATCTAGCTCTGATAAGATTCCAGAATAGCTAAACTTATATAATTTTCCATCTTCTTTATTTTCATCATCGTTATTTAACGAACCAGTCCAAATATTTCCATTAACATCTGCTTTTGCATCATTTAATCGCATAGAATTGTCATGCGTAAAAAGATTAATTAATATGTTATAAACGTTAGGTTTATATCTATTTGATATCCCGATGCCATTCTGTAATCCAAGAAGTAAATTTTCAGAATTTTTTATCGGAATTATCCAGCTAATTTTTTGATCGAACTCCCACATTGTTGGCAAGAAATCTCGCAGGTTCCAAGACCACAAAAGTTTCCCATGTATATCAACCCCCCACAGTAAATTTTTTGATTCGTCCCAATGTAAACCCTCCATTAATATTGCATTGAAATTGAAAGCAACTCTTAAATTTTTATTCATTATATTTTATAAATAAGTTTCAAAAATTTTTGCAAAATGGTAATAATAGTTAGCTTTGAAAAGTGTATCAAATTTTAAAGATTGTATTTCACTTACAGAGGAAGAAAAATTTAGAAGAGATATAACATCATTAGTAATTTGCTCAACAGTTCTATTAGTTATTTCTACACTTTTTATTTTAGCATTAAAATATTCATTTACTTTTGAAGCACCTAAATAAATTGGAGTGGTATGACCTAAAAGAATGTCTGTTAATTTTTCAGTCATATAATATTCAGTAAATTCATTTTCAACAGCTATTGAAAAATTATAGGTATCGATAGCAATTTTTTTATTGGTAATTGGGAAATGTCCAAATCCAAAAAGATCTATGTTGTTACCCAATCTTTGCTTTAAATTATTTGCTAAAGCAATTCTTAATCGATGACCATCAGTTATTCCTTTTGTTGAAGTAATCATAGAAACTAATTTAGTTTTTTTAGGAATTTCCATTTCACAAAATTTTTCTAAATTCTTACTTTTTTCAGAATTTATTATCTTATGTGTTAATCCTTGATCAGTAGCAAAATCAATATCATAAAACCATGGTGAGGCAGCATGTGTTTTAATATGAATAACATCTTTTGGAAGTTCTAAATCAAATGGGCAGATAACAAATTTGTGTAAGCTTAAATAATCAATTGGAGGAACAGAAAATCTTGGGTTTTCAAATAAAACGCAAAATTTTCTATTCAGTGGCAATCTTGATTCTAAAATAAGATTAGTTAAATTAATATTTCCATCAGTTAAAAGAATATCGTAATTTTCAAAGTCGTGACTAAAGTGAAAATTTAAGGCTTTGCCTTTACCTTGAAAAGATTGTCTTTCGATAGGCCAATTTTTTTCATCGTTACTAATTAATACTTTTACTTTATGCATTTTTTGTTTTGTTCATATTGAACTCTATTTCTTACATCATCTACTAATTTAGATAGACCTAATTCTAAATTTATTTTTAACTCCCATCCAATAGATTTAAGAAAAGATATATCCGCGAATGAATCACTAACATCATGATCCTTTGAAATATCGCCAAAGCCTAATTCAGAGTTAGAGTGTGTTACTTTCTTCAAAACTTCAAATATTTTTTTTAATTCTACTGATTTTCCTGAGCCGCAACCAACTTCGACAAATCCATTCCAATTGTTTTCACATAACATTACTATTGAATTAATAACGTCATCAATGAAAACAAAATCTCTTTTTTGATCACCTTTTGTCAATTTTACCCTAGTTATATTTTTATCAAGAAGTTGTCTTGTTACTTTTGGATATGCTTTAGTCAGTTTTTCTCCTGGCCCATAAACTTGTTCAATAATTAGCATAGCAATTCTTAAATTTTTTTTTAATGACATTTGTTTAATTACTTTTGCTGCCTCTATTTTTGATGAGGTATATCTCGGCGCTCTAGTTGAATTCGGCGGAAACTTTCTATAAAAAGTATCTCCAATAATACAAGTAACAGGTTTAATACTTTTAGATAAATATTTTAATATCGTTATGGGATAATAAATGTTAACAAGATTGATTTCTTCAATACTAATCTCAGGATAATCATATACAACAGAAAAGTAGAAAAAAAAATCTACGTTGTTTGTCGCTAACTTAATACCTTGGTCACTAAAGTCATACCAACTTACATTAGGGTGGGTAATTTTTCTTTTTAAAAGATTAGAAGTTTTTGTAAGAGCATTAATTTTATACCCCAACAATAGTAGTCTTTTTAGCAATTTGGTTCCAATGAAACCACTTGATCCAGTGATAAGTGCAATTTTTTTTTCTTTCACATAATGCTCTTCTTAATTTGGTCTAGAAAAAATCATGAAGTACTAACACGTTTACGTCAGTATTGAACGAGATTTTCATTTTTAAAAGAATTAAATTAAATTTAGAATATTATTTTTAGTTTAACTTAAGTTACTGTATTTTTACAAATTTATTAAATTTAAGGGTTACAATATTAAAAGTTTTAATTAATAAATTTTCATTATATTATTTGAGATAAAATGGATAATTATAAAAGTATTTTAGACATAAATGATCTTGAAGTCATATCCAGCTTAAAAGGAAAAAAATTTTTGATAACAGGTGCTGATGGTATGTTAGGTAAAGCATTTCAAAATCAAATTTCTAATTTAGTTCCCTTATCTAAAGTTTTTGCTATGAGTAGACAACAGTTAGATGTTCGTTTTATTTCCTCATTTGAAAAAATTTTTGAAATTAAGCCAGAATTTATAATTCACTGTGCATGTTTGTGTAATGCAGACAGATGTGAGTCTGAAAAAGAAAATGCAAGACAAATTATTGTTGAAGGAACAAAAAATATAGTTGAAATCGCAAAAAAAATTAATTCTACAGTTTTTTTTCCTCAATCTTTTTTAATATATGGTAATGAAAACAGTTTTATAGATGAATTTACAATACCGAGACCTATGAATATTTATGGTCTATTAAAATATGAAGCTGAACAGTATTTACTTGAAAATCTTCAAAACTCTTTATCTGTTAGGCTTGGAGGTTTTTTTGGAGGAGAATCAATTGATAAAAACTTTGTTGGTAAGATAATTTATTTTATTAGGAAAAATATTAAAAATAAAAATTCTTTCATAGAAATTGGTAATAGAGAATGGCAGCCAACATTTACAAATCATATTGCTGCAAATAGTCTTTTATTAATGGCAAATAATTTATTCGGTATATATTGTATGGCGTCTCATGGAAAGGCTTCATTTTCTGAAGTAGCTTATGAAATTTTAAAAACTTTGGAGCTAACACAAAAATTAAAAGTTAAAACTATAGATTCATCTTTTTTCGCTAAAAAAGAAGTTGCAAAAAGACCTTTAAATGCAATTATGTCAAATAGTAGGCTAAATAATGAAAAGTTGGATCGTCAAATTTATTGGAAGAATAGCCTTAATGAGTACTTGTCTAATTATTATTTCAGGAAATTTTTTAATGAGTAAAAGTATATTATTATCAAAACCTAATTCCGCTTATATTAAAGATTTAAAGAATAGAATAGCAATGTCTGCAATGACTAGATCATTTGCCATTGATAACAAGTGTAATTCAGATATGTCTGATTACTATATTAAGAGAGCTAAAAACGATGTAAGTTTTATTCTAACTGAAGGGATAATAGTCCATTCTTCTGGAGATGGATATGTAAATGTTCCACATATGGAAACAAAAGCTCAATCAAAAAGTTGGATTAAAACTACAGATACTGTTCATGATTATGGCTCAAAAATATATGCCCAACTATGGCATTGTGGCAGAATTTCTCATGAAGATTTTACTAATGGAGAACAAATAATAAGTTCGTCTAGTATTCAAGCAGAAGGATTAAATAGACAAAATGGTAAAGCCTATGGTATTCCAAGATCAATAAAAGAAAGTGAAATGAAATCTGTTTATTCAATGTTTTCAAATGCTACGTCATTGGCTTTAGAGGCAAATTTTGATGGTGTTCAAATTCATATGGGTCATGGTTATTTAATAGATCAATTTTTTGATTCAAGAATTAATTCTCGTGATGATTTTTATGGAGGAAGTATTGAAAACCGATGTAGATTTAGTATTGAATTACTAGATGGATTGTTAAAAGAATTTGGTTCTGAAAAAATAATGGTGAGAATTTCACCATCTAGAAATATGAATGGTATTTATGAGTGGCCTAACTTGACAGAAATGTTAAATTATTTAATTAACAAATTTGATGATATTGGTTTGAGACAGCTTGATATTAGTTGTGCTAATTCAAATTATTTTGAAACTTCAGGGAAGATTATCAGAATGATTAGAAAAATATGGCCTTACTTTCTTATTGGTGGAGCATCTTTAAGTATTTCTGAAGCCGAAAATGAGGTAAGTAGCGGTTATCTAGACTTAGTCACGTGGGGTAGAGCAATTCTTGCAAATCCAGATTTTGTAAAAAAAGTTGAGAGTGGTAGAGAAATTATCCCATTTACTGATTCAATGAGAAAAACTTTAAATTAATTTTTTAGATCAAATGAGCAACCAAAATAATCCTGAAAAGCTAAGAAATGATATTTTATTTTCGTTGTTAAAAGCAGGTGAGCATAACTTATATCAGTTTAGAAAAATTTTATATATTTCAAAAAAAATTGATAATCAAGATTTAATATTTCAAAATTCTTTTCCAAATGCTGAAGTTTTTACCATTCAGCAAAAAATTGATTTTCTAAATAATGCTAAACCAAATCAAACGTGCTTTGATTTAATTATTATTTTTGAAACTGAGTTCCCCCAACTAGATTTAATTCTTCAAAAATTTAAATGTAGGTATATTATATTTATTGATCCTAACCCTGTTCTTTATTCAAATTTTTTAAAATTATTTAATAGGTTTGAAATATCTTTTGAAATAGCTATATATAAAAATAAGGAAAGGTTCTATGATGTTTTTATGCCAATTGGTCCAAATGATTATGAAATTGCGCAAGAATCAATAAAAAATAAGTATGAATTTTTGTCAGGTCTAAGGGAATTATATTACTGTGCAAAAAAAAATCTTAATTTAGAGGCTATTTTCATTGATGAATCAAAATTCCCTTTTTCTCAAAAAGATTTAATTAACGTTAGAAACGTTCCTGAGAAAAAAATGAATAGCCTAGGAGGCTTTTATGCCCAATTAAAACAGTTTTACTTTCAAGAAGCTGAAAAAGGAAGCTTAGATTACTATTTAGCAATATGTACAGATGTTTTTTTTCTAAAAAATCTTGAAGTTTTTACAAAAAAAAATATACCAATTTATTCTTACGGAGCAGGTCCAACGTATAGACCAAGTAATTTACATATGGCGAGACTTCATCCTCAATTGAGATGCTTTGATGCAAGATCAGCAGTATCTCATCAAATGCTTTTTGATAGAAGAATTATAAAAAGATTGCTTCATGATACAAAACAGTATACTGGTAAAGAGTTTTGGTTTTCTTTTATTGAGCAAATTGATGAAGAATTTTTTGAGGCTACTGGGGCGTCAGATTATGATTTATATTTTAATTACTTAAGACTTCTTGGCCATGAAATTTTTTTGAAGGAGCCATCTTATATTGATACTGGAGATCCAAAAATAGTTAAGAATTTTAACGGCGATTACTACGTAAATCATCACTATACAAGAGGTTGGAAAAACGAATAAGAAAAATTAATTTACTTTTTCTATGGTAGCAAACTCAATTTTTGTATCAATTGGAGAAAAAGGTTGGTACGAAAAGTATTCTTTTAATTCCCCATCTTTATTCTTATAAAAACTAATGAAGGGTCTTCTTTCCCCGCTGGGTATAGGTCTAAAAATTCTTTTATAACTACCAATTGCATTAAACCTATCTAAGTTAAACATCGCTTTAGAACCAGTATCAAGTAACTTATAAAGTAATTGTTTAGATGAATCTTGGAATTTTACAGACAAATGGCAACCATCATGAAGAATATTTTTTTTTGTTGACAGATCTGAATCTACCATATCATAAAAAAAAGTTAAGAAATTTAATTTTGAATAATCCTGGACACCCCTTATTATTGCTTTATTAAATATATGAGTTAAATAGTTTCTAGTCATATTATCCCCATAAGCTGGTAATTCATCATTGAACATGCCATCGTCAGGCGCCGAGGGTGGAGGGCCCCAAATAACAATGTTATTATTATTAATTTCATTTAATTTTCGAAGATAAGATTTAACTAAATATTCAACATGTAAATGAGAACCATCAAATAAAAATTTTTTTGTACAATTAATTCTTGAATCAATCTCTCCGAAACATGCAATAGGAATCAAATTAAAGTCCTCCAGATTTTTCTTTATTAATAAAAATCTTTCGTGTGTTTTATTTTCAGTTTGATGTTCCAAGCCATATGCTTTTGCTGGCCCCATCCAATAAATTGTTGGTACTGAAGCATCATTTGAAACACTAGGTATTTCAGTTATTTTTCCCCAAAAATGAACATGAGAGTCTCCAAATGGAGCCAATAAGTGATTTTCATACATTTTAATTTCCAGACTTATACAATATTTATTATAAAAATTTTATAAACCTTATTTTGAATATGATAGGTTTTAAAAAAATATTCTTCTTTCAAAGTACGCTATCAAAAAAAATCGTATTTAAAATTCAAATTGAAAAGTTTTTAAAAAATCTTACTTATTATTGATAACTTACAATTACGTGGCAAACTTTTCTTTAAAATCGTTATAGCTAATTTTGATTCCGTCTTTTAAAGATGTTTTATATTTCCAGCCTAAATTTTTTAGGCGAGATACATCCAAAAGCTTTCTTGGTGTTCCATCAGGTTTTGAAGTATCAAACTCAACTTTACCATTAAATCCTACGACTTGTGAAATCAAATTTGCTAATTCAAAAATTGACAGATCTTCACCAGTCCCAATGTTTATTAATGATCCTTTATACTTAGATTCAAATAAAAAAACACAGGCATCAGCTAAATCGTCTGTAAACAAAAATTCTCTTTTAGGCTTACCTGATCCCCAAACAATTAATTTTTCTTTATTTTCAATTTTCGCTTCATGAGCTTTTCTTATGAGGGCAGGAAGTACATGGGAATTCATTAAATCATAATTATCTTTTAAACCATAAAGATTAGTTGGCATGACAGATATATAATTTCTTTTGTATTGTAAATTATATGACTCACATAGTTTGATTCCTGCAATTTTAGCAATTGCATATGGCTCGTTTGTTTTTTCTAAAAGTCCTGATAACAAATATTCTTCTTTAATTGGTTGTGGACAATCTCTCGGGTATATACAGCTGCTACCTAAAAACATGAGATTTTGAACATTTGCCAAATGTGCTGAATTAATAATGTTAGCTTCGATCATTAAATTTTGATAAATGAAATCTGCTCTATATGTATTATTAGCATATACACCACCAACCTTTGCAGCTGCAATAAATATAAAATCTGGTTTTTCTCTTAATAGAAAATTTTTGACATCATTAGATTTTAGCAAATCAAGATCTCTTCGAGATGCAGTAATTAAATTTACGTAACCTTTTGATCTCAAAATCCTCTCAATAGCGCTTCCCACCATTCCATTGTGGCCTGCAATAAAAATTTTCGATTGATCCATAATACATTATAATTTTTTAATTACTAAAATGACTATTAAAACTCTACATAGAATATAATAAGTTTTTATGTTTTTTGTTATGAAATTAAACATCTCTTAAAAAATGGTAAAACTTAGATTTAATGAAGAACCTTTCATTTTTAGAAATGGTCCAATAGAAGAATGCATTTTTTTTAAAGATGCACACGACTACGAGTTTCATGATGATTTTACTTCAACAAGTGTTGTTGTAGATGAAAAGAATAGGGAATTTCTTACAGAAAACGAATTAAACCTTCACAATAGACAACTTTATATTGTTTTAGATACATATTCTGGCATAAACTTCGGACATTTTGTATGGGAAAGTTTAATCTTTTTGAAAAATTTGAAAAGAATTCATAAAAAATACCCTAATGTTATTTTTGTATTTAAAAATTTAACTTCATTTAAAACAAAAATATTAACTTATTATGGTTTCAAATTTTCCACTGAAATTACAAGTAAATTAAATTTTTTAGGATTTTTTCCATATATTACTGCCCTTATTTCTAATAAGTACGCTTATCAATATTCAGAATTACTTGATGGTTTTTATAATGAGTTACATAGAGATAACTCTTTCTATGAAAAATATCTTGATATAGTTTATTTTCATAGGCATCAGAAAAAAGATAATACTAACTTTGAAAATATGAATAGATTAAGTGATGTCTCTGAAATAGAAAACTATGTTGTTTCTCAAAAAAATTCTATACTTTGTAAGTCTGAGGATAGTGATGATTGGGCGAGTGAAATTGATCTAGTTAAGCGATGTCGTTGGCTTATTGTTCCTGATGGCTCTGCATATGCTGTATTAGGTTTTCATGCTTTTAATTCTATAATTATTGTCTTAGGATCTGAAATGAGCCTGTCAGGTATGCGCAGATTTGAAAAAGTTAAATATTTAAACAAAAAGATTAAAGAGAAAAATGAGGTTTATTTTGTAAAAGGAAATAATTTAAATTTTACTCTTAAACATCTGGAACCTATTTTAAGACGTGATATAGTTACTTTTTAATAACTTTTACTAATTAGTTATACTCTAATAATTTTGATATGCTTGATATTCTTTTTGTCCATCCAAATGCATCAAAAAAGATTTATCAAAAATTAGCTGAAAACCATTCAGCCATTGAGCCCCCTATTTGGGCTGGTCTTTTAGCTAATAGTGTTAGAGAAGCAGGATTCGGAGTAGAAATTTTAGACTCAGAAGCTGAGAGGTTAGACTATACTCAAACTGCTGAAAAAGTTATTGAATATAAAGCTCGAATTATTTGTATTGTAGTTTATGGACAGCAACCAAGTGCATCCTCTCAAAATATGACTGGTGCGTGTGCAATTGCAAATTCGATTAAAAAAATTAACTCTGAGAGCTTTATTGTTTTTGTTGGAGGTCATATAGCTGCACTTCCAGATCAAACATTAAAATTAGAAAAAAATATCGATGCAACTTGTCAAAATGAAGGAGTTTATACACTTAGAAAATTATTAAATGTAAAAAACTTAAAAGATTATAATCAAATGAGAAGCGTTGAAGGTTTATGTTTTAGAGATGAGGAAAAAAATATAGTTATTAACTCACCATCAAAAATTGTCTCAAAAGAAGACCTTGAACATACACTTCCTGGAGTTGCATGGGACTTATTACCAGAATTAACTAAATACAGAACAGCAGGATGGCATTCTTGGTCTAATAATACGGAAAGAGAACCATTTGCAGCTTTATACACAAGTCTAGGATGTCCTTATCGTTGTTCTTTCTGTATGATAAATATTATTAATAGAACCAAATTAGGGCAATCTGTATCAAGTGCTGATAGTAATATTTTTAGATGGTGGAGTCCAGATTTTATAATTAAACAATTTGATTATTTTGCCGAGTGTGGTGTTAAAAATGTCAAAATTGCCGATGAGTTATTTGTTTTAAATCCAAATCATTTTATTAAAATTTGTGATTTAATAATTGAAAGAGGTTATGAATTTAATATTTGGGCTTACTCTAGAATAGACACCTGTAAGCCAAAGTATTTGGAAAAATTAAAAAAAGCTGGCGTAAATTGGCTTGGAATGGGTATAGAAAATCCAAATAATGTTTTGAGAAAAGAAATTCATAAAGGAGGTTTTCAAGAAGTTAAAATTGTAGATGTAATTAAAACAATAAAAGATGCAGGGATTTATATTGGTGGAAATTATATTTTTGGCTTGCCACTTGATACAAAGGACTCAATGAAACAAACTTTAGAATTTGCACTAGAAAATTTGACAGAAATGAGTAATATGTACTCAGCTATGGCTTATCCTGGAAGCCCTCTTTATTTACAAGCAAACAAGTTGGGGATCAAACTACCAGATACTTATTCTGGTTATAGTCAGCATTCTTATGATACACAAAACATGTCTAATTCTTTTTTAAGTGCAGAAGAAATTCTTGAATTTAGAGATTATGCATGGACTACCTATCATAAAGAGCCGAAATACTTAGATTTAGTAAAGAAAAAATTTGGACAAAACGCAAAAGATGACATAGTAGAAACTTCAAAAATCAAATTAAAAAGAAGAATTCTGGGAGATTAATAAAGATATGTTTAAATTACAATGATAAAAAATATATTATGTTTTTTTATAAATTTAAAATAGTAACTTAGGGAATTTAAAATGATAAAACTAGCAGATTATGTTGTTAACCGGCTAGCGGATGAAGGTATAAGTAAAATATTTGTTGTTTATGGAGCTGCTAATGGAGATTTAGTTGATGCCTTTACCAGAACAGATAAAACTTCATACGTTGCTGTAATGCATGAGCAAGCAGGTGGATTTGCTGCAGAGGCATTTTCAAAAATTTCTGGAAAAATTTGTGCTGCTATGGCAACCAGCGGACCTGGTGGTATGAATTTTGTAACTCCTATTGGAAATTGTTTTTATGATTCAGTACCAGCGATTTTCATAACTGGACAAATAAATAGCAGATTTCTTAGGCCAGATGAAAGCATCAGGCAAATCGGCTTTCAAGAAACAGATATTGTCTCTATCGTTAAACCAATTACTAAGTACTCTAAAATGATTGATGATCCTGAAAGCATTAAATTTGAAATGGATAAAGCTATTTTTCTGGCAAAATCTGGACGGCCAGGTCCTGTACTTTTAGATATTCCTTTGAATATTCAGAAGGTTAAAATCAATGAAGATAAGTTAATTGGTTTCAATTACAGTAGTTTTATTAATACAAATATGAATCATAATATTAATCAAGAAAAATATATTACTCAAAAAGTCAATGAAATATTAGCTGATATAAACAAAGCATCCAGACCAGTGTTATTGATAGGTGGAGGAGTAAAAATTTCTGGTGCTATTGAAATTATGCAAGAAGTTTCAAAATTATTGGGAATTCCTACATTTCCTACTTGGAATGCTCTTGATGCTGTTACAAGTGATTTAGAAACTTATTGTGGTCGAATTGGAACTTATGGTGGAGCTGGAAGAAACTTTGCAATCCAAAATAGTGATCTTCTTTTAACAGTAGGTTCGAGAATTTCAGGAAGAATCACAGGTGGGAATATTCATTCATTCGCTAGAGAAGCAAAAAAAATTATGATTGATGTTGATGAAGCGCAACTTCAACCGCATTTACAACAAGTGCCTTTTAATGAAAGTATTAATTGTGATGCTAAGTATTTTTTTGAAGTTTTCAAAAAAATCATTAAAGAAAAAAATTATCAAAGACGACATCTCGATTGGCTTAAAAAGGCAAAAAATTGGAAGACAAAATATGATCCAGTTAAGCCTGAGTATGGAAAATCTAAGGAAGTTATTCATCCATATCGTTTTATGAGAAGGTTATCTGAAATTATGACAAAAGATGATATTTTATTAGCCGACTGTGGGGGAAATATTGTAATAACCTCTCATGCTTTTGAAACGAAATTAGGTCAACATTTCATAACAAATAATGGAAACTCGCCAATGGGCTTTTCTTTTTCTGCTGCAATAGGTGCTTGGTTTGCAGCACCTGAAAAAAATATAATTTGTATTATTGGTGATGGTGGGATGAATATGAATATTCAAGAATTACAAACAATAAAAAATTATGGTTGTAAAGTAAAAACAATAATTTTAAATAATCATATTTATGGCATAACAAAGGCTTTTCAGGAAACAAATTTTCAAGGAAGAGCAGAAGCTTGTGGTCCGAAAGGCTACTCTCCTCCAAACTTTATTGAAATTACAAAAGCTTATGGTATTAAAACAATTGAACTAAAAAATCCATCTGATATTGATGATTCTATAATCGAGTTAATAAAATCTGATGAAGCAGTAGTCTGCGATGTTGATATACATGAATTTCATACTTACGAACCTCGTATTTTTGGTTGGAATACTCCCATAGAGGATATGTACCCTTATATCGATAGAGAAGAGTTCAAAAACAATATGTCTATTGATCCAATTGATGGGTGGCTTGACCCTGCAATGCCTGATATTGTAAATACGATTTTGACAAATGAGTAATATTTCTTTACTAATTTTTAGACATTTCCGTACATTGAATTTTTAAGCATTTGGAAACCCTTAATAAGCTCAATTATTCCTTTATCAAGAGAGTATTTTGGAAAAAATCCAGTAGCTTCAATTTTTTCGTTTGAAACTATATAATTTCTTTGATCAGGATCTTTTCTAATTGGAGCTTCCATAAATACAAAATTTTTTAAATGATTTTGAATGCTTTCACAGAGTTCTTTTTTTGAAACATTAGCGTCAGAAAGTCCAACATTAAAAATCTGGCCTTTCATCTTTTCAAAATTCTCAAGCGCATGCAAAAAAACTCTTGATACATCTCTAACGTGAATATAATTTCTTTTAAATCCACTTTCAAATAAAATTACGAAGCCATCATGAACGGCTCTGTAAGTAAAATCGTTAACTAATAAATCGGTCCTCATTCTGGGTGACATACCAAAAACAGTAGCTAATCTGAAACTTATCGAACTTTGATGATTCATTAATTTTTTTTCAATATTAACTTTGTCAATTGCATATTTAGATATTGGTTTTAAAGGCGATTCTTCAGTACAATAATTATTTTGTTCACCTGTTCCATATGCACTATTTGTTGTTGGCATTAAAATAATCTGGTCTTTGGAAACTAGCTTAAGCATTAGATTAATCGCTTCTCTATTAATAGATGAAGCTCCATTAGGATCTAAATCACAAATAGGTGCACCAACCAGTGCAGCCAATGGGATGATAACATCGGAATTATTAATTAATGGTTCTATTGTTGATTGAATTCTTATATCGCCTTTTATAATTTTGAAGTTTGGATGATAGCAACAGTGGTTCAGGCTTGTTTGTTTAAACATAAAATTATCTAAAACAGTAACGTGATGACCGCATTCAAGCAAATCTGGAACTACTATGGAACCTAAATATCCAGCCCCACCAGTAACAAGTATTTTATATTTCATTTATTTTCTCATCCTTAGATTCATTAATTCCTGTTCGACATACTCACAGAGTGTATGAGCTAGCAAAATATGAACTTCTTGGATAGTTGAAGTTGAGTCACCAGGCGCAATAACACAGAATTTTGTCAAGCTCTTCACATTACCCCCGTCATTACCAGTGAAAATAATTGTAGGGATTTTTTTTTTATTACAATATTCAAGAGCTTTTATTATATTTTTAGATTTTCCAGAAGTTGTTATTCCTAAAAATATATCATTACTAGAAACTTTTCCTTCAATTTGACGAGCAAAAATCTCTTCAAATCCATAATCATTTCCAATTGCAGTCAATACTGAAGAGTCTACAGTTAAAGCTTCTGCTGGTAATGGATTCCTATCTTTTGATAGTTTACTTACAAATTCTGCAGCCAGGTGTTGAGCATCTGCAGCAGAACCTCCATTACCAGCAATATAAAGGCGTCCGCCATTAATATATTTTTGAAGAACCAATTCAACAGCTTCACAAAATATTTTTTTAATATTATCGTTACTCAATAAATCTTTCTTAGCCTTTATTGAAGAATTCAGATTTTTAGTAATGAGTGATAAAGGTTTCATTTATAGTTAATTATATTTGGTGCTAATAGGTAGTCTTTTGGTACTCCAATGTCAATAAAATTTTCATCAAATTCATAAGCAAATAGATTTTCAACTTTTTCAAAAACTCGCGGCAATATTTCATCTTCAAGTGACATTTTCTTTTCCCTAATAAAATCCATTTTTTTTATAATGTTAGGTTCTATTATATAAACTCCCCCATTTGCTGAAAATAAATTTCCAGACAAGGTATTTTTTTTAAACTCTATAACTTTACCATACTCATTAGTAGAAATTGCTTTGTACCTATTTTCCTCATTTGTTTTGAATAAAGCAAAAGTCCAAGATGAATTATTAGAAAAATGAAAATTTTCAAATTTTTTTAAATCTATTTTAAAAAAAGTGTCGCCATTTAAGATTAACACAGGATTATTTAAGCTAAATAAATCTAAAGCTTTTAACAGTCCACCTCCTGTTCCAAGAGGCTCTCTTTCTATTACATACTCAATTTCAACACCATTAAAATAGTTACCGAAAAAATTTTGAATAATTTCATATTTATAACCAACTGACAAAAAAAATTTTCCTACTCCTTGTTTTATCCAGTAGTTTAATAAAATTTCTAGAAAAGGTTTTCCATTTATTAGGGCCATTGGTTTTGGTATTTCAGAAATAAGGCTTCTTAGTCTAGTACCTAGCCCCCCAGCTAAAATAACTGCTGTATTAATCTTATTAAATTTCGTTGAACATTTATTCATCTTTAGATAATTAGACTAACTTTTTATTTAACTGAATTTAAAACATGACAAATTTCATCTACTTCATAAAAGTCAAGGTCAGGAAAATTGCCAATATAAAAACCATAAAAATGTATATGTTCAACTTGTGGAAATTTTAAGAAAAAATTTTTTTCAAAAGAATTTTTTAAGTATGGTTGTCTTAATTGATTTCCTCCACCAGCGCTTCCTCGTCTAAATTCAATGCCTCCATTTTTCATAGCTCTCATCAACTTAATAACAAAATCAGGATCAGATTTTTTCATAATTAAATTAAAAGCATAGTTACTTGAGCCTTCAACTTTGAAGTCTGTTCTATATTTTGAATCATCAATTTTATTAAGAAATCTTTTAAAATTTTCTGTCCTTTTTTTGACAATCTGATTAAGCCTCTTTAATTGACTTCTACCAAGAATCCCACCAATTTCATTATTTCTAAAATTATATGCAGCATACGCAAAAATAAAATCACTATTTAGATCTTTATGTTTTTCTTTATAATCATTTTTTAAATCTGAACTGTCACACTCTCTTGTCATGCCGTGTGATCTAAACATTCTTGCTTTTTGATAAACTTCAAAATCATTAGTACACAACATGCCACCTTCAATTGTGCTCATATGATGAGCATAATAAAATGAAAAATTTGAAATCCAACCAAAACTTCCAAGTTTTTTTCCATTATGAGTGGCACCATGAGATTCACAAACATCTTCAATCAGTAAAATACCTTTTGTGGTTAAATCTTTAATTAATTTGTCAGATAAACCGTTAAAGCCCTGAACATGAGTTAAAAATACAGCTCGAGTCTTAGATGTAATTTCAGATAAAACTAAATTCTCATCCATTGCTAAAGTATAAGGATTTATATCAACAAATTTAGGCTCAAAACCAGTTTGTAAAACTGATGCAATATCTGATATCCATGTAAGTGGAGGAACTATTACTTCACCGCCTTCAGGAAATAAAGTTTTTAATATTGAAAGTGACATTAAGTTAGCTGAAGAACCTGAATTGACAAAAACGCTATATTTTACTCCTAACCATTTTGACCACTCCTCCTCAAAAGCTTTTACGTTAGCTCCATTTGTAAGTTTTGGATCGTCTTTTTTAAGATATATAATTACTTTATCAAGATCTTCACGAAGTATGTTATTTCTCATTAATGGATATTTCATGATTTTTCAAATTTTTAAAATTTTTAAAAGTTTTATAAATAAAGTAAATTAAAACCCATCTGGTTGGTATAAAACTACTCTACTACCAGAGTTTTCAAAACGAAAAGGAACATATACATATTTTTTTAATGCTCTTAAAATATTTTCTTGAAATTCTGGTTTAGCAAAAATTAAAAAGAAGCCACCCCCACCTGCTCCAAGCAACTTTCCCCCAATAGCTCCAGCTTTTTTTGCCTCGAAATAAATGTTATCAACTTCCTTAGTAGAAACTTTTTCAGATAAATTTCTTTTAAGTTGCCAACTTTCATCAAGTAATTTTCCAAATTCAAGAATTTTTATACTTTTATCTTGTAATATACAAATAGCATCGTCAACCATTTTTTTTATTTTTTTTAATTCAGATTCTTTGTTTTTAATATTTTCAATTTTAGATTTTGCGACTTCAGAAGCTACACGTGAAATTCCAGTAAAAAAAAGCATTAAGTGGTTTTGTAATTCATCAATTCTGGAGGGTTTTACAATTATAGGCTCAACCGAAAAAGAGCTATCACGGTGAAAATCAATACGATTAAAACCTCCGTATGCGGCGGTAACTTGATCTTGAGAACCGACATTCTCAATAATTATATTTTGCTCAATATGAATGGCATAATTTGCTAAGTCAAGCTTGCTAATTAGTTTCCCTTCTAAAGCTTTTAGTGCATTTACTAAACCAACTGTGAAAGAGGAGCTAGATCCTAAACCAGATCGAGCAGGTAGATCACCATCATGATGAATTTCTAATCCTGACTTTATATTAGCCCAGTCTAAAGTTGCTTTGACAGCTGGATGTTCTATTTCACTTATATCGCAAACAGTTTCAATTTTTGAGTAAACAATTCTATGTTTATGAGAAAAAAAAGGTGGTAAATGTCTACAAGAAATTGAGCAATATTTATCAATACTTGTGGCAAGCACTGAGCCAGTATGTTTATTAAACCAATCGGGATAGTCTGTACCTCCTCCAAAAAAAGATATACGGAAAGGCGTTCTTGTTATGATCATTTATTTTTTTTAAAGATTTAATTTTTAAATTTAGTCAAAAATGTTAAGAAAATGAGCAATTATTAAAAGTAAACTATATTAAACTACTCATTGAAATCAAAAGTCTTAAAACCATGCTTCTTTATTAAACTATCTTTTTTGGCAGAAACAAAATCTGACTTTACCATTTCAGCTACTAAATCTTCTAGTCTCGTCGTAGGTGTCCAGCCTAATTTATTTTTCGCTTTTGATGGATCCCCCAAAAGAGTCTCAACTTCCGTCGGTCGGAAGTGAATTGGATCAACTCTAACTATGGTAGATCCAACTTTACATTTCAAATCCTTATTAAATACACGAGCTATTTTGGCAATTTCTTTTTTTCCATTACCCTCAAATATTATTTCAATTCCAATTGCTTTAGCTGCTAATTCTACAAAATGGCGAACACTGTATTGCAAACCAGTTGCAATAACAAAATCTTCCGGTTTTTTTTGCTGCAGCATTAACCACTGCATTTCTACATAATCTTTTGCATGACCCCAATCCCTTAATGCTGACAAATTTCCTAGATATAAACATTCCTGTAAACCAAGAGAAATTCTGGCAATTGCTCTGGTAATTTTTCTGGTTACAAAAGTTTCACCTCGAATTGGGCTTTCATGATTGAAAAGTATACCATTGCAAGCATAGATTCCATAAGCCTCTCTATAATTTACTGTTATCCAATAAGCATATAATTTAGCTACTGCATATGGGCTTCTTGGATAAAAGGGGGTGGATTCATTTTGAGGACTTTTTTGAACTAAACCATATAATTCACTTGTTGATGCCTGGTAAAATTTTGTTTTTTTTTCTAAACCACATATGCGTATTGATTCTAAAAGTCGAAGAGTTCCTAATGCGTCTACGTTTGCAGTATACTCTGGCTCTTGAAAGCTAACAGCTACATGACTTTGAGCGCCTAAATTATAAACTTCGTCAGGTTTTATTTTTTGAATTATTTGAACTAAATTAGTACTGTCAGTTAAGTCCCCATAATGTAGAATAAATTTTCTTTCGTTTACATGAGGGTCTTTATACAAGTGATCAATTCTATTTGTGTTAAATAATGAACTTCTTCGCTTGATACCATGAACCACATAACCTTTATTTAAAAGAAATTCTGCTAAATAAGCTCCATCTTGTCCAGTGACGCCAGTAATTAAGGCAGTTTTAATATTTTTTTTCATTTATATTTTTGAGATTTTTTTTAACTTACGCTTTAAGAAGTTATTATTAATCTATAAATTTAATTTCATTTTAACTGTATTTTATAAAATTGTTTGAATTTTTTATTAATTTTAATTACGTATGTTTCTAAATTTTTTTTATTAATTTGATCATCTTAAGCAGGAAAATTTTGATTATCTTCGGAAATATGATTAAAAAATATGATTATCTTAATAAATAAAAATTTAATAAATTAAATTTTAATACATGAAATAATTTTGATAAAATAAATAATGTTTATTTAAATTGGGTATTTTTTTTATTGGAATTAATGTGGATTTAGAAAATTTGAATGGTTTTGAAAATAGGTATATTTTTTGTATGTGGCTTGGAATAGATAAATTACCAAAAGATCATGCTGCTGAATTATTTTCTATTGTTTCTAACACACATTGTCCAGTAGTTTTTTTAAATATTCAATCATACAAGAAGTGGGAGCATCCATCTGCACCGTTTCATCCAGCTTTTGAATTTTTAAGTGAAGTTCAAAGAACAGATTACTTGAGGGTATATTTGATGCATCACTATGGCGGAGGATACTCTGATATTAAGTTCACATATTTGCAATGGGATGAAGCTTTTGAAAAACTTCATAAAAGTGATGCCTGGGTTTTAGGGTATGAAATTGGAACAACAGGTGAATTTGGATTAAGTAAAAAATGGGATGGAACGGAATTATTAGCTAATTATAAAAAAAATTATGCAAAATTTGGGATTGGTCATGTTGCTTTTATGTTCAAGAAAAAAACCCCACTTACTCACGAAATGTATAAAAAAATGGTTGATACCCTTGATGAAAAATTTGAAGAATTAAGAGAAAATCCCAGTAAAATTCCTAAAGACTCAAAAGGACGGTCTTTGCCTGATAATACAATATCAAAATATCCATTAGATTATATAGAAATTGGACCAGATATTTTTCACATGACATTAAATAACCATAAAGATAAAATCATTCATCATGAAATAAGGCCGCTTCATGTTTACCATTTTGACCTAGATATCCCGGGTTTTGCTGAGAAAAAAAAGGAATATAAAGATAACCATATTTCAATTTGGCCTTTTGATTTGGATCTGTAGTAAGTTTAGAAAAAATTTAATTTTTCTTTTTAATGATTTTTCTTAAAGTTGAATTTGTTAGCTGCTTTGCTAAAGCTTCTTGACGAGCTTGTGATGATTCATAGATTGAGGGATGAACAACATCTAGTTTATAAAAATCAGGTTGTTTTTTTGGCATTTTTTTGGGTTTGAAAAACAAGATGCAATTTTGTCTATAGACTGGATTAATTGATTTACAAGACCATAAGTAATTTCGAAGTTTAAAGTCCGGTAAAAAACCTTCATTAAAAAATTTTTTTGCCCAATATGAATGCCATTGAAAATTAAACTCTGGGTTATTTCCTTGAAATGGTGTTCCTGAACTAAATAGCACAAGCTTAGCACTACTACACATTTCAGAAACTAATTCATTTCCCCTGTTTTGAGATAACTCGTGTGCAAATTCGACACAAATTGCTAAGTCAGCTTTATGAGGAAGAACAACTTTAACTTTTGATAAATCAAGGCCATGAAACTCTTCTTTGTCTAAACAAGATGGCATGTCAAAAGAGTTTGGTGAATCTATACCAACTACTCTTGATGCACCTAAATCTTTTGCTGCAGCTAGCCAGGTACCTTCTTTACAGCCAAAATGAGCTATATATGAAAATGGTGTTACTAATTTTTTTCTTTTAAGTAAATTACTTAGAATTTTAAGAACACCAAAAGCGCTAGCATATTCAATATTAAAAGAATGAAGATCTCTCAAACCCATAAACTTTACATTACTTTAAAATAATTTAGTTAGTTCTTATAATACACTAGAATTATTGCTTTTTAAAATGACCATATGATTAATATAGCAAAATCTAAATTAGTTTTTTTATTAAAAATATGATAAAGATTAGATAAATGCATAATATTAATAGTAATATTTTTCTAATTGGGATGATGGGCTCCGGCAAAACAACTATCGGCAGAATTCTTGCAAGAAAAATGAAAAAACAATTTATTGATTCAGATCATGAAATAGAACTAAGAACTGGTGCAAAAATACCTTTAATTTTTGAAATAGAAGGTGAAATTGGTTTTAGGAAACGAGAAGCAAAGGTAATTTCTGAATTGACATCTTTAAAAAATATTGTTTTAGCTACAGGCGGAGGAGTAATACTTTCTGAAAAAAATAGGAGATTCCTTAAAGAAAGAGGTATCGTCGTTTATTTGCAAGCCTCTGTAAATAGTCTTGTTCAAAGAACAAGTTATGATAGTAATCGCCCATTAATTAAATCAAAAAATCCTAAAAGTTCTATAGAAAAATTAATATTTCAGAGAAAATCTCTTTACGAAGAGATTGCTGACATCAAATTAGAATCCGGTCGTCCTAATGTTCAATTATTAGTACAAAAAATTATTACAACTTTAAATAAAGAGCAATTTAAATAAAAATCTTATAATTAATAATGAATTCTTTCTAATTTTATAAATTAAAATGACTTATCAAGTTATAAATGTCCCTCTTGGAGAGAGAAGTTACAAAATTTTGGTTGGATATGATCTATTGGTGGATGAAAGTTATTTTCGAAATTTTTCAGAAAATAATTTTGTTGTTATTACGAATGATGTTATTGCGCCTCTTTATTTAGACAAACTTACCAAAACACTTAATAAATTAAAAAAAAAATATATATCTCTAATTTTGTCTGACGGTGAAAAAAATAAAAATCTTAATTCATTAAATTTAATATACGATTTTCTCCTTCAAAATAAATGTGATAGAAAAGTTGTTTTAATTGCTCTTGGAGGTGGAGTTATAGGAGACATTACCGGTTTTGCTGCATCTACTTACATGAGGGGAGTTTCATTTATACAAATTCCTACCACTTTGTTATCACAGGTCGACTCCTCTGTCGGAGGTAAAACAGCAATTAATCATACCATGGGAAAAAATTTGATTGGGTCTTTTTATCAACCAAAATCAGTTTTAATTGATGTATTAGCTTTAAATACTCTATCTAATAGAGAGATTTGTGCAGGAATTGCTGAGATAATTAAATATGGAGTAATTGTTGACTATGACTTTTTTAAGTGGCTTGAAAAAAATATTCAAAAAATTAAATGTTTGCAAAAAGAGGAAACTGTTTATGCTATAAAAAAATCTTGTGAAATCAAATCACAAATTGTTATTAAAGATGAAAAAGAAACTGGATTAAGAGCAATACTGAATTTTGGTCATACTTTTGGGCATGCAATTGAGTTAGGTTTAGGTTATGGTAATTGGTTACATGGTGAAGCTGTTGGATGCGGTATGATTATGGCGGCTGAATTATCAAGTTTGCTAGGATATATTAATAACTATGAAAAAATAAGAATAAAAGAAATAATAAAACAAATTGGTCTGCCCGTTTATCCACCAGATTTTGGTTTTGATCGCTGGCTCTCACTCATTGAATTGGATAAAAAAAATATAGATAATAATAATAACTTTGTCATACTCGAGAAACTTGGCAAAGCAAAAGTTGATCCGGTTTCAAACGAGATTTTGAAGCATACAATTCGTAACTGTTTAGAAAATAAAAAATCGTGAATATCTATAATGAAGAATATGAAAGAAGTTTGGTTCCTTGGGCTTCAAGATCAAAATTTTCATTAGGTAGAAGTTTTTTTGAAATTCCTCCTGAAACAAGAAGTGAATTTCAACGAGACAGAGATAGAATAATTCACTCTAAAGCATTTAGGAGGCTTGAATACAAAACTCAAGTTTTTGTTAATCATGAGGGCGATCTATTTCGGACTAGATTAACTCATACAATTGAAGTTGCGCAAATAGCTCGTTCTTTGGCCAGAAATTTAAAAATAAATGAAGATTTAGTTGAGGCTATAGCATTAGCACATGACTTAGGTCATACACCTTTTGGACATGCAGGACAAGATGCTCTAAATATTTGTATGAAAAATTATGGAGGTTTCGAACATAATTTACAAAGTTTGAGAGTAGTAGATTTATTGGAAAAAAGATATGTTGATTTTGATGGTTTAAATTTGATGTTTGAAACAAGAGAGGGTATTTTAAAACATTGTTCAAAGGTAAATGCAGAAAATTTAGGCAAAGTAGGTGAAAGATTTTTAAAAAAAAAACAACCTAGTCTTGAAGCTCAAGTAGCTAATTTGGCCGATGAAGTTGCATATAATAATCATGATATTGATGACGGTTTTCGTTCCGGCCTTATCAGTATTAGTCAACTTAAGGAAGTAGATTTATTTTCAGAACATTATTATTATGTAAAAAAAAAATATCCTGGTATAGAAGGTAGAGTAGCAGTTTATGAAGTAATCAGAAAAATTATCAACACTCTTGTTTTAAATATAATTGAAAAAACAAAAAAAAATTTAATTGAAGAAAATATTAATACTATTGACGATGTTAGAAATTCAAAATTTTATTTAGTTAATTTTTCTGAAAGCTATAAAAAAAAAGCAGATGAATTAAAAAGTTTTTTAAGGAAGAATTTATATCATCATTACCAAGTGAATCGAATGACAAACAAGGCATATAGAATTATTACAGATTTATTTGAAATATTTTTTTCAAATCCTAGTTTGCTTCCAAAAAGTCAAACATTCAATTTTTGTAATAAAAACGAAAAAGCAAGATACGTTGCAGATTATATAGCAGGAATGACGGACAGGTTCGCAATGAGAGAGCACAGGAAACTCTTTGCAGTTGATGAAATTTAAATAATTTAGCTTAATTCTTTTAGTGGATGTGCATAATCGGGCCAACATTTATCAAAGAAAATATCAATCATTTCATTTGAAACATCAGAAACTTTAGCTGGTGACCATCTTGGCATATGATCTTTATCAATTACCATTGCTCTAATCCCCTCTATTATTTGACCATTTTCAAAACACCTTCTTACCATATTTCTTTCCATCCTTAAACAGTCACTTAAACTTAAATTTTTTGCCCTTCTAATTTGAGATAAGGTAACACACATCATTAGAGGTGATTTCTTTTTCAAGGTTTTTAAAACTTTATTTGAAAAAATAGAATTTACAGCTTCTAAAGCTTTTATTATTTCAGAAACTGAATTTAAGGAAAATATTTCACTAATTATATTTTTATTTAATAAAAATTTTGATTGAGTCAAATCATTTTTATCTTTAAATTTTTTTGAAAAATCTCTTACTATTTCTTTTGTATTTCCATTTGAAAAATAAATTAGTTCGTAAAGTTCATCTAAATTACTTGATGGAATATAGTAATCAGCTAAACTGGAATAAATTGCATCTTCATGACCAATAACATCGCCTGTAAGACCTAAATAGGTACCAATTTCATTTTTTAAATTAGATAGGAAATAACTTCCTCCTACATCTGGGAAAAGTCCAATACCAACTTCTGGCATAGCCATTTTAGTATTTTCTGTAACAATACAAATTCTTGAATTAGGGCCTGCTTGCGAAATCCCCATGCCTCCTCCCATTACAACTCCATTAAGAATGGAAATATAAGGTTTACTATAGAAGTGAATTAAATGATTAAGAGAGTACTCTTCTGTAAAAAAATCTTCTAATAACGCACTATTATTTTTGCTATTCCCTAAACCTTTTTCATAAAAAAATCTTATATCACCTCCAGCACAAAAAGATCTACTATCATTGCTTTTTAAAATAACGTTTTTAACTTTATTATTATTTCCCCAATTTATTAAAGATTTATAAATTGCTCGAACCATATCTAAGTTGAGAGCATTTAAGGCTTTTGGTCGATTTAAACTTATTACTCCTGATTGTCCCCGAATAGTTATGTCTAAGAAATTATTCATATTTGAAAAGATTTAAATTGTTTTTCTAAAAGTTAGAAATTTTTAAAATAGAAATTTAAGCATATTAAAATAATTTTTCGTTTTCAAATTTTTGATTATAATATTGATTATGAATTTTTCTTTTGTGTCTAAGAATTTGTTGACGTAGTTTATTAAATAATTGATCAATTGCAGCATACATATTATTTGCTTCGCTTTCAAAATGAAGGTTTTTTCCACATAAATGAATATTTATTTCTGCTATTTTATTCTTATCTTTTTTTGTGGCTGGATCAATTTTTAAAATAATTGATATTTCAATAATATCGTCGAAATGTTTCTTTAAACGTTCCAATTTCTTTTTAATATAATCTTTTACAGGATAACTTAATTCTAAATGATGACCGCTAATATTAAGATTCATACAAAAACTCCTTTAGATTTTATGTTGATAAGTCATAATTCTTTCGAAATTTTTTTAAAAAACTAAAGAGATTTCCTAAGATTGACAGAGGGTATTCTTAGAGTATCTCTATATTTTGCAACAGTTCTTCTTGCAACTACCATCCCTTGCTCAGCAAGCATTTCTTTAATTTTATTATCTGAAAAAGGTTTTTTTTTGTCTTCTGCTCCTATCAATTGTTTAATCAATTCTCTTATTGCCGTAGATGAAGCTTCACCTCCAGACTCAGTAGCTACATGACTTCCAAAAAAGTACTTTAACTCAAACATTCCATGAGGTGTAATCATAAATTTTTGAGATGTTACTCTTGAAATAGTACTTTCATGAAGTTCAAGTGTATCAGCTATTTCGCGTAGCACAAGAGGTTTCATTGCAACAGCTCCGTGAAAGAAAAAATTTTGTTGTCTATCTACTATCGCCTGTGAAACTTTAAGTATTGTGTCGAATCTTTGTTTAATTTGCTTCACATAAAAATTCGCTTCCTGAAGTTGAGATGATAGCGTGTTTCCTCCTTTGTTTTGTTTTAAAATACTCGCATACATCGCGTTTACTCTTAATTTAGGCATTACATCTGTATTTAAATCCGCTTTCCAAATACCTTTTATTTGTTTGACAATTACATCAGGAATGACATAGTCAGAAGTACTTGATCCATAGGCTGCGCCAGGGTGTGGGTTACACTTTTGAATTAATTCTTGAGCTTCTCTGAGATCTTCATCATCGCAATTCAAAATTTTTTTTAATTTACTAAATTCTTTTTTTGCAAATAATTCTAGATATTTTTCTACAATTAAAATTGACATTCGACGAGTAACAAAAGGAACTTTTTCCATTCTTTTTAACTGAATTGAAAGACATTCAGAGGCATTTCTTGCTCCAACCCCACTAGGCTCAAAACTTTGTAATAATTTTAAAGCAAAGGAAAATTCTTCGATTTCAATTTTTAATTCTTCAATTAATTCTTCAGGTAATTTTTGATAAATTTCATCCAAAGACTCAGTTAAATATCCATTCTCGTCTAAACTATCTATTAGCAAACTAACTAATGCACGATCACGGGAATTGTTTGTGGTAATAGAAAGTTCTTGATTTAAATGCTCATTAAGAGTTATTTCTTGATTTTTTAATTGTGGTTGGAATTTTTCATCATCCTGTGATTTTGATGATCTTGATACATCATCAAAACTCCAATTTGAAAAGTTATCACTTAGATTTAGGTTTTGAGCTTCATTTCTACTCGAATCAGGTAAAGAATTTTCTGTATTAGAAACATCAGCTTTATCAATTGAACTATTTGCATTGCTGATAATGCCACCGTCGGGTAAAAGTCGAATAGAATCATCTAACGCATCGTCCATTCTTTCAAGCATCGGATTTTCTATAAGAAGTTGTTCAATTTCTTGATTTAACTCAAGAGTTGATAATTGTAAAAGTTTTATTGATTGTTGAAGTTGTGGGGTTAAGGCTAGATGTTGAGACTGACGAAGTTGTAGAGTTTGTTTCATATATGAATCCTACATTCTAAAATGCTCACCAAGGTAAACACGTCTGACTGATTCATTAGCAATAATTTCTGATGGACTTCCGGATGTCAAAACTAAACCTTGATTAATTATATATGCTCTATCACATATTCCAAGAGTTTCACGAACATTATGATCTGTTATCAGAACTCCAATTTTTCTTTCCTTGAGAAATTTAACAATTCTTTGAATTTCTATAACTGCAATTGGATCAACGCCTGCAAACGGTTCATCAAGTAAGATAAATCTAGGATTAGTTGCAAGAGCTCTTGCAATTTCAACTCTTCTTCTCTCGCCTCCTGACAGAGACAATGCTTTATTCTCTCTAAGTTTATCTATTTGTAGATCTACGAGAAGTGTGTTTAATCTCTCTTCAACTTGAATATTCTTCAAAGGCTTATCTTTGATTTTTTGAAGTTCAAGAACCGCTCTAATATTATCTTCTACAGTAAGCTTTCTAAAAACAGATGCTTCTTGCGGTAGATATGATAACCCTCTTATTGCTCTTGTGTGGATAGGCAAACTTGAGATTAGTTCTTCATCCAAAAAAATTTCTCCAGCCTCAGGCGGAACTAACCCAACAATCATATAAAAAGATGTTGTTTTGCCAGCCCCATTGGGACCAAGTAAGCCCACAACTTCACCACTTTTCACATTTAACGATACATCTTTAACAACCTTAAGTGCTCCATAACTTTTTTGAAGATTTTTGACCCTTAAAGAGCTCAAGCTATTCATCAGTTAAGTTCTTTTTATTTCTAGGTTGAATAATGGCTCTAACTCTTCCAACTCCATCTTTACTTTTTCCGGAAGTTGAATTTGTTACAGAATAAAATTCCGCTCTACTATCATAACTAATCATTTCACCTTCAATTTCGTCGGTCACTACACCATTTTCTAACATCATTATTTTCGCGCTTTTATAAAGCTTAGCAACTTCAGTTTTGCTATCATATTCTATTCTATCAGCGGCACTACCCTCAATCCACATATCACTATCACCATCTCTTTTTTGCCGAAAAGTTGTTAATTCACCCGACCCAGCATACAAAGTAGCAAATTGATTTCCATCTTCATCTTGTCGAACTACAAGCTTTTCAGCATGCATTATTAACGTACCTCTTTTTAGTATTACATTTCCTGTAAAAGTATTAGTTTGTTTATTTTCATCGTAAAACATTTGATTAGCTTCTACATTAGTTGGCTTTGAAAAATCTGCTTTTTCAGCAAAAACTAAATTTAAATTAAACAAATAAATTAAAATAAAAAAATATATTTTCTTTTTCATATTATTTCTTATTCTTAAAGGTGCCATTCACGTTACTAAGTAAAGTGAATTGTTGTTCTACAATATTACCAAACAAACCCTCACCTAATAATAATGAATTCCCTTGCTTTATTGCAACATTTTTATCAGTCTTAATAATATCTTGATTTGGAAGCGCTAACATATACTCTGAAGTAATTAAAACTGCTTTATTTTTTAAATTTTTACTTTGATTGAATTTTACTTTTTTAAAAAGATGTAGCTCAGAACTGTCACTATTCACTTTGGCATAATCAGCACGTAAAGTTATTTCTGATCCCGCTTTTGTGAAACTTTTCATAATTGGAAAATTAATCGTGTTGCTATCATCAGACGGATGGTGAGATAGTTTTTTTCCAGAGATTTGATATTCAGTTTCTCCGTTTGAAGACATTTTTGTATATGTAAAGTTTTCCACATAAAAATCTGGGGAGTTTTGATTATATTTTTTCTTCTGATTTTTGCCAGATCTTTCTGTTAATTCTAAGGCCCAAAAACTACCTATAGCGATTAAAGTGCCTACAGCTAGTGTGATGATTGCGGGACTACTTTTTACGTATTTAATATTCATTTTTAAATTTAAATAATTTCCAAAATTTTAAATTACTTTTGCTCTTGTTAAATCATGTATATGTATAGCTCCAATAAGTTTTTTAGATGAATCTGAAACAAGAACTTGATTAATTCTATACTTTTCCATTAAATCTACTGCATCTACTGCTAACTGATTTGGTTTAATAATATGAGGGTTAGGATGCATTACGTTTAAAATTTTTAAATCAGAAAAATTTTTTCTTTGTTCAATTAGTCGCCTAAGATCTCCATCTGTAAAAATTCCAATTAAGTTCAAATCAGCATCAACAATTGTCGTCATTGCCATTCCCTTTAGAGTTATTTCAATGAGAGCATCTGACAAGTTTGATTCAGGTTTAACCATAGGCAAATTTTTTCCAGTTCGCATAATATCTTTAACGTATGTAAGTAATTTTCTACCTAATGATCCACTTGGATGCGACCTTACAAAATCTTCTTTTTTAAAAGATTTCATATCAAGTAAGGAAATAGCAATTGCATCTCCTAGTGCTAAGCAGACTGTAGTACTTGCGGTTGGTGCTAAATTAAGAGGACAAGCTTCTTTTGAAACAGAAATATCAAAATTTATATCTGAGTTTTTTGATAATGAAGAATTTAATTGACCAGTAATGGAAATTATGATGCTACCAACTCTCTTAATTGCAGGTAAAATTGAAATTAATTCATCTGATTCTCCCGAGTTTGAAATTGCTATTACAACATCGTCTTTGATGATTACTCCTAAATCTCCGTGAGCTGCTTCAGAGGGATGTAAAAAAATTGCAGGGGTTCCTGTCGAAGATAATGTTGATGCAAATTTTCTACCTATGTGACCAGATTTGCCCACACCAGTAACTATCACTTTACCTGAACAATTAAATAAAGTGTTTACACATTTAATTAATTCTTGGGACTGAGAATTTAAAAGACTTTTTTTTAAGGATAAAATTGCATTTGCTTCAATACTTAAAGTCTCACAAGCAAGATTAACCAAATTATGTTCAGATTTTTTTGACTCTTGAAAATTAATTTTATTATTTACGCTCATCAACTAAGTATAGCCTAATTTTTTTTCAAAAAGATCTATAAGTTATATAAAAAAATTTTTTATATGAAATTCAAAAATGATATTATATTAGTACTTCTTTGAAGAATTTTACTTTTCTCGTACTAAATAAATAATATTTTATGCAATTTTTCTATCATTTTTTTTAAAATTTAAATATGGATTTAAGAACCTACCAGTAACACTTTTTGGATTTTTACAAATATCTTCAGGAGTTCCGAAAGCAATTATTTCTCCTCCTTTTTCTCCTCCTTCTGGGCCTAAATCAACAATCCAATCCACAGTCTTAATAACATCAATATTATGTTCAATAATAATAATAGTATTTCCTTGCTTCCGGAGACGATCAATCACTTTTAATAGAAGAGCAATATCATGGAAATGAAGTCCAGTTGTTGGTTCATCTAAGATGAATAATGTTCTTCCAGTGTCTCGCTTAGATAATTCCAAAGAGAGTTTTACTCTTTGAGCTTCTCCACCTGAAAGTGTAGTAGCACTTTGACCAAGACATATATAGCCTAGCCCAACATCAAGAAGAGTTTGAAGTTTTTTTGCAATTACAGGAACTGCTTTAAAAAAACCAAAAGCGTTTTCTACTGTCATTTCTAGAATATTTGATATATTTTTTCCTTTGTATAAAATCTCCAAAGTTTCTCTGTTATACCTTTTGCCATGACAAACATCGCAAGTTACGTAAACATCTGGTAAAAAATGCATTTCAACTTTAATTAAGCCATCTCCCTGACATGCTTCACATCGGCCACCTTTAACATTAAAGGAAAATCGACCAATAGAGTAACCTCTTTCTTTAGCGAGAGGAACTGAAGAAAATAAATCTCTTATAGGAGTAAATAAACCTGTATATGTTGCTGGATTTGATCTTGGAGTTCTACCTATAGGTGCTTGATCGACAGAAATAACTTTGTCAAAAAAGTTTAAGCCTGATATATCATCGTTTGGCGCAGGCTCTATTTGAGATTTATACAAATGTTTTGCTACTTCTCTAAAAAGAGTATCGTTTATTAGGGTGGATTTTCCAGATCCAGAAACACCAGTAATACATGTAACTAAACCCACAGGCACTTTAAGATCAACACTTTTTAAATTATTTCCTTTTGCACCATAAATAACTAATTGTTTTTTTGGATCATTAAATTGTCTTCTTAATGGAACTTCTATAGCCATTGATCCGTTTAAATAATTTGCAGTTAATGATTTATTATTTTTTAAAATATCAACCAAGTTTCCTTCGGCAATTACTTCTCCTCCATGAGTACCGGCACCTAATCCCATATCAATTATGTAATCCGCTGACTTTATCGAATCCTCGTCATGTTCAACAACTAAAACTGTATTACCCAAATCCCTTAAATTTTTTAAAGTGGATATAAGTCTTGAATTATCTCTCTGGTGTAAACCAATTGAGGGTTCATCCAGAACATACATTACCCCAGTTAGTCCCGAACCAATTTGAGAGGCTAATCTAATTCTTTGAGATTCTCCTCCTGAAAGGGTATTAGCATTTCTATCTAATGACAAATAGTCAAGACCGACATTATTCAGAAAATTTAATCTTGAAATAATTTCTTTCGTTATTTTTCCAGCAATTTTTTTCTTCATGCCATCTAATTTAAGAGTATTGAAAAACTTTAAGGTTTCATGTAATGGCATTGCTAATATTTGATAGATAGATCTTTGTTGAATTCCATTTCCTATTCTAACAAATCTTGCTTCAACTCTTAATCTTGAGCCTTCACATTTGGGACATTTTTTTTGATTAATAAATTTAGAAAGTTCTTCTTTTACATTGTGCGAATCAGTTTCGTAATATCTTCTTTTAAAGTTATTAATGACCCCTTCAAAAGTATGTTTATGTGTTTTAGTTATTTTATTATGGTTGTATAAAAACGGAATTTTTTCTTTTTCTGATCCATAAAGTATGATTTTCTTTAAATTATCGGGTAAATTTTTAAATGGTGTATCTATTTCAAAACCATAGTGATTAGACAATGAATTTAAAATTTGGAAATAAAATTGATTTCTTCTATCCCAACCTTTAATGGCTCCAGATGCAAGTGATAAATCAGGGAAAGTCACAATTCTTTTTGGATCAAAAAAATTTATATTTCCAAGTCCATCACATTCATTACATGCTCCTAATGGATTATTAAAAGAAAATAATCTTGGTTCTAACTCTTGAAGTGAGTAATCACATGTTGGACAAGCAAATTTATTAGAAAAAATATACTCGATATTAGTATCTAAATTTATTACTATTGCTTTACCTTCAGCAAATTTTATTGAAGTTTCAAAGCTTTCCGCAAGCCTTTGTTTTATATCTTTTCTTACTTTTAGGCGATCGATAACTATGTCAATACTATGCTTTTCATTTTTTTTTAATTTGGGTAGAGAATTTGATTCAAAAATTGTAGGCTCACCATTTCCACTCTTAATTCTAAATCTAACAAAACCATTAGACTGCATAGAATCAAATAGTTCATTGTGTTCTCCCTTCCTATTAGTAATAACAGGAGCTAATATCATTAATTTTGAATTTTCTGGCATTTTCAAAACTGAATCTACCATTTGCGATATTGATTGTGAGGCTAGTGGATTCTCTGGATGATCAGGACAATATGGTATACCCACTCTTGCAAAAAGAAGTCTTAAATAATCATTAATTTCCGTTACAGTTCCAACTGTTGAACGAGGATTATGGGATGTGGCTTTTTGTTCAATAGAAATTGCAGGTGATAAACCTTCTATTAAGTCAACATCAGGTTTTTCCATTAACTGTAAAAATTGTCGTGCATACGCAGATAATGATTCTACATATCTTCTTTGGCCTTCTGCGTATAATGTATCGAATGCTAAAGAGGATTTTCCTGATCCTGAAAGGCCAGTGATAACAATAAGTTTATTTCTTGGTAAGTCTAAATTTATGTTTTTAAGGTTATGCGTTCTGGCACCGCGAATACGAATTTCATTCATTTAACTACCTTGATATAAAATTAAGTAAACAGCAACTATATCTTATTTTGAGATTATTTCATTTTTAGTAATCTTTTTTATGATTTTTTTTGAGAAATTTATATAATGCAATACAACTTTTACTAGCGATGTTTTAGTAAATAAGTAAAAATTCTATATCCGAGATAAAATTTAATTTTTATTTAAATTTTGATATTGTACTTCTTAATTAAAATAATTTTCTATTAGGAGAAAATAATGGCATCCATTAATAAAGTTATTGTTGTTGGGAATTTGGGTCGTGACCCAGAAACAAGGTATATGCCTAGTGGAGATGCAATGACAAATATTGCTGTTGCAACATCAGAAAAATGGAAAGATAAAAATTCAGGTGAGCAAAAAGAAGCTACAGAATGGCATCGAATTACATTTTTTGGAAAATTAGCTGAAATTACTAATCAATATCTTAAAAAGGGTTCTCAGGTTTATGTTGAAGGTAAGCTAAAAACAAGAAAATGGACAGATAAAGATGGGGTAGATAAATATACAACTGAAATAATTGCAGAAACTATGCAAATGTTAGGAAACAGATCCTCACAAATAGATAGTTCTTCTTCAAATTATACGAATGAAAATAATTTAGATAATTCGAACGAAAAATTTCAAAAAAATAAATCAAAAGGTTCAATTAATTCTGCAGAAATGGATGATGACATACCTTTTTGATAAATTTAAGTAATAATAATGTTATTCGTGAATTTTTGTTATTATTTAAGTAATTTATTGACACAACATTTTTTTAGAGTTAATTGATGAAAAACAAAGGACTATACGATCCAAAAAATGAACATGATTCTTGTGGTGTTGGTTTTATTGCTAACATTAAGGGTTTCAAAAGCCATTCAATAATTCAGCAAGGGCTTCAAATTTTGAAAAACCTCGATCATCGAGGGGCGGTAGGCTCTGACCCTTTAATGGGTGATGGTGCAGGCATACTTACTCAAATACCTCATAACTTTTACAAAGAAGAAATGAAAAGATTTGGGATATTTTTGCCCCCACCTGGAGAGTATGGAGTAGGTATGGTTTTTCTACCAAAAGAGAGTGCTTCAAGAATTGCTTGCGAAAAGGAGATTGAAAGGGCTGTTACAGGAGAGAATCAAGTTGTTTTAGGTTGGAGAGACGTTCCAGTTTGTAAGAATATGCCCATGGCTAAGTCTGTTAGAAATAATGAGCCAGTTATAAGGCAAATATTTATCGGTCGTGGGCCAGATATTATGGTAACTGATGCACTTGAAAGAAAACTATATGTAATAAGAAAGCTTTCAGGTCACGCAATAAAATCTTTAAATCTAATTCATGGTAAAGAATTTTATATTCCTTCAATGTCTGCAAGAACAATTGTATATAAGGGGCTTTTGTTAGCAGATCAAGTTGGGATTTATTACAAAGATTTACAAAATAATAAATTTATATCTTCTCTTTCATTAGTTCATCAGAGATTTTCAACTAATACTTTTCCAGAATGGCCTTTAGCACATCCATACAGAATGGTTGCGCACAATGGAGAAATTAATACTGTTAAAGGAAATTTTAACTGGATGCGAGCACGCGAGGGTGTAATGAAGTCGAATGTTTTAGCTGGAGATTTAAAAAAACTATTTCCATTAATATATGAGGGTCAGTCTGATACAGCATCATTTGATAATGTTCTTGAACTTTTAGTAATGGCTGGGTATCCAATATCTCAAGCAATGATGATGATGATTCCTGAAGCGTGGGAAAACCATTCACTAATGGACCAAAATAGAAGGGCTTTTTATGAATACCATGCATCAATGATGGAACCATGGGATGGACCAGCTGCAGTTGCATTTACTGATGGAAGGTATATTGGAGGAACTTTAGATAGAAATGGTTTGCGCCCTGCAAGATACATTGTTACAGATAATAATTTAGTTGTTATGGCCTCTGAATCGGGAGTTCTTCCTATACCTGAATCAAAGATCATAAAGAAGTGGAGACTGCAACCGGGAAAAATGTTTCTTATTGACCTTGAGGCAGGACGAATAATAGATGATAAAGAATTAAAAGATACTTTTGCAAACGCTAGACCTTATAAACAATGGATTGATTCAGTTCGAATTAAGCTTAATACTTTAAAAAGTGATGTCCCGAAAAGCAAAAAAAATGAATCATTAAGAGCCTTCCAAAGAGCTTTTGGTTACACACAAGAGGATTTAAAGTTCTTACTCCTGCCTATGGCAAAAAATGGAGAAGAGCCCACTGGATCAATGGGTAATGATTCACCCTTGGCTGTTATGTCTAATAAAAATAAACAGCTTTTTAATTATTTTAAGCAACTTTTTGCTCAAGTAACGAATCCTCCAATTGATCCAATAAGAGAGTCTTTAGTAATGTCTTTGGTTTCATTTATTGGTCCAAAACCAAATCTTTTAGATACTAACAATATAAATCCTCAAATGCGTTTAGAAATATCACAACCAATTCTTGATCAAAATGATATAGATTGCCTTTACGATATTGCTAGATTAACTAGGCAAAAATTTAAATCTTTTAAAGTTGATATTTGTTATCCGGTTAAATGGGGTAAAGAGGGTATTGAAGCAAAATTAGCATCGCTTTGTTCGACCTCGGAGGATGCTGTTAGATCTGGGCACAATATATTGATCTTATCCGATAGGGTGATGGATAAAAATAATGTAGCAATTCCTTCATTATTAGCTACTTCAGCTATTCATCAACATTTGATAAAAAAAGGTTTGAGATCATCAACTGGATTAGTTGTCGAAACCGGTTCTGCAAGAGAGACTCACCATTTTTCATTACTTGCAGGATATGGAGCTGAAGCTACTTTCCCTTATTTAGCTATTGATACTTTAATTGATTCATTTAAAAATCAAAATTCTGAATTTTCAAATGAAACTATTGTGACAAATTATAAAAAGGCTATTGGTAAAGGTCTGTTAAAGGTTTTTTCAAAAATGGGAATTTCTACCTATATGTCTTATTGTGGTGCTCAAATATTTGAGGCAATAGGGTTAAATACTTCTTTAATTAATAAATACTTCAATGGGACTCCTTCAAATGTTGAAGGTATTGGAATTTTTGAAGTTGCTGAAGAGGCTATTAGACTTCATAAATCAGCTTTTAGTAATGATTTATTGGAATATGAAAATTTAGATTCAGGAGGGGAATATGCTTATAGAGTTAACGGTGAAGAACATATGTGGACACCAGATGCAATTGCAAAATTACAGCACTCTACTCGATCAAATAATTTTAAAACTTATGAGGAATATGCAAAGATTATTAATGACCAATCACGAAGACATATGACTTTGAGGGGATTGTTTGAGTTTAATTTTGATTATTGTAATCCTATAAATATTGATGAGGTTGAAGATGCAAAAAATATAGTAAAAAGATTTTCAACAGGAGCAATGTCTTTAGGATCTATTTCGACTGAAGCTCACTCAACATTAGCAATTGCTTTAAATAGAATAGGCGGAAAGTCAAATACTGGTGAGGGAGGTGAGGATGAAAATCGATATAGAGATTTTTTGAGACAAATACCTATTAAAGATGGTGATACTTTATCTTCTGTAATTGGAAGAGATCAAGTTGAAGTTAATATCTCCCTCAAAAAAGCTGATTCACTCAGATCAAAGATTAAGCAGGTTGCTTCTGGTCGTTTTGGTGTCTCAGCAGAGTATTTGGTTTCTGCTGATCAAATTCAAATTAAAATGGCGCAAGGAGCAAAACCAGGTGAAGGAGGACAACTTCCAGGACATAAGGTTTCAGAATATATTGCGAGATTAAGGTTCTCTGTTCCTGGAGTTGGGTTAATTTCTCCCCCACCTCATCATGATATTTACTCTATTGAGGATCTTGCTCAATTAATTCATGATTTAAAAAACGTAAACCCTAGAGCAAGCATTTCAGTGAAGTTAGTTTCTGAAGTCGGAGTAGGAACAATTGCTGCAGGTGTTGCGAAAGCAAAATCAGATCATATTGTAATTGCAGGACATGATGGTGGAACTGGCGCTTCTCCATTATCATCTATTAAGCATGCTGGTACACCTTGGGAATTAGGTATTGCTGAAACTCAACAAACTCTTCTTCTGAATGGTTTAAGAAGTAGAGTTTGTTTGCAAACTGATGGGCAAATTAAAACTGGAAGAGATGTAGTTATAGGTGCATTGTTAGGTGCTGACGAGTTTGGTTTTGCAACCGCTCCTTTAGTAGTTGAGGGATGTATTATGATGCGTAAATGTCACTTAAATACTTGTCCAGTGGGTGTTGCCACACAAGATCCAATTTTAAGATCAAAATTTAAAGGAAATCCTGATCATGTGGTCAACTATTTCTTTTTTGTTGCAGAAGAGGTTAGGAAAATCATGTCTAATTTAGGTATAAGATTTTTTAATGAATTAGTTGGTAGAAGTGATTTATTAAATAAATCTCTTGCAATAAGTCATTGGAAGGCCAAGGGACTAAATTTTGATAAGATTTTTTTTATGCCCTCTGTTTCAAATAATGAGCCAAGATATCACAAAACTTTTCAAGATCATGGTCTTGAAAAATCTCTAGATCACGATTTAATTTTAAATGCTAAGCCTGCTATAGAGTTCGGAAAAAAAGTCTCTTTTTCCTCAAATGTTCGAAATGTGAATAGGACAGTTGGTTCTATGTTATCAGGAGTAATTGCAAAAAAATATGGACATAGAGGTTTACCAGATAATACAATTAAAATAGATTTTGAGGGTATTGCTGGTCAATCATTTGGTTCATTTTTATCTAGAGGAATTACACTTAATTTAATTGGTGAGTGTAATGATTATGTAGGGAAAAGTTTATCAGGTGGTCTTATTATTGTAAGTGCGCATTCAAAATTTAAAGGAAAATCTAAATCAGATCAAAATATTATAGTTGGAAATACCGTTTTTTATGGAGCAATTTCTGGTCAAGGTTTTTTTAATGGTGTGGCCGGAGAGCGATTTGCAGTAAGAAATTCTGGAGCGGTCGCAGTAGTGGAAGGTTTAGGCGATCATGGTTGTGAATATATGACTGGTGGAACTGTCGTAGTACTGGGTAGTACTGGTAGAAATTTTGCTGCTGGTATGTCAGGAGGTATTTCATATGTTTATGATCCGGATGGAAATTTTCATAGTAAATGTAATTTATCTATGGTCACTTTAGAAGAAGTTCTTTTAAAAAAAGATCAATTAACAAAAATGCCAATTTCAGAGTGGCATTCTGCTGATAAAGAAAGTGGAAGAATGTGTGATGAAACTATTTTAAAAAATTTAATAGAGTTGCATATAAAATATACAGAAAGTATTAAAGCTAAGCGTATTTTGTCCGAATGGATCTCAGAAAGAAAAAAATTTGTAAAAGTATTTCCAAATGAGTACAGGAGAGCTTTAAATGAGCTTTATGTTAAGGAAAAATCTTTAAAAAAAGAAAAGATTATTATATAAAATTAAAAAATTTTCGTAAGAAGGCTAAAGAGATAAAATGGGAAAAGTTACAGGATTTTTAGAGTTCGATCGTTTAATTGCAAAAAGCGAAGCTCCTAGCTTAAGAACTAAACATCATAAAGAATTCTTAAGAAGTTTATCTGAATCTGAGAGTAAGATCCAATCAGCGCGATGTATGGATTGTGGAATTCCATTTTGTAATGACGGTTGTCCAGTGAATAATATTATTCCTGATTGGAATGATCTTGTTTATTCTGGTAACTATAAAGAAGCTTTAGATAATCTTCACTCTACAAATAATTTTCCTGAATTCACAGGAAGAATATGCCCAGCACCTTGTGAGGCGGCCTGTACATTAGGAATAAGTGATAAAGCAGTTGGAATTAAATCTATAGAACATTTTATAATCGATAAAGGTTGGGAAAATGGCTGGGTTATCCCTAAACCAAGTAGATTTAAAACTGAAAAAAGAATTGCAATTGTAGGTTCTGGTCCAGCAGGTATGGCAGCAGCTCAACAATTGGTCAGAGTGGGTCATAGTGTGGATGTTTTTGAGAAAAATGACCGAGTTGGTGGTTTACTAAGATACGGAATTCCAGATTTTAAAATGGAAAAATATCATATTGATAGAAGAATAGATCAAATGAGAGTTGAGGGAGTAACTTTTCATACAGGGGTACTTGTTGGTAAGAAATTTCCAAAAGAAATTTTAAACTTATCTATGAAGATTATTGCACCTGAAAAACTTATGGATGAATTTGATGCTGTAATAATTGCTGGAGGAGCTGAATGGCCGAGAGATTTACCCATATCAGGACGACAGCTTGAAGGAGTTCATTTTGCAATGGAGTTTTTGCCTCAACAAAATAGATTGAATGCTGGTGACAATATCAATAATAAAATTTCTGCCAAGAATAAGCACGTTGTTGTAATAGGAGGAGGAGATACTGGGTCTGACTGTGTGGGTACATCAAATAGACATGGCGCTCTTTCTGTTAAACAATTAGAATTGATGCCTCAGCCGCCTGAAGAGGAAAATAAATCTTTAATTTGGCCATTTTGGCCAACCAAACTCAGAACCTCTTCTTCACATGAAGAAGGTTGTGATAGAGATTGGTCAATTGCAACAAAAAAATTCGTTGGCAGAAATGGAAGATTAGAAAAACTAATTGCTTCAAGAGTAAAATGGAGTGATAAAAAAATGATAGAGATTCCTAATTCTGAGTTTGAGATTAAGGCTGATCTTGTTCTGTTGGCTTTAGGTTTTGTGAGTCCTGTTAGTTCACTTTTAGATTCCTTTGGTGTGGAAAAAGATAAACGTGGAAATGTTAAGGCTTCAACTGATGATAAGAATTACTATCGAACGTCTTTAAATAATGTTTTTGCAGCAGGTGACGTTAGAAGAGGTCAGTCTCTTGTTGTTTGGGCTATTAAAGAAGGGCGTCAGTGTGCAAGATCAGTTGATGAATTTTTAATGGGTTTTTCTAAACTGCCCAAGTAATCCGGATTTTCTTTTTTAATTTTTTATTAAAAATTTATTTTGTCAAATATAGTTGAAATTAGAGATCTTAATTTTGATTACGAATCGAGTTCTGTTATTAAAGGCTTGAGTATGGATTTTGCCCGAGGCAAAGTTGTTTCAATTATGGGAGGTTCTGGTTCGGGAAAAACAACAATTTTAAAATTAATTGCTGGGCTCTTACCTTCAAATTCGGAAAGTATTTTTATTAATAACCATGATATTACTAAATTTAATTCTAAAGAATTATTTAAAATGCGAAGGCAGATGGGAATGTTGTTTCAAAATGGCGCACTATTTACCGATTTAACTATTTTTGAGAATGTTGCTTTTCCAATTAGAGAAAATACAAATCTAGATGAAAAATTATTAAATTATCTTGTATTGATGAAATTAAATGCTGTTGGATTATTAAATGCTGCTTCATTGATGCCATCTGAAATTTCAGGCGGAATGGCAAGAAGAGTGGCCTTGGCTAGAGCAATTGCCCTTGATCCAAAACTTATTATGTATGATGAGCCATTTGCAGGTTTAGATCCAATTTCGATGGGAGTAATTGCAAATCTAATAAGAAATCTTAATGATGCTTTAGATTTGACCTCGATTTTAGTTTCTCATGATATAAATGAAACATTTGCAATATCAGATTATGTATATTTTATCTTGCATGGTCAGCTTATTGCTCATGGAACTCCTGAAAACATGAAAAATTCAAAAAATCCTTTTGTTGAACAATTTGTTAGTGCAAAATTTGACGGGCCCGTTCCATTTCATTTGCCTGGAGAAAAAATTAAAGAAAAACTAAAATTTTCATAATTTTAATGATTAAAAAAACACTTCAAACTATTGGTAAACAAGTAAACAAAAATATTTGCAGTTTAGGAATGTCATCTAAAATTTTATTCTTATTATTGATAAATATTAAGTACTTGCTAAGTCGGCCAAAACTGATAATTAATCAAATTAACTTCATAGGGAACTATTCGCTGTTAATAATATTAGTTTCAGGTTTATTTGTGGGTTTTGTTTTAGGGCTTCAAGGATTCTATACACTTAATAAATATGGATCTGAAGAAGCTTTGGGTTTACTTGTCGCACTTTCTTTAATCAGAGAGTTAGGCCCAGTTGTAACGGCATTGCTATTTGCTGGTCGAGCAGGGACTTCATTAACTGCAGAAATTGGATTAATGAAGTCAGGAGAACAACTTGCTGCAATGGAAATGATAGCTGTTGATCCTATTAAGAGAGTTTTGGTTCCAAGATTTTGGGCAGGGGTTATTTCATTACCCATACTAGCTGCAATTTTTAGTACTATGGGGATAATTGGAAGTTATTTTGTGGGAGTTATTTTAATTGGAATTGACCATGGATCATTTTGGTCTCAAATGCAATCAGGAGTAGATTTTAATGATGATGTTTTGAATGGATTTATAAAAAGTTTTATTTTTGGAATTGCTGTAACCTTTATTTCTTTACTTCAAGGTTTTTTGTCAAAACCCACACCTGAAGGAGTGGCTAAATCGACAACTAATACTGTTGTTTTTAGTTCATTAATTGTTCTTTTACTTGATTTTATTCTGACTGCTATGATGTTCTCTTAAATTTGATATGGGGAAGAAATGAACAATAAAACTGTTGATTTTTGGGTTGGTCTTTTTGTTTTAGCAGGTTTTTTTGCTATGGTTTTTTTATCTTTTCAAGTAGGAAATATGAATTTAGCAAGATTATCACCAACTTATAATTTAACGGCCAGGTTTGATAATATTGGAAGTTTAAAAATAAGAGCGCCAGTAAAAAGTTCAGGTGTTGTGGTTGGAAGAGTTGATAAAATTCAATTTAATAATAAAACTTTTCAAGCTAGCGTAAGAATAGAGATGAATTCTTCATATAGCTTTCCAAAAGATAGCTCACTTAAAATTTTAACTTCTGGGTTGTTAGGGGAGCAATATATAGGAATTGAGCCAGGTGGAAATGAAATTAGATTTAAAGACGGAGATTTAATTAAAAATACTCAATCTGCTATCGTTCTTGAAAACTTAATTAGCCAGTTTTTGTTTAGTAAAGCGTTAGAATCAAGTGGAGAAAGTAACTAATGAAAAATATTTATAGATATTTTGTTATCTTTTTTATTCTTCTTATTTTAAAATCTTGTGCTACTGCGCCAAATAATCTTTCAGAAGTAAACGACCCATATGAAAAATATAATCGATCTATGTTTGAGTTTAATAAAAAATTAGACGAGAACATAATCAGACCAACAGCAGAATTCTATGATGAAAATATCCCTTACCAAATAAAAAATAGTGTCACAAATTTTTTTGAAAATATTTCAGACATTAAAAATGGTGCTAATAATATTTTACAAGGGAAAATTAATAATGGTATTTCAGATTTAACGAGATTTGTTTTCAACTCAACTTTTGGGATTTTGGGTTTTATTGATATTAGCTCAGAATTTGGAATTCCAAAAAGTAATGAAGACTTTGGTCAAACATTGGGAGTTTGGGGATTCAAATCAGGTCCATATGTTGTTTTACCAATTTTTGGCCCAAGCACTTTGAGAGATTCATTTGCAATGCCCATCAATATTTACTCTGACCCTATTAATTTATCAGACTCCTTATCTACTTTTGAGAAAAATATTTCAAGAACATTAAAAATAGTTGATAAAAGAGCAACTTTTTTAGAAGAGTCTTCCATGCTTGAACAGATTGCTCTTGATCCATATTTGTTCTTCAGAGACGCATATTTGCAGCGAAGGGAAAGTCAAGTTAAGAAATAATGGAATGATTATTATTTTCATTAAATGTTTGTATTAATTAAATAAAATTTAACTTTAATAAATTTTATGTTGTAAGTTTGCTTAATTTTAAGTTGAAATCACTTTTTGTCATTTCTGTTTGTTACCATAAGTTATATTTAAATTTTTGTATGACTTCATTGTGATGAAATTGGTTAAGCTCTTTTTTTTAATTACTTTATTTTTCATTATTGTTCCTTCAAAAGCCAATATTGAAGAACCTGATATTTTGATAAAAAGATTAACTGACGAAATTATTGTTTTTTCAAAAACAGATAAAGAAATGTTGTCTGGAAGTAAGAGTAGAGTAATTGAAATTATTAATAAAAAAATTTTACCTTATGTAAGTTTTAAAAGAATGACTTCAACTGCTTCTGGTCGTTATTGGAGAGATGCTTCAGAAGATCAAAAACTTAAACTTATATTAGAGTTTAAAAAATTACTAGTATTCACTTACGCTGGAGCAATTTCTAAAATTAAAAATCAAGAAGTACAATTTAAGCCAATTAGGATGGAACCTAATGATACTGAGGTTGAAATTCATTTAAATATCATGAAAAAAAGGGGTGATTCCTTTCAAATTAGTTACAGATTAGAAAAAACAGATAATGGATGGAAAATTTATGATGTGAATATTTTAGGTGCATGGTTAGTTGAAACATATAAGGCTGGATTTTCGTCTGAAATAAGAAAAAATGGGTTAGATGGTCTAATTAGTTTATTGAATAAGCGTAATAAAAATTTATCTGAAGCGTTTGATACTCAAATAAAATAATGCTGAAAGATGATTAATATTTCTTCTCTACTTTTTGAAAATGCTTTAAATAAAAGTAAATTAGGTTTTAATGCTATTGACGATGGTTTATGTGAAATTAATTTCACCGAACTTAAGTTTTTTGATTCTTCTGCAGTATCTGTTTTGATAGGTTGGAAAAAATATGCAGAAAATAAAGGAATAACTTTGAGGTATTTAAATTTACCAGCTGGCATTTTAATTCTTGCTGAACTTTATGGTGTAAAAAGCTTGATTGAAAATTAGTTTTTCAGTATTTTTTCTCTTCTTCCAGAAATATCATAAGCATTTATAATAACGTATATAGTAGATTAATAGTGGCTTCATTGCTCTTTATAAAATGTTTGCGATCAAAATAGAAAATATAAAAAAGAAATTTGGCACTTTAAAAGCTCTTTCTGGCGTAACATTACAAATAAAAAAGGGAGAATTTTTTGGATTACTGGGGCCAAATGGTGCTGGTAAAACAACTTTAATATCCTCGATAGCTGGCTTAACAATACCAGATGAGGGGTTAATTACAATTCACGATCAAGATGTTATAAAAAACTATACCGACGCTAGAAAATTAATTGGGGTTGTTCCACAAGAGCTTGTTTTTGATCCTTTTTTTACCGTGATTGAAACTTTAAAAATGCAATCAGGATATTTTGGTATTAAAAATAATGATTCATGGATTAATGAGATCATGATCAATCTTGATTTATTAGATAAAGCTAATAAGAATATGCGGACATTATCGGGAGGAATGAAAAGACGCGTTTTAGTTGCTCAGGCATTAGTGCATAAGCCTCCAGTTATTATGCTTGATGAACCAACTGCAGGGGTTGATGTTGGTTTAAGGCAAACACTTTGGGGTTTTATAAAAAAATTAAATAAACAAGGGCACACAGTAATATTGACAACTCATTATTTGGAAGAAGCTGAAGCATTATGTAATAGAGTTGCAATGATGAAATCAGGAAAAATAGTAGCTCTAGATTCTACAGACGCATTAATAAATAGAATTTCTGGTTTGCAATTAGTAGTGAAATTATCAAATGGTAAATTGCCAGATTCTCTACTTCCTTTGCTTTCGAATGCTAATAACGTTGGAGCTGATGAAAACTATATTCTAAGAGTTAGTAATAACGAAGATGTCGAAGACATTCTTTCTTCAATTAGACTATCTAATGCAAAGATTGAGAATATGCAGTTAAAAAAAGCTGACTTAGAAGATGTTTTTATTCAAATAATGGAAGGTGATAAATGATTGGATTTAGAACTTTATTACATAAGGAAATTCTTCGTTTTTGGAAAGTTGGAGCTCAAACAATTACAGCACCTATAATTACAGCAATGTTGTATCTTTTAATATTTGGACATGTATTAGAGTCGAGAGTAGAGGTATTTTCTGGAGTATCTTATACTTCATTTCTTGTCCCAGGTTTAATAATGATGAGTATGCTTCAAAATGCTTTTTCTAATCCGTCCTCATCACTCATTCAATCAAAAATTAGTGGAAATATAGTTTTTATTTTACTTTCTCCATTATCTTATTTTGAATTTTTTTTTGCTTACGTCTTAGCCTCCATCATTAGGGGTGTGGCAGTTGGAATAGGAGTTTTTTTGGTAACTATGTTTTTTTATGAAATATCATTTGCTAAGCCATTATGGATTTTCACGTTTGCAATTTTATCCACTGCTGTTTTAGGAACACTTGGTCTATTGGCTGGAATTTACGCTGAAAAATTTGATCATATTATGGCATGTACTAATTTTTTGATTGTTCCAGCAACTTTTTTAGCTGGAGTTTTTTACTCAGTATATTCATTACCGCCTTTTTGGCTTAATGTTTCTAGAGTAAATCCTTTTTTTTACATGATTGATGGTTTTCGTTATGGTTTTTTTGGTCAATCTGACGTCTCTCCATATTCAAGTTTAGTCATTGTTACTATTTTTTTCAGTATTTTGACATGGCTTTGTATTTTTTTACTTAAAATCGGATATAAACTAAGGCAATAAATTTGTTCATTTTTAAAAAAAAATAAATCTTCAAAATTTTTAAGGAATTTATATGTTACCTACACCAGAAAAGATTAAAGAATATATTTCTGAAAATTTAGAATGCACTTATTTAGAGGTTGAGGGTGATGGCCAACATTTTAGTGCAATAATCGTTTCCCCTATTTTTATTGGAAAAAGGTCAATACAAAGGCATAAGATAGTATATGAAGCCCTCGGAGACCGAATGCGAGAAGAAATACACGCACTATCAATGAAAACTCTTACACCAGAAGAATATCAGTCCTAATGGACAAATTATTGATAAATGGTAGTAAAAGTTTATTTGGGGAGATAAATATTTCTGGAGCAAAAAATTCTGCTTTACCAATAATGTGCGCTAGTTTATTAACTTCAGAAATTCTGGAGATAAAAAATATTCCAATTCTTCAAGATGTAATAACTATGAAGAAACTCCTCCTTCAAATTGGAGTTGAGGTCAGTTCAGAAGAGCAAAAAATAATACTCTCAGCTAAAACTTTAAAAAAATTAGAAGCACCATATGCACTTGTGAAAACTATGAGAGCATCGATATTAGTTTTAGGTCCCCTATTATCTAGATTTGGCGAAGTAAAAGTATCTTTGCCTGGAGGATGCGCAATTGGTTCAAGACCTGTTGATCAGCATATAAAGGGTCTAAGATCAATGGGGGCAGAAATTAAAATTGAAGCAGGCTATATTCATGCTAAGGCCAAAAAATTAAATGGAGTAAGAATTGTTAATGAAATTACTTCTGTTACTGGAACTGAAAATTTATTGATGGCTGCAACTTTAGCTGATGGAGAAACAATTTTAGAAAACTCAGCGAAAGAACCAGAAGTATCCGACTTAGCAAAATTATTAGTAACAATGGGAGCAAAAATTAAAGGAATTGGAAGTGATAAATTAATAATAAAAGGAGTGAAAAAATTATATGGTGCAAGTTTCGAAGTAATACCTGACAGAATTGAGGCAGGTACATTTCTTTGCGCAGTGGCTGCTTCTGGTGGAGATGTTATTTTAAGAAACATAAAACCTGATACTTTGGTTATAGTTGTTGATAAATTGAAAGAAGCTGGAGCAGTTTTTAGTACTGGCAAAGATTGGATAAGGATAAAAATGCTGAGGCGTCCAAAACCAGTTAGTTTACGGACATCAGTTTATCCTGGTTTTCCGACTGACATGCAAGCACAACTGATGGCTTTAAATTGTATTGCTGATGGAAGTAGTAAAATAACTGAAACTATTTTTGAGAATCGTTACATGCACGTTCAAGAACTTAATCGCTTGGGTGCATCAATTGAAATTGATGGACATACTGCAATTATTAAAGGAGTTTCAAAATTGTATGGCGCCCCTGTTATGGCAACAGATTTAAGAGCATCAGCATCCTTAGTAATTGCTGGACTTGCTGCTGAAGGAAGTACTTTAATTGATAGGATTTATCATCTAGATAGAGGTTACGATTCGATAGAATATAAACTTTCAAATGTAGGTGCTGAAATTAAAAGAATAAGATAATGACAAAAATATTAACGTTGGCCCTCTCAAAAGGCCGTATTTTGAAAGAGACTCTCCCTCTCTTAATGAAGACAGGGATAAAGGTATTCGAAGACCCTGAAAAATCAAGAAAATTAATATTTGAAACGAGTGATTCAAATTTAAGTTTAATTATTGTGCGAGCATCAGATGTGCCAACTTATGTTCAATATGGTGCTGCAGACATTGGTATTGCAGGAAAAGATATCTTAATAGAGCATGGTGGTGAAGGTTTATATCAGCCATCGGACCTTAGAATTGCAAAATGTCGATTATCAGTAGCAGTAAAAAAAGATTTTGATTATGGTAATGTTGTAAAACATGGTTCTAGATTAAGGGTTGCAACAAAATATTTAAAAATTGCTAAGGAGCATTTTGCATCAAAAGGTGTTCATGTAGATCTTATTAAACTTTATGGTTCTATGGAGTTAGCTCCGATTGTAGGACTATCAGATGCAATAGTTGATTTAATTTCTTCAGGAAATACAATAAAGGCTAATAATTTAATTGAAGTAGAAAAAATAATTGATGTTTCTTCTCATTTAATTATTAATAGGGCATCATTTAAATTGAAGAGACAGAAAATTCAGTTTTTTCTAAACGAAATTTCAAAAAATATAAGTAAATAAAAATGCAACAGAAAAATATAAATATTACTAAATTGAATTCAGCTGATTTAAATTTTGAACAAAATTTAATAAATTTGAGATCTATCGATAATTTAAATTTTGAAGAAATTTATGTTAAATCAAGTGAGATTGTCGAAAAAGTAAATAAGGATGGAGACAAAGCGCTGATCAAATTTACAAATAAATTTGATAACTTAACAATAAAAAAAATATCTGAGTTAGAAATTAAACATGAAGAGCTTGATAGAGCTTTTGAATCATTATCAATTACAGATCAGAATGCTCTCATAATAGCTAAAGAAAGAATTGAATATTTTCATGAATATCAAAAAAAAATGTCTGGGTCGAATAATTTTTCTTATATGGATATATATGGGAATATTTTAGGGCAAAAAATATTGCCAATTGAAAAGGTTGGAATTTACGTTCCTGGTGGAAAAGCGTCATATCCATCGTCAGTTTTAATGAATGCAATTCCAGCTAAAGTCGCTGGTGTAAATGAAATAGTTATGGTTGTACCTTGTCCAAAAGGATATAAAAATCCAACTGTTTTAGCTGCAGCAAAATTAGCAAAAGTTGATAGGGTTTATTCTATTGGTGGAGCTCAAGCTGTTGGAGCTTTAGCATTCGGTACAGAAACAATTAATAAAGTTGATAAAATTGTTGGACCAGGGAATGCTTATGTTGCTGCTGCTAAAAGAAATGTTTTTGGTTCTGTGGGGATTGATATGATTGCTGGCCCATCAGAAATTTTAATAATTGCTGATGGGAGTACAGATCCTAACTGGGTCGCAATGGATTTGTTTTCTCAAGCAGAGCATGATGAGCTAGCTCAGTCAATTTTAATTAGCCCTGATCTTAATTATATAAATAAAGTTGAGGGCCGACTTAATGAATTAATTAATAAAATGTCGAGAGAAAGTATTATTAGAACTTCTTTAGCTAATCGAGGTGCTTTAATTAAAGTAAAAGATATGGAAGAGGCATGTAAAATTGCTAATGAAATTGCTCCCGAACATTTGGAAATTGCCTCGAATGAATCAGAAAAATGGGGAAAAAAAATAAAAAATGCTGGTGCTATTTTTATGGGTTGTTATTCATCTGAATCTTTAGGAGATTATTGTGCAGGGCCTAATCACGTTTTACCAACATCTGGAACGGCTCGCTTTTCTTCGCCTTTAGGAATTTATGATTTTCAGAAACGTTCCTCAATAATTAATGTAACCAAAAAAGGAGCTTTAAATTTAGGAAAAACTGCTGCAATTTTAGCAAATTGTGAGGGGTTAGACGCTCATGCAAAGTCTGCCGAGTTAAGATTTAAAGAAATATAAGAATGATAATCAAAAAGACTATTCGTCAAGAAATTATAAATTTAAGGAATTATCATGTTCAAACAGCAAAAGGTCTGGTTAAACTTGATGCAATGGAAAATCCTTATACATTATCTCAAAATTTAACAGAAAAACTTGGTGAAATTCTATCAAAAACAGCATTAAATAGATACCCTACCCCATCTTACAAGGAACTTAAATCTCTTATTTGTAAAAAGATGAATGTTCCAAAAAATTTTGATATTATTTTGGGCAATGGATCTGACGAATTGATTTCTATGATTTCATTAGCCTGTGCCAAAGAAGGGAGTAAAGTTATTGCTCCTACACCATGTTTTGTTATGTATGAGTTGTGTGCCAAGTTATCAAAAATGGATTTTATTGGTATTCCTTTGAAAACTGACTTTTCAATTAATGTTGAAGAAATGCACTCAGCAATAAAAACTTTAAAGCCTACATTGATTTATATTGCATTCCCTAATAATCCAACGGGTAATTTATTTAATTATAGTGATGTTTTAAATATAATCGATATGGTTAAAGGTTCAGCAATAGTTGTTTTAGATGAAGCGTATCATCCTTTTGCAAAAAGCACTTTCATGGAAAGTTTAAAAGATTATGACAATTTAATAATTATGAGAACTTTTTCTAAGTTAGGTTTGGCAGGGATTCGATTGGGATATATATCCTCTTCAAAAGAATTGTTATATGAAATTGAAAAAGTCAGACCCCCTTATAACATTAATGTTCTTACTGAAACTGCAGCAAAATTTTTACTATCGAATTCAGGAGAACTTGAAATGCAAGCAATAAAAATTTGCGAAGAAAGAGAAAGATTATCTAAATTATTAAAGAAATTTGATGGTATTGAAGTTTTTCCATCTTCTGCAAACTTTATTCTTATTAAAATTATAAAAAAGAATCTCACAAGTGATGTGATTTTTGAAAGACTGATTGATAAAAAAATTTTAGTTAAAAATTTAAGTAAAATGCATTTACTTTTGAAAAATTGCTTAAGAGTCACTATTGGAAATAAATCTGAAAACGATATTTTTTATGATGCACTCAATTTAATTTTAAATGATTAATTTATGGATATTATTAGAACATCGAATGTAATAAGAGAAACTAAAGAAACTCAAATTAAGACAAAGTTAAACCTTGACGGTAAAGGTAATCGGAATATTAAAACTGGATTACCCTTTTTTGATCATATGCTTGATCAGATTTCCCGCCACGGATTGATTGATATAGATATTTTTGCAAATGGAGATCTTGAAATTGATGGTCATCATACGGTGGAGGATATTGGTATAACCCTAGGACAATGCTTTTTAAGTGCAATTGGTGACAAAAAAGGGATAAAGAGATACGGTTTCTCTTACGTGCCTTTAGATGAAGCTCTTTCAAGAGTTGTTATCGATATTTCTGGAAGGCCAGGACTTATTTTCAATGTTCCTTTCAAGAGAGCAATGATTGGAACATTTGATGTTGACTTAGTTCATGAATTTTTTCAAGGTTTTGTAAATCACGCATTAGTTACAGTTCATATTGATAATTTATCTGGAGAAAATGCTCATCATCAATGTGAAACAGTTTTTAAGGCTTTTGGTAAAGCCCTAAGAATGGCAGTTGAATTTGATAATAAAATTGATAATCTCATTCCATCAACAAAGGGTATTCTTTAATTTTTAATATTCTTAAGTTATATTTATTAAATGAATAAAATTATTGTTGTTGATTTTGGTGTTGGTAATTTAAGATCTGTAATTCAATCACTAAAAAAAGTAGCGCCTGATGCAGATATAAAAATATCAAATGAACCAAACTTAATTTTAAATGCAGACAGAATTGTTTTACCTGGTCAAGGAGCTATGCCTGACTGTATGAAATCATTAAAGATAAAAAATTTAAATGATGTATTATTTGAAGTTTTAAAAAATAAACCTTTACTAGGAATTTGTATTGGTCTGCAAATATTATTTGATTATAGCAATGAAGGGAATACAAATTGCTTGGGTTTTATTTCAGGGAAAGTAAATAAATTTGATCTTAAAGGAAAAAAACAGCCAGATGGTTCACTATATAAAGTACCTCAAATTGGTTGGAATAATGTTACTCAGATTAAATCACATCCCATGTGGATAGACATACCTGATAATAGTTTTTTTTACTTTATTCATAGTTACTTTGTTGAACCGCTGGAAAGGAATATAGAAGTAGGACAAACTTGTTATGGAAAAAGTTTTTGTTCAGCGATTAGCTACGAAAATATATTTGCAACTCAGTTTCATCCTGAAAAAAGTGCTTTGGTAGGTTTGCAGCTATATAAAAATTTTGTGAATTGGAGACCTTAGTTTTTTTATTAATTTTTTTATTATGTAATGTTATTAATACCTGCTATTGATCTTAAAAATGGAAAATGTGTAAGGCTACAACAAGGAAACATGGAAAAATCAACAATTTTTTCTGATGAACCTGAAAGTATGGCTACTCATTGGTTATCACAAGGTGCTCGTCGTTTGCATTTGGTTGATTTGAACGGAGCATTTCTTGGTAAACCAAAAAATAAAACTGCAATAAAGTCAATTATTTTGGCTGTAAAAAATTTCTCAATTGAAAATAATACAGAGCAAATTCCGATTCAACTTGGTGGTGGAATAAGAGACTTGGATACAATTGAAAAATATTTAGATGAAGGTATTAAATATGTAATTATTGGAACTGCTATAGTAAAAAATCCAGGTTTTTTAAAAGAAGCATGTAGTGCTTTTCCAGGACAAATAGTTGTTAGTCTTGACGCAAGAAATGGAAAAGTAGCTACAGATGGGTGGAGTAAATTGTCAGGCCATGATGTAATTGAATTTGCAAAAAAAATTGAAAATAGTGGATGCTCAGCAATAATATTTACGGACATTGGAAGAGATGGTATGAAAAAAGGTCTTAATATCAACGCCACTGTAAATTTAGCTAAAAATATTAATATACCTGTTATAGCATCTGGAGGTCTCAGAGATATTAGTGAAATTAAACTTTTGTGCCAATTTCAAGACAAAGGGATTGTTGGAGTAATATGTGGACGCTCTATTTATGATGGAATTTTAGACTTAAAGTTAGCTCAAAACGTTTCTAATCAATTAACCGATGAGTAAAAGTAAATGCCTTTAACAAAAAGAATTATTCCATGTTTAGATATATCTAATGGAAGAGTTGTCAAGGGTGTAAATTTTGTTGGATTACAAGATGCTGGTGATCCAGTTGAGATTGCGGAAAAGTATGATGAGCAAGGAGCAGATGAAATAACTTTTCTTGACATAACAGCTTCAACTGAAAATAAAGACTTAATATTAGATATTATTGAAAATGTTGCCTCGAAAGTGTTTATTCCTCTTACAATTGGTGGTGGAATAAAAAATGTTGAAGATATTAGGCATTTACTGAACGCAGGAGCCGATAAAGTTAGTATTAATACTTCAGCTGTGAATGATCCGATGTTAATTTTCAATGCTTCAAAAAAATTTGGTTCGCAATGTGTTGTAGTTGCAATAGACGCAAAAAGAGTTAAAAATTGTAGCTGGGAGGTGTACACTTATGGTGGAAGAAAACCGACTGGAATAGAAGTTGTTAGTTGGGCAAAAGAAGTGCAAAAATTAGGTGCAGGTGAAATTTTGCTGACTAGTATGGACAGGGACGGAACAAAATCTGGTTTTGATTTGCAGTTAACTAAATTAGTATCCAACTCAGTATCAATTCCAGTTATAGCATCAGGTGGCGTAGGCTCTCTTCAACATCTTTATGATGGAATATATGAAGGTTGTGCTGATGCAGTTTTAGCTGCTAGTATTTTTCATTATGGTGACTATACAATTCCTCAAGCTAAAATCTTTTTAAAAGAAAAAGGTATTTCAATTAGATTAGTATGATAAAAAATGATAAATTTATTAACATTGTAAAGTGGAATAGTGAAGGAATTATTCCAGTAATAGCTCAGGAATTTAATTCAAATAAAGTATTAATGATGGCATGGATGAATAAAAAAGCATTAAAGAAAACTATTGAAATTGGTCAAGCAGTTTATTGGAGTAGATCAAGGGGAAAACTTTGGCATAAAGGAGAAGAGTCTGGGAACTTCCAAATAATTGAAGAAATGAGAATTGACTGTGATAATGACACTCTACTTTTAATTGTAAAACAAGTTGGTAATATCGCATGCCACACTGGTCGTCATTCATGTTTTTTTAGAAAACTCATAAATAATGATATTAAAAATAATCAATGGATAGAGACTGAAAATTTATTAAAACACCCAAGTGAAATATATAAAAAAAAATATGACTAATGTTTTAGAAAGGTTGTTTGAGGTAATTTACTCTCGTAAACTAATGAAAGGTATTGACCCTGAAAAATCTTATGTTGTAAATTTGTTAAATAATGATGATGACAAAATACTCAGGAAAATTACTGAAGAAGCTACTGAAATTATTTTAGCTGTAAAAGATTATAAAGAAGAGTCTGATAAAAAAAAAATAATTTCTGAATGTGCTGATTTATGGTTTCATACATTAGTCCTATTGGCAAAGTTTGATTTAAAACTAGAAGATATTTTTGAAGAGCTATCTAGAAGGGAAGGTACTTCTGGTTTACTGGAAAAATCAAGAAGAAGTTAAAAATCTGAAGTTTTTTAATAGGGGTTATTTTGAAGAATTGTATTTTTTGCAATATTTCAGATGGAAAGATTCCTGCAAAATTTATATATCAGGACGATGAAATTATTGCTTTTTATGACATTAATCCTTCATCGCCTGTTCATTTTTTGGTAGTGCCAAGAAAATGTATTGCATCGTTGAACGACTGTGATGACTCTCACGTTGAACTTCTTGGAAAAATGTTGTTACTTGCAGCAAAACTTAGTAAAAAATTAGGGATTCAATTAAAAACAGATAACAATAAACTATCTGGTGGTTTTAAATCACTAATTAACACCGGGCCAAATGGAGGTCAAGAGATTTATCATATACATTTACATGTTATGGGAGGTCAAAGACCTTGGTAAATTTATAATAAATTTTATCTAGAGTATAATTTGTACTGTTTTTGTTAGTTTCTTATAGGAGAAGAAAATGGGAACTTTTAGTATCTGGCATTGGGTGATAGTTCTGGTAATTGTTATGCTTGTTTTCGGAACAAAAAAACTTGGAAATATAGGTGGAGATTTAGGGAAAGCAATTAAAGGTTTCAAGGACGGAATTAAGTCAGATGATGAACAACAAAATAATGCTCAAAACCAAGTATCTGATAAGACACAGTCTGTTGAAGGCAATACAATTGATGTTGAAGCTAAAGAAAAATCAAAAAGTTAATACTTTTTTACATGATAATTATTTAAAATCTCACATCTAAATTCAAATGATTGATCTTGGAATAACGCAGATTGCTTTAATTGGGGCAGTTGCTTTGGTAGTAGTTGGACCTGAAAAATTACCTGGTGTTGCAAAAATGGCAGGTAAGTTATTTGGTCGTGCTCAAAGGTATATTAATGGTGTTAAAGAGGAAGTAAATAGAGAAATGCAAATGGATGAAATCAAAAAAATGCAAAATAGCATTGTAAGTGCTGCAAAAGAGTTAAATAACAGTGTTTCAAAAGAAATTGAAGATGCTGAGCAAGATTTTTCAGAGGCTATTTCAGAAGCCAATAATGCCTTCTCTGCAATAAATAAGCATTCAACTATTACTGATAAAGACAACATTTATGAAAAAGCTAGAGGATTTCAGAAAAAAAAAATATCTTTTAATCAGAATTTACAAATTTTACATAAACGTCAAAATATAAAAAAATATTTATTATCTGGAGCTGGTAGATTCTCCCGTTTCAAACATGGTGGTGTTAAATCTTCAAATTTTTTTAAATAGATGTCTGAAAAAAATAAACCTGGAACACAAGAAACATTTATTACTCATTTGGTTGAATTAAGAACTAGAGTTGTTCGTGCTTCAATTTTATTTTTAGCTATATTTTTTATTCTATTTGGTTTGTGGCCTGGAGCTGCATCCCTGTATGATCTTTTAGCACAACCAATGATAAGTTCTTTGCCTGAAGGAACTAAAATGATTGCTACTGGTGTAATAACTCCTTTTATGGTTCCAGTGAAAATGACAATGATGGTTGCTTTTGTGGTTTCACTTCCATGGATACTTTACCAAGCATGGGCTTTTATTGCTCCAGGACTTTACAAGCATGAAAAAAATTTAGTTGCACCTTTAATTATTTCTTCTACAATTTTATTTTTAATCGGTATAGCATTTTGTTATTTTTTTGTGTTTGGAACCGTTTTTAATTTTATATATAATTTTGCACCCGATTCAATATCAGTTGCTCCTGATATTGAAAATTATTTAGATTTTATTTTGACAATGTGTTTGGCTTTTGGCCTAACTTTTGAGGTGCCAGTATTGGTAATTGTTTTAGTAAAAATTGATATGATAAGCGTAGAGAAATTAAAATCAGCTCGACCATATGTAATTGTCGGGGCTTTCATAATTGCTGCAATAGTCACTCCTCCAGATGTAATGAGTCAATTATTTCTTGCAATCCCTTTATGTCTTCTATACGAGGTTGGATTAGTATTAGCTCCAGCCTTCAGAAAATCCTCAAATACGACTGAAGAGGTAAATAATTAAATGTTTTTTTACGATTTATTTAATTTTAGGTCTTTTTCCGACTGTTAAATTAAGTGAAGTTATATTTGAGTCTCTCAAAACTGTTATTTCAATATTTTTTCCAAGTTTAAGTTTTGAAATAAGATTTAACATAGTTACAGTGTCATTAATTGGTTGATTAGCCACAGTTAATAAAATGTCTCCTGGTTTAATTCCAGCTTTTTCTGCCGGACCACCCCTTAAGACCCCAGCTATAATAGTTCCTGAAGTTTTTTTAAGGCCGAAGTGTTGAGCAATTTCTCTGGTAATATCCTGAGGTTCAACTCCAATCCAACCACGTACTACCTGTCCATTTTTAATTATTGATTCCAAGACTAACTTGACAGTAGAAATAGGAATTGCAAATCCGATTCCTAAAGAACCTCCACTTCTTGAGTAAATAGCAGTATTTATTCCCAAAAGATTACCATTAAAGTCAACCAAAGCACCACCAGAATTTCCTGGATTAATTGCAGCATCAGTTTGAATAAAATTTTCGAAAGTATTTATACCTAAACGGTTTCGACCAAGACCAGATACTATTCCCATTGTTACAGTTTGGCCAACACCAAATGGATTTCCAATTGCTAATACTACGTCGCCAACTTTTGTGTTATCCAAACGTCCAAGAGTTATTGATGGTAAATTATTTAAACTAATTTTTATTACTGCTAGATCTGTTTCTGGGTCAGTTCCAACAAGCTTAGCAGAAACCTTTCTTCCATCTGCTAAAGCAACTTCTATTTTTTCAGCAGCTTCAATTACATGATTATTAGTGAGTATGTAACCTTCAGAACTTACGATAACACCTGACCCTAAGTTCGATTTTTTTTTATTTTTATTTAATTGATCACCAAAAAATCTTCTAAAAAAAGGGTCATTGTAAAAAGGATGATTAGATCTTTTTGATCTATCAGTGAAAATATTAACAACTGCAGGCATCGCTCTTTTTGAAGCTTCACGGTAAGAATGTTGGAAATTTTTCGAGCTTTCAACTTCTTTAAGTGGGATAATGTTCGATTGGATTGTTAAATTAGACTGTTTCTGATTAACCCATTCAGGCTTTAAAGTAGCAATAATAAACCATATTGCTAGTGCAACAGTTACAGTCTGTGAAAATAATAACCAAAAATAGCGCATAATAGGAATTAGAATGATTAAAAAAAATATTTCAAAAATTATACTAGATTCATACTTAACCCATAAACTTGATGTTAACCGTTTTCAAGATTATTGCCCAAACGGCCTTCAAGTCGAGGGAAATGAAAATATATCATTTATTGCTAGTGGGGTGACAGCAAGTATGGATTTTTTAAAAGAGGCAAACTTAATTAAAGCAGATGCTTTGTTAGTACATCATGGGTATTTTTGGAAAGGAGATGATCAAAGGATTACAGGGACTAGAAAAAAAAGAATAAAATATTTACTTGAGAATAATATAAACCTTTTTGCGTATCATTTGCCTTTAGATGTGCATTCAGAGTTTGGAAATAATGTTCAATTTGCAAAAAGGCTTGGAATAGAAATCATTGATAAATTTGGAAAGTACGATTTGATTTGTTTAGGTAAGCTAGAATCAAAGTTTAAGAAGGTTTCAGATTTAGTTAATTTAGTTGAAAATAAGTTACAGAGGTCACCTACATTAATTGGGGACACTCAAATGCCCTTAGGAAAAGTTGCTTGGTGCACTGGAGCTGCTCAAAATAGTTTCGAAGAAGCAATAATTAAAGGAGCTAGTGTATTTATAAGTGGTGAAATATCTGAACAAACTGTTCATTTAGCAAGAGAGTCTTCAGTTGCATATTTATCCTGCGGACATCATGCAACTGAGCGTTACGGTGTACAAGCTTTAGGAGAGCATATAGCGGATAATTTTGGAATTAAACATAAATTTATTGATATTCATAACCCTATATAACTATTTAAATTAAATAAATTTAAGAAAAAACATATTGTTGAAAATCAATAATTTAAGTTAAAAATAAATATCACTTTAATTGAATATTTATAATAATGTAAAATGTAATATTTATTTTAGTATATTGAGTTAAATATGTCTGTAGAAAATAGTATCGATAAAGGCAGAAGAGGGCTGATAAGGGCTACTTGTACGGCAGGTGGAGCTCTTGGTTTGGCTGGAGCAGGTATTTTTGTGTCTACTTTTGAGCCATCTGAAAGAGCTAAAGCTGCAGGTGCGCCTGTTGAAGTTGATATATCTGATCTTAAAGCTGGAGAAATGATTACTGTTGAGTGGAGAGGCAAACCAGTTTGGGTTGTAAAAAGAACTAATGAAATGGTTCAAGCCTTAAAAAAACTAGATTCTCAGGTTGCTGACCCAAATTCTCAAAGAAATCCTAATGAATTAACACCTGATTATGCTAGAAATCAACACAGGTCAATTAAACCTGAAATATTAGTTGCTGTTGGAATATGTTCACATTTAGGTTGTTCACCAATAACAAAATTTAAAAAAGGTGCTCAACCATCTCTTCCTGATGATTGGGAAGGTGGTTTTTATTGTCCTTGTCATGGTTCAACTTTTGACATTGCAGGAAGAGTTTTCAAAAACAAACCGGCACCTGATAATTTAGAAGTTCCAAGGCACATGTACCTAACCGATGCTAAAATAGTAATAGGTAAAGATCAAAAAGGAGAGGCTTAATATGTCTTTTGTTGAAAAAAAACTTCCATCAGATGCCCCTGTTTCTCAAAAGGCTATGGGTTGGATTGATTCAAGATTTCCATTAACGAAACTTTGGAATGAATCTTGGGGAAAATATTATGCTCCAAAAAACTTTAATGTTATGTATTTTTTTGGATCATTAGCCGCGCTTGTTTTAGTTATACAAATTGTAACAGGTATTTTTTTAGTAATGAACTATAAACCTGATGCGAATTTAGCTTTTGCCTCTGTTGAATACATTATGAGAGAAGTTCCTTGGGGATGGTTGGTAAGATATATGCATTCAACTGGCGCATCCGCCTTTTTTATAATTGTATATTTACATATGACAAGAGCCCTTTTGTACGGTTCTTACAAAAAACCTAGAGAATTAATATGGTTATTTGGTGTTGCCATATTTCTGTGTCTGATGGCCGAGGCTTTTTTTGGCTATTTACTGCCTTGGGGTCAAATGTCTTATTGGGGCGCACAAGTAATTGTTAATCTTTTTGGTGCAATTCCATTCATAGGACCTGATTTATCTTTATGGATCAGAGGAGATTATGTTGTGTCTGACGCAACATTGAACAGATTTTTTGCTTTTCATGTGATTGCTCTTCCTCTTGTTCTTTTAGGTCTTGTAATGGCCCATTTAATAGCATTGCATGAGGTAGGTTCTAATAACCCAGATGGAATTGAAGTTAAAGAAAATTTGGGTTCTGATGGTCACGGAGTAGATACTATTCCATCTCACCCGTATTACACTACTAAGGACTTATTTGGAATGTCTGTATTTTTAACTATTTTCAGCGCTGTTATATTTTTTGCACCAGAAATGGGTGGATATTTTTTAGAGTACAACAATTTCATTCCAGCTGATTCTCTAAAAACACCAAGTCACATTGCACCAGTTTGGTATTTCACACCTTTTTATTCTATCCTTAGAGCAACTACTTCAGACTTTGTATATATTTTGATGTTTGGAATTGTTGGATACACTGGATTAGTAACTTTCAAAACTAAATTATCCCGCACATATAAAATACTTTTTATATTATTTTCTATTGTTGCTCTTTTAGCGATGTCAATTTTTGATGCTAAGTTTTGGGGAGTAGTTTTGATGGGAGTATCTGTTCTTATATTGGCAGCACTTCCTTGGTTGGATCATTCTCCAGTAAGGTCAATTAGGTATAGACCTGGATGGCATAAGCTTGTATATATTGTTTTTGGATTAACTTTTTTGATTTTAGGCTATTTAGGTATTTTACCTCCAACAGAGTTAAGAACTTTGATCGCACAAATTTGTACTTTTGTTTACTTTGCTTTTTTCTTTTTAATGCCATGGTGGAGTAAATACGGAGAGTTTAAAGATTTGCCAAAAAGAGTTACATTTAATCCTCACCAATTTTAGTATGAATTTTTTTATATCTTTAATTTCTCTAACACTTTTTTTGCAAATTACAGTATTTGCTGCTGAAGGTAACTTCCCACTTGATAAGGCACCAAACAGGAGTAATGATATTAATGCGCTTCAAAATGGCGCAAAACTTTTCGTAAACTACTGTCTTAATTGTCATTCTGCTTCACTAATGCGTTATAACCGGCTCAAAGATATTGGTTTAACCGATAATCAAATAAGAGATAACTTACTTTTTACTTCTGACAAGGTTGGAGATTTAATGAATGTAAATTTAAGTGAAAAAGACGCTAAGACTTGGTTTGGAGCAGTACCTCCAGATTTGTCAGTGATTGCAAGAGCTAAATCTTCTTCTCAGGGATCTGGTTCTGATTGGCTTTACACTTATTTAAGAACTTACTATTTAGATGAAACCAGAGATACTGGTTGGAATAATCTTGTTTACCCGAATGTTGGAATGCCACATGTACTTTGGGAATTACAAGGAACAAGGAAAGTAAAATACTTAGAAAAAAATGATCCATATGATAAAAGTAAAAAATTATTAGTTTTTGATGGATTTGAACAGATTACTTCTGGAAAATTATCTAATGTTGAGTATGACTCAGAAATTGGTGATTTAGTTGCATTTCTTGATTACATGAGTGAACCTGTAAAAAATAAAAGACAAAGAATAGGTGTCTGGGTATTGCTGTTTATGGGAGTTCTAGTATTTCTCACATGGCGTTTAAATGCATCTTATTGGAAAGAAGTTAAGTAATTTGTCGTATTTTCATAACTTATCTATAATTTACTTTATAGTTGCTTGAATTTTTTTGAAAACAGGCTTATCTTCATTTATCCTTATCAGTTAACTAATTAATTTTTACTTTTTTCAAGGAATTTTACGATGATGGTCCTATATTCGGGTACCACATGCCCTTTTTCTCAAAGATGTAGACTTGTTCTTTTTGAGAAAGGTATGGACTTTGAGATACGTGATTTAGATCTTTATAACAAGCCTGAAGATATTTCGACAATGAACCCTTATGGTCAAGTTCCAATTCTTGTTGAACGTGAGTTAGTATTGTACGAATCAAATATCATAAATGAATATATTGATGAAAGATTTCCTCATCCTCAATTAATGCCAGCTGACCCTTTAATGCGTGCAAGAGCGAGATTAATACTTTTTAATTTTGAAAAGGAATTATTTTTTCACGTACATAAATTAGAAAATGAAAAAAACACTATATCTGAAATTTTAATTGATAGAGCTAGAAATGATATTAGAGATCATCTAACAACACTAGCACCTCAGTTTTTAAAAAATAAATATATGTTAGGGGATGAATTTTCAATGCTTGATGTAGCGATCTCTCCACTTTTATGGAGATTAGATCATTATGGAATTGAGCTGTCAAAGACAGCAGCGCCATTAATGAAATATGCAGAGAGGATTTTTTCTAGACCAGCTTATATAGAGTCTCTAACACCATCTGAAAAAGTTATGAGAAGGTAAAATATAAATGATTAGTAAAACTATGAAACCGTATTTAATAAAAGCTATTTATGAATGGTGCAATGACAACAACTTCACTCCCTATGTTACTATTTTTATTGATAATAAAACAATTGTTCCTTTTGAGTATGTAAACCATAGTGAACTAATTTTAAATATCAGTATTTCAGCTACTAAAAATTTAAATATCAAGAATGACTCAATCTCTTTCTCTGGAAGATTTTCTGGTATTTCTAAGGATATTTTCATACCAATAGAAAACATAAAAATGATATTTGCGAAAGAAACTGGTAAGGGTGTGAGTTTTGAAGTTCATGATGAATCACCATTTGAAAACAGTAAATCTTTTAATGAAGGAACCATGAACGAAAAAAATATTGAACATTTAAATTCAAAACCTAATGAAATAATTGATAAAGAAAAAACTATTACGGGAGAAAAAAAAGAGCAAAAGAACTCAAAAAAAACATTATCTAAAACTAAACTTACACGAATTAAATAAAGTATAATATTTTCCAAGCCGGCTTAGCTCATCTGGTAGAGCACTTGATTTGTAATCATGGGGTGGCGGGTTCAAGTCCTGCAGTCGGCACCAAATCAACTTTTTGGTATTGATTAAATCAAAAATTTTTAAGTATTTTTTAACACTTTTGAATCTTTTAAATTTTCTTGTACGCCCATCCATTGTTTTGATATTTTTAATGAGAAAAAAATATCGATTATTCTTTTTAAAGTATCATCAACCATCTGTTCAATATTTTTCGGTTTTTGATAAAATGCTGGTAATGGCGGATATATTATGCCGCCCATTTCAGTTACGTATTTCATATTTTTAATATGTGCGAGGTTAAAAGGAGTTTCACGAATCATCAGGACTAATTTTCTTCTTTCTTTTAAAATAACATCAGCAGCTCTTGAAATTAAATTTTCGCATAATCCGTTAGCTATAGAAGCTAGCGTTTTCATCGAACAAGGCGCAACAATCATACCATCGGATTGAAATGATCCGCTTGCAATACATGCACCTACTTCCTTAATATTGTACGTATTGTAAGCAAGATTTTCTAAATCTTTCTTTTTGATGCCTAACTCTTGATTTAACGTCAAAGCACCAGCATCAGATATAACAAGGTGAATTTCTACATCTTCTATAGTATTTAAAAGGCTAATTAATCTGTAACCATATAACGCACCTGATGCTCCAGTTATAGCAACGACAAGTCTTTTCACAAAAAACTAGCCTTTGATCAAAGACTGTAGCTCACCCGACTCAAACATTTCAGTCATTATATCTGAACCACCAATAAACTCGCCATTTACATAAAGTTGAGGTACTGTTGGCCAGTTTGAAAAATTTTTTATTCCTTGTCTAACTTCATCATTTTCTAATACGTTGACGGTCACGAGATTTTCAGCTTCTGATGATTTCAAAATTTTTATCGCTTTATCAGAAAAACCACATTGAGGAAATTGTGCGGTTCCTTTCATAAAAAGAACAATTTGATTTGTTGAAACTGTTTCTTTAATCCATGATTGAATATCTTCCATAATTCAAAACCTCCCAAATTTAGATTAATAAAATTATATCATTGAAGATAAATTTTCATTTAAAAATTTAAAAATTATCATTTAATATGAGATTAATAAGTAAATTTAAATATTTATAATTTAATTAATTGTGCCCCAAAAATCCTATTAAATCCTGATAAGTCTTTATGGCTTTGAATTTCAGACCATAATTTTTCTGAAAAAAGATTTTTTACCTGAATTGACTGATTAAATCCATGCTCGATAAAAAGCCACCCCCCCTTTTTTAAATATTCGGGGGCTAGAAATACAATTTTTTTTATTGAATTTAAACCATCAGATCCATCAGTAAGCGCTAATTTGGGTTCAAAAATTAAATCTCCTCTTGATAAATGTGGATCATTAAAAGCTATATACGGAGGATTGCACAAAATCAAATCAAACTTATCTTTAATTCCGGAAAACCAATTACTTGAAATAAATTTTACATTTACCTTATTTTTTATTGCATTAAATCTTGCTATTTTTAATGCTTTTTTACATACGTCTACTCCCAAATATTTTCCATCTTTGCGATGATTAGCAATAGAAATTATTATAGGTCCTGCTCCTGTACCTAGATCTAAAGCTTTTCCTTTAGAAGGAAGAAAATCTTTAGCAATATCAACTAATAATTCGGTTTCATGCCTAGGAATTAAAACATCAGGAGTAACACGAAATTCTAATCCATAAAATTCTCTTTTGCCCGTTAAATACGCAATAGGCTCACCATTAATTCTTCTTTGAAATAAATTTTTAATTATTCTTATTTTGCTTGATTGAATATATTTATCAAATAAAGTTATTAATTCAATTTTTGAACAATTTAAAACATGTGAAATAATTATTTTAGCCTCATGCTTATTGATATTTGTACTTTTAATTAATTCTTCTATTGTCATTTATTTTATTAAGGTAAAAAAATAATGAAAAAATTAGTAAAAAGAATACATACCAAATCAGAGACCACATTGGTATACTTAAAAAAAACACTTGATCATTATTTGTTGAGCAAAGTCCGCTTGCTTGAAATAGCAGAGGAAATAAATCTGCAAGAAAAAATTGATTAACAATTGTCTCTAATGGATCTAATCCGCATGAAAGATTTGGTTGAGACTTTGTCCATAAATGATATGAAGCTAATAAAACTCCAATAAATGAAAAAAATATACCCGTTAATGTAAAAAAATTTTTAAATTTTTCTGAAATAAAAAAAATAACAAATGATATTAAAGTTGTAAATATAAAAATATATCTTTGAAAAATGCATAGAGGACAAGGATACATATCATTTTCAACTTGTAAATATAATCCAATAATTAAAAGAATTATAGGAGTTAATAGTGGTATTAAAATAATTAATTGATTTTTTTTCATAAATAAAAAATGTTATTTGTTATTCCTTATAAATTAGACAGCAATTCTGCTTGATGTTCGCCCATTAATGCGTCAGTTAATTCATCTAAACTACCTTCCATTATTGCCTCGAGTTTATAAAGTGTTAAGTTAATTCTATGATCAGTAACTCTTCCTTGCGAAAAATTATAAGTTCTTATTCGTTCACTTCTATCTCCTGATCCAATGAGTGATTTTCTTGTAGCAGCTTCTTTAGCTTGAAGTTCTCTTGTTTGAATATCTTTAATTCTTGCAGACAAAACTTTTAATGCTTGTGCCTTATTTTTATGTTGGCTTCTGTCATCCTGACATTCAACAACTATTCCTGAGGGAAGATGAGTAATTCTAACAGCTGAGTCAGTTTTATTTATATGTTGGCCCCCTGCACCAGATGCTCTGAATGTATCAATTCTTATATCTTGTGAATTGATATCTATTTCTCCGATTTCATCTACTTCAGGCAGAACTGCAACTGTACAAGCAGAAGTATGAATTCTTCCTTGAGTTTCAGTTTCTGGTATTCTTTGGACGCGATGGCCACCTGATTCAAATTTTAATCTAGAATATGCTGAGCCTATAATTCTTATAATAACCTCTTTATAACCACCAACTTCAGATAAAGATTCTGATATCATTTCAATCTTCCAATTTTTGTTCTCTGCATATTTTAAGTACATTCTTAACAAGTCTCCAACAAATAACGCAGATTCATCGCCTCCAGTACCAGCACGAATTTCTAAAAAAATATTTTTTTCATCGTTTGGATCTTTAGGAACAAGTAGTTTTTGAATTTGAAAAAAAATCATATTAGCTTTTTTTTCTGACTCAATTATTTCTTGTTGAGCGAAATCTTTTGTTTCTTGGTCTTTAAGCATATCTTTTGCTGTAATAAGATCATCGTGATTTTTATTCCATTGTTCATAAAGCAAAACAAGTGGTTCAATTTCTGAATGTTCTTGGGAAAGTTTTCTATATGAATTAAGATCCTTAGTTGCGTTTTCTTGATTTAGAAGATGTGTAATTTCACTCAGACGGTAAACTAATTGATCAAGTTTAGATATTAAAGATTGGTTCATATAAATTCTTTAAATATATCTTAATTAGTTTGTAGAAAAATTAGATAAAAATCTAACGTTTTAAAGGGAAAATTTTTGATAATATTTTTATTATTTCATCTTTCTCAGTTTTATCAGCATTATTTATTGCTAAATGAGGGCCATGAAGAAATTTAGAAGTTAAACCTTTAGATAATGACTCTAAAACTTTTTCAACTTCTTCACCTTTATTAAGTAATTTTTTTGCTCGATCTAGTTCAATTTTTCTAATCAAATCAGATGACTCACGAAGATCTTGTATAAATGGAACATTTTTTCTTGTATCGAACCAGTTCATGAAGGATTTAACACCAGAGTCAATAATTTCTTCAGCATCATTAACTGCTGATTTTCTATTTTTAAGATTATTCCTTATAACAGAAGAAAGATCATCAATAGTGTATAAAAAGATATCGTTTAATTTAGAAACTTCAAACTCTATATCTCTCGGGACAGCAAGGTCAACCATAAAAATTGGTTTTCTCCGTCTTATTTTTATTGCTCTTTCAACCATACCTAAACCAATTATTGGTAAAGAGGATGCTGTACAGGTAATTACAATATCAAACTTAGCAAGATTATAGGATATATCTGCAAGGCTCAAGGTTTTTGCATTTATTCTTTTAGCAATAAGTTTGGCTTTTTCTAAATTCCGATTTGCAACTGTTAAACTTTTTGGATTTTGAGATGCAAAATGTGTTGCACACAAATCTATCATTTCACCAGCTCCAATAAATAAAATATTTTGATTTTCTAAACTTTGAAAAATTTTTGATGAAAGACTAACAGCAGTAGAAGCCATCGATATACTGTGAGATCCAATTTCAGTTGAAGATCTAACTTCTTTAGCAATTGAAAAACTTTTTTGAAACATCTGGTGAAGATATGTACCCAAACCGCCAACTGCGTCTGCTTGATTTATGGCATGTTTCATCTGACCAAGAATTTGAGGTTCACCTAGGATCATTGAATCTAAGCCAGAAGCAACTCTAAAAGCATGTCTGACTGCTCGATGCTGCGGCAATACATATAAATGAGGCTTTAATTCATCAAAAGAAACTTTATGATAATTCGAAAGAAATTTTCCAGCAGATATTATTGCTTGATTTTTATCAATTGCGTTATTTCTGGCTTCATAAATTTCTGTTCTATTACAAGTTGAAATAATTGCGGTTTCTGGAAAATATATAGATTTATTGGAATTCTTGAACCAAGTTATTGCTGAAGATACAGCCATACCAATTTGATCCGATGGAAAAGCAACCTTTTCTCGAATCCTTAAAGGAGCAGTTAGATGATTTAATCCAATAGTTAATAATTGCATTTTTAAATTTCTAAAAAATTTTTCATTATTATCTTAGATTATTAGAAACTTTGCATCTGATAAAAATATTAATATCTTAATAACTTTTATTTTTCTTACTCACATATATATTTATACAATTTTCCAATAGTTCCGTCGATTGAAGCATTAAACCATTTTGTTACTTCAGATTTTTCATAAAAAATTTTTCCAGTTCCCATTGAGCCCATGTATTTTTTTTGATTTAGGGTTCTTTTAGTTTTTTTTCTACAATTATACTCAGCAGCGAAAAGTATTGATTTATATTTATTATTTCTTTTGGCATTTAGTTGATGTAGATCCCAAAAGATGACAGTATCTCCATTTTTGTATTTTTTAAAACTATTAAAAAAATATTTTTTTTTATTATTTTCTGCATAATTTATCCATTCCTCTGAAAAAGAGAGATTTTTCACTGAGAAAAGAAATAATAATAATAATATCTTCATATTAATTAAATTAATATTTTTCAAAAAGTCTAGCTAATTCTTTTCCCGGATTTTGCGCTCTCATAAAAGCCTCTCCAATAAGGAATGCATTAACTTCTAGACTTTTTAATTTTTTTATTTCTTTTGGAGAGTTTATGCCTGATTCCGAAATTACCAATTTATTTTTTGGAATTTTATTCATTATATTAACTGTGTTACTTATAGATGTTTCGAAAGTTGATAAGTTTCTATTATTAATCCCTAGCAAAGGACTTTTTAGTTGTATGGCAATATCTAATTCATATTCATTATGAATTTCCAATAATACGTCCATCCCTAGTTCTTTACTACAGCTTTCCAAATCAGCAATTAGTTTTTGATCCAACGCAGCAACTATTAATAAAACGCAATCAGCACCCCATTTTCTTGATTCATAAATTTGATAGAAATCAAATATAAAATCTTTTCTTAATACTGGAATATTACAAGAATTTTTTGCTTTCTTAAGGTGATATAAACTTCCAAGAAAAAATTTTTTTTCTGTTAAGACAGATAAGCATGTTGCACCATAATTCATGTAGTTTTTTGCTATTTTTTCAGGATGGAAATTCTTACACAATTCTCCTTTGGATGGTGATGCCTTCTTTATTTCAGCAATTATTCCTGGTTTACCCATTGAAATATGCTTCTTTAAGTTTCCCTCGAAATTTCTGAGATTAGATTTCATATCATCATTATTCTCAACTTCGCGACGGAGATCTTCAAAGGATACTTTTTTTTTCGCCTCCTTCACTTCAAGATATTTTGATTCCAATATTTTTTTTAGGAAATTTTCCATATAACAAAAGTAATTATTTTTTTAATTCGTTTGTAAATTTTTTTAATTCTTCAAGTTTTTCTCTTGCCAATCCATTTGAAATTAATTCTTTTGCATAATTAATACCCTCATGAATACTATTTTTAATTCCAGCAATATAGATAGCAGCTCCAGAATTGAGAATAACAATATCTCTAGCTGCTCCTGAAACATTTTGTAGAGACTCTATGATTTTTTGCTTGGATTCTAAAACATTATTTACTTTTATATTTTTATTTGAATAAACTTGAATATTATATTCTTCTGGATGAATCTCATACTCTTTAATTTTTTCTTCTGATAATTCAGCTACTTTAGTAGATGTTTCTATAGATATTTCATCTAGGTTATCATTAGAGCATACAACTAAAGCTCTTTTTGTTCCAAGGCGTTGTAAAACTTGAATTTGAATTCTTACCAATTCAGATTTAAAAACTCCCATTAAAATATTTGGTGCATTTGCAGGATTAGTTAATGGACCAAGAATATTAAAAATTGTTCTAATACCAATTTTTTTCCTCACGGGTGCAGCATATTTCATAGCTTGATGGTGATTTGGTGCAAACATGAATCCAATACCTGTTGTGGAAATCGACTCCTCCACTTCATCTGGAGTTAAATTAATATTTATTCCTAATTCTTCGAGAACATCCGCACTCCCAGAATTAGACGAAACACTTCTTCCTCCATGCTTAGCAATCGGAATTCCTGCAGCTGCGACCACAAACATTGAAGCTGTAGAAATATTAAATGTATTTGAGTTATCTCCTCCAGTACCTACAATGTCTAAAAGGTTTTCAGATTTCAAAAATTTTACTTTTTTAGAATGTTCCCTCATAACTTTAGCAGCCGCTGCTATTTCGTCAATAGTTTCTATTTTCATCCTTAGACCTACAGCAATAGCAGAAATCAATTCAGGAGAAATTTTTCCAAGCATTATCTCGTCAAATAAAAAATACATTTCTTCATAAGAAAGATTTATTTTATTTATTATTTTATTTAAAGCATCTTGCCCAGATATTTTCATAATTACTAAGCTTTAAGAAAATTTTTTAATAATTGATGACCAAATTCAGATAAGATTGATTCAGGATGAAATTGAACTCCATTAATAGAAAAATCCTTATGACGAACTGCCATTATTTCATTATCATTTGTCCAAGCTGTTATTTCTAAGCAATTTGGTAGGTTCTCACGTTTAATAGCCAGAGAATGATAGCGAGTAACAGTATATGGGGTTGGTATATTTTTAAAGATTCCCTTTTCATTGTGGTTAATTTTTGATGTTTTCCCGTGCATTATTTTCTTAGCAGAAATTACTTGGCCTCCAAAAGCAATACCAATACTTTGATGACCAAGACAAACTCCTAAAATCGGAGTTATTTTTGAAAAATGTTTTAATATTTGCAAGGACATACCAGCTTGAAAAGGCGTACATGGACCAGGAGAAATACAAATCTTTGACGGATTTAATTCTTCAATTTCTTTTATTGTTATTTCATCGTTTCGAAAAGTTTTCACAGTTTCACCTAATTCTCCAAAATACTGAACTAGGTTGTAAGTAAATGAATCGTAGTTATCTATCATTAATATCATCTTTTATGACAATCTTTATTTAAACTTCATTATCAAGCCCTTCTTGAACATGTTGCGCTGCTCTTAAAACAGCTAGCACTTTATTTTCAGTTTCAAGCCATTCCATTTCAGGAATGGAATCTGCTACAATCCCAGCTGCAGCTTGAACGTATAGCATTTTCTCTTTAATAACGCCAGTTCTAATTGCAATTGCTAAGTCCATCTCACCTTTAAATGAAATATAACCGCATGCTCCTCCATAAATTCCTCTTTTTGTAGGCTCAAGTTCGTCAATGATTTCCATCGCACGAACTTTTGGAGCTCCTGATAATGTTCCAGCAGGAAATGTTGCTTTAAGAACGTCTATGTTTGATAAATTAGTTTTTAATATACCCTCAACATTTGAAACAATATGTTGCACGTGAGAATATTTTTCGATTGAAAATTTTTCTGTAACCTTTACACTACCAATTTTAGCTATACGACCGATATCATTTCTTGCTAAGTCTATCAACATAACATGCTCTGCAATTTCTTTATGATTACTAAGTAACTCTTCAGAGAGAAGATTATCCTCATAAGTTGTTTTTCCTCTTGGTCTTGTTCCTGCTAAAGGGCGAATTGTTATTTTTTTTTCACCTTCCTCGTTTAGCTCATTCCTTACAAGAATCTCAGGAGAACTTCCAATTATTTGTGTATCGCCAAAATTATAATAATACATATAAGGAGATGGATTAAGTGATCTTAATGCTCTGTATAAGGATAACGGTGAATCATTAAATGGTTTTCGAATTCTTTGTCCAATTTGAACCTGCATTAAGTCACCATCTTTAATATATTCTTTGACTTTTGCAACAGTTTTTAGATAATCCGTCTTATTAAAATCTCGGGTGTAGTTCGTTATTATTGATTTTGGTGAATAAAAATTTTGATTAGAGGTACGAACCAACTTTTTTAAATATTGAAGCCTGTCTTTTGCTTTTTTGTAAGCGTTTTCATTTGATGTATCTGCAAAAACTATAAAATATAGTTTACTTAATAAATTATCAATTACTGCTAATTCGTCAGTAACAAATAACTGGATATCAGGAAGTTTTAGATCGTCTGGAGGTGATGTATTTTCTAATTTTTTTTCAATATATCTAACCGTATCATAGCCGAAATATCCTGCTAATCCACCACAAAATCGCGGTAAATTAATGTTAGGAGCAATTTTGAATCTAGAAACATATTTTTCGAGAAAATCAAGAGGGTTTTGCTTAACAGATTTTATAATTTTATCGTTTTTTAAGATTTGGATTTCTTTACCAAAAGCTTGAATTACAGTTTTTGCTGGCAAACCAATAAAAGAGTATCTGCCGAAACGCTCACCCCCTAATACTGATTCAAGTAAAAAAGTATTTTTACTATTATTATTATTTTGAGTTAACTTTAAATATAAAGATAAGGGAGTTTCTAAATCCGCAAAAGTTTCAGATATAAATGGTATTTTGTTATATCCCTCAGAGACAAGTTTTTCAAATTCAATTTCAGTCATTATTTTTCTTTAATTATTCTTGCAACATTACTTAAACGATTCCTCATTTCTTTTATAACAGATTTATAACAAGAATTTTTAAAAATAGCTGATCCCGCTACAAAAGTGTCACAACCAGCTGAGGCAATTTCAGCAATATTTTCTATTTTTACTCCACCATCAACTTCTAGTTTGATATTTTTTCCAGATGAGTCGATCATTTTTCTTACATAGGAAATTTTCGATAAAGTTTCTTTTATGAAAGATTGTCCTCCAAATCCAGGATTTACAGACATAACTAAAATTAAGTCAATTTTATCCATTAAGGGATTCAGGTAATTCACTGGCGTTGAGGGATTTAAAACAATTCCTACTTCGCAACCATTTCTTTTAATCAAATCTACAGTTTTATCAATGTTTAATGATGCTTCTGGATGAAAACTAATTATATTAGCTCCAGCTCTTGCAAAAGCTGGGATAATTGGATCTACAGGTTGAATCATCAGGTGAACATCAATAGGAACTGATGTAATTGGACGGACTGACTGACAAACAATTGGTCCAATTGTTAGATTTGGTACAAAATGGTTATCCATTACATCAAAATGAATTAAATCAGCACCAGCTTTTACAACACTTACAATTTCCTCACCTAATCGAGAAAAATCAGCTGAAAGAATACTTGGAGCTATTAAATATTTTGACATAATTTTTTCTTTGAATATTTAGTTTTACATATTTGAAAGAATTTTAATTGTTTTTTTAAATGTTTTGAATTAACTTTTTAAAATAATGATTATAATAATTCATAAACAAAATAGAAAACTTTAGGGATAAAGATAATGGCAGCATATGAAATGTTAGTGAATATAAACACTCAGTACTTAGAAGAGCAATCAGATCCAGACAGATCTCATTTTGTATTTGCTTATTCTGTTACGATAAAAAATACAGGAAGTGTTGCTGCGCAAATTATTTCAAGACACTGGATAATTACTGATGCCAATGAAAATGTCCAAGAAGTAAAAGGTTTAGGAGTTGTCGGCCATCAACCCTTTCTTCAGCCTGGTGAGCAATTCGAATATACAAGTGGTACTTCTATGGCAACGCCCCAAGGAACAATGCATGGAGAATATTTTTGTGTAGCAGAGGATGGAGAACAATTTAATGCAAATATTCCGGAGTTCGTTTTATCTTTACCGAGAACTCTTCACTAAATACAAAAAATTAATCTTCGTCATTTTCTTTATTACCAGAAAACATAGTCCACCAAATGATAAAAAACACGATACCTAAAGCTAAAGCTATCTCTAAAAGTAACCACCACATTAAAAGAGTCCTATTTTGAAAAATTCTTTTTCATTAAATTTTTTTCTTTTTCTAATCACCCTGATTTTATCAGCATGTTCGTCTATTTCGATAAAAAAAAATGATTTTGAAATCAAAAAAAAAATAAAAAGAATCAATGATATTTATAAGAAAGTTAGCTTTGAAGATTTACCAGGGTGGAAAGATGATAATTTGAATAACTCCTGGGATCCTTTTATCAAGTCTTGTAAAGTTTTGATATATAAAAAACCAAAATGGGAGAAAGTCTGCAAAGATGCATTTAGTTATAAAATAAATAACCTTAATACTATTAGAAAATTTTTTGAAGAAAAATTTCAACCTTATAAAATCCACAATATAGATGGATCTAAATTCGGAATAATGACAGGATATTATGAGCCTCTTTTAAATGGTTCCAGAACTAAAAAAGGAAATTTTCAAATACCAATTTACAAATCACCTGATGATTTATTAACTATTCAATTAAGTAAACTAATACCTAAACTAAAAAATTTACGTTTGCGAGGGCGTTTAAAAAATAATTCAGTAATACCTTATTTTAGTAGAAAGGAAATTGAAGAAAAAAAAATATTTAAAGGTGAAGAAATAATTTGGGTAGATGATCCAGTTGATGCCTTTTTTCTTCATATTCAAGGATCAGGAAGAGTATCAATTAACGACTCAAATAAAGTAATACGGGTCGCATATGATAATCAAAACGGACATCCATATAGATCAATAGGCAAATATCTTATAGAAAAAGGCGAATTAACTCTGGAAAATGTATCAATGCAGGGTATAAAATCCTGGATTAAAAAAAATCCTCACAGAGAAAAAGAAATATTAAATTTCAATCCTAGTTACGTATTTTTTAGAGAGGAAGAAATATTAGATCCTAAAATAGGCCCTAAAGGTGCTTTTGGTGTTCCTTTGACACCAGAGAGATCAATAGCTGTTGATCCTCAATATATCCCTTTAGGTGCTCCTATTTTTATCTCTACAACTAAACCAAATAGTAAAATTATTCTTCGAAAACTTATGTTTGCTCAAGATACTGGAGGAGTTATCAAAGGAGCTTTAAGAACAGATTTTTTCTGGGGTTTTGGAACTTATGCAGGAAATATGGCTGGTAAAATGAAAGAGAAAGCTGAGTTGTGGTTATTTTTACCAAGATAAATATAAATTTATAAGTAAGAAAAGTATTTTTTAAAAATTTTAAAAACAAGGATCACATATGAACTATGAAAATATATTGCTTGAAATTGAAAACGATGTTGGAATTATTAAGCTCAATAGGCCAAAGCAACTAAATGCTTTAAACGAAAAAATAATTGACGAATTAGGAGAAGCTTTAAATACTTTAGACAACAATGAAAATATTGGATGTATTATCATAACAGGCAATGAAAAAGCATTTGCTGCAGGCGCGGATATATCTGCGATGTCAAAATTTCAGTTTTCAGAAGTTTATAAAAAAAATTATATTTCAAAAAATTGGAATAAGATTTTAGAAATTAGAAAACCAATTATTGCTGCAGTAGCAGGTTATGCATTGGGTGGTGGATGTGAAATTGCTATGATGTGTGATTTTATTATTGCTGCAGAGAATGCTAAATTTGGTCAACCTGAAATTAAAATTGGAATAATACCTGGAGCAGGAGGCACACAAAGATTGCCGAGAGCAGTTTCTAAGTCAAAAGCAATGGATATGTGTTTGACATCAAGAATGATGGATTCTAAAGAAGCTGAAAGAGCAGGTTTAGTTTCAAGAATTGTTCCATTAGAGGAATTAATGAAGGAAGCCATGCAGGCTGCGAAAGTTATTTCAAAGATGTCCTTACCAAGCGTAATGATGATTAAAGAATCGATTAACAGAGCATACGAATCTCCTTTAACTGAAGGTGTTTTATTTGAAAGACGATTATTTCATAGTACTTTTGCAACAAACGATCAAAAAGAAGGAATGGCTGCTTTTCTAGAGAAAAGAAATCCTGATTTTAAAGGAAACTAAATAAAATATTTAATTAAAAATAATAATTTTTAATTGACAATTGGTGCTGTAAAGTTCAAAATTACTGGTTCCCTTAGAAATTCTTATAATATTTAAAGATAAGATTTTTAAATGGAATTAGTTTATCATGTAGAGTTAAAAGATTAGCTCTTTAAATTGTTTTATAAACAATTACGTTCTTTAAAAATTAACAACCGATAGGTGTGGGCACTTTTAGATTAAGCAATGACTTTTGATAGTCATACTAGTAATTTTATGAAGTGCTTACATAATTATGGAAGGTTTATAAAACTTTCTTGTCAGTATTTTTGAGTAAGCATAGGTTTAAAAAACCAAAACAGAGATTAAACTGAAGAGTTTGATCCTGGCTCAGATTGAACGCTGGCGGCATGCCTTACACATGCAAGTCGAACGGCAGCACGGGGGCAACCCTGGTGGCGAGTGGCGGACGGGTGAGTAAAATATCGGAACGTACCCTAAAGTGGGGGATAACGTAGCGAAAGCTACGCTAATACCGCATAATATCCACGGATTAAAGCGGGGGATCGCAAGACCTCGTGCTTTTGTAGCGGCCGATATCTGATTAGCTTGTTGGTGAGGTAAAAGCTCACCAAGGCTACGATCAGTAGCTGGTCTGAGAGGACGACCAGCCACACTGGGACTGAGACACGGCCCAGACTCCTACGGGAGGCAGCAGTGGGGAATTTTGGACAATGGGGGAAACCCTGATCCAGCAATGCCGCGTGTGTGAAGAAGGCCTTCGGGTTGTAAAGCACTTTTGTCAGGAACGAAACGGTAAAAGTTAATACCTTTTGCTAATGACGGTACCTGAAGAATAAGCACCGGCTAACTACGTGCCAGCAGCCGCGGTAATACGTAGGGTG
>MDTB01022268.1_pt1 | contig 108578 bp, 109 predicted proteins | sample 811161 | NCBI WGS metagenome assembly MDTB01 (sample SAMN05326650, study PRJNA326480) | marine metagenome | isolation source: seawater | place: Mediterranean Sea | collected 2009
TATCCTGACATGAAAGGAATGACCATGAATGTTTTTATTCTTATGGTTCTTTGTAGTTTTTAAACTATGAGCTGCTTCAAAGGTAAATGATTTACTAATACACTTATTCATTATTTAACTCCAATAAACTTATGAGTCTGAAGACTCAATTTCCATTTTGGATATTTCATAATTGTTTTAAGAGTTTTTCTTAAATTTTGATCATACTTTTCATTATGAAGTGGCTGTAGATAAAAATGTTCAAAATCTAATTTTTCAAACTCATTTAAGTTTATACCTTTTTGAGGATATACAACTTTTATTTCATTTCCGTAATTTAAAACTATTTTATTTTTTATTTTTGGACTTACACAAATCCAATCTATTCCTTCTGGAGGTTTTATTGTTCCGTTTGTTTCTATGGCTATCTGATAATTTTTCTTCTTTAAACTTTTAATTAACTGTTCATTTAATTGAAGTAATGGCTCTCCACCTGTAAATACTATAAGCTTTTTAGTTTTAACATTTTCATTGCTAACTTTTTGAATTTTATTAATTAAAGAAGATAAAGTATATTTTCCTCCGTTTATTCCATCTACTCCTACAAAATCGGTATCGCAAAAATTACATCTAGATGTTTTTTTTGAACTTTCCAGACCATTCCATAAATTGCAACCTGAAAATCTACAAAAAGTAGCTTTTCTTCCTGAGTTATATCCTTCTCCTTGGATAGTAAGAAAAATTTCTTTAACACTATATTTCATATTTTTTTTCCAAATTATATTCTTTCCATCCTTTTTTTCTAATAAAACATGCAGGACAGTTATTGCAGCCATATCCCCATGAATATAATTTCTTTCTTTCTCCTTTATAACAGGTATGAGTATATTTTATTATTATATTAACAAATTTTTCTCCTCCTATAGTATAAGAAAGTTTCCATGTATCAGCTTTTGTTAAAAACATAAGAGGAGTATGAAATAAAAACTTTTTTTCCATTCCTAAATTAATTGCCTTGTTTAGTGTCTTAATAGTAACATCTCTACAGTCAGGATAGCCTGAAAAGTCTGTTTGGCAAACTCCAGAAACAATATTTTCTATATTATTAGTGAAAGCATATGAGCAAGCTAAATTATAAAATAATAAATTTCTTCCTGGTACAAAAGTGTTAGGTATTTTCTTTGATGTATCAATTTTCAAATTTGATGTTAGTGAGCTTTTAGTAATATTGGCCAAGTTTTTTATTTTAATAATTAAACTCTTACTAATTTTATTAGTATATAAATTAAAATTCTTCTCAATTTCTTTTACTATTTTTTTTGTTGATTTTAACTCTATATTATGTCTTTGGCCGTAATCAAAGGAGAGTAAATGTATCTCATCAAAGCGTTTTAAACACCAACCAAGGGCAGTTGTGCTATCTTGTCCTCCTGAAAATAATAGTGCAGCTTTTTTTTTTTTCATTTATATATTTTCTTATAAAATTTAGTAATAACAATATATTTCCCTACTGAGGTTCTGTTTTTTAAATTAATTAGGCTTTTTTTTAAGTCTCTAAAACCTACTAACTTATAATCAATTGCATTTATATTATCTTTTTTTATAAGTTTAATTACTTGATTAATAATTTGCTTTTTATTGCTACTTTTTTTTAAATATTCACCTGCTCTGACTCCAAATATACTAAGTCCTTTTATTAATATATGTTGTGTAGGAATATTATAATAATTTTCATCCATAAAACCAATAATAATGTATTTTCCTTTCCATTTTAGAAAACTTAGTATTTTTTTTGTTTTAATTAGACCATTTATATCGAGTATTATGTCTACTTGATATTTATTTCTATAACTAGAAATACTTTCAAGCTCTTTACTATTTAGCATTATTGTTTTATTAGCTCCTAACTTTCTTACAAAAGTTTCCTTATTTTTACTGCTAACAATTGCTACAGTTTTGGCTCCAATACTCCTCGCTAACTTGATTGATGCTGATCCAACACCCCCTGAGGCACCGGTAATAAGTATATTTTGATTTTTTTTTAATTTAATAATTTCACATAGAGATACATAGCTTGTTAAAGTATTAACAAACATTCCTGCAGCTAAAGCAGAGTCTATTTCTTGAGGTATAATTATTATTTCATCGAAGTGCAAAGCTATTTCTTCGCTAAAACATCCGCCTTTTTTGTTTATAATTACTTTTTTATTGATTAGTTTTTTATTATTACAACTTTCTTCAATTATAATGCCACATGCTTCTATTCCGGGAGTAAAAGGAGCGGGTATTTTATGTTGGTATTTACCTTTGATCATTAAAATATCAACGTAATTTAATCCTATTGCTTGGATTGCAACTCTAACATTATTTTTTTTTAATCTCTTTTTTTTTATTTCCTCAATTTTGAGATTTGTAATGTTACCTAATTTGTTGCATTTATAATGAAAGTTTTTTAGCATGATTTAAAATATTACTAATTAAAAAAAAAAAAGTAAGGTATAAAATGAAGTTAGAGGAATTGTTTTCTGTCAAAGATAAATTAGTTTTAATTACTGGTGGTTCTAGAGGAATAGGAGAAATGATAGCAGAAGGATTTATTGCAAATGGCGCAAAAGTTTATATTACATCTAGAAAGGAAAATGATATTAAAGAAACAGCGAATAGGATAAAAAAAAAATATGCAGGTGCTTGTGAAGCCATATGTTCTGACATATCAGATAAAAAAGGAATTGAAACACTATTTGAAGAATATAGTAAAAAAGAAGACCATCTTGATGTCCTTGTAAATAATGCTGGAGCTGTTTGGGGAGAACCTTTGGAGAGTTTTAGCGAGGTAGGTTGGGATAAAGTGATGGACTTAAATGTTAAGTCAATTTTTTTTATGGTTCAAAAATTCTTACCAATGCTTAAAAAAAATGCAAAACAAGACTCCAAGACTAGAATTATAAATATAGGTTCAATTGATGGTATTAATACTCCTTATTATGAAAATTACTCTTATAGTGTCGCTAAGGCTGCAGTACATAAACTTACTAAAGTTCTTTCAGCTAAGCTTATTTCAGATAATATCATATGTAATGCAATTGCTCCTGGTCCTTTTCCCAGTAAAATGCTAGGAAGTGCAGTAGAACACGATTATTCAATAATTTCTAAAAAAAATCCAAGTAATAGGGTAGGTAGAGCTGAAGATATAGCTGGCCTAGCAATTTTTCTAGCTTCCAAAGCATCTGATTATACTATTGGAGAAGTAATTTCCTGTGATGGCGGATTAGTAGCTTCTGCAGGGCATGACTTAACTAATGATTAAGTAATATTAATTGACTTGTTTTACTTGGTCCTTCCAAAATGGTTTTCTCAATTCTGTCTTAAGAATTTTTCCAGCCCCTGATACAGGCATAGGGTCACTTCTAAAAGAAACAGATTTAGGACATTTAAAACCCGCTATATTTCGGTGGCAATGTTCTATTATATCCTTTTCTCCGATTGAATTTTGCTCTTTGAGTCTAACAATGGCATGTACTACTTCTCCCCATTTCTCATCCGGTATACCTATTACTACACACTCTAAAACATCGGCAAGTTGGTAAATAGAATTTTCTACTTCTGTGGAATATACATTTTCTCCTCCTGATATTATCATATCTTTTACTCTATCAACAATAAAAACATAGCCATCTTTATCCATTTTAGCACCATCTCCAGTTTTCATCCATCCATCTTCAGAAATAGCTTTTTTAGTTAATTCTTCTTGTTTCCAATATCCAAGCATTATATTTGGACCTCTTGCATAAATTTCTCCTACTTCACCTGATTTTAATTCATTACCATTTTCATCAGCAATTTTCAGTTCCACGCCTGGAACAGCTTGCCCGCAAGACTTAAACTTATAGGCCAAAGGTCCTTCAAATACATGTGTTTCAGGTCCTGAAAATGTCAAAAGAGGAGCACATTCAGTTTGACCATAAGCATGATAAAAGGTACAATTAGGTAGCAATTTCATTGCTTTTACTATGACAGGTTCAGGCATTGGAGATGCTCCATACATTATTTTTCTTAGGCATTTTAAGTTATAATTTTTGATTTCGGGATCATTAACTGCCATATTTACCATCGTAGGAACCAGAATAGTCTCGTTAACTTTATTTTTACTTACAGTGTCAAAAAAAATTTCGGGAGTAAATCCTGGAATAAAAAAATGACTTCCTCCTGCTTGACTTACACCAAACAACCCAGCACAATCTGCAATATGAAACATAGGTGCAGCATGTAACCACCTAGAATGAGGCCCAAAACCAGCGGTAACAGCTCCATTAAAGGCATTAATCACCATATTAGTATGAGATAACATAACACCCTTTGACCTCCCAGTTGTTCCTCCTGTATAGAATATACCAGCTATATCATTGTAGCCTTTCATTTCATCTTCAATAGCTTCATTGTCTAATAAATCTTCATAGTTAAGCATATTTTCAGGAACACCATCGTTTGATATGTATACTATTTTTTCTACTGTAGGTAGTTTGTTATTCTTCATTAATTCACTGATAACACCAGAAAAATTTGAGTCCACAAAAATAACTTTACTTTCACTATCGTTTATCCAAAATTCTATTTCTGGTGGAGCTAACCTTGTATTAATGGGAACGAAAATTCCTCCTGACCAAGAAACAGAGTATATAAATTCAAAATATCTATCACTATTATGAGCTAAAATAGCTACCCTATCATCTGATTTTACCCCTAATTTTCTTATTCCAGAAGCAAGTTTAGAAATTCTTATGAGGCTTTCTTCCCATGTAAAAGTTCTACCATTAAATGAGGTAGCAATTTTTTTTGGATAAAGTTGAGCATTTCTTTTAAGAGATTGGGTGATATACATATTTTCCTCCAAAATTATTATATCAAAAATAACTATAATTGTTATATCTTTTTATGTTACAAATAAATAAAAATAAATATAATGATATCTAATATAAAAGCGCTTACATTTGATACTGGTGGAACGATACTAGATTGGCACAATGGTTTTAAATTAGGGTTTGAGAATATAAAAAAGAAATATGCCCTAGATTTTGACTCTGCATCATTTGCTAACTTAATGAGAGAAAAATCAATCAAGAAGGTTACAAGTCAATCTTATGAAAAGCTTATAAACTTTGATAAAGCACATGAATTAGCTGTAGAAGAAATAGTAAAAGAAAAAAAATTAGACATATCCTCAGAAGATAAGAAGTCATTGCATAGTACTTTTCCTTCAAAACTAAAAGTTTGGCCAGACTTTCTGGAACCTTTTAATTCAATGAAAAGAAATTACTATTGTATATCCTTTACTCTCCTTAGTAACAGATTAGTTTATATGAATTCAAAATCAAATAATATATATTGGGATTTAGTTTTATCTTGTGAGTCTTTAGAAGTTTATAAGCCTAGCGTAGAGGCCTACACAAAAACTTCTAAATTACTACAATTTGAACCAGATGAATGTTTAATGGTTGCTTGCCATAGTTTTGATTTAAATGCTGCTAAAAAGGCAGGTTTTAGAACAGCTTTTGTAAAGAGAGATAAAGAATGGGGCCACAATACTAAAATAAATGTTGATGGTGATTATGACTTTGTGGTAGATAATTTTAGCCAACTCAAGGACTTTTTAAATTGCTAAAATAATTTATTAATTTATAAAAATTTGGTTACAATACAATTTATTTACTCTATATATATATATAATTAAATAATAATGTAATAAACCACAATTATGAATTATCTTGAATACTTACCTATTTTTGTTTTTATAATAATAGCTCTTGGCTTATCTGCAGGATTTGCTTTGCTTTCTGGTTTTGCTGGACCTAATAATCCAGACAAGGAAAAGCTTTCTGCCTATGAGTGCGGTTTTGAACCATTTGATGATGCTAGAGGAAGGTTTGATGTGAGATTTTATCTAGTTGCAATTTTATTTATTATTTTTGATTTAGAAGTAGCTTTTCTTTTTCCTTGGGCTATATCTTTATCATACATTGGAATAGCTGGATATATATCTATGATGGTTTTTTTACTTATATTAACAATAGGATTTGTTTATGAATGGAAAAAAGGAGCGTTAGAGTGGGAATAAAGGAAAATTTTTTTAAGGAAAATATTGATCAGACACCACAACCAAATAACAAAGGTTACATTTTAACCAAATTTAGTGATTTATTATCATGGGCTAGGTCCGGGTCACTCTGGCCTATGTCTTTTGGTTTAGCCTGTTGTGCTGTAGAAATGATGCAGACAGGAGCATCTAGATATGATTTAGACAGATTTGGTGTAGTATTTAGACCTAGTCCTAGGCAATCGGACGTAATGATTGTAGCAGGAACATTAACTAACAAGATGGCGCCAGCACTTCGAAAAGTTTATGATCAAATGCCTGAGCCTAGATGGGTGATTTCTATGGGAAGCTGTGCTAATGGGGGAGGTTACTACCACTACTCTTATTCTGTAGTGAGGGGATGTGATAGGATAATCCCTGTAGATATTTATGTTCCAGGTTGTCCGCCTACCGCAGAAGCATTGCTTTACGGAATTCTACAACTACAAAAAAAAATTAAAAGAGAAGGCAAAAATATTATTTAATTTTTTGTGAGGTTTAATATTGAGTAATAGTAATAATATATCTTCTAATATTAAGGCAACTATTGAAAAAGTGTTGTCAACTGTGTTAGAAAAAAACTATTTTTCTATTGAAAATTTATTCGATGATTTTAAAATTAAGGTTGATGCAAAATATATTTTAAGAGTTGCTAAAACCTTAAAAGACAATGAAAAACTTAAATTTTCTCAATTAATTGATTTAACAGCGGTTGATTACCCCAATAAAGCTAAAAGATTTAATATTGTATATATTTTCTTATCAATTGAAAATAATGTAAGGATTATTATCAGTACTTTAGTTAAAGAGGATGAGTCAATTGATAGTATTACATCTCTTTATCCTGCGGCTAATTGGTATGAAAGAGAAGTTTGGGATTTATTTGGTATAAGTTTTAAAAACCATCCGGATCTTAGAAGACTTCTCACTGATTATGGATTCAACGGCTTTCCTTTGAGAAAAGATTTTCCATTATCTGGAAATGTAGAAGTAAGATATGACCTAGCGACAAAAAAAGTTATATATGAACCAGTTAAATTAATCCAAGACTTCAGAGATTTTGACTTTGAGAGCCCTTGGGAAGGAACAAATCAATCTAAAACAAATGACTGAAAAACAAATTAAAAATATGATGTTAAACTTTGGTCCACAACATCCTGCAGCACATGGAGTTTTGAGACTGGTTTTAGAAATGGATGGTGAAGTAGTAGAACGAGCAGACCCTCATATTGGTCTACTGCATAGAGGAACTGAAAAACTAATTGAGCATAAAACTTACCTTCAAGCTATGCCGTACTTTGATAGATTAGATTATGTTTCTCCTATGATACAAGAACATGCTTTTGTTATGGCAGCTGAAAAACTTTTAAGTCTTGAAGTACCAGAAAGAGCATTATGGATTAGAGTTTTGTTTGACGAAATTACGAGAATACTAAATCATGCCTTACAAATTGGTGCTCAAGGACTAGATTTGGGCGCGACTACACCTTTTCTTTGGCTATTTGAAGAAAGAGAAAAGTTAATGTCTTTTTATGAAGCTGTTTCAGGAGCAAGGCTGCATGCAGCTTATTACAGAATAGGAGGGGTTCATCAAGATATACCAGAGAAAGTATTAGAAGACATATCAAAATGGAGCAGTGGTTTTAATAAAATTATTGAAGATATAGAAGGTCTTTTGGATAATAATAGAATTTTTAAGCAAAGAACAGTAGATGTTGGAATAGTTACAAAAAAACAAGCATTAGATTGGGGTTTTACAGGTCCTATGTTAAGAGGGTCAGGTATTGTATGGGACCTGAGAAAGCATAGACCTTATGCTGTTTATGAAAAGCTCAAATTTGACATTCCTATTGGTAAGAATGGAGATTGTTATGATAGATATTTAATTCGTATGGAAGAAATGAAGCAAAGTTTAATTATAGTTAAGCAAGTTTTAGAAAATATACCAAATGGTCCTATAATTTCGGATAATCCACGTATAGCCCCTCCTAAAAGAAAAGATATGAAAGAATCTATGGAAAGCCTTATAAGTCATTTTAAACTTTACACAGAAGGTGTAAGAATTCCTACAGGAGAAATTTATACTTCTGTAGAAGCTCCAAAAGGAGAATTTGGTGTATATTTGGTATCAGATGGTTCAAATAAACCTTATAGATGTAAGATTAGAGCTCCAGGTTTTCCTCATCTTCAAGGTTTAGATTTTATGACTAAAGGTCATCAACTCGCTGATTTAGTTGCATGTATTGCGACTTTGGATGTCGTTTTTGGAGAAATTGATAGGTAAAAAGTATGGAGAAATATGAAGAAAAATTTGAATTTTCTGATAATAATAATATTCTAATTAAAAATATATTGAAAAAATATCCAGTAAGACAATCTGCCAGTGCAGTAATGCCATTATTAGATTTAGCTATGCGTCAGTGTAATGGATGGATTCCTGAGTCTGCAATGAAAAAAATAGGAAACATTATTAATATACCTTTTATTAAAGTTTATGAAGTTGCCACTTTTTATTCTATGTTTAATCTTAGACCAGTTGGAAAGTATTTAGTTCAATTTTGTACAACTACTCCCTGTTGGTTAAAAGGAAGTGATAATTTATTAGAGATATGTAAAAAACATTTAAATATAAACATAGGACAGACTACTGAAGATAACATATTTACCTTAAAAGAAGTAGAATGCTTAGGAGCTTGTGTTAATGCACCAATGATTCAAATAAATGACGATTATTTTGAGGATTTAAATTCTGAAACCTTAATTCAGCTTCTAAATAATTTAAAAAATAATAAAGATGTAAAAGTAGGTACTCAAATAAATGGAAGAAAAGGTAGTGAACCTTATGTTATTAAACAAGAAAAGTAAACATGATCAAAAATAAAGATAAAATATTTAAAAATATACATGGATTTGCTGGTTCAGGATTGAAAGAGGCAAAAAAGTTAGGAGATTGGGATAATGCTAAAGCTATTGTAGGTAAAGGTAGAGATTGGATACTTGATGAGGTTAAAAAGTCTGGCCTAAGAGGCAGAGGAGGAGCAGGCTTTCCTACAGGGCTTAAGTGGTCTTTTATGCCTAGTAAATTAGGAGATAAACCTCATTATGTAGTAATAAATGCTGATGAAAGTGAGCCTGGTACTTGCAAAGATAGAGAGATTATTAGAAATGAACCTTTTAAGTTATTAGAAGGCATACTTTATGCTTCTGTAGCTATGCAAGCGCACACTGCGTATATTTACATCAGAGGAGAGTTCTATAACGAATACAAATCTTTAGATAAGGCTATTAAGAAATGTTATGAAGTTGGACTGTTAGGAAAAAATATACTTAAGACTGGGTGGGATTTGGATATTTTTATTCATAGAGGTGCTGGGGCATATATTTGTGGAGAAGAGTCGGCTCTTTTAGAAAGTTTGGAGGGTAAAAAAGGGCAACCAAGACTTAAACCTCCTTTTCCTGCAAATGTTGGATTATATGGCTGTCCTACTACTGTATCAAACGTTGAAACAGTTGCGGTTATTCCAGAAATTCTTAAAAGAGGGGCATCCTGGTTTTCTAGTTTGGGTAAGGAAAATAATTCAGGAACTAAACTTTTTTGCATATCTGGTCATGTTAATTCTCCTTGTACTGTGGAAGAAGAAATGGGTGTTCCAATAAAAGAATTGATAAATAAACATGCTAACGGCGTGATAGGAGGATGGGGAAAACTACAAGCAATTATACCAGGTGGATCTTCTACACCACTACTACCTGCATCAATATGTAATAATTTAAATATGGATTTCGACTCTCTAAAAGAAGTAAAAAGTGGTCTTGGAACTGCTGGTGTAATAGTGATGGATGAAACAACCGACCTAATCAAAGCAATTACAAGGTTATCAAGGTTTTATAATCATGAAAGTTGTGGACAATGTACACCCTGTAGGGAAGGTACCGGATGGATATTGAAGATGATGAAGCGCCTATGTAAGGGAGATGCAGACATAGATGATATAGATAAGCTAAACGATGTTTGTTCTCAAGTAGAAAATCATACAATTTGTGCTTTAGGAGACGCAGCAGCTTGGCCTGTTCAGGGTTTGATAAGACACTTTAGATATGATATAGAAAAAAGAATTTTAGAAAATTCTTTGGGAAAGACTGCTGAATGATAAAATTAAAAGTTAATGATAAAGTGATTGAAGTTCCAGAGGGTGCAACTGTAATGCAGGCATGTGAATTAGCAGGAGAGGAAATTCCTAGATTTTGCTATCATGATAGACTTTCTATTGCAGGAAATTGTAGAATGTGTTTAGTTGAAGTTGAAAAATCTCCTAAGCCTGTAGCCTCTTGTGCAATGCCAGTTTCAAATGATATGGTAATAAAAACTAATTCTGAAAAAGTAAAAAAAGCTAGAAAAGGTGTAATGGAGTTCTTGCTTATTAACCATCCACTTGATTGTCCTGTTTGTGATCAAGGTGGTGAATGTGATTTACAAGACCAATCTTTATATTTTGGAAAATCTACAAGTAGATATAAAGAGACTAAAAGAGCAGTAAAAGATAAGAATTTTGGTCCATTAATTAAAACGGTAATGACAAGATGTATACATTGTACTAGATGCGTTAGGTTTATGGACGAAGTGGCAGGTACTCATGAATTAGGGGCAATAAATAGAGGTGAAGATATGGAGATTACTTCTGCTTTAGAAGGAAGTCTAAATACCGAGCTATCAGGTAACATTATTGATTTATGTCCTGTAGGTGCTTTAACTTCTAAACCTTATGCTTTTACTGCCAGATCTTGGGAATTAAGTCATGGTGACTCTATAGATATTAGTGACGGCGTTGGATCTAATATAAGAATAGATGAGTTTAAAGGTGAAATAAAGAGAATATTGCCTAGGGAAAATGAAGATATCAATCAAGAATGGATTTCAGATAAAGCCAGATTTTTTTATGATGGATTAACAAATCAAAGGTTAGACAAACCTTATATAAGAAAGTCTGCTAAGCTCTTAGCAACAGAGTGGGATGTTGCCTTCAATTCTATAGCTAAAATAATAAAAAAAACAAACCCATCAGATATTGCAGCAGTTTCAGGAGCATTAACAGATACAGAAACTATGTATGCTGCAAAAGAGTTTTTTAAGAGCATAAGTGTAAAAAATATTGATTGTAGGTTTAATCTTTCACAAATACCAACAAATACCCCTAGTGATTGGTTATTTAATTCTAGTATAGCGAGTATTGATAAAATTGATAAATTGCTCCTAATAGGTTGTGATCCTAAAAGAGAAGCACCTGTTTTGAATTCTAGAATAAGACAAAGGTGGCTAACTGGGGAGTTAGATATTTTAACTATTTGTACACCTAATGATTTACCATATAAATTTAAAAGTAAAGGCAATGATATAAGTCTTTTATCTAGTATTAAATTTCAAAATGAAATAAAAAATTTTTTTAATAAGGCTAAATATCCCATGGTTATACTTGGAGATAGTATTTTATCATCGAAACAAGGATCTAATGTACATAAATTGACAAAAATTATATGTCAAAAATCTCATTTAATTAGAGAAGATTGGAATGGCTTTAACATACTTAATAAATATGCTTCTAGGGTAGGGGGCTTATCAGTAAATTTTGTTCCCTATCAAGGAGGCTTGTCTTCTATTGAAATCAAAAAGGCTCTCAAAAGCAATAAAATTAAGATACTTTTTCTTATAGAAGCAGATGATTTTAAAATAAAAGTAAAAGACTTAAAGAATACATTTATAATTTATATAGGCCATCATGGAGATAAATATGCGGGTATTTCAGATGTGGTATTACCTACCTCAGCATTTACTGAAAAAAAAGCATTATTTTTAAATTTAGAGGGAAGACCTCAATTTACTAAAAAAATAGTAGAAAAACCTGGTATTTCAGTAGATTCATGGAAAATATTTAAAGCATTAGATCAAATATTTGGTTCTAAACTGACATTTAATACGCATGAACAATTATTGAATAATATGTTTAAAGAGTATCCGTATCTTGGTAAAATTGATAGGCTGTATGATGCAAAATGGAAACATATAAAAGATGAAAATATTAATCTATTAGCTGAAGAAAATAATTACATTTTAGAGAATTTTTATCAAACCTGTAATATTTCAAGAGCCTCTTTAAATATGGCAAACTGCGTCAAAGAAATACTAACTTCATATAAAGCTAAGAAATGAATTTTTTTACGATAGATCAACTAAATCATTTCTTTACTCTTATATTGTACGTGATAGCTATTATTGGACCTTTGTTAATTTCGGTTGCTTTTTTGACTTATTTAGAAAGAAAAGTAATAGCTTTAGTCCAATACAGAAAAGGTCCAAACGTAGTTGGTTTTTTTGGATTACTTCAACCCTTTGCTGATGGAGTTAAACTTTTTACTAAAGAAACTATAATACCAGCAAGTTCAAGTAAACTAATATTTGTACTAGCACCTATGATATCTTTTTCATTATCTTTGATAGCTTGGAGTGTTATACCAATATCTGAAAATGTTGTACTATCTAATATAAATGTAGGTATACTCTACATATTTGCAGTATCGTCACTCTCTATATATGGAATAATAATGGCTGGATGGGCTAGTAATTCCAAGTATGCTTTTTTAGGAGCATTACGCTCAGCAGCTCAAATGGTTTCATACGAGGTTTCCATAGGTCTAGTAATTGTTTGTGTATTATTGTGCGTGGGATCTTTAAATTTATCAGACATAGTATTAGCACAAAAATCATGTTGGTATTTTTTGCCATTGTTTCCAATGTTCGTGGTCTTTATTATATCAGCTCTGGCAGAAACCAATAGAGCACCTTTTGATCTGCCTGAGGATGAATCTGCATTGGTTGCAGGTTACTTTACTGAATATTCCTCTATGCTATTCGCAATGTTTTTCCTTGGTGAATATTCTGCAATGATTTTAATGAGTTCTTTGGGTACGATTTTGTTTTTAGGAGGATGGTTACCTCCTGTTGATAATAGTTTTTTTAATGCAATACCTGGTTTTGTATGGTTTTTTACTAAGGTAGGTATATTACTGTTTATTTTTTTATGGGTAAGAGCAACACTACCAAGGTTTAGATACGATCAATTAATGAGGTTAGGCTGGAAAATATTTTTGCCCTTATCATTATTATGGGTATTCCTTACAGCTTCTTTTCTTATTTTTTTTAATTTATTACCGCGAACATGAAAGTAGAATATGAAAAATATTTTTAAAAAACTAAAATCTTTTTTTCTTTTGGATATAAGTAGAGGCTTATATCTAACCTTTATAAGAATGTTTAGAAAGTCAGTAACTATAAATTATCCTTATGAAAAGGGAAAACTTAGTCCAAGGTTTAGAGGAGAGCATGCTTTGAGAAGATATCCAAATGGTGAGGAAAGATGTATTGCATGCAAATTATGTGAAGCAATCTGTCCAGCTCTTGCAATTACTATAGATGCTGAGGAAAAAGAAGATGGTAGTAGAAGAACTACAAGATACGATATTGATATGACGAAATGTATTTATTGTGGTTTATGTCAAGAAGCTTGTCCAGTTGACGCTATAGTACAAGGACCTAATTATGAATTTGCTACTGAAACTCATGAAGAATTAATCTATAATAAACAAAAGCTTCTAGATAATGGTTCTCGTTGGGAGGAAGCTTTGCAAAAAAATATTAATTCTGATATAAAATATAGATAAGAAATTTTTGTATGAGCTTGTTTTTTTTTCTTTTTTCATCTATTACAGTTCTTTCTTCTGTAGCAGTAATAAGTTCTAGAAATGCAGTACACTCTGTTTTTTTTTTAATTTTAGCTTTTGTAAATTCTGCGGGAATATTCATACTAGCCGGAGCTGAGTTTCTAGCTATGATCTTACTTATAGTTTATGTTGGTGCAGTAGCGGTATTATTTTTATTTGTTGTGATGATGCTAAATATAGGAGTTGACGAAATTAAAACACAAGCAAAAAAATATATATTATCTGGCTCATTAGTAGCACTCATACTATTTTTAGAGCTGATTTTTTCATTTTCAAATTTGGATATCATTAAAAAAAAACCAGACCTTAATAGTGGTCAGCTATCAAATACCCATGAAATAGGAAAAATTTTATATACAGAATATTTTCTTCCTTTCCAGGTATCTGGGTGTATATTGTTAGTAGCAATGTTAGGGGCTATAATACTTACTCTTAGAAAAAGAGATGGAGTTTTAAAACAAAATATATCAGATCAAGTTTCTAGAACTAAAGAAGACTCTATTGAAATTATTAAAATAGGAAAAGACTAAATGCAATTAGAGCCTAACTATTTCACTGTATTATCAGCAATTTTATTCTGTGTTGGTATCTTAGGAATATTTTTAAATAGAAGAAGTATTATTATTATTTTAATGTCTATTGAAATACTTTTATTGGCAGTAAATATAAATTTAGTAGCTTTCTCTAGCTATCATGATAATTTAAATGGCCAAATATTTACGATGTTTGTTTTAACTGTAGCAGCTGCAGAGGCAGCAATAGGGTTAGCCATTTTAGTAGTTTTTTTCAGAAATAGGGGCTCTATTAAAGTAGAAGACGCTGAGCAACTAAAGGGATGATATGAGTTTACCTTTATTAATATTAGCTCTACCTATTTTTAGCACCTTAATTTGTTTAGTTTGTATTATTTATAAAGAAAATAGAAAAGCTGAGATAGTTTCTTCATCTATACTTAGTGCTACTGCCTTGCTTTCAATTTTTTGTTATATAAACATTGAAAGTTTTTATGGTTCTTATTACATCTTTAATTGGGTTAAAATATTAAATTTTAGTTTTGACTTTGCAGTTTTATATGATCCTTTAACTGCAATTATGTTCCTAGTAGTGAATACTGTTTCTGCATTAGTACATATTTTTTCGATAGGTTATATGAGTAATGATAAGTATAAGGCTAGATTTTTTTGTTATTTATCCTTATTTACATTTGCAATGCTCATGTTAGTGAGTGCAAATAATTTTATACAACTATTTTTAGGTTGGGAGGGAGTAGGACTATGCTCTTATCTTCTCGTAGGGTATTATTTTTATAAACCATCTGCAGGAAGTGCTGCGCTAAAAGCATTTTTAGTAAACAGAGTAGGGGATTTTGGATATTTGATAGCTATTGCATTAATTTATGCTAATTTCCAAAGCCTGAATTTTGATGATATATTTTCTGATCCTGAACAGTTCATAAATACAAACATTACCCTTTTTGGCTTAAAGTTTGATTTTCTTACTACTGTTACAATGTTTCTATTCATAGCTGCTATGGGAAAATCTGCTCAGATAGGACTGCATGTATGGCTTCCAGATGCAATGGAAGGGCCAACTCCTGTATCAGCTCTAATACATGCAGCAACAATGGTTACTGCCGGAGTATTTTTAGTAGTTAGATGCTCTCCTTTATTCGAGTTATCTGAATTCACATTAAGTTTTATTACCTATGTAGGTATAATTACCTGCCTTTTTGGAGCTTCGGTAGCATTACTTCAAGATGATATTAAAAAAATCATAGCTTATTCAACCTGCAGCCAGTTGGGCTATATGTTTTTTGCATGTGGAATTTCTGCTTACAGCTTAGGAGTATTCCATTTAGTTACGCATGCATTTTTCAAAGCATTATTATTTTTAGCTGCAGGATCAATAATTCATGTATGCCATCATGAACAAAATATAAAAAAAATGGGGGGATTATATTACAAAATACCTATTACATACTGTTTTGTAATTTTAGGTTCATTGGCTTTAATGGGCATTCCACCACTCTCAGGATATTTTTCTAAAGACCTTATTCTTGAATATGCTTTTTCTTTACACTCTTTTGAAGGGAACTTAGTTTATTACTTGGGTTGTTTGGGTGCCGCAATGACATCAGTATATTCCGCTAGGTTAATATATTTAACCTTTCATGGAAAAAGAAAAATAAAATCAGAAAGTTTTTCTGATATAAAAGAGGCTCCTAAAGTTATGCTTTTACCAGTTTTTGTATTATCAATAGGTGCGGTGTTTTCTGGATACTTTTTTTATGATTTAGTTAAATATAAAAGCTTTTGGAAAGGCAGTATTTTTTTTAAAGAAGATATTAATTTTGTAGAGCAAGCTCACCATATTCATCTTATTTATAAAGTTTTTCCTATATTTGTTGTTATATTATTTTCATTATTTGTAATTGTATACTTTAAAAAATTCAAAAATCTTTTTGTTTCTAAAAATAAAATTATATATTTGTTTTTAAATATACTTAAAAATAAATGGTACTTTGATCAAGTTTATAATTATCTTTTTATAAGAAAGTTAATATCTTTTTCAAATTTATTATGGAAAGCTATTGATATAAGAGTTATTGATGGTTTCGGTCCTATCGGTATTTCCTCAGGTATTTACTTACTATCTAAAAATCTTAAAAAAGTACAGAATGGAAAAATATTTATTTATACTACTTTTATGATGTTAGGTATTATTTTATTTTTTATTTTAATTTTTATTAATTTTTGAGCGGCCCTTGATCTCTTTCCCTTTATTATCATCTATCATAGTTGTTCCATTGATAGGAGCTTTAATTGCTTTTTTTGTGAAAGGCGAAGAGAAAAGTGTATCTAAAAACCTAAGAGAACTAGCAATATGGACGACGATAGTAGAATTGATTTTAATATTAATTATAATTTTGCAGTATGATTACACAAACCCAAGCTTTCAGTTTATTGAAAAAAAAATAGTTCTCTCAAAATATGAAGTAAGTTATTTTTTAGGAGTAGACTCTATTTCGTTAATATTTATTTTGCTGACAGCATTCTTATTTCCAATTTGTTTCTTTTATTCAAGGATTTCAATTAAATTTAGAACAAGAGAGTTTATAATAGCTATGCTTATTCTTGAGTCTCTAATAATGGGAGTTTTCTGTGCTTTAGATATTATATTATTTTATATTTTCTTTGAAAGTTTATTGATTCCTATGTTTTTGATAATAGGAATTTGGGGGGGTAAGAATAGAATTTTTTCTTCATTTAAATTTTTTATATATACCTTAGCAGGATCTGTTTTTTTCTTAATATCTATAATCTTTATAGCATATACAGCCAATACAACATCTATTATAGACCTTGATAATTATTATTTTGATTTAAGCCTGCAAAAATGGCTATGGGCAGGGATGTTTATTTCATTTGCTATAAAAGTTCCTATGTGGCCATTTCATACCTGGCTGCCTGATGCGCATGTTGAAGCACCTACTATTGGATCAATGATATTAGCAGGGGTTTTACTTAAAGTAGGAGGGTTTGCATTTCTGAGAATCTCTCTTCCAATATTACCAGATGCATCTAATTATTTTTCTTATTTTATTATAGTTTTATCTGCTATTGCTGTTCTTTATACATCTATTGTTGCATTAGCCCAGAAAGATATAAAAAAGCTTATTGCATATTCATCTGTAGCACATATGGGGTATGTAACAGCTGGAATTTTTTCTATAACTGAGATTGGTATTCAAGGTGCCATGTTTCAAATGATAAGTCACGGAATTGTCTCAGTAGGATTATTTTTAAGTATTGGAATTTTATATGAAAGGACTAACTCAAGACTATTAAATGACTATAACTTGCTTATTAAAACTATGCCAATTTTTTCTGTCCTATTTGTAGTTCTGGTTTTATCATCTGTAGGACTTCCAGGAACATCTGGATTTATAGGTGAGTTATTAGTAGTTTTAGGTGTATTTAAAAACTTTATTATTCTAGGTTTTTTTATTGCAACAGGAATAATTTTTGGTGCTGCATACATGATGTCTTTGGTTAGAAAAGTTATATTCACTATTGATAAAGATTTAGAAATAAGCAGCCTAAATGACTTGGGTTTTACTGAAAAGTTTTTAATGATACTTTTAGTTTTTTTTACTTTACTGCTTGGCTTTTATCCAAATTTAATTTTAGACTTTACTGAAGCTTCAACTATTAAACTTTTAACAAACTTTTAATAATTATGGAAAACTTTGCAAATTTAAATTTATATATTCCAGAATTAATAATTTTTGTTGGGATATTAGTGAGTATTTTGTTGGGTGCATTATATCCAGAAAAAAAATTTCATAAAGTTAATACTTTTTCTATTTTTACACTCATTATTTCTTTTGGATATATATTATTTACAGATTTAGAAGCGGGTTCTGTAGCAGATATTGTTTATAATTCTTATTTTACTAATACTATAAAACTTTTTATTTTAAGTGTAGCTCTGATTATTTTATATGTATCTAATAGCTATATTAAAAATAATAAATTAAATTTATTTGAATATCCTATCCTGTTGCTATTTACAGTTTTAGGCATGATGTTAATGATTTCATCAAATGATTTACTGTTATTATATGTTTCTATAGAATTACAGTCTTTATCATTGTATGTCTTAGTTGCTATTAATAGAGACTCTATTAAAAGTTCTGAGGCCTCTTTGAAATACTTTATACTAGGTTCTATTGCATCAGCGATTATTCTATATGGTATATCTATGATATATTCTGTAATTGGTAGTACAAATTATGATTTAATTAAACAATTTAATTTTACAGAGAATAATAAATTATTGCTTTCTTTTGGACTCATTTTGCTACTATCTGGCTTAGCCTTCAAACTTTCTGCAGCACCATTTCATATGTGGACTCCAGACGTGTATGAAGGAGCTCCTAGCTCAGTTACAACAATTCTCATCACACTTCCAAAGCTAAGTATTTTAGTAGTTCTAATTAAAATTTTGTATGAACCCTTTTTATATTTCCAAGACTTATGGCAACAAATTATAATAATAATATCTGTTTTATCTATGCTAATTGGTTCTATTGCTGCGTTAAGGCAAGAAAATATTAAAAGACTATTTGCATTTGGAACAATCGCAAATATTGGGTATGTCCTAATAGGAATAATATCTATTTCTGATCAAGGTTTAGCCGCATCTATTTTATACATGTTAATTTATACTTTAGCAACCTTAGGAGTATTTTCATTTATTATGATGTTAAGAAGAGATAACACTCAAATATTAAATTTAAATGGCCTTTCTGGTTTATCACAATCAAATTCACTTGCTTCTATAAGCATGGTGTTATTGTTGCTGTCTCTTGCTGGAATTCCTCCTTTTGCTGGTTTTTTTGCTAAGTTATACATCTTTATAGCAGCCATTGAAGCAGGCTATTTATTTTTAGCAATATTAGGCGTGATTTTTAGCGTCATATCTGCATTTTATTATTTAAAAATAATAAAAATTATGTATATGGATGTTATAGAAGAGAAGCCTTTTTATGATATTGATAAAAGAATGCAGCTAGTACTTTTTATAATAGCTTTAATCATGTTGTTTTTTATATTCTTTGCCAACGATTTAATAAATTTTATTTATAATATGAAAATTATTTAAAGTGCTTCAAAATAAAAATATAAAATATTCTAATATGCCACTAATCTTAATTGATAGTGTAGATAGCACAATGAACGAAATAAAAAAGTCTAAATATGATTTTTATAGCGCAGTAGCTATTCTAGCTAAGAAACAAACAGAAGGAAGAGGTAGACGCAATAATAAATGGATATCAGAACCAGGAAATTTATTCCTGTCTATTAGATTAAAAAATAGGACCTTAATTAATCATCATCTTTTATCTTATATGGTGAGTATTATAGTTTTTGATGCTTTAAAAAATTATTTGAATAAAAATAAAAAAATGTTTATAAAGTGGCCTAATGATATTCATATTAATAATAAAAAAGCTTGTGGCATATTAATAGAATTTTTAAGTTCAGGAAATACAATTACCGATATAATTATTGGAATTGGAATAAATATTCAGAGCAATCCTAAAAACATAAATAAGTTAGTGACCAACCTAGCTATGCATTGCAAAAAAAAAAATTAAAATATTAGATTTAACAAAATTAGTCCTATCTAGTTTAGACTATTGGATTAATATGTTAGTTATTAATAAAGAATCTATAATTGATGAATGGATGAAAAGGTCTAAACATATAAATAGTAAAATACAATTTAATTTTAAAAATAAATTAGTTGTTGGTTTGTACAAGGGAATTTCAACGGATGGGGCTATCAAAGTTCTAGTTGAAGGTAAAACCAATAAGTTTTTTAATCTAGAATTTATTTAATTTATGCACTTAGTAATAGATATAGGAAATACTAATATAGTTTTTGCTTTAATAGAGCAAAACTTAGTAATAAATAAGTGGAGAATTTCTACAGATAGTAAAAGGACCAGCGATGAATATAAACTTTGGCTATCTAATATTTTTGAAAACTTTAAAACTATAGAAGACATAATATTAGGTTCAGTAGTTCCTGGAATTACTGAAGAAATTAAAACTGCATGCATTAGTTTATATAAAAAGAAAGTTTTTGTTATGAATGAAGACTTAGAGATATTATTTCCTTCAGAAGTAGTAAATAAAATTGAGATAGGAACTGATAGATTAGTAAATTCATTAGCCGCATGGTATTTTTATAAAATGCCTTCAATTATAATTGATTTTGGAACAGCAACTACTTTTGATGTGGTGGATAAAAGAGGAATATATGTAGGAGGAGTTATATGTCCTGGGATTAACTTATCCTTAAAAACTTTATATCTTGCAGCTGCTAGATTACCAAGAATTACTGTTACTAGACCAAATAAGGTGATAGGAAATACAACGGTTTTAGCAATGTCTTCAGGAATTTACTATGGGTATGTTGGACTAATTCAATATATAATAGAAAAAATAACTTTTGAATTAGGATATAAAACTAAAATTATACTTACAGGAGGTCTAGCAAATCTTTTTTCTAAGGATATTAATAAAAACTGTGTAGTAGAGAAAAATTTAACCATTCAAGGCCTATCATTGGCTTTTCAAAAACATAGAGGTAGTTTAGATGCAAGTTAATCCATTTAATATTAAAAAATCAAAAGATTTATACTTTTTCCCTTTAGGAGGTTCAGGAGAAATTGGTATGAACTTTAATCTGTATGGCTATGATAACAAGTGGTTAATAATAGATTGTGGAGTTTCTTTTAAAGATAGCAAGGTATTAGGTGCTGACGTTTTTATGCCTAATATTGATATAATAAAGGAATATAATTTAAATGTATGTGGAATGTTTATAACACATGCTCATGAAGATCATATAGGGGCAGTCCATCATTTATGGCCATATATTAAATGTCCTATCTATACTACGCCATTTTCAGCCTATTTACTTAAACAAAGACTAATAGATGCTGGGTTATATGATAAAGTTAACCTGAAAATAGTAAAAAAAGAATCAAAATTCACCGTAGGACCTTTTAATTTAGAATTAATAAATATTAGTCATTCTATACTTGAGGCTAACTCAGTACTGATTAAAGTTGATAAAAAAAAAGTTTTTCATACCGGAGACTGGAAAATAGATAATAATCCATCAATAGGTAATAAACCTAATGAAAAACGACTACGAGAAATAGGTAAATCTGGGGTTAATGCAATGATATGTGACTCTACTAATGCTAATGTAGAAGGATCATCTGGAAGTGAACAGTCTATTGAGAAAGGTATTTTAAATCAAGTAGAAGCGTATGAGGGAAGAATATTTGTAGCAATGTTTGCATCAAATGTTGAACGTATTCTTACTTTAACTAGAATTGCAAAAAAAACTAAACGGAAAATGGGGGCAGCAGGTCGCTCTATGTGGCGCATGATAAAGGCCTCTAAAGCAGTAGGATATTTGAATGAAAACGAAGAATTTAATGATGAAAGAAGGTTGAAAAATATTATTGATAAGGAATTTCTAGCAATTTGTACAGGATCACAAGGAGAGCCATTAGGTGCTTTAAATAGAATGATAGATGATACTCATCCACATTTAAGGCTTAGAAAAGGTGATAGAGTTATTTTTTCCTCCAGAATGATACCAGGTAATGAGGTTAGTATTAATAACTTACTAAATAAACTTATTTATAAAGGTGTAGATGTAGTATTTCCTAAAGCTAGAGATATTCATGTTTCTGGACATCCAGGACAAGAAGAATTAGAAATGATGTACTCTTGGATCAAACCGACAATATTAATTCCAGTTCATGGTGAAGCAGTTCATATAAAGGCTCATGCGGAATTGGCAAAAAAAAACGGAATACAAAATGTTTTGACTACAAGAAATGGACAGTTAATTAAAATCACTGATAAAAATGCAGAGGTACTCTCTCAAATAACTGTAGGAAAAATGGCTGTTAACGGTGATGAAATAATTTCAACAGATAGCACACTATTTAAGGAGAGAAAAAAAATGTTATTCAATGGTGTTATAGCTTTAAATTTCGTTTTTTCTGATACAGGTGATCTACAGGAATTGCCTAGAATTAAATTATTATCAGTTATTAACAATATAAACCAAGACGAGCTGGCTAAATTTTCAGAATATTTAAGTGATGAAATACGTTATTTTATTCCTTTTAATCAGTCTAAGGAAAACCAATTAAGAGAGTATCTAAACAAAAAAATTAAAAAGTTTCTTATAAATACATTTGATAAAAACCCTTCCATAATCCTAGATATAATTTATATTTAATGTAATGTTAGAAAAAGTTAATCATATTGCTATAGCGGTGCCTTTGTTAAGTGAGGCTATTTTAAGTTATAGAAATAGTTTTAACTGCAAAGTATCAAAAATAATAGAATTACCTGATCATGGAGTAATTACAGCATTTATTAATTTACCTAATACTAATATAGAACTCTTAGAACCTCTTGGTGATAACTCTCCTATAAAAAAGTTTCTTAAAAAAAATAAAAAAGGTGGAATTCATCATATATGTTATGAAGTAAAAGATATTAATTTAGCAATAAAAAATCTAAAAAAAAATAATTGTGTGATACTTGGAGATGGAATACCTAGAGCAGGCGCTCATGGGAAGCCTGTTATTTTTATACATCCAAATAATTTTAATGGAACTCTTATAGAATTAGAACAAATATAATGTCTTTAGTAGAAATATTAATTTTTTTTTTCGTAATATGGTGGCCTATTTTTTTTATTCTTTTACCTGTTGGTTTCGAGCCTATCACTAAGTATGATGAAGAAACTAGGTATATCAAAAGTGCACCGAATAAACCTAATATTTTAAAGAAATTCTTTTTGGCTACGGCATTTTCTTTTTGTTTAACTACTATAGTTTGGATTTTAGATTATATTAAGCTATTTTCTTTAAAAGAGGTTCTTTTGTAAGATGAGAACTAGTCAATTTTATTTATTTCCTTTAAAAGAAGACCCTAATGATGCTCACTTAGTATCACATAAACTTATGTTAAGAAGTAATATGATTAGGCAGTCTGCATCAGGCATATATACCTGGATGCCCTTAGGGTTAATGGTCTTAAAAAAAATAGAAAACATTATAAGAGAATTTCATTCAGATTTTTTAGTTCAGGAATTGTTGATGCCGACAATTCAATCAGCTGATTTATGGAAGAAATCAGATAGGTACTCTGATTACGGAAAAGAAATGTTAAGAATAGTTGATAGAAATAATTCTGAGCTTTTATATGGCCCTACAAATGAAGAACTTATTACAGATATTGTGTCTAAAGATTTAAATTCGTATAAAGATTTTCCTAAAACTTTATATCATATTCAATGGAAGTTTAGGGATGAATTGCGACCAAGATTTGGGGTTATGAGATGTAGAGAATTTCTTATGAAAGATGCATACTCTTTTGATACTTGTTATGAAAATTCATATAAATCTTATTGTAAGATGTTTTTATTATATTTAAAAATATTTAAAGAATTAGGCATAAAAGTACTTCCTTTTCAAGCTGATACAGGTCCAATAGGAGGGTCTCTTAGCCATGAGTTTATATTAGAAACTAATAATGGTGAGTCTAAAATATTTTATGATAAATGTATAAATCAAATTAATATTAATAATATTGAACCCCATGATAATAAAAAAATTAAAGACATTGTATCAAGATTTTCAAATTATTATAGTCGCACCTCTGATAAACATAGTGAAAAAAAATTTAATGAAGAAGTTACTATTGAAAATCAAAAAACTTCAAAAGGAATAGAAGTAGGACATATTTTTTACTTTGGGACAAAGTATTCAGAGAAACTTAATTCAAAATTTTTAAATGAAAAAGGTTCATCTAATTTTATATTTAGCGGTTCATATGGAATAGGTGTTAGTAGGTTAGTTGCAGCAATAATAGAGTCTAGCCATGATGAGAATGGAATTATTTGGCCAGCTAAAGTAGCTCCTTTTAATTTAGGTCTAATAAATGTTAGAAAGGAGATAAATCTTTCTACAGAATTTTGTGAAAATTTTTACAATGGATCTAAAAATAAACATAATATTATTTACGAAGATAGAGATATTAGATTAGGTGAGAAGTTTAGTATTCTTGATTTGATAGGTATTCCTGTCCAATTAATAGTTGGAGAAAAAAATTTAAAACAAAATAATGTAGAAATTAAAGATAGAAAGTCAGGAAAAACTGAAATTATAAATAAAGACAATATTGATAACTTTTTAAAAGAAAAGTATGAACTATAATTTAGAACTATTTATAGCCTTAAAATACCTTAGATCAAAAAGAGATGAAAAGTTCATATCTATAAGCTCTTTTTTTTCTTTTATAGGTATCACTATAGGAGTAGCTACTTTAATAATTGTTATGTCTGTTATGAATGGCTTTAGATCTGAACTGCTAGATAAAATAATAGGTATAAATGGTCATGCTATTATTTATTTAAATAATAAAAAAGATAATAATATCAATGACCTAATAGAGAGTATTGAGAATCTTCCTAATATAAACTATGTAGCTAAAGAATTCGAGTTTAATGCTATGTTTGCATTTAACAAATTAGCATCAGGTGTTTTAGTAAAAGGTGTTAAAAAAACTGATATACTTGAAAGGGATAGTATAACCAACAATATTGTTAGCGGTAATATAGAAAATTTTAATGATAAGAGTGTATTGATTGGATCTAGGCTAGCCTATTATATGAATGTAGAATTAGATGATAAAATAACACTTCTTACCTCAAATAAAGTTGATACTCCCTTTGGAAATATTCCTATTACTGATGACTTTAGAGTAATTGGAATTTTTGATGTAGGTATGTATGATTATGATAGAGGAGTTATATTTATGCCTATACAAGAAGCTACTTCTCTAGTACAAAGCAATATAAAATCTACGCAGTTAGAAGTCTTTCTTCTTGATAATAAATTGTCTAAAAAAAGTATAAATTCTATTTCCTCTATTATTGGCAATTCAGGAAAAGTATTTTCATGGAAAAGCCTTCACAAAGAACTTTTTAGTGCGTTAGAAATAGAAAAAAAAGTGATGTTTCTAATTTTATTTCTTATTATATTTGTTGCAACTTTTAATTTAATATCAAGTATTATTATGATAGTTAAAGACAAAGAAAGAGGTATAGGAATTTTAAGATCTTTAGGAGCTAAAAGAAGTGAAATTAAAAGAATATTCATTATAATAGGTTCAGTGGTTGGTCTAATTGGTACTCTTGTAGGAACGTTATTAGGAGTTATAATAAGTATAAATATTGGAAAAATTCAGATCTTCTTAGAAAGTTTGATAGGGAGTAGTTTGTTCTCTGCAGAAATTTATTTTTTTAATGTAATACCATCTAAATTAGATAAAACTGAAATCATTCTTATTGTTTTAATTTCTATAGGGTTATCTATTTTATCAACTATTTATCCTTCTTGGAAAGCATCTAAAATTGAACCAGCAAATGTTTTAAGATATGAATGAAATACTTAATCTTAAAAATATTTCTCAATTTTTTTTTCAAGGAAATAATAAGATAATTGTATTAGATAAATTAAATCTGGTCCTTTCTACTTCTGAGACGGTTGCAATAATAGGTTCTTCAGGTTCTGGAAAGACAAGCTTGCTAAATATTATTAGTCTTATGGAAGTACCTAAGAATGGAAATATTTTTTTATTAGGAAAAAGTATGAAAGATGCCAATGATAATGAAAAATCTGATGCTAGAAAAGCTAATATAGGATATGTTCACCAAAAAAACTCTTTACTCATGGAATTTACTGCTTTTGAGAATATTTACTTATCTTTGCTGATTAATAATTATAATAAAAAATATGCAAAAGAAAAAACTATGTATTTGTTAGAAAAAGTAAAAATGACACATAGGTCTTTGCATAAACCGTCAAGTCTTTCAGGAGGTGAGCAACAAAGAGTAGCTATAGCTAGGGCTATCTCTAATGATCCAGAAATTATTGTTGCTGACGAACCTACTGGTAATTTAGACAATAAAAATAGCCAAATGATAATTGACGAATTAATTAAAATTACCAAAGAAAACCATTCATCTCTAATATTAGCAACACATGATACCAATATAGCAAAAAAAATGAATTCAGTTTTTGAATTAAGTAACAATAACCTTCTGAAGGTTTAAAATGAATAATTGCCAATTTATTCATCTCAAGGTGCGATCTCATTATAGTATTTTAGAGGGATCAATCAAAATAAAAGATATCATAGCAGAAGCAAAAAAAAATAAAATGCCAGCAGTTGCATTAACAGATAATTCTAATTTATTTGGAGCTATGGAGTTTACCAAGGCTTGTATAGAAAATGGCATACAACCGATATTAGGAGCTATTCTTACTGTAGGTGAAATTAATAAAAATAATAAAGTAAGGCTTATTAATAAGATAAAGGTTACTTTATTAGTTCAAAACTTAAAGGGCTGGAAGAATTTATCCTACCTAGTAAGTAGAGGCTATAAGACATATAAAGATTACAACATTAACTTTATTACTCTCAGGGAACTTAATGATTTTAATAAAGGCTTAATATGTCTGCTTAGTGACTATGATAAATCTGAAGTTATTAATAAAAATACAAAGTTTAATTTATTAGAAATAGAAAGTTTAAAAGAAGCTTTTTCTGACAGGTTATATATAGAAATATTTAGAAATTTATCGAAAACAGCAAATAAAAAAGAGGCAGATTTATTACGTTTATCTTCTGAATTTGATATACCCTTAGCTTGTAGTAATGATGTCTTTTTTTTGAATCAAGAAATTTATGAAGCGCATGATTGTTTTAGTTGTATAGCACAAGGAACTACTATAGAAAATGCAAACAGAATTAAAGTTAATAAAGAGTCATACTTCAAATCTTCAGAAAGCATGGTAAATATTTTTATAGATAAACCAGAAGCAATTACAAATACTATTAATATAGCCAAAAGGTGTTCTTTTATTTTAAAAGATAAAGTCCCAAACCTTCCTAAGATTTACCAAGATAATCAAAAAGATGAAAATATTGCAATTAACCAAATAGCAACTAAGGGTCTTTTAAGTTGTCTTAATTTAGACAATTTTGAGAAAGATAACTTTTATTTAGAATACAAAAAAAGGTTAGATTTTGAGCTTAAAGTAATTGCTAGTATGGGTTACTCTGGATATTTTCTCATAGTAAGCGATTTTATTAAGTGGGCTAAAAAAAATAGTATTCCTGTAGGACCAGGAAGAGGTTCTGGGGCAGGATCTATTGTAGCTTGGGCATTAAATATAACTAACTTAGATCCTATAAAATACGGACTCTTATTTGAAAGATTTCTAAATCCTGAGAGAGTATCATTGCCAGATTTTGATATTGACTTTTGTACCATCAGAAGAGATGAGGTAATAGCTTATGTTAGAGAAAAATATGGTAAAGATAAGGTTGCTCAAATTATTACTTTTGGAAGCTTACAACCTAAGGCAGTTATAAGAGATATAGGAAGAGTTTTAGGAATTAATTATGGTGTTGTAGATAAATTATCTAAAACTATTCCCAATATTATTCCTGTTAATACAAATTTGGCAGAAATATTTAAAACTAACATAGCAATGCAAAATATGATTAATGGTAATGAAGAGCTAGAAAAACTATATGATATATCTTTGCAACTAGAGGGTTTAAATAGAAATGCTTCTACTCATGCTGCTGGGATTGTAATATCCAATAGCCCTATAATTGAGGATGTACCTTTATATTACGACTTAAACTCAGATATTCCTGCAACACAATTTAGTATGAAATACTTGGAAAAGATAGGACTTATTAAGTTTGATTTTTTAGGAGTCGAAACCTTGACCATGCTAAACAATATTATAAAATTAATTAAGGATAGGGATATAGAAGTGGATTTAGATAACATAAGTTTAAATGATACACTAACTTATAAGAACCTAAGCCTAGGAAGAACTTTAGGTATTTTTCAACTAGAAAGTATACCTATGAGACAAGTATTAAAGGAATTAAAACCAGATAGGTTAGAAGACATAATTGCAGTAGTGGCATTGTATAGACCTGGACCAATGGAAAATATTCCTGATTATATCAAAAGAAAACATAATAATGATTTAACAGTATATCAACATCCATTATTAGAAAAAGTACTAAAAGAAACTCATGGTATTATGATATATCAAGAACAAGTAATGGAAGCAGCCAGAGTCTTAGCAGGTTTTTCACTAGCTAAAGCTGACCTTTTAAGAAGGGCTATTGGAAAAAAGATTAAATCAGAGATGAATGACTTAAAAGAGAGTTTTGTAAACGGATGTCTTAAAAAAAATATAAAGAGAAGTGACTCTTTGAGAATATTTAAAGATATAGAAAAATTTGCTGGTTATGGATTTAATAAAAGCCATGCAGCAGCATATGCATTAATTTCTTATCAAACAGCATGGTGTAAAAGTAATTATCCGGTAGAGTTTTTTACTGCTCTTTTGAATAGTGAAGCAGGAAAGAAAGGTGATAAGCTAATATATATTTGGAATGAATTATCAAGGCTTAAAATAAAGGTTTTGCCGTCTAATATTAACAAATCCATGATAGGCTTTTCTGTACAACGTTATAAAGGTCAACTTTGTATTAGAAGTGGACTCTCAAATATTAAGAATATTGGTGCAGAATTAAGTAAATTTATAGTTTCAGAAAGAAAAAAAAGTGGAGAGTATAAATCATTAATAAATTTTTTTTCAAGAATTGATGATAAATTGATAAATAAACGCCAGGTAGAATTTTTTGCAATGGCAGGTGTTTTTGATGAAATATATGAAATAAGAAGTATAGTCTATAACTCTGCTTCTAACTTAGTTTTGATTGCTCAAAATTTTCAGAAAGACAGAGAATCAAATCAGCAAATACTATTTAATAGTGATATAAATGAAAGCTATACGGAAGGCATATTAGAAAAGTCATTAAACTGGTCAAGTTCTTTAGTTTTAATTAATGAGTTCTTGGCTCTTGGATTTTTTATCTCAGAAAATCCTCTGATAAAGCAAAGAGAGTATTTTAAAAAATTTAAATTATCTAATTCTATGTCTATAGAAGATAATAAAGTTAACGGTAAGTTGTTTGATATACTTGGTTTTTTAATAAAAACTGATGACAGAATTACTAACAATAAGAAAGCTCTAGAGCTTACTTTTATTGATGAATGGGGAGTCTTTTCTATATTAACTTTTGATGAAGAAAATTTAAACATTAAAATAGGAAAAGCTTATATTTTAAACTTAATGCATTCCGTTGACAGGGAAAATAGAATGAGGATAAGACTTAAAAGTATTAGAGATACAGAAAGTTTTATAGAAAAAACATCAAATAGTATCAAGATAACTCTTAAACATCTTAAAAATATACTAGATTTAAAAAAAAAGATAGATGCCATCAAACAGGGTAAAAATAAAATCATATTAGTTTACAATGGCTATGAGGTAGATACTGGCATAAAAGTAAACTATAGTAGTATTTCATTCAATGAATTAAAACTTTTGGAAGGGATACAATCTGTTAATGAGCACCGATAGATTTTACTTGCAAAAAACTCATTTGCGAGGTATGACTGAATAATTTTAATTAGGAGTTTTAAATTGACATTACCTGACTTTTCTATGAGGCAATTAATCGATGCCGGAGTACATTTTGGTCACCAATCTCACAGATGGAACCCTAAAATGAAACCCTACTTATTTGGTGTAAGAAACGGGATTCATATTATAGATTTACAACAGACTGTTCCTTTATTACATAACGCGCTAGGTTTTCTTTATGATATTGCTAGCAATGGAGGAAAAATACTTTTTGTTGGCACAAAAAGACAGGCACAAGAGCCAATTAAACAGTTAGCTATAGATGCTAAACAATATTTTGTGGTGCATCGTTGGCCTGGTGGTATGTTAACAAATTGGGAAACAATTTCTAAATCTATTAAGCAATTGAAAGAACTAGAAGCAAAATTAGATGAAAAAAATGATGAAATTAAAACTTTTACAAAAAAAGAAGTACTTAATTTTCAAAGAAAAAAAGACAAACTTGAATTAGCTTTAGGCGGTATTAAAGATATGGGAGGTATTCCGGACGTTATTGTAATATTTGATACTAATAAGGAAAAAATTGCACTACAAGAAGCTAAAATGTTGAATATCCCAATTGTAGCTATTATTGACAGCAATTCAAACCCCGAAGATATTAATTATCCTATTCCAGGCAATGATGATGCTACCCGAGCTATCAATACATTTTGTGATCTAATATCAAATACAATACAAAGTGGTGTAAATAATTATTCTAATAACTCTAGTGATCCAGGAAGTGGAGAGCTTATATCTGAGGATAAAAATAAATTAGATGACATTGAATCAAAATTAGAAAACAAAAGTAACGAAAGTAACAAAATAATCATAGAAACTAAAAATAATGATAAAGATGAATTAGACTTAGGCAATGATTAAATGATCTTTATAAATGACTAATAATAATATATCAGCAGAAAAAATTAAAGCTTTAAGAATTAAAACTGGAGCAGGAATGATGGATTGTAAAAATGCTCTTGTAGAAAACGAAGGTGAAGTAGAAAAAGCTGTTGAATGGCTCAGGAAAAAAGGTATCGCTAAAGCTGATAAAAAATCTTCAAGGACGGCTGCAGAGGGTTTGATTGGAATTAATTCTAATGATAAACTTGCTTGTATAATGGAAGTAAATTCAGAAACCGACTTTGTTTCTAAAAATGAAGATTTTCAAAAATTTATTAATCAATTACTACAACGTGCTCTAGAAAAAAAATATAGTATAGATGATTTTTTATCATCTAAGTATGACCAAGAAAATTTAATTGGTGAAGCACTAAAAAATCTTATTTCTAAAATAGGAGAAAATATAGTAATTAGAAGGCTTGATTATCTAGATTTACAAACACAACATATTAAGTTTGGGTATTATTTACATAATAAAGTTTCTGATTACTTAGGCAAAATTGGATGTATAGTAGTTGGAAATGATCAAGGAGAAGAATCTAAGCAATTATTAAAAAAGATAGCAATGCATATTTCTGCTTCTAAGCCTATTACTGTAAGAGAAGAAGATTTAGATGACAGTTTAATAAACAAAGAAAAAGAAATATATGCTGCACAACTTAGTGAGTCTGGTAAGCCCAAGGATATAATTGATAAAATAGTTAATGGAAAGGTTAAAAAATTTATATCAGAAATTACTTTGTTAAATCAAAACTGGATTATGGATCCTAATAAAAAAGTTAAAAATATTATCGATGATTTTAATAAAGAGTTCGGATCTAATTTTAGTATTATTGATTTCAAATTATTTATATTAGGTGAGGGTGTTGAGACCAAAACAAAAGATTTCAAAGATGAAGTAGCATCACAACTAAATGATAACAGCTAAATGACTTTCTTTTATGGAAACTGATAAAACCTCCATAATATTATCATCCATGAAAAGAATTATGTTGAAACTATCAGGTGAAATACTTGCAGGAAAACAAAAATATGGTCTAGATCCTGAAAAACTCATTTCTATTTCTAAGGATATTAGCGATGTTTATAATACAGGAAAACAAATTTGTATAGTAGTAGGAGGTGGCAATATATTTAGAGGAGTATCGGGTGCATCTCAAGGTATTGACAGAGTTACTGCAGATGGCATGGGAATGTTAGCAACTGTCATAAATGCATTAGCTCTTCAAAATTCAATAGAAAAAAATAGTGTTCCAACTAGAGTATTATCTGCAATTCCTATGCAAACTATTTGCGAGCCTTTTATAAAAAGAAGAGCTATACGACATTTAGAAAAAAGAAGAGTAATAATCTTAGCTGCAGGGACAGGAAACCCCTACTTTTCAACAGACACTGCAGCTACTTTAAGAGCCGCAGAAATGAACTGCGATATTATATTTAAAGGTACTAATGTCGATGGTGTTTACGATTCCGACCCTAAAACAAATGAAACTTCAATTAAGTATAAAAGTATAAGCTATAAGAAAGTTTTATCAGATAATTTGAAGGTCATGGATTCTTCGGCAATTTCAATGGCAAGAGATAACTGTATTCCTATGATAGTTTTCTCTATTTTAGAAAATAATTCATTTCTAAATGCTATACAAGGAAATGGTTCTTTCACACTTATTTCGGAGGAAAAATGAGCCTGTTTGATTTAAATAATATTGAACAAAAAATGAAAAATACTTTATATAATTTAAGCACTAATTACCAGGGTATTAGAACAGGAAGGGCCTCTACAGGTTTAGTTGATAATATCCTTGTGGATGCATATGGTCAAAAAATGAAGTTAAAAGATTTGGCAACAGTGAGTGTGCCAGAAGCCAGAACTATTAATATTAATGTTTGGGACTCTAACATGATTATTGCAATAGAAAAAGCAATACAAAGTTCAAATTTACAACTCAACCCTATGACTGAAGGGCAATTAATAAGAATTAATCTTCCAGAGCTAACAAGCGAAAGAAGAATTGAGTTAGCAAAAAGTGTTAAATCTTTAGCTGAAGAGACTAAGATATCATTAAGAAATATTAGACAAGACGCTATGAGTCTTCTTAAAAAAGCAAACAATGAAGAAAATATTCCAGAAGATGAAGTAAAAAATCTACAGGATCAAATACAAAAACTTACAGACAATTATGTAGCCAAGGTCAATGAAAATTGTATTCTTAAAGAAGAAGATATTATGAAAATATAGTTTTATATGTTTTTAGATCGATTTAAAAGTTCTCCATTAAAACATCTTGGAATTATAATGGATGGAAATAGAAGATGGGCAAAATCTAAAGGCTTAAGTTTGATAAAAGGTCATAAGCAGGGAATTGAAACAGCAAAGGCTATAATTCAAGCAGCTATTGAAGAAAAAGTAGCTTATTTAACGTTATATGCATTTTCTTCAGAAAATTGGAAAAGAGATCCATTAGAGGTTAGTGATCTAATGAATTTATTGAGGTCTTTTTTAGAAACTGAAATAAATAATTTACAGCAGTCCGGTGTAAAACTAACCTTATTAGGAGATTTAGAACAGTTTGATAAAGACATTAAAAAGAATATAAAAAAAGCTACTTCATATAATCAAACAAAATTTAAAATTAATTTAATAATAGCTATAAACTATGGAGCAAGGCAAGAGATAACTAAGGCAGTCAAAATGATTTGTAAAAAAGTAATGGAAAATAAAATTAATCTAGATGAGATTAATCAGGATGAGGTAGAAAGTAATTTATATACATGTGGTATTCCAGATCCAGATTTGATTATAAGAACAGGAGGGGATAGTAGGCTTAGTAATTTTCTACTATGGCAAGCTGCTTATTCAGAATTAATGTTCTTTAAGAAGACTTGGCCAGATTTTACTAAAAATGATTTTATAAAAGCTATAACTGAATATAAAACTAGAGAGAGAAGATTTGGAGGGCAATAGAAAATTTGTTTATAAAAATTTTCTAAGTAGATTTTTATCTAGTATTGTTTTAATGCTAGCTGCTTTATATTTTAATAGTCTCGGAGGATATTACTTTTTTTTTTTAACAATTATTATAAGTATTGTATTGCTTATAGAATTGTATCATTTATTTTCAAAACAATGCCTGCAAGCTTACTTCTTACTAAATCTTTTTTTTAACTTTTTACTATTAATTTCAATATTTTATAACTTTTACTACATATTTCTTATAGTATTTTTTCTATCTATAGGTATTAAACCTTTAATATATAAGGTTAATAATTATCCATTTATAATTGCAGAAGTTTATATTACTTTACCCATTTGCGCTTTTTTAAACTTAAATGGAAGTCTAGAAGGAAAATCAATTATACACTGGGTTTTTTTAGTAGTCTGGACAGTTGATATTTCTGGCTATGTTTTTGGAAACCTTTTTAAGGGTCCTAAACTTATTAGTAATGTAAGTCCTAATAAAACATGGTCTGGGTTTATTAGTGGAATTCTTCTTGCCGGTATATTGAGTATTTTTTTTGCATATTACATTAAAAATGAAAGTTATTTAGCATATTTTATAATTAGTGTTGTAGCAGGATTATTTTGTACTGCAGGAGATTTATTTGAAAGTTACTTAAAGAGAAAAAATAATATAAAAGATACTTCTAATTTAATCCCAGGGCATGGAGGACTTTTAGATAGACTTGATGGGTTTTTATTTGCTATTCTATTTTTTTGGATTGTTGCATACTTTAAGGAGCACTTTATTTGAAGAAAATTTCAGTATTTGGAGCTACAGGTTCTGTAGGAAGTAATGCTTGTAAGTTAATACTAGAGAATTTATCCAATTATAATACAAAAGTATTAACAGCTAATAAAAACTTCAAAAAACTTGCTTTATATTCAAGATTACTTAGTTCAGAGTATGCTGTAATTAAAGATAAAAAGTTTTATAAACCATTAAAAGAGGAGTTAAGCGGAACTAAAGTTAAATGTTTGAGTGGTTATGATGAAATTGCTAGTTTAGCCTCTATTAAAACTGACATTTTTATTTCTGCTATAGTTGGAATTGCAGGTTTAAAAGCTACGTATGAATGTATTGGAAACACTAAAATTTTAGCCTTAGCTAATAAAGAGTCGCTAGTCTGTTCTGGAAGAATTTTGATGAAAAAAGCAAAAAAGTTAAACACAAAGATATTACCTTTAGACTCAGAACATAATGCATTATATCAAATCATGGAAAAAGAAAATATAGCCTCCATAAAAAATATAATATTGACTGCGTCTGGAGGACCTTTTTGGAATAAAAATATTAATTTAAAGAATGTAAGTGTTAAAGAGGCTTTAAAACATCCAAATTGGAACATGGGAAAAAAAATATCAATAGACTCTGCAACAATGATGAATAAAGTTTTAGAAAAAGTTGAAGCAGCGATATTATTTGGAATAGATTTTAAAAAAATTAATATATTAGTGCATCCCAGTTCTATAGTTCATGGTATAGTTAATTATATTGATGGCAATTCACAAATGCTAGCAAGTAAGCCTGATATGAAGCTTCCTATTAATTATGCTTTAAACTGGCCAAAAAGGACTGAACTGAAGATAAATAATATAAACTTAAAAAACATTAAAAGTCTTAATTTTTTTGATATAAATACTAAGTTATTTCCTTCTTTAAAGTTATTTAAATATATGAACAATACCAAAACTCTTGATAGCACACTTATAGTAATTAATGTGGCAAATGAAGTAGCTGTAGATTCTTTTTTAAATGAGGAAATTAAATTTTTAGACATTAATAAAATTATAGAAAAAACTATAGGTAAAATTAATCATAAAAAAGTTAAAAATTTATCAGATGTATTTGAAATTAATCAAGATGCAAGTACAATAGCACATAATTTAGTAAATAAGCTAAGGCTATAAACGATGGAATTTTTAATTAATTTATTTTTTTATTTAGAGTATATATTCTGGTTTGTATTAGTTTTTACTATTATAGTTTTTGTGCATGAATTTGGTCACTATTATGTTGCTGTTTTAAATGGTGTCAAAGTAGAAAGGTTTTCTATTGGTTTTGGTCCTCCACTGATAAAATATACAGATAAAAAGGATACCACTTGGCAATTATGCACTTTTCCTTTAGGTGGATATGTTAAATTTGAAGGAGAAATGTATCCAGATAAGAGTAAAACTAATAAAAATTCAAAACTATTTATGCATAAAACAGCCTTTCAAAAAGCTAGTGTTGTTTTAGCAGGGCCTTTAGCAAACTTTATTTTGGGAATTTTATTATTTATTTTCATCTTTGTTATTTTTGGTAAAAACTATACAGCCCCTATAGTAGGAAAAGTTATTCAGGAGAGTCCTGCTGAATATTCAGGATTAATTAAGAATGATAGAATCTTAGCTTTAAATAAAAAAAATATTTTCTCTTTTGAAGAGATATACAGTTATTTAGATAGCGAGTTGTATGAGCAGATTAACTTCACTATTATTAGAGGAAAAAATGTTAAAGAGATAAATATCAAACCTGAAAAAAAATTAATTAAGACATTTATAAATAGCTCTAGAGAAATTAATTATATCGGAATAGAGCCTCTTTTAACTCCAATTATCAATAAAGTAGTAAAAAAATCTCCAGCTCATGAAGGCGGAATGAAGACAAAAGATAAAATAGTACAAATAAACAATATTAAAGTAAATGATATTAGCCAAGTTGTTTCTATTATAAAGAAAAATCCGAATAATATTCTAAACTTTTTAGTATTACGTGATAAAAAGACAGTAGAGCTAAATATTTATCCAAATTTAGTTATTAATAAAAAGGGTGAAAAAAAAGGTGTAATAGGAATTACTTTTCTAAAGGAAAGAAAAAAAATAGATTTTTTCACAGCTTTAATAGATTCTATTAAAAACTTTTTTTTAATTTGTTACAAAACTTTAATAGCTTTTGGTGAAATTATATTTGGGAAAAGAGATCATTGTGAGGTAGGTGGACCTATTTTAATAGCTAAGGTATCTAATGACATTGGTAGTCAAGATATTGTTTCATTCGCATCATTGATTGCTTTGATTTCTATAAATTTAGGACTTATAAATTTGTTCCCTTTACCTTTATTAGACGGAGGACATTTTTTTACCTATATATACGAGGGAATTTATAAAAAAAAAGTGACATTATCGTTTTTTAAATACTTTCAATCCATTGGTATAGTTTTAATATTTTCCTTGATGATTTTTTCTATTTTTAATGACATTTACTGTAGAGTATTAAATTAAAATGATAAAGATTTATAAATATTTCTTTATAATTACTTTCTCATTTTTTTTTTTAAAAAACTGTATATCTAATGATATAAAAAATATTGAAATTAAAGGAAATATTAGAATTGATGATAATACTATCTTTTCTTATTTGAATATTAATAAAAATACTAAAATTTTTAAAAGCGACCTGAATAGTTTGTTTAAAGACCTTTTTGCTACAGAATTTTTTTCTAAAATAAACTTTATTTTAGACGATAATAAGTTAACTATATTAGTAACAGAAAACCCTATAATTAATAGAATAGCTTTTGAGGGAAATGAGAGGCTTGATGATGATGATATATATCCAGAAATATCTTTAAAAGTAAGAGATGTTTTTACTAAAAACAGGGTTCAAAATAACCTACAGAGAATTCTAGGACTATATAGGGCTAGTGGAAGGTATGCTGCTGTAATAGAACCAAAAGTTATTTATCTTGAACAAAATAGAGTTGATATTGTATTTGAAATATCAGAAGGTCCTGTTTCTAAAATAGACAGTATAAAATTTCTAGGTAATCGTTATTTTTCTGACTCAAGATTAAAAAGGGAAATTATGACTAGTGAATCTAGATGGTGGAAAATCCTATCATCAGGAGGAAAGTACGATCCTGATCTTCTTAATTTTGACAAGGAAAACCTTAAAAAGTTTTATGCTAACGAAGGTTTTGTAGATGCTGATATTGCATTTGCTATAGGAGAGATAAGCCCCAAGAAAAATAAGTTTTTTATAACTTTTGCTGTTAATGAAGGAGCTCGTTACAAATTTGGTAATATAACAGCAGATGTAGAAATTAAAAAATATAATAAAACTGATATTACTAAATCAATCACTATAAAAAAAGGAAATTGGTATAATGCAACAAAATTAGACAATAACATTACTAGCTTAACAGAAAGAATAATTGACTCTGGTGCACCTTTTGTCAATATCTATCCTAGCCTAAACAGACAAGAAAATAATACTATTGATGTAAACTTTATTATTAAACCAGGTCAAAAACAATTTATAAACAAAATTATTATTTCTGGTAATACAAGAACTCTTGATAAAGTTATTAGAAGAACTATGAGAATAGCTGAGGGGGATCCTTATAATAGAAATCTAGTAATAAGATCTGAGAATTTGATAAGAAATTTAGGACACTTTTCATCTGCAGAAATTTCAGTAAATGATAGCTTTGAAGAGCAAAACTCCAAGGATTTAAATGTTAATGTAAAAGAACAAAGCACTGGTAGTTTAGTTTTAGGCGGTGGTTTTTCGACTTCACTAGGTGCTACGGCTAACATTGGTATAAGTGAAAGTAATTTATTAGGTAAAGGCCAAAGGGTAAAACTAAACTTATTAGCCAGTGAAAGAGAGAATAGAGCAGATTTTTCATTTACAGAACCATTTTTCTTAGATAGAAATGCATCATTAACTAATAATATCTTTACAACCGTTCAAGAATATAAAGAAAGTGCTTTTGATAATGAAAGAAATGGAGGAGGTTTTACCATATCCTATAATATAGGAGAGTTTGGTTCACAAAGCATAGGGTACAAACTAGAAGAAAGAAATATTATTGCTTATGATGGAGCTTCTACTTCAATTAAAAGTATGGCAGGGGAAAGTATTCTATCTGCTATAACTATCGGAAACTCAATAGACAAAACAAATAATATATTAGACCCAAAAGAAGGTTGGTCTTTATCTAACAACTTATCTTTAGCTGGAATAGGAGGAGATAAAAGATATGCAAGAGCTTTTATAAGGGGATCTAAATACAAAGAATTGTTTAATGATAATGTAGTAGGAGCAGTTTTAGGTCAACTTGGATATATAGCAGGACTAAGTCAAAACATTGATATATCCGATAGATTTTACCTAGGAGGAAACTCATTTGTAGGATTTCAAAACTCTGGTGTAGGTCCTAGAGATAAATCTACGGATGACTCATTAGGAGGAAATTTCTATTATACAATTACACCTCAAATGAAATTTGGTATAGGCTTGCCTAAAGAACTAGGTATTAAAGCTAGAGTGTTTGCTACGGCAGGAACTTTAACAAGCATTGACACAAATAATAATAGTAATTACTATGATGAAAGTAGTATAAGATTAACAACAGGTACAGGTGTTATGTGGCAATCTCCATTTGGGCCTATTAGGTTGGATTATACGTATGCATTATTGAAAGAGACTTATGACAAAACAGAAACCTTTAGCTTTAACGTTGGATCGCTTTTTTAGAATTCAACCCCTATTATTATTTGTAACTTTATTTTTTATAAATTTTTTATTATTTGCTCAAGAGCAAAAAATATCTAAAAATATTGAATTAAAAGATAACTTTCCTGCAGCAGTTATAGATATGCAAAAAGTACTTTCAAAATCAACGGCATGGGCCTCTTTACAGAATGAGGTAAAAAAGCTTGAAGATGGTTTTAAAAAGGAAATTAAGATGGAAGAAGAAACTCTAAAAAAAGAACAGGAAAATTTAAGATCCCAAAAATCAGTTTTAGCAGCAGAGCAATACAAGGAAAAAGAAAATGCATTTAAAGTTAAAGTTAATAAAGTACAAGGTAAAGTTGAAAGCATAAGAAGAGAACTAGAGTCAACTATGGCAAGAGGTATGCAAATAATTCAATCTCAAGCTGTAAAACATTTGAAAGAAATTGCTTCTAAAGAAGGTTACTTAGTTGTTTTTGATGCATCAACTACAATAATCACAGCTGATGCAATCAATATTTCTGATTTAGTTGCAGAGAAAATTAATAAAAGCCTTCCCAAAATTAATGTTGAAAGAAAAAAAGAAAATAAAGGTGATTAACAATATAACTCCAAAACCAATGGGCCCATTTAGCCTAAAAGAAATTAGTAAAATTGCAAACTGTAGTATTTTAGGAGAAACAAAAGACTTAGATATTTATAATATTAGCCCTATAGAAACGGCTAAAAAAGGTGAATTAACTTTTTTGGATAATAAAAAGTATTTAAATACTATTAACACTACAAAAGCAAGTGCGATAATTATACCTCAAAGACATTCAAAAAAAATTACTACTTCGGCTATTCTATTGCTATCAGAAAATCCATATGCTAGTTATGCTAGAGCATTAAGTAAATTCTACCCAATTAAAAATAACCTAAAAGAAAATACAGAAACTAATAATAAAATTGATCCGTCCGCAACAATATCTAGCAATAGTATACTCAAAGGTAATGTTGAAATTAAAGCTGAAACTTTTGTGGAAAGTTTCAGTAGAATTGGACCTAACGTGATTATTGGAAAAAACTGCTATATTTCATCTAACGTTAATATTTCAAATACTATAATTGGTGACAATGTAACTATTAATTCTGGAACTGTAATAGGTTCAGATGGTTTTGGTTATGCACCACTATTCGATGGAAACTTTATCAAAGTACCCCAAGTAGGAATAGTTAAGATACACAATGAAGTTGAAATAGGAGCAAACTGTACTGTAGATAAAGGTTCTTTAAAATTTACAGAAATAGGAAGAGGGGTTAAAATAGATAATTTAGTTCATATAGCACATAATGTTAGCATAGGAGATAACTCTGTGATAGCTGGACAAACAGGCATAGCAGGAAGTACTAAAATAGGAAATAATGTTATGATAGGAGGCCAAGTAGGCATAGCTGGTCATTTAAAAATAGGAAATAATGTGAAAATAGGAGCTCAGGCTGGAGTTACTAAAAATGTGAAAGATAATTCTACTATAAGTGGTACTCCAGCTGTAAAGCTTAGTTCTTATCTTAAAAAAGCAGTTTTATTAAATAAAATGGTTGAAAAAAATGACTAAAATAGTTGATATAGAAAAAATATTAGAAATGATGCCACACAGGTATCCTTTTTTATTATTAGATAGATTATTAAAGGTTGAAAAAGATGAGTTTGCAATAGGCCTAAAAAATGTAACTATTAATGAACCTTTTTTCTTAGGACACTTTCCCAAACAAAAAGTAATGCCTGGAGTGCTAATAGTTGAGTGTATGGCTCAAACCTCTGGGGCTTTGGTAGTTAGTTCATTTGGAGAGAAATCAGAGGGTAAATTAGTGTACTTTATGAGTATTGAAAAAGCTAGATTTAGAAAGTTAGTTATTCCTGGAGATCAGTTATTTATTGAGGTTAAAAAAAAACATGCAAGAAGATCTGTTTGGAAGTTTGATTGTTGTGCTAAGGTAGATAATGAAATAGTTTCTGACGCTACTATTACAGCAATGATTGTAGATTAAGAAATATGAATAATATCCATTCTACAGCAATTATTTCTCCTAAAGCAGATATAGGTGATAATATTTACATAGGTCCTAATTGTATTATAAATGATGGTGTTAAAATAGATAATGAATGCAAGCTAATTGCAAATGTTTATATAGAAGGAAATACAAAAATAGGAAAAAAATGTACTTTTTATCCATTTTCCTCTATAGGAACTAATCCACAGGACTTAAAGTATAAAGGAGAAATGTCTAGCCTTATAATTGGTAATAATAATATTTTTAGAGAGTATGTTACTATTAATCCTGGCACAAGTGGTGGAGGTTTAATAACTTCTATAGGAGATAATTGTTTATTTATGATCAGTTGTCACGTAGCTCACGACTGTAGAATAGGCAATAATGTTATATTAGTAAACAATGCTTCATTGGCTGGTCATGTTGTTATAGAAGACTTTGCAATCATAGGAGCTTTATCTGGAGTCCATCAATTTTGTAGAATTGGAAAACACTCTATGATAGGTGCTATGTCTGGAATTGATAGTGATGTGATACCTTATGGAACTGTAGTAGGAAATAGAGCATTCTTATCTGGGCTCAATATAATAGGTTTAAAAAGAAGAGGGTTTAATAAGAATGTAATACAAGACCTTAAAAAAGCCTACGGAGTACTTTTTATTAGTAACGAAGGTACAATTTCGGAGAGAATAAAAGAAGTTACTGAAGAATTCAATGAAAATGAACCAGTTATGGAAATAGTAGAATTTTTAACTAAAGAAAAAATTAGGTCAATATGTAAGCCTAAAAATGTTAGTTAAACAAAAACCATTAGGACTGATTTTAGGTAGTGGTCCATTAACTAACACATTAATAAAAAATTGTAATAAAAATAAAATTGAAACTATTATTATAGGTATTGGTGATGAAAATAACAATTATATAACCAAAGCTAATATAACTATTAGTTTTAATAATTTAGGTAGTATATTTAGTTATTTAAAAAAAAAAAATATAGAACAAGTAGTATTTCTAGGAAGTATAAAAAAAAAAAAAATACTAAGTATCAGGCCTAATCTTATAACTTTATACTACTTATTTATAATATTCTTAATTTATAACAAGGGAGATGGAAAATTAATTAATAAAATTATTAAAATTTTTTCTAAGAAGAAAATAGAAGTAATTGACCCAAGGGTTTTGTTAAAAGATAATCTTTGTAATATTAAAAATAATAACCTTAGTAAATTTAAAAATATTATTACAAAAATAAAAATAGATTACTATTTTGTATTAGCTAAAGAGTATGGACTTAAAGACAAAGGACAGGCAATTATTATAAGTAATGATAAAATTATTTTAGAAGAAGATAATAAAGGAACTGACTTTTTAATTAATCAATTCAAAAATAAAAATGAGCTAGCTTTTTTAGTTAAAGTATCAAAACCAAATCAAGATCTTAGGATAGACTTGCCTACAATAGGACCCCAGACAATTAAAAATATTATTAAAGCTGGTATAAAAGGTATTATTGTAGAAGAAGATAAAACATTTGTAGATAATCCAAAATTAACTTTTAATTTAATTAAAGAATATAATATTGTTTATTATGCATGCAAACTCTAAAATAAAAATATTTGTATTAGTTGGAGAAGAGTCTGGAGAAAATATTGCATATTCTATTATCAATGAACTTAGTAAAAAAGCTAATATAGAGTTACATGGTTTAGGAGGTAGCAAACTTAAATCTTTAGGCTTAAAGCCATTATATAATTTTCATGAATTATCTATTATGGGAATTATAGAGGTTATTCCTAAAATTCCTAGGATTTTATATCTTATTAATAAGACAGTTAAAAGTATTAATAGGATTAAACCAAACTTAATAGTTTCTGTTGACTCTCCTGATTTTAATTTTAGAGTTCTAAAAAAAATAAAAAATAATAGTCCTTATTTAAAAACTTTACATATTGTAGCTCCATCTGTCTGGGCTTGGAAACCAAATAGGGCAAAAAAAATATCAAAATTTATTGATAATTTATTTGTTTTATTTCCTTTTGAAAGAAAATATTTTTTGCCTCATGGTATAAATACAAAATACATAGGGCACCCTTTACTAGAAAATTTAATAAAGGAAGTTAGTAATACAAAAAAAACTATAAGCTTTAATAAAAAAGTTATATCAATCTTTCCAGGTAGTAGAAAAAAAGAAATCTTAAAACACTTAAAGACAATACTTTTTTTCATAGCTAATAATCCTTTAAAAAAAAAATTTAAATTTATTATTATAGCTGTAGATGTATATATGAGTCTCATTGAAGATATAATAAAAGGAAATCATATAGGTCTCAATATAAAGGTTCTAAGATCTTCATCTTTTAAAAACTATGCCTTTAGATACTCAGATTATGCTATTGCTGTATCAGGAACCATAACACTAGAGTTAGCAATCAATAGGATACCTACTATAGTTGTATATAGACTAAACTTCTTAAGCTATTTTATACTTAAAAGGTTAGTGCTAGTAAAATATATATCTTTAGTAAATATAATATTAAATAAACAAGTATTTCCTGAATTAATACAAAAAAATTTCACTCTTGAAAATTTTAATAAAGAATTTAATAAACTAATATTAAATTCAAATTATAAGAATAAACAAATAAAGATGTTGGATAAATTATATGTTTTATTGATAACTAACAGAAATAAGTCAAAATCAACTGCTATAGAAGCAATATTAAAAATATTAAGCTAGCCTGTTATTATTTATCTATTTTTTTTACCTATATACAATTGTCTAGGCCTGCCTATTTTAGAGTTTTCATCCTCTATCATTTCATTCCAGTGAGATACCCATCCTACTGTTCTGGCAACTGCAAATACTACAGTAAATAAAGAAGTAGGGAAGCCCATTGCTTTAAGTATTATACCTGAATAGAAATCTACATTAGGGTACAGTTTCTTGTCAACGAAGTATTGATCGCTTAAAGCTATTCTTTCTAATTCTTTTGCTAAATCAAATAATTTATTTTCTAACTTATGTTCTTCTTTCAAGACCCTTTCAGCTATTTTTTGAAGGACTTTTGCTCTAGGATCGTAGTTTTTATACACTCTATGTCCAAATCCCATTAGTCTAAAAGGATCATTTTTATCTTTAGCTTTATCTATGAATTTTTTTATATTATCAATACTATCTATCTCTTCTAACATTTTAATTACAGCTTCATTAGCCCCACCGTGTGATGGTCCCCATAGAGATGCAATACCAGCTGAGATACAAGCAAATGGGTTAGCACCTGATGATCCTGCTAATCTAACAGTAGACGTTGAAGCATTTTGTTCATGATCTGCATGCAATATGAGTATTTTTTCTAAAGCATCAGAAAACACACTATTTATTTGATAGTCCTCGGCTGGAACAGAAAAAAGCATATTTAAAAAATTTTCAGAGTATTTAAGACTATTCCTTGGGTATACAAAAGGTTGTCCAATAGAAAATTTATAGGCCATTGCTGCAATTGTAGGCATTTTAGCTATAAGTCTGTATGAAGCGATTCTTCTTTCCTCTTTAATTTCTATATTTGTACTATCATGATAGAAAGCAGACATTGCACCTACTACTCCACATAAAATTGCCATAGGATGAGCATTATCTCTAAAACCTTTATAGAAATTTGATATTTGTTCATTTAGCATAGTATGTGTAGTTATAGCTTCTATAAATTGTTTTTTATTTTTTTCATCTGGAAGCTCACCATAGAGTAAAAGATAAGCGGTTTCTAAAAAGCTTGAACTAGAGGCCAAATACTCTATGTCATAGCCTCTATGTAATAGAATTCCTTTTTCTCCATCTATAAAAGAAATCTTAGACTGACAACTTCCTGTGGAAGTAAATCCAGGATCATAGGTAAACATACCCGTATCTTTATACAATGTAGATATATCTATTACTTTTGGGCCTAAAGTACCATTTAAAACTTTAAGACTTACAGACTCACCATTAGGTAATATAAGTTTAACATTATTTTTTTTATTTATATCATTCATTATTCCAATATACTAAATTCTTATTTGATCAAAAAGACTTTTTTAATCTTTTTATTGAAGGCTCTTTACCAAGTAGTTCTAGAATTTTAAATATGCTTGGAGAATGACTCTTTCCTGTAACAGCTGCTCTAATAGGAGAAGCAATTTTAAACAAATTAAGATTAAAATTCTTTGAAAGTTTTTTAAGTTCTTCTTCTATTGTTGGAGCATTCCAACTTTCTATTTCAACTAAACTTTTTATAATTTTATCTAATGTTAATTTATTTGAGCTATCAATTATCCCTTTGGCTTTTTCGGTCATTACAATATCAGCATCATTAAGCATATATTCCAAACCATATAAAAAACTATTAATATCTTCTGAGCGTTCTTGAAAAGTATTAAGTAAATCAGATAAATAATTTTGATTTACATTTTTTATAGGATAAGAATTAGAAACTATTAGTTTTAATTGATTAATTGTTAATTTTTTAAAATACTTAGTATTAATATAATTAAGTTTTTTTTCATCAAATCTAGCTGCAGATTTTCCAATACCTTTTAAACTAAAAAGTTTAATTGCTTCATCTTTGGTAAAAAACTCTTTATCTCCATATCCCCAACCTAGTCTAAGCAAGTAATTTAATAGAGCTTCTGGTAAAAACATATTTTCTTTATATTGTTTTACACTCAGGTCACCTTGTCTTTTTGATAACTTATTACCGTCTTTACTATGAATGAGAGGTATATGACTGTAACAAGGTTTATTCCATTTGAATAAATCAAATAAAATCAATTGTTTAAAAGTGTTTGTTAAATGGTCGTCACCTCTTATTACGTCTGTTACACCCATGGATTTATCATCAGCTACAACTGAAAGCATATAAGTAGGAGTTTTATCAGATCTTAATATTATAAAATCATCTAATTCATTATTATTTAATGTAATTTTACCTAATATTCTATCATTAAGAACCGTAGAGTTATTTAAAGGAATTTTAATTCTTACTACATAAGGTTTATCTAACTTTCCAACAAAATTTCTCCATTTACGATCATATCTATATGCTTTTTTTTCATTTTTTGCTTTTATCCTTGCTTCTTCTATTTCTTCTTTACTGCAATAACATTTATAAGCTTTATTTTCAGACAAAAGCTTTTCTGCTAATGCTACATGATCAGATATATTATCGCTTTGATATACTACATCTTTATCCCATTCTAAACCCAACCATTTCATGGAATTAAAAATATCTTCTGTAAATATTCTTTTAGACCTTTCTTTATCGGTATCTTCAATTCTTAATTTAAAAATACCATTATTATTTTTAGCAAATAGATAATTAAATAACGCTGTCCTAGCTCCACCTATATGCAAATTTCCTGTCGGAGACGGAGCAAATCTAGTAATTACTGTCATAAATATTAATAATTTCTAATTATACCTACTAGTTTACCTTGAATAGTAATACGTTTTGGGCCAAATATTCTTGTTTCGAAGTTTTTATTGGCTGGTTCGAGTGCTATAGAATTAGATTTTTTTCTAATTCTTTTAAGTGTAGCCTCTTGATTATCAATTAGTGCCACAACTATGTCTCCATTTTTTACTTCTTCAGTCTTTTCCAGTACCGCAATATCACCATCAAGAATACCTGCATCTAGCATAGATTCACCTGAAACTTTTAATGCATAATGTTGGTTAGTATTTTTTATCATTTCAGTAGGAACATTCATATAACTTTCGGGATTTTCAATTGCCTCTATAGGTGTTCCAGCAGCAATCTTACCAAATATCTGGACGCTTTTCATGGTAATTACATTATTTATTTCAGATAATGGCTTATTTATATTCTCTTTAGGTAGTATTTTGATAGCTCTAGCTTTATTATGTAATCTTTTTATAAAACCACGTTCTTCTAAAGCTAGGAGCAATCTATGAATTCCTGATTTAGATTTTAAACCTAATGCTACTTTCATTTCTTCAAATGAGGGAGATACTTTATTAAACTTTAATGATTCCGTTAGGTAATTTAACAACTTTAATTGTTTAGAAGTTAACATAATAAATTTGTTCTACTTTAGTTCTAAATATAAGTCAAGTTTAATCTAAAATAAGTCAGGATATATTAAAATTTTTACAATTGAACCTTTTACTTTTTTTTTAGCTTTTTTAGATAATTTGATTAAACAATTTGAATTTGTAAGGTTTTTAAGCAACGAACTATCCTGATTAGAAATAAAACGAACAAAGTTAGTATTATTTCGGTTGTAAAAATTAGCTCTTAGATAAGACTCTCTTGTACTAGAAATATTAATAGTGTTTAACAAAATTGCATTTTTCATTACTAGGTTTTTTTTCATTTTAAATATTTGATAAATAAAAGGTAAAATAAATATATTATAGCAAACATAACTAGAAACAGGATTTCCAGGTAAGGAAAAAACAGGCTTATTATCTAGCAAACCAAATAATAGAGGTTTTCCAGGTTTCATTTCAACTTTCCAAAACTTTTCTTTAAACCCCAGTTCTTTTAAAGATTTCCTAATTAGATCTTTTTTACCTACTGAAACTCCACCAGTAGTTATAATAATATCTGACTTTTTAGCTTTTTGAAATTGATCTTTTATTTTCTTAATATCATCTTCTACCAAAGCTTTATAATTACACTTAGATAATGAAAGTTTTATGAGAGACTCTAGCATGTATAGAGATGATGCATAAATGCTACCCTCTTTTCTTATCTTGCCTGGATAAGTAAGTTCATCACCTGTAGCTAATAAAGCTATATTAGGTTTTTTATATACTTTAATTTTTAATATATTAGCTGATAGTAAAAGTCCTATGTCTCTAGATGTAACAGTTTTTCTTTTCGGAATAATAATTTGATTTTTTAAAAAGTCGATACCTTCTTTTCTTATATATTGTCCACTTATTACCTTTTTTTCTTTATGAAATAATAAATTATTATTTAATTCTTTTATATCTTCTTGCACTATTACAGCTTTTGTTCCATTAGGAAGCTTACTTCCTGTATATACTTTAATAGCTTGACCAGATAAAATATTTTTATTTGAAGGATTTCCTGCAAAAGTTTCATCAATTAACTTGTATAAATTATTATATGATTTACAGTTTATAGCATACCCATCCATAGCGGACATATTGAATGGAGGGTTATTCTGTTTAGATTTAATACTTTCATGTGTAATTCTTCCTAGCGCATCTTCTGTATTTATTAATTCAACACCTAAACTATAACTAGTTTTTTTTATTATTGCTAAAGCCTCATTTACAGTTGTCATTTTTTATTATATACACCAGATCTACCACCGCTTTTGTGCATAAGCATAAGGGAATTTATATACATACTTTTATCTACAGACTTACACATATCATAAATAGTTAAAGAGGAAACAGATGCAGCAGTTAAGGCTTCCATTTCTATCCCTGTTTTATTAGTAGTTTTACAAGTAGTGATTATTTCTACAGAATTAGTCATATCATCTAATTTGAACTCTATATCTACTGCTTCAACATTTAATGGATGACACAAAGGAATTAGCTCATGTGTTTTTTTCACAGACATAATGCCAGCAATCCTTGAGATAGATAAAACATCTCCTTTTTTATGTTTTCCTTTCTTGATCATTTCATAAGTATCTTTTTTCATAAAAATTTTACAGCAAGCTACAGCTACTCTTTTTGTGGGTCTCTTAGAAGAGATATCTACCATTCTAGCATAACCTTTATTATCAAAATGAGAGGATTTCATCTATAAAGCCTTATTAAGCATATTTTTCAGCAACAATGCTGGGTTTTTTGATCTCATTAAATACTCTCCTATTAAAAAAGTTCTAAAATTATTTTTTATTAAAACATTAAAATCTTTGTCATTGCTAATGCCACTTTCACAAATAATATTTTTTTTAACTTCTATTTTATTTATTAGTTTAACGCTATGATTAATATCTACCTTCATATTATTTAAATTTCTATTATTTATTCCTAGTAATATGTCATTGTTATTTATCCAAAATAATAGTTCATTTAAGCTATGTGTTTCAACTAATACATCCATATTGAGTTGATGAGCTATTTTTATATAATTTTTTATAGTAGCATTCTTTAAAACTCCATGAATTAGTAATATACAGTCAGCTCCTAATGCTCTACTTTCTAGTATTTGATATTCATTTAGTATAAAATCCTTCCTTAAAACTGGAGCATTGGAATTTTTCTTTACCTTAACTAAATCATTATTTGAACCATGAAAATATTTTTTATCTGTTAAAACTGAAATACATGTTGCTTTACCCAAACTATACTTATTTGCAATATCTTCTGCCATAAAGTTTTCTTTAATTATCCCTTTTGAAGGACTACCTTTTTTTATTTCAGCAATAATTGAGACTCTTTTCTTCATAAAATTTTCTTCTATAGCATTTCTAAAACCCCTTGGTTTTTCTATATCATTTATTCTTATCAAAAGTTCTTTTTCTGGAATATTTTTCATTTGTACTTCCAATAATTCTTTTTTATCAGCACAAATTTTTTTAAGAATATTTTTCATTACTTAATTTAATTAATTGATTTAGTTTTTCTAATGCTTTTCCATTACTAATATTATTATTGGCAATGCTTAGTCCTGTTTGTAAATCCTTAGCTTTATTACTTATCACTAAACAAGCTGCTGTATTTAGCAATACTATATCTTTAAAGCAACTATTAAAATTTTTATTTTTAAACAGATTTAATATTTGAGAAGCATTATATTTAGCATCTTTACCTTTAATTTTAGATAAGGGAACTTTCTTTATTCCTAACTTTGTAGGGTTTATAGTAAAGGAGTTTAACCTACTTTTTTTTACTTCAATAGCAAATGTTTTTCCTGAAGTTGTAATTTCATCAACTCCATTTTCTCCAAATACTACCCAAGCCCTTTTTATTCCTAGATGCTTAACACATTCTGCAATAGGTTTAAGCAAAGACTTATCATAAACACCTATTAGTTGCATATCAGCATTAGCAGGGTTTAATAAAGGACCTATTAAGTTAAAGATGGTCTTCACTCTTAATATGCTTCTTACATTAGAAACATTTCTCATAGCTGTATGGTATAATGGAGCCATTAGAAAACAAATACCTATCTTATCGAGGCTCTTTCTAGCTACATTTATGTTGGCATTAATATTAACTCCAAGTTCATTTAAAACATCTGATGATCCTGATTTAGATGAAACAGCTTTATTGCCATGCTTAGCGACTCTAATTCCGCAAGAAGAAGCTAATATCGCTGTTGCTGTAGAAATGTTAAGTGTTTCCTTTCCATCACCTCCAGTACCACAGGTATCAAGGATGTTTTTACCAGAATTTATTTTTTTAGACTTTTTTTTAAGTACTTTAATTGTCTCAATAATTTCTAATACGGTTTCACCTTTAGTTGACAAAGACATTAAAAATCCAGCTATTTCTATATCTGTAAGTTTTCCAGACATAATTTGTTTAAATACATAGCTGGCTTCTTTTGAGGATAAATCTGTATTATTTGATGTCTTCTGCAAAATGTTTTTAAAATTTATATTTTTGATCATTTACATAACTCTATAAAGTTCTTAAATAATTGACTGCCATATTCAGAGGCAATACTTTCTGGATGAAATTGTACTCCATAAATATCATGATGTTTTACTTTTATTGCCATAATAGTTTTATTTTTTGATAAAGCTAGAACCTCAAGATTTGTAGGAAGATTTTTTTTTTGCACCTCTAGAGAATGATATCTGGTAGCTGTAAAATTACTAGGTATACCTTTAAAAATTTTACTTTTTTTAATTATTGAAATTTTGTCTGTTCTGCCATGCATGACACTTTTCATTTTACATACTTTTGCCCCATAAACATGTGCAATTGCTTGGTGCCCAAGACAAACCCCTAAAAAGGGTACTTTTGCTTTCAGCTTTTTTATTATTTCAATCATAGCCTTTGAACTTTTTGGATGTCCAGGACCTGGAGAAAAAATTATGCCACTATAATTATCTTTAAGTACTTTATTAAGGTCTACATTATCATTTCTTTTTACTACTACTTTAACCCCAAAAATTGTAATACTATGATAAATATTCCAAGTAAAACTATCATAATTATCTACTAATAAAAACATAGCTATACCTCTTTATTATAAGCATCTTCTGCTGCCTTAAATAAAGCTTTAGCTTTATTTAAGGTTTCCTCATATTCTTTATCTGGCAAGCTATCTGCTACTATTCCTGCACCAGCCTGAACATACATTTTTTTATCTTTAAGAATAGCTGTTCTGAGAACAATGCATGTTTCCATATCACCATTTCCTGAAAAATAACCAACACAACCAGCATAAATACCTCTATTTTCTGGTTCTAAATCATTAATAATTTCCATGGCTCTTATTTTTGGAGCACCTGATACTGTACCTGCAGGAAAACCAGACATAAGAATTTTTAAAATATTTTTTCTATTTTTTATTCTACCTTCTACGTTTGAAACAATATGCATAACATGGCTATAGTACTCTACTAACATCTTATCGGTAACCTTTACAGTTCCAGATTTAGATACTCTTCCTACATCATTCCTACCTAAATCTAAAAGCATTAAATGCTCTGATAGTTCTTTAGGATCTGATAAAAGATCTTTTTTATTTTTAGCATCTTCTTTAGTATTTCTTCCTCTTGCTCTTGTTCCAGCAATTGGTCTAATTGTAACTTTATTTTTTTCTAATTTAATAAGAATTTCTGGGCTTGAGCCTACTAGTGCAAAGCTACCAAATTCATCATCACTAAAATCTAAATAAAATAGAAAAGGAGATGGATTTAAACTTCTTAATGATCTGTATAATTCAAAGGGAGGTAAGTTGAATTGAGACTTAAATCTTTGAGATAGGACCACCTGAAATATCTCACCATCGTAAATATGGCTTTTTGCTTTCTGAATCATTTTATAAAAACTACTTTTCTGAATATTAGAATAAGGTTTAACAGAAGAAGTAGTATTTTTATTAGTATGTTTTATTTTTATAGGTTGATTTAAATAAAGACGTATTTTTTCAATTAGTTTTAGTTTATTGGTGTATTCTTTTTTTAAAACTAGATCTTTCCTATACCAAGAAGGAGAGGTAATAGTAAGTTGGTTTTTTAAATTATCAAAAATTGCCATTATAGTAGGTCTTATGAAATAACCATCAGGAAGAATTAATTCACTATTTTTTCTTTGTGGCATAGACTCAAATTGTTCTATAGTTTCATAGCCTAAGTAGCCTATCAAGGCAGTAGACATAGGAGGCAAAAATGATGGGAAATCTACTTTAGATTTTTCTATAATACCTTCTAAAGATTCTAAAGGAGGCTTTTTTGTATCAAAAAATAGGTTTTCTACAAATATTTCTTTTATATAGGACTTATTTTTTTTGCTTTTCCATATTAAATCAGGCATCATCCCAATAATAGAATACCTACCTCGATAGGAACCATCCTGAACTGACTCTAGTAAGAAGCAATTTTGTTCTTTTAAATTTTGACATAGTTTAAGGTATGCAGAAACTGGAGTATCTAAATCTGATTTAAATGTTTTCCATACTAATTGATTTTTTTTTTTAGTATCAAAGTTTTTTTTAAAAAAATTAAAACTTGGACTTATATTGATCATTTTAAAAAGAGTTTAGGAAATTTTGATTAATTTTACTTTTATAATTTTTAGTTAATTCATAAATTATTGCTTGGTTAAGGTCGCTTTCTATGCTGTTGTTGATTTCATATTTTACGTCCTCTAAATTTGTTTTTTTACTTCCTTTGAGTTCTTCTTTTGATTGTTGATAGGGAATAACTATCATGAAGACCCCTTTTTTAGAAGAAGCATGTTCTGACAAACTATTTAATTTGGTAGAAAAAATTAAGTCCTTAATTTGTTTGCTAATACTTTTTCCAAGTCTATCATCTAATGTAACCCAATCAGTAGACTCATAAGAGAAATATTTATTTTTATATTTTTTAGCTAAAGTTCTATTTTTAAAACTACTTTTGAATTCATTTATCATTTTTCTAGCACGTCTATCTCTTTCTTCGCTATATAAGATATTTATTATATCTTCCTTTATGGCGTCAAAAGACTTTTCTTTTGCTGGATTGATTTGGTCTAAATATAAATAATGTAAATTATTATCTTTGTCTTCAATTACTTCACTTATATCGTTTTTCCTTAGATCAAAAATTATCTTTGCTAAAGCATTATTAGATAAACCAAATTTATTAAAATCACTTACATTTTTAATATTATTTAAATCGATATTATTTATAGGTTTTACTATTGATATTAAGTTTTCTAAAGCCTGATTTAGATTAGTATTTTCTAAGAAGCCCTCATAAAAAATATTAGCTTTCTTGTAAATTTGTTCATTTGTCTTTTCTTTCATAAAGTCTTTTCTAATCGTATCTTTAACTTTATTGAAGGGTAACGTCTCTTTTTTATTAATTTTATCAACGTAAAAAGTCTTATAACCAAAAGGTGACTTAATTAATTTAGACGTATCTTTCTCTTTTAAATTAAAAACTATATTACTAGTTTCTGATGGTAATTCTTTTTCTTCTATATTTCCAATAAAACTCGAGGTTTTATCTAGGCCAAAAGCTTCTAGGGCTTTAAAAAAATCCTCATATTGATTGGAAAACTTTATAAAATCTTTTAATTTCTCTTCTTTATCAAACTGAACAAAATAAACTTCTCTAGTTTCATTTGTAGTAAATACTTCAATATTATCATTGTAAAAGCTTTTAATATCTTGTTCTGTAACATTAATTTTCTTCTCTTCATTTTTGTATAAAAAAGAAATAATTTTTATGTTTCGAGATTCGGGTATTAAAAAATTACTCTTAACCTTTTCATACTTATCTTTAATAGATTTTTCAGTTAACAGATCATCAGAAATAAGCATTGCACTAGTATCAATTTTATATAGGTCAGCTTTTCTGACTAAATCTCTCTTAAGAGCTACATTTTTAGCAATTTTTAAAGGAAGAAATTGAGAATGTGTTAGTGACTGAATTAGTAGATCATTACTGATTGCATCTTTAGTGATGTCGTATATATCGTTTTCCTTTAAGTTATTTCTATTAAGATAATAATTATAATAATCCTTACTAAAAACTCCTAGTTCATCATTAAATAGAGGGTTGTTTATAATTGCTTTTTTTACGTATTTATCGCTAACTTCTAAACGTAAGTTTTCAGCTAATATTTTAATATATTTTTGCTTTATCAAATTGTCTACTACATTATGGTGTAATCCTATTGCTTTTATAAAATCTTCAGTAATTGGTTCATTATTAGACTGTCTTAGTCTGTCTATCAATAACTGATAATCTAATTGAAATTCATTTAATTTAATTTTATGCTTTCCCACTTCAGCAACAGTAGGATTACTGCTATTTGATACGAAAATATCACCAATTCCCCAAACAGCGAAGCTTAAAGCAATAATTATAATTAATAACTTTGAGCCAACATTCTTTAATAAACTTGTTATTGATTTTATCATATTTACATATTAAACAGATTATTTAAAATAGTATATATGTTATATTTTTTAAAATAAATAATTAAGGTGATTTTGAAAAAATTATTAGTAGCTAATTGGAAGATGAATGTTGGAAGTAAAAAAGGTCTTTTTTTAGCAAGACGTATTTCTACCTTATTAAATAATAGAGTTAAAAAAGATTATATTCTGTTGCCATCTACCCAATCTATTTATTATATTAAAACAAAGCTTAATAAAAATACAGTAAGCTTTGGAGCCCAAGACTGCAGTCCATTTAATACAGGCGCATACACTGGTGATGTGGCAGCAGCTATGTTAAAGGAAATAGGGTGTAAGTATGTTTTATTAGGACATTCTGAAAGAAGAAAGTACTATAAAGAAGATAAGGAAATTTTAAAGAGAAAATTAGAAAATGCTTTTTTAAATAAACTAAAGGTTATTTTTTGTATTGGAGAAAGTTTAAAGGATTACAATACTGGTGACACCAAAAAAGTAATATATAGGCAAATAAAAGAGGTGTTTGAAAATAAAGTAATTTCTAAAAATTTAGTAATTGCCTATGAGCCAGTATGGGCGATAGGTACAAATAGGATACCAAAAATAGAAGAGATTGAAACTATTCATGGCTATATTAAAGAAATTTTTAGAAAAAATTATAAAGAAAAAAATATTTGTGTTATATATGGAGGATCTGTAAACTTATCTAACTCTAAAGACATATTTAATGCTAAAAATGTTGATGGTGGATTAATTGGAGGGGCAGCATTAAAAGCTAATGAATTTAAAAAAATTTATGATAATCTAAATATTTTATGAAGGATCTTTATGTTTAATATATTTTTAATCTTGCATGCTATTTTGGCCTTAATTTTAATATTGGCAATACTACTACAAAGAAGCGATGGCAGTGCACTAGGAGGCTTAGGCGGGGGAGGAAATTTTTCAGGTATGTTAGAAGGAAGAAGAAGTGTTGATTTTCTTACTAAATTAACAACAGTAGTAGCTGCTTTATTTTTGGCAAACAGCCTATTTCTCGCTATTCTTACAAAAAATAAAAATAGTGAGTCTGTTATAAAAAGTCAGGAAATCAAAGAAACTATCATTCCAGAAGAGTCTGAAAATAGTAATGATATAATTATTCCTGATTCAGAGTGAGTTTAGAATTACTAAAGAATTACAAAAAAAAACAAAAATAATTTTTGTTACAGGAGGAGTAGTTTCCTCATTAGGAAAGGGTATTTCTGCTTCAGCATTAGGTGCTCTACTACAATCAAGAGGCTTTAAAGTAAGATTAAGAAAACTAGATCCTTACTTAAATGTAGATCCAGGTACAATGAATCCTAATCAGCATGGAGAAGTTTATGTAACAGATGATGGGGCAGAAACTGATTTAGATTTAGGGCACTATGAGAGGTTTACCGGAGTAAATGCTACAAAATATGATAACATAACAGCAGGTAAAATATATAAGCAGGTTATCTCAAATGAGAGAAAAGGAAAATACTTGGGTAAAACAGTTCAAGTAATACCTCATGTAACAAATGCAATTATAGAAAAAATGCTATTTAAAGTAAATAATGAAGATTTCCTTATTATTGAAGTGGGAGGTACAGTAGGAGATATAGAAAGTCTCCCTTTTTTAGAGTCTATTAGGCAATTAAGGAATATATTATCTTACTCAAAAACACTATTTATACACTGTACTTTGATACCTTATTTATCTGTTACGGATGAATTAAAAACTAAACCAACACAACACTCAGTTAAGGAATTAAGGGAAATTGGTATACAGCCTGATATTTTAATTTGTAGATCAGAAAAAAAAGTTTCCCTAGAAGATAAAAAAAAAATATCATTATTTTGTAATGTTATGACAAAAAATATTATTCAAGCTTTAGATGTTAAGAGTATTTATGAATTACCTGCTCTTTTTTTTAAAGAAAGACTAGATGAAAGAGTTTTAGAATTTTTTAACATAAAAAAATCTAAAAAACCTAACTTGAATAGTTGGAAAGCTATTACAGACAGACAAAAAACATATTCTGTAAATACCATTGATATAGCAATAGTAGGTAAATATGTAGAACTTAAAGATGCATATAAATCTTTAGCAGAAGCTCTTTTCCATAGTGGTATCTATAAAAATATTAAAGTAAATATCAAGTGGCTTGATTCAGCAAACCTTAAACAATTAAAAAAAAATATAAAAAATTTAGATGGTATTATTGTACCTGGAGGCTTTGGTAGAAGAGGTATAAAAGGAAAAATCTTTTCTATAAAATTTGCAAGGGAAAGGAATATTCCTTTTTTAGGTATCTGTTTTGGGATGCAATTAGCCGTAATAGAGACTGCAAAAAATTTACTTAAAATCAATAATGCCTCCTCAAGTGAATTTAATGAAAAAAACTCAAAGAATGTAATAGGACTTATGACAGAGTGGTTTAAAGATGGAAAAACTCATAAAAGAGATAAAAATTTTGACTATGGTGGAACTATGAGACTAGGGGTTTACACTTGTAAAATAAAAAATGGATCTAAAGCTAGAAAAATATATACAAAGTCATTAGTAAGAGAAAGACATCGTCATAGGTATGAAATGAATATAAAGTACGAAAAAACTTTTGCTAAGGCAGGATTGATTATAACAGGAGTATCTCCTGATGGAAAACTTCCTGAAATTATTGAATTAGAAAAACATCCTTGGTTTTTGGGTGTACAGTTTCATCCTGAACTTTTATCTAGACCTCTAAAACCTCATCCAATATTTAATTCATTCTTACAAGCATGTAAAAAGAAATATAATTATGAATAAAGAAAAAAATAAAACTATTGGAATTAATGATATTGAATTGTCTAATTCAAATAAATTAGTTTTAATTGCAGGTCCATGTGCTATAGAGAGTTTTGATCATGCCGTGCATATAACAGGGCTTATTTCAGAAATCTGCAGTAAATTAAGTATTAAGTATGTATATAAGTCTTCTTTTGATAAAGCTAATAGAACTAGTATTAAAAGTAAAAGAGGTATAGGGGTTGAAAGCGCATTAAAAATTTTCGAAGAAATAAAAAAAATTTATAATTGTTCTATTATTACAGATGTACACGAAAGTAATCAATGTTCATTAATTTCAAAATATGTTGACATATTACAAATTCCAGCATTTTTATCTAGACAAACAGATCTTTTAATTGCTGCCGCTAACACAAAAAAAGCTGTGATGGTAAAAAAAGGTCAATTCTCTGCACCATGGGATATGAAAAATGTAGTAGAAAAATTAGAGGATGGCAAATGTAATAAAATAATTTTATGTGAAAGAGGCGCTTCATTTGGGTATAATAACTTAGTATCTGATATGAGATCTATTCCAATTATGCAAAAAACTGGTTATCCAGTGATTTTTGATGCAACTCACTCTGTTCAACAGCCAGGAGGATTGGGGAAGAGCTCAGGTGGGCAAAGAGAGTTTGTGCCTGTCCTTGCAAAAGCTGCTGTTGCAGTTGGTGTTGCAGGTATATTTTTAGAAACACATGAAGATCCAGATAATGCACCTAGTGATGGACCCAATATGATTAAAATATCTGAACTAAGTATTTTATTAGAAAAATTATTAGAAATAGATAACATAATTAAAATATGATGAATGAAATTATAAATATTAACTCTTTTGAGATATTAGATAGTAGGGGGGTGCCTACAATATTTACTGAGGTAGTATTAGAAAATGGTATAAAAGGATCTGCTTCAGTTCCTTCAGGAGCATCAACTGGAATACACGAAGCTTTAGAGTTAAGAGATAAAGATTTAAATAGATATAAAGGTAATGGGGTGCTTAATAATGTAAAAGTAATTAACTCTATGATTTTTGATGCTATTGCTGGTATTGACGCTAGGCGACAAAAAGATATAGATAAAATACTCTTAGACTTAGATGGTACTATTAATAAAAAAAAGCTAGGGGCAAATACTATACTATCAGTCAGTTTAGCTGTAGCGAAAGCAGCAGCTAATTATGAGAAAAAAGAATTATATAAGTATTTAGGTGGAACTTTATCATATTTATTACCTATACCATTAGTTAATATTATTAACGGTGGTGCCCACGCAAACAATAACTTAGATATTCAAGAATATATGATTACTCCTATAGGAGCTAAAACTTTCCAAGAGGCAATAAGGTGGTGTTCTGAAATTTTTTATAATCTTAAGGATTTATTAAAAAAAAATAATTACTCAACATCTGTAGGAGATGAAGGAGGTTTTGCATCTAATTTTAAAAACAATGAAGAACCTATTAAGTATTTATTAAAAGCTATAAAAATGACAAAACTAAATCCAGAAAGAGATGTAATGATCTCTCTTGATGTTGCTGCAACAGAGTTTTATGCAAATAAAAAATATAAAATTTCTAGTGAAGATAAGAGTTTTACAAATCTTGATATGTCAGAGTACCTATTAAAACTTAAAAATAAATTTCCTATTTTTTCCATAGAAGATGGAATGGCAGAAGATGATTGGGAAGGATGGTCTCATCTTTCCAATAGTATCACTGATAATACATTAATAGTAGGGGATGATTTATTTGTTACTAACAAAAAAAGACTTTTAAAAGGTATTACCAGAAAGGCTGCAAATAGTATTTTGATAAAGCTAAACCAAATTGGCTCTTTAACTGAGACTTTGGAAACAATTGACTTAGCAAAAAGATATAATTATGAAACAATAATATCTCATAGATCTGGTGAAACAGAAGATGCTTTTATAGCTGACCTTGCTGTAGCAACAAATTCTATGTTTATTAAAAGTGGTTCAGTCACAAGATCAGAAAGATTGTCTAAATACAATAGGCTGTTAATACTTGAAAGCTCTGATAAAAATTTAGTTTATAGCGGGTTAGTATATAATGAAAAAATTTAAGTTACTTTTAATTATATTTTTGCTTCCTTTTACTTATATATTTTACTACTTAAGCAGCGAAAATCATGGAATTTCTGCATATATAGAAAAACAAATCCAATATGAATCTATAAAAAATAAAAATAAATTACTTAAAAAAGAAATAAATAGTTATAAGAACAAAATAAATCTTTTAAAAAAAGATAATATTGACATCGATCTTTTAGAAGAAAAAGCTTTTGAAAGCTTAGGAGTTACAAATTCTGGTACTTTAGTTATAAATACAAAAGATCTATAATATAAAGAATAAATTTTCTGTTAAATATAGAATTTCTTTGACAATTTTGAAATTTAAAATAGTATTATATAATGGAACAATTAATTCAAGAGCACAAAGAGATTATATCTTTATTAGGTGGAGGAAAAAAACTTACTCAAAGGCTTAAAGAATTAACAAATGAGCATATTAATGAAAAAACAGTATATTCATGGGTAAGGCAGGGTATACCAGATAAATGGAAAGTTGCAGTATCTAGATGTTTGCTAGAAGATAATATAAAAATTTCTAAGTATAACAACCTACTTCCCCCGGGAATACACCAAGATAACCTAGTGGCAGCAAATAACTCTGTAAGAATTTTTTCTCAATCAAAAGTTTTAAAGTTAGATCAAGAAGATCTTACAAATATAATGGAAAAAGAAAAAATGCTGAAACTTTATAAAATAATGTTGAAAATTAGAAGGTTTGAAGAAAAAGTAGGCCAAATGTATAGCATGGGCCTTATAGGAGGTTTTTGTCATTTATATATCGGGCAGGAAGGAGTTATATCTGGAATAGAAATGTTAGCTGATGAAAATGATTGTTTTATTACAGGCTATCGTTGTCATGCACACATGGTCACAAGAGGAGAACCACTAAAAAATATTTTTTCTGAGCTTTTAGGTAATAAAGGAGGGGTATCAAAGGCTAAAGGAGGATCAATGCATATGTTCAGAAAAACATCTAATTTCTTTGGTGGTCATGGCATTGTAGGAGCACAAGTTCCTATAGGAACAGGAATAGCATTTGCTAACAAATATAAAGAAATAGATTCAGTGACTTTTACCTTCTTTGGAGATGGAGCTGTAAACCAAGGACAAGTATATGAGGCATTTAATATGGCTGCTTTATGGCAACTACCTGTTATGTATATAATAGAAAATAATCAATACGGAATGGGGACATCTGTAGAAAGAGCTAGTGCCATGAATGAACTATTTAGAAGGGGTGAGTCTTTTGGAATAAAAGGGTATGAGGTTGATGGCATGGATCCTTTGGCTATTTATGGAAACTTAAAGAGTATTTACAAAAGTATGAGAGAAAAACCTGAACCTGTTTTAATAGAAGCGAAGACATATAGGTATAGAGGACATTCTATGTCAGATCCAGGAAAATACAGAACTAGAGAAGAAGTACAAGAGACTAGAGAAAATAGAGATCCCATAGAAAGAATAAGAGATTTATTATTAACTAAAAAGTATTTAAATGAACAGGAAGCTAAGAGTTTAGATAAAAAAATTAAAGAGGAAGTTTCTGAAGCTGCAGAATTAGCAAGAGAAGAAAGTCCCCCAGAAAGTAGTATTTTACATGAACATGTATACATGGATTGAAAACGAATGATTACAGTTCGAGAAACTATTAGAGATGCAATTGCAGAAGAAATGCGACAGGATTCTACTATTTTCCTTATGGGAGAGGAAGTAGGTGAGTATCAGGGTGCATATAAAGTGAGCCAGGGTTTATTAGAAGAGTTTGGCTCTAAAAGAATTATAGATACACCTATAACAGAAGCAGGATTTACTGGACTAGGGGTAGGTGCAGCAATGAAGGGTTTAAAACCTATAGTGGAATTTATGACCTGGAATTTTGCAATGCAAGCCATAGATCATATAATTAATTCTGCAGCAAAAACTTTTTACATGAGCGGTGGTAATTTAAATATTCCTATAGTTTTTAGAGGACCTAATGGAGTAGCCTCAAGAGTTGCCGCCCAACATAGTCAGGATTATTCAGCATGGTATTCACACGTTCCTGGATTAAAGGTGGTAGCGCCTTTTAACTGCACCGACGCTAAGGGTCTTTTGAAATCAGCAATTAGGGACAAAAACCCAGTAGTTTTTTTAGAACACGAACTTTTATATAATGAAAAATTTGATTTAGACTCTAGTGAAGATTTAATTAATATAGGCAAAGCTAAAATTTTCAAAGAAGGTACAGATTTAACAATAGTGTCATTTTCTAGAGGTATGATATTAGCTTTGAAAGCGAGTGATATTTTAAAAAAAATAGGAATATCACCTGAGGTTATTAATTTAAGAACTCTTAAGCCATTAGATAGTGAGACTGTAATAAAATCAGTAAAAAAAACTGGGAGAATAATTATAATTGAAGAAGGTTGGAAACAATCTGGAGTAGGCTCAGAGGTAGTAAGTGAAGTAGTAGAAAAAGCATTTGATTTTCTTGATGCAGAACCTGTTAGAGTTAGTGGAGAAGATGTTCCCTTGCCTTATGCTGAAAACTTAGAAAGAGAGGCTCTTCCAAAATTAGACGAAATTATAAAAAAATGTAAAAATATTTGTTATTTTGATGAGTAATACATAGAAGGAAAATTATGCCAGTATCAATTTTAATGCCAGCTTTATCACCTACAATGACTGAAGGGAATGTTTCAAAATGGCTTAAAAAAGTAGGAGATAATATTAATTCAGGAGATATTATTGCAGAGGTAGAGACTGATAAAGCGACAATGGAAGTTGAGGCTATAGATGAGGGGAAATTAGCAAAAATCATCTACGATGATGGGGCTGAAAATATTTCTGTGAACTCTTTAATAGGTGTGATTTCTTTAGAGGGTGAGTCTGATAAAGATGTGGATTTATTTGTTAAGGAAAATTCTTCTCAATCAATTAAAGGTATAAAAAAAAATGATAATAATATTGATATAGCTAAGGATGATAATAATATTGATATAAAAAAAAATGATAAGGAAAAAGTTTTAGAAGAAGAAATTATAGAAACTAAAACAGTTATACATGAAACTGATGATGATACTTTAGACATAGATATTAAAACTAATAATTTCTCAATCTCTCCTTTAGCAAAAAGAATTGCAGGATTAAAGAATATTGATATTTCTCAAATAGTTGGTTCTGGACCTAGAGGCAGAATTATTAAAAGAGACTTAGACTCTATAATTAAAGATAATACATCAGATTTAATAACAGGAAATGAAAATAATATTATTCAAAATCAATCTTATATTAAGCTTCCTCTTAGTAATATAAGAAAAACTATTGCTTCAAAGTTACAAAAATCAAAACAAACAGTTCCACACTTTTATCTTAAATGTAAAGCTTGTGTTGATGAATTTATTAAACTAAGAAGTACTTTAAACTCTTTAGATATTAATGATGATAGTTTTAAAATAAGCTATAATGATATAATCATCAAAGCAGTAGCTAGTGCACTTAAATTAGTTCCTGAAATGAATAGCACTTGGAACCAAGATTCAATATTAAGATATAATTTAGCAGATATTAGTGTAGCAGTTGCTACAAAGGAAGGATTATTTACACCTGTAGTTAAATCAGCTTGTAAAAAGACAATTTCTGAAATTTCTAAAGAAATGGTACTTTTTATAGATAAGGCAAAAAATAATAAATTAATGCCAGATGAATATAATGGAGGTTCTTTTTCTATATCTAATTTAGGAATGTATAATGTTAATGAATTTAGTGCTATTATAAATCCACCTCAGTCAGGAATACTTGCAGTTGGGGAGATTTTTAGTGAATTAAAGCTGTCAGAAGATAAAGTAATAACCGCAAACATGATAAATTTAGTTCTTTCCGTAGATCATAGAGTTGCAGATGGAGCTACAGCAGCAGTATTTTTAGACAAGATTAAATTTTTTATAGAAAAACCTATGGGGATGTTAGTTTGATGAATGAGATTAATTATGACTTAGCTATTATTGGATCTGGTCCTGGTGGTTATGTTGCTGCTATAAGGGCAGCACAGCTCAATTTAAAGGTGGTTGTGGTAGAGAAAAAGGACCTAGGAGGTGTTTGTTTAAATTGGGGCTGTATACCAACAAAGGCGCTTTTAAGAACATCCGAAATATATGATTATTTTAAAAAATCACCTATTTATGGATTAAATACTGAAAATATTAAATTTACTACTAAAGATATTATAAATAGATCTAGGAAAATCGCAAAAAAACTTTCTAATGGAATTGAATTTTTATTCAAAAAAAATAAAATTAATGTAATTTATGGAGTTGCAAGAATAAGGAAAGATAAGGATTTAGAAATTTTACAAAATGATAAAACTATTAAAATAAAAGCAAAAAATATAATAATTGCTACGGGAGCAAGTCCTATAGAATTTAAGCCTTCAAGTGGTAATATTAAAACAAAGTTATGGAGTTATTTAGAAGCAATGACTCCAATTGATATACCTAAATCATTAGGTATAATTGGATCTGGAGCTATTGGTATAGAATTTGCTTGCTTTTACAATGCTTTAGGAGCGAAAGTTAAAGTTTATGAAATGCAAAAAAAGATCCTACCTAATGAAGATGGTGAGGTATCAGAATTACTAAAAAAAACCTTAAGTAATAGAGGAATTGAATTTGAATTAGCTACAAAAGTATTAGATATAAGTGAAAAAAAACTATTTGAACTTACTAGTGAAGAAATACATACATCTAAAAAAGAAACTAATAACTTTGAAAAAGTTTTAGTAGCTACGGGTGTTAAAGGAAATACGTCTAATTTAGGTCTAGAAAATACAAAAATTAAAATAAAAAATGATCAAATAGTTACATACTTAAATGGTAGCACGGATGAAAGTAATATTTATGCTATAGGTGATGTAGCAGGTACTCCTTGGCTAGCGCATAAAGCCAGTCATGAGGGAATTAAATGTGTAGAACATATAACGGGTAGTATAAAAGATAAAGACAATAATATTCATATACCATCTTGTGTTTATAGTAATCCACAAGTTGCATCTATTGGCTTAACTGAGAATAAGGCTAAAAAATTAGGAATTAATATAAAAGTTGGAAAATTTCCTTTGTCAGCTAATGGAAAAGCATTATCTTTAGATGAACCAGAGGGTTTTGTAAAAACAATTTTTGAAGCAAATACAGGACAGATATTAGGTGCTCATTTAATAGGTGCTGAAGTTACAGAACTGATAAATACATTTGCACTTGCTATAAGGTTAGAAGCAACAGAGTTAGATATTTTTTCAACTATTTTTCCTCACCCTACTATATCTGAGACTATACACGAGTCTTCTCTTGATGCATTTGGAAAGGCAATTCATATATAAATGACAAAACAAGCCTATATTTCGAAATCTCATTTACAAAATATTTCTTCTAAAAAAGAAACTAAGCCAGATTGGATTAAGGTAAAGGCCCCACAAGCTGCAACTGTCTTTAAAACTAGAAATATAGTAAAAAAACATCAGCTAAATACGGTTTGCGAGGAAGCTGCTTGTCCAAATATTGGAGAATGTTGGAATAAAAAACATGCTACTTTTATGATACTAGGAAGGGTATGTACTAGGAAGTGTACTTTTTGTAATATAGCTACCGGTTATCCTGATAAAGTTAATAAGAATGAGCCAGAAAAAATTTCTAGAGCAGTAAATGATTTAAAACTTAAACATGTCGTGATAACGTCAGTTGACAGAGATGATTTAGAAGATGGAGGAGCTAGACATTTTTCCTTATGTATAAATAAAATTAGAGAGTTAAATAAAAATGTAACCATTGAGATACTTACTCCAGATTTTCAAAGAAAAAAAAATGCTCTTAATATAATTATTGACGCTAAACCAGATGTTTTTAATCATAATCTAGAAACTGTTCCTAGGCTATATAAAGAAATAAGAAAAGGAGCAGATTATTCTCATAGTTTAGCGCTTTTAAAAAATATAAAGGAAAAAGGTAAAATTTGGACTAAATCAGGGTTAATGTTAGGTCTAGGTGAAACTATAGATGAAGTCTTTGAAGTTATGCATGATATGAGAAAAAATAAGGTAGACTTTTTAACTATAGGTCAATATTTACAACCAACTAGTGGACATCAAAATCTGATAAAATATTATACTCCAGAAGAGTTTAAATTAATTGAAAATAAAGCCTGGCAATTACAATTTAAAATGGTATCGAGTTCTCCTTTAACTAGATCCTCATATCATGCAGATGAACATTTTAAGATGCTCAAAATGAATTATGCCTAATTTTTATAACTCTAAATTACTTCCTTTCACTAATAAGCAACTATATGATATAATAATAGATGTTAAAGCATACCCAGAGTTTCTTCCCTGGTGTAAAAAAACCGAAATAATAAGTAAAGTAGATAGTAATAATTTTGATGCTGTATTAACAGTTGGATATAAAGCATTAGATGAGAATTACACTAGCAGAGTTGAAGGTGTATATTTAAGGGAGATAAGATCTAGTGCAATTGCTGGCCCTTTTAAATACTTAGATAGTGTATGGACTTTTAAAAAATATCAAAAACATTGTGAAGTTTATTTTGAGATCAATTATGAATTTAAATCATTTTTTTTAGGAAAAATCATGGGTTCTCTTTTTCTTCGCGCTTCAGAAAAAATGTTTGAAGCATTTGAAAGTAGGGCTAAACAACTCTATTTATAAGTAATTATGTCAATACTTCTTCTTAATGCATATTCAGCCGCTTTTTCTCTTATAGAATTCCGTTCTCCTCTAAATATATTTTTTTCTATAATTATATTTTTTTCTTTATATAAAAATGAGTGAAAAGTTAATCCAACTGGTTTCTCTTTAGTTCCTCCACCAGGACCAGCAATACCAGTTACAGCAAATGAAAAACTAATATTCTTATCATAAAGAGCTAATCCGTTTACCATATGATGAGCAGTTTCTTTGCTAACTGCTCCATATTTAGAAAGTATAACAGGAGGAACGTTTAAAAAATTTATTTTGGACTGATTAGAATAAGTTATTAAGCCTAATTTAAAAACTTTTGATGAGTTAGCTATTGATACTATTTTAGAACTAATTAATCCTCCAGTACAAGACTCAGCAACATTTATTAATATTTTTTTTTTAATACAAATTTCTACAAATTCTTTTTCATAATTATGTTTCATAATATAATATTAACTAAATATAATATAAGTGAAGCTTGTGCTCCAGCTATAATATCATCCCCTATTATGCCATAGCTACCCTTGAATTTTCTATCTATAACATTTGCAGGGTAGAATTTTAAAATATCAAAAAACCTAAAAAAAATAAAACCAAATAATATATTTATAAGGTTTATTTCAAATAGAATTATAGGAATTTGCTGACCAATAAATTCATCTATTATAATTTCAGATCTATCTGACTTACCCTTTTTAGATTGGTATACATTAATTGCAATAATTGAAAAAATAATTATTATAAAAAAAAAAAATATATAAACATAAATACTTAAAAAGTATTTAAAATATAAACCTGCTATTACCCCCACTAAAGATCCGATAGTTCCTGGCATATATTTAATATTACCCAATTTAAAAACTGTACAAAAAATATCTGCTAAATAAAATGAAAGTTTAGTTAGCATTTTTGTAATTAACAGTTGCTATACTAAATACCGCAATACCTTCATTTCTTCCTAAAAAACCAAGTTTTTCTGTAGTAGTAGCTTTTATTGAAATTAAATTAGAATTTATTTCTAATGCGGAAGAAACCTTATTTCTCATAATATTTACATATTTTTTAACTTTTGGTTGCTCACATACTATTGTATTATCAATATGTACAATTTCTCCTCTTGCTTTTTCAACCATTCGTATAGTTTTTTTTAATAATTTTATTGAGTCTATATTTTTATATTTTTTGTTAGTATCAGGGAAATGTGTTCCGATATCTCCTGTAGATAAAGTTCCCAATAAAGAGTCAATCAAGGCATGAATTCCAACATCACCATCTGAATGAGCTTCAATTGATTTATTAAAAGGAATTTCTATTGCAAATAATTTTATTTTATTTCCCTCAGTAAACCTATGAACATCTATACCTTGTCCGATCTTAGTAACCATATTTTCATATCCCTTATTTGACGCATTTAAAAAGTCATCTTTTGTAGTAATTTTAAAATTATTTTCATCTCCTTTTATTACACTTACCTTAAAACCGGCTTCAGTAAATATCTGTGCATCATCTGTGTAATTAGATAATTTCTTTTTGTTAACTTGATTATAGGCCTTTTCTAATTTAACTAAATTATATCCTTGAGGTGTCTGTGAAAAATATACATTTTCTCTATCTATATTTTTTAATACCATATCATTTTTAATTAACTTTATGCTATCCTTGACTTTTACAATTGGTATTACAGCACTTTTATTTTTTAACTCCTTAATTAATTGATTAATAAGAGTAGAGCTTACAAATGGTCTGACTGAATCATGAATAATAATATTTTTATACTTATTTTTATTTTTAACAAATTTTATTGCCTTAAGTGCTGATAACTGTCTATTATTACCACCCAGTAAAAAGTTTATAGTAGAATTTTTTTTTTTAATGGGCTTAATATAAATCTCATGTAACTTATTATAAGTAACATATATATCATTGTTATTATTATTTATTATAAAACTATTAATTGAAATTTCTAAAATTGATTTACTTCCTATTTTCTTGTATTGCTTAGGCATACCACCCCCAAACCTTTTTCCTATGCCTGATGCTAAAATTATGACTGCTAATAAATTATTATTTTTTTTTTTATTCATAAATATATGATATTTTACTTTATTATGGTTAAAAATACAGTAATTAACGATTTTATTTCTTTTTTACCTATGCCTGCTTTGTTAATTGACGATAATGGGTTTATAATTAACGCAAATCTGATTTATAAAGATAAGTTTAAATTTAATAGAATTTCTAGTAAAAATAAAATTAGACTACAAACCTTTTTTACTTTTGACATTCAAACTATTTTACAAAGGTTATTTGCTGGTGATAATTCTATCTCTACATATGATTATAAATTAAAGGACTTCGATGATAATGAGATAATAGCAGATTTGCACTTTAATAAAGTTGATGAAAGTTTGGTATTATTAATTATTCAAGAAAAAGATAATTTTAAAACATATATGACTCAAACTAGTAAAATACTAAGTGACTTATTTATAAGTGGTTTCTCGGATAGTTTAGATAGAAATATTAGTACTCCTGTAACAAATGTTTTAGGAGCTATTGAACTTTTAAAAGATAAATTAAAAGTTAATGAAGATAAAGATGATAGGCTAATTAATTTGTTGGAAGCAGAGATGAGTAAAATTAAAAATTATGTTCATAAAACTCTTAACTTTCATCAAGATGAAAGCTATAAAAAGGAAGTATGTAATATTCATGAATGTTTAATAGAAGCCATTGAAAGCATAAATAAAAAATATTTTAATGCCTACAAGATTATAAAAGATTTTGATCCTTCTATACCAAAAATTAATTTTAATGGAAGGCAACTTTCTAAATGCTTTGAAAACCTTTTATTAAATTCTTGTGAGAGTAAAAAAAATAATATTATATCCATTACAACCAGAATTAATCATGATATTTATGTGAGATCAAATGACTTACAAAAAGTATTAAAGCTGCCTATAAATATAAAAATATCTGACGAGGGAAATGGTATAGCTGAAGATATAGAAGAATTTATCTTTTATCCATTTGTAGGATCTAAAGATAAATCAGATGGTTTAGGCTTAGCATATGTAAATACGGTAATATCAAAAAATGGAGGTTTTATAAAATTAGAAAAAGAAAAAGGTTCTGTTGCATTTAATATTTATCTTCCTCTCAATAACTTTAACAAAAACTGAGGTTATTATTAAAAATATTTTGTACGCAGGAAATGATGAAAACTTTAAATATATTTTGGATAAGTATTTAAAGAATAATAACTACAGTATTAAATTCAGCAATCATTATGAGGATTTCAAAACTAATATAATTAACAATGAATACAATATTGCGTTATTAGATGACGAAATTATAAAAGGAAAAATAAGAGTGTTTCATAATGATATCAATATTTTAAAAAATAGAGCTCCTATAATTATAATTACAGGAAGTAGATATAACTCTCAAAGCATACTAAAATATGACGACATTGATTTAGAAACGGTAAAAAAGCCATTTAGATTAAAAGACCTAATTAATAAATTTGAATATCTAAATCAAAAAAAAAGCTCAAATTATGAAAGTAATCTTAAAATTAAAATTCCATTTATTGACAAAACCAATAAAACAAAAATAATTTTTGATGGCATTTACAAGATTATTAACAATAATCTTAATGCATTAATAACTGGTGAGGCAGGTACTGGAAAAAAACAGATAGCGAATACTATAAATGCTTTTAGACAACCTAATAAAAAAATTATTGAGATAAATTATTTAGATTATAAGAATAATAATTTTGAAAAACTCTTGTTAAATAAAATTACTAAAGATGAATTTCTAAATCTTAAACTTTTTAAAAGCACCGAAGTTTCTGACACAATCTTATTATCAGATATAGATATAATGCCTATAAATATACAAAAAATTTTGCTAGAAAATTTAAAATTAAATAGAGATAACAGTTCTTTTATTTCTAAGTCATCTCGTTTTATTGCTACAACATCAATTAATTTAAAACAAATGTTAAGTAATAATAACTTTTCTAATGAACTATTTTATCAATTAAGTATGTATAATATTTATACACTTCCTTTAAGGGAAAGAAAGGATGATATTAAGTTATTAGTAAAAGAAATAATTGCTGAGTTTAACGTTACTTTTAAAAAGGAAAAGCATCTAAATGAAGATGCCTTTGATCTTTTAGAAGAATACATATGGCCGGGGAATTTAACCCAACTAAAAAACTATTTATTAAGATGTTATAAATTTTCCGATGCTAGCTTACTAATTAAAACCTCTGTTATTAAGAAAGAAATAGAGAATGAATTTAAGTACGCTAATAAAGATTATATGGAAAACTGGAAGATTAATTTTAATAAATTTATAACAGCTAATATTAGAGGCTACCTATCTAATATTAACAAAATGCAGTCAGGTATTTATTACAAGCTAATAAGAGAGTTTGAGAGACCTTTAATAATAGAAATGTTAAAATTTACTAATAACAATAAACTATTATCAGCACAGTTATTAGGAATAAATAGAAATACTTTAAGGAAAAAAATGGATGATTATGAAATAGAAATTATTAAAAATACCAGAAGTGATAACTAAATGATTGATTTTTTTTTCAATAATTACAGAAGAAGCTTGATACCTTTTATTTTTTTATTTTGTTTTTCTTCTGCTATAGGAATTTTTTATTCTATCTATAATACAGCTGATAGCAACCCTAAAACGGTTTTGATATTTCTATTCTTTGGGCTAGTGTCCTTTGTATTATTATTATTACTGATACTGTATGAAATAATTAGGCTCATATTTAATATTAGGAAGCATAGGGCAGGGTCTAAACTCCAATCCAAGATAGTAGGAGTCTTTTCTACTATCGCTATTATCCCGGTTTTACTAGTAGCTATATTAGCAGTTATTTTTTTTGAGAAAGGTATACAGGCATGGTTTAGTAAAAGGGTAGAGACAGCTTTAGAAAAGTCTGCTGCTATAGCTGAAAACTATACTAGAGAAATAAGAAAAAAGGTTGAAGGCGACGCACTATTCATATCCTTAAAGCTAACAAATTATACTAGATCTAATTTTAATAACAGATTGCAGTTAAATTATATATTAAATGAGTTGGCTTTAGAAAGAGGAGCCAACGAGTTAGCTCTTATTAACCTAAATGGAACAGTCATTGCAGCATCAAAAAATACTTTTTTTTTACCAAAAGAGATAGAGCCCAATAATATTTTTGCAAATAGAAAAGATAAAAACTCTCCTCTAGTATTTATAAACAACGATAACAATAATTTTTCAGTAATAACTCCTATAATTGGACATTTTGGACTTTTCCTCTACTTTTCTAGATATTTAGATCCTGTTATAATTTATAACTTAAGAAGTGTAAAACAAGCGGTTAACGATTACTCAATAGCAAAAAAAAAAAGGGAGGAAAGCAAAATTACATTTACTATGGTTTTTATATCTGTAGCTTTAATATTACTACTTTTAGCAATATGGCTAGGAATTACCTTTGCTAGCTCCTTGACTGTACCAATATCTGCTTTGATCAGTGCCTCTGAAAGTATAAGTCGAGGTAACTTAAAAGTTAAAATCAATAACAATAGTAAAAAAAATGATGAAATAAGTTCTCTTATAGACAGCTTTAATAGAATGGTAAAACAATTATATGACCAAAGAAAAGATTTAGTTACTGCGAATAAACAGATAGATGCAAGAAGAAGGTTTACAGAGTCAGTATTAACTGGGGTTAAGTCTGGAGTATTAGGAGTAGACTATGATAATAATATTTTTTTGGTTAATAAAGCAGCTTTAGAGTTATTAGAAAGTGATGCTAGTAAGATTATAGGCGTGAATATTTTTACTATCTTTCCTTCACTAAAAGAGATAGTTAGAAATTTAATAAAGGAAAAAAGCTTTTTTAAAGAAGCACAGTTAGACTTTACTGTTAAAGGAAAAAAAAAGAAATTTGTAGTTAGAGTATCTTTTGAGAACCAAAAAAGTTTAAATAGTGGGTATGTAGTTACTATTGAAAATATTACTGAATTAATAAAAGTTCAAAGAGCTGCAGCATGGTCTGATATAGCCAAGAAAATTGCTCATGAAATTAAAAACCCACTAACACCAATTCAATTATCTGCAGATAGATTAAAACATAAATATTTGAGTAAAATTTCAGAGGAAAAAAATATATTTATTAATTGTATCGATACTATAATTAGACAGGTTTCAACAATACACAGAATGGTTAATGAATTTTCAACCTTTGCTCAAATGCCAAGGGCCATTTTTCAAATAGTTAATATTAATGATATTGTTGTTGGTAGTATAGGAATGACAAAACTTGCTAATCAAAAACTTTCTATCACAAGTAATTTAAAGAAACTTAAAATAATTAATTTAAAAGCTGACCCAAACTTAATTAATCAAGCATTAAATAATCTATTCAAAAACTCTATTAATGCTATAAATGCAAATAAACTGATTAATAAAAAAGGAAAAATTCATATAGAATTAAATTTGATAGATAATAATTGTTATTTATATTTTATGGATAATGGTATAGGTTTTCCTAGAGATAAAGAGCATCTTGTTGAGCCATATATATCTAGATCTAACAAAGGCTCTGGTTTGGGGTTAGCTATAGTAAAAAAAATTATGGAGGATCATAAGGGAAGTATTGAACTAGGTAACAATAAAAATAATAATGGGGCAAAAGTAACACTAATATTTCCTTTAAATAAATTCATGAGTAATTAATGAATAAAGATATATTAGTTGTAGATGATGAAGAGGATATAAGGCAGCTTATTTCTGGAATTTTACAAGATGAAGGTTTTAATACTAGACTTGCATGGAATTATTCAAGCACCAAGTTAGAGCTATCTAAAAGAGTTCCTTCATTAATTTTATTAGATGTTTGGTTAGAAAATAGTGAAGTAGATGGTATAGAAATTTTAAAAGTTATAAAGAAAAGTTATCCTAATATACCAATTATTATGATTAGCGGACACGGTACCATAAAAATGGCTATAGACGCTCTAAAGGTAGGAGCTTATAATTTTATAGAAAAGCCGTTTGATACTAATTTATTATTATTTAATATTACACGAGCAATAGAAAATGCTGAGCTAAAAAAACAGGCCAACAGACTAATGGATGATGATTTGGACTTTATAGGTAAGTCGCCTGTAGCATTAGTACTTAAAATGACTATTGCAAAGGTAGCTAACAGTAAGAGCAGAGTCTTTATTACAGGTCCTTCAGGAAGCGGTAAAAGCTTTATTGCTAAGTTAATTCACAAACAATCAAACAGATCTTCTGGAGTTATGATATTCGCTAATACTAAAAGACTAACTCCAGACCAAATAGAGGAAGAGTTCTTTGGAAAAGAAAGTGATGACGGGATAATAGAAAGAATAGGATTAGTAGAGCAAGCCCATAATGGTACTCTATATATAGATGAAGTAGCCAACCTTTGTAACAAATCACAAAGGAGATTAATCAAGTTATTAATTGAAAATAGATTTATTAGAGTAAATGGCAAGTTTTTAGTAGAAGTAGATGTAAGAGTTATTTCATCAAGTTCTAAAGATATTGAAGATATGATTAAAAATAAAAGTTTTAGCGAAGATCTTTATTACAGACTTAACGTTGTTCCTATAAAAGTTCCATCATTAGAAGAACGTTTAGATGATATTCCCGCGTTTATTGAATATTTTTTAAAAGTTTGTAGTAAGGATTTAGGTGTTCCCTACAAAACGCTTAGCAAAGAAAATCTAAGTCTTTTACAGTCTATTGAGCTTAGTGGTAATTTAAGACAATTAAAAAACATTATTGAACATTTATTAATAGTATCGCAAACCACAACAGAGACTAATTTGGATAAGGTGATTAGCTCATATGATAGTAATAAGAGTCAGGACAATTTCTCTGAAATTATACAGAAAAAAATGTTAGGCTTAACATTAAAAAAAGCTAGAGAATTATTTGAGGCACAATATGTTAATTTACAAATGAAGAGGTTTAATAATAATGTTTCAAAAACTGCTGATTTTATTGGCATGGAAAGGTCTGCTTTACATAGGAAGTTAAAACTACTAAATAAAAAGAAAGATAATTAATATGAATATTATAATTTGTGGAGCTGGAGAAGTAGGATATAGCTTAGCTAGATATTTATCTTCAGACAACATGAAAGTTACACTTATAGACGAAAGTTCAGAAAAATTAGAAAAAGTTTCTTTATCTTTAGACGTCAGAACGCTTGTAGGAAAAAGTTCTAATCCACATATACTAGCTCAAGCTAATGTAGAAAAAACTGATTTATTAATATCTGTAACAGATAATGATGAAACAAATATTCTAACTTGTGAAATATCTAAAATTTTATTTAAAATTCCTACTACTATAGCGAGAATTAAAGAAAAGGAATTTTTAAATAAAAAATGGTTAGAATTATTTTCAGAAAAAGGCTTTAGAGTAGATTATATAATTTCACCAGAGGATGAAGTGGCAAGTATGTTAGCTAGATTAGTTGCGGTGTCAGGAGCCCATGACCTTATCTCTTTTGTAGAAGATAGAGTAAGACTTATTGGATTTAAACTTGATAATGAATGCCCAGTATTAGATACCCCTTTAAAAGATTTAACGGAGTTGTTTCCAAATCTTAATTCTAAAATAGTGTGTATGGTTAGAGACGAAAATACTATTATTCCTAACAAAATGGAGGAGTTAAAAGAAGGAGATGATATATACTTACTCTCGGATAATAAAAATATTAAAAGAGTTTTAAATGTATTTGGAAAAAAAATAATCAAGTCTAGAAGAGTAATTATTATTGGAGCAGGTATAATAGCTCTTAATATTGCAAAAATCCTAGAGATTAATGATCCAGACTCATCTATAACTATTATAGAAAATGATAAAGAAACAGCGGAAAGAGCTGCTATGCAACTAGAAAAAGCAAATGTTTTGTTAGGTGATGCAGTAGAGCCAGAAATTATTACTGAAGCTGAAATATCTAAAGCTGACATAGTTTTTTCTGTAACTAATAGTGACGAAATTAATACATTAGTTTCCACATTATCAAAAAAAGCAGGTGCAAAAAATTGCTATGCATTATTAAATGGTGATAAATATTTACCAGTAATTTCATTAATGGATATAGATGGGATAATTTCTCCTAAAGAATTAACAGTTTCAAAAGTATTGAAATATATCAGAAGGGGGGATGTTTCAGATGTTTATGAATTACAATCAGGGAAAGCGGAAATTATAGAGTTTCAGGTTAAAGAAACATCAAAGCTAGTTGGTATTCCGTTAAAAAAAACTAATTTACCAGAGCATACTATAATAGGAACTATTGTAAGAGATAATATAGTCATCACTCCTACAGGTGACACAATAATAGAAACAGGAGATAAAGTAGTTATGTGTTTATTACATGAGTCAATTCATGATTTAGAAGATTTTTTATCTGCAGACACTGATTTAATATAAAATGCAAAGACTATTAATTTTTTCACTTCAGCTATCTTTTTATACATTTGGTAGCTTAGCATTCTTAATGTGCTTTAGGTCTATTTTGATTTCAAATAATGATGCAGTAGCTTTTTTAATAAGTTTTATAGTTAGTTTCATTATAGCATATTTTTTTAAACCATTGTATTTAAATACTGATTTTAAAAAAAAAAGCCTATTGATCACGGTATTTTATGCATGGATTTTATTTATTTTTATTTCTTCTATACCTTTTTTTCTATTATTTAATTTTTATGACATAATTAAGATTATATTTATTAGTACAAGCTTTTTTACTACCACAGGTTTGAGTCCCAATGACATTGATGTTTTTAGGTCTAATAGATCACTGGTTATTTGGGGCTCTTTAGTACAACTTATGGGTGGTTTCTTTTCTATACTTACTTATATTTTATATTTTTTAATACTTTACAATCAACAAAACAAATTTATTGTTTTTGATAAGAAATTAGTAATAAAATTTTTCGTATATTTCTTTTTATTATTTTTTTTATATTTAATAATTTTGAATGCGACTGTTCATGATCTGTTTATTAGTTTTATGCTTTCTTCAGCTATAATATCTACTGGAGGAGTAGTAGGAGCAAATGGACATTTGCTTGATTATTATACTTCGCAGGATGCTTTTTTATACTTGTACTCGGGGTTAATATTAGTAACTATGTTTTTGCTTCCATTATTTCTTTATTTTCATAACTTTAAAATTTTTAGTAATTATTATTTAAAAATAATTAAAAGATGCTTTTTCTTATTAGTAATTTTAATTTTAGTTTTCTTCTTTATTTTACATAATAACAATTTATCTATGGCAGATAATATTTTTATTTTTTTTTCATTCCTTACTACTACAGGTTTATTATCAAATAATTCAGCTTCTTTTCAAGAAATATCGAGTTTATTCTTTATTTTTTTATTTTTAATCTTTTTGGGAGGGATAGCAGGATCAAGTGGCGGAGGACTCAAGATAGATAGGGTTTCTCTTATTTTTTTAAAAATAAAGGATGAATTAATAAAATTAACATTACAGCATAAAATACAAGGGATAGAGATAGTGAAAAAAGGTTCAAATCAAAAAGAGTTGAATAGTCTTTATTCGATTATAGCATTAGGATTGTTTTCAATTATAATAGCAATATTATTATTAACATTTACTGGAAATAATATTTTTGAGTCATTTGTTTTTTCCATTGCATCTTTAACAAACACTGGTGATGGTTTCCTTATTATTAATGGTACTTCTTTAAAAAAGACCTCAGGAATTTATTTAATTTTAAATTTTTTAATGATATGTGGTAGATTTGAAATAATAGGATATTTATTAATTTTTAAAAAACTTTCTCAAAAAACCTAGTATGAGTAATATATCATTTGTAAATGGAAAATATTTAAATTTCAAAGAAGCTAAGATATCTATCAATGATAGAAGTATTCACTTTTCTGATGCCGTTTATGAGGTAATTGCAGTTTATGATAAAAAACTTGTATTTTGGTATGAGCATTTAATAAGACTTAAAAGATCTTTAAGTCTAATGCATATAAATAACTTCACTTTTTTTGAGACTTTAAAATTAAAGTGTAATCAAATCATAGAATTAAATAAACTAGACGAAGGCCTTATTTATATTCAAATATCTAGAGGCAGCGCTACAAGAAACCATAATTGGGATAAAAGTTTGAAACCATCATTAATGATAAGTGCCATTCATAAAAAAGTTTTTTTTAAAATTAAGACTGTATCTTTGATATCACATAGAGACATAAGATGGGATAAATGTTACATTAAATCTACTTCACTGTTACCGAATGTTCTTCTTAAACAAAAAGCTTCAGACCAAAAAGCTTTTGAGTGCGTTATGTATGATTATAAAGGTAATATTACAGAGGCAACTACTTCAAATGTGTGGATAATAAAAAATAAAAATATATTTACACCTCCATTAAATAAGAATATTTTGCCAGGAGTAACCAGAAAAAAAGTTTTTGAAATATCTAAATCTTTGAATATTAGCGCTGAAGAAAAAGAAATTAATTATAAGCATTTAGGAAAAGCTGACGGTGTATTTTTAACAAATAGTTCATCACTTTTACTTACAGCAAATAAAATTGATAATATTAATTTAGGAAAGGATAAGAATAAGATCAGCAACTTAATATTTAATGAATTATTAAGAATTATAAGGAAAAATGATGTTAACAAAAATAGAATCTAATAAAAATTTACAGGATATCTATTTACTTGATTTGATTAATAGTAAAGCATTGGTTGATATAAATTTATTAAATGGAATAATCCTCACATGTAAAATACTAAAATTTGATAATTTTTCATTATTAATAGATTACAACAATAAAACTCTCATTTTTAAGCATTCAATTGCTTTCATTACTTTTAAAAAATTAAAAAAAAATAAAAAATAATTTTATTTACTCTTGATATTTATAATGTTATACCCACATATTAGCTATCGGCACTCTACTTTTAGGAGTGCTTAAATTAATTAATGAGGTAAATATGAATTTTCGTCCATTACATGACAGAGTTATGGTAAAAAGAGAAAGTGAAGAAGATGTTTCAAAAGGTGGTATAATTATTCCTGATACTGCAAAGGAAAAGCCTATGCAAGCTAAAGTAGTTGCGGTAGGTTCAGGTCAGAAAGCAGAGGACGGTACAGTTACTCCACTTGATGTAAAAAAAGGTGATAAAATACTAATAGGAAAATGGTCAGGTACCGAGGTTACTATTGATAATATAGATTATGTAATAGTAAAAGAGTCCGACATTATGGGTATCATAAGTTAAATATTAATTTAAACAAATAAAGGAAAAAAATATGGCTGCAAAAGAAGTAAAATTTTCATCAGAATCAAGAGAGCGTTTGTTAAGAGGAGTAGATATTCTTGCTAACGCTGTAAAAGTAACATTGGGTCCAAAAGGAAGAAATGTTGTTATAGACAAATCATTTGGAGCGCCAAGAACGACAAAAGACGGAGTGACGGTTGCCAAAGAGATAGAACTTGCTGATAAGTTTGAAAATATGGGAGCTCAGATGGTTAGAGAAGTTGCCAGCAAGACTAATGATGTAGCTGGTGACGGTACAACAACTGCTACTGTTTTAGCCCAAGCTATTGTTAGAGAAGGCCATAAGGCTGTCGCTGCTGGTATGAATCCTATGGATGTTAAAAGAGGTGTTGATATGGCTACAGCATCAGTTGTAGATGAACTTAACAAACTTAGTAAAAAAGTTAGTGATCCTTCTGAGGTAGCACAAGTCGGTACTATATCTGCTAATGGTGAAACTGAAATTGGGCAGCTTATCTCAAATGCAATGGATAAAGTTGGAAAAGAAGGAGTAATAACTGTTGAGGAAGCAAAATCTTTAGAAACTACTTTAGATGTTGTGGAAGGGATGCAATTTGATAGAGGTTATTTGTCTCCATATTTTGTTACGAATGCTGAAAAAATGGTAGCAGAACTTGAGGATCCTTTTATTTTAATACATGAGCAAAAGTTAACATCTTTACAGCCAATGTTGCCTATTCTAGAAAAGGTCGTTCAGTCAGGTAAACCTCTGCTTATCATTGCGGAAGATATAGAAGGTGAAGCACTTGCTACTTTGGTAGTCAACAGATTAAGAGGGGGCTTAAAAGTAGCCGCATGTAAAGCTCCGGGTTTTGGTGACAGAAGAAAGGCGATGCTAGCTGATTTAGCAACTTTAACCTCAGGTCAGGTTATTAGTGAGGAATTAGGAGTTAAACTAGAGCAAATTGATTTGAAAATGCTAGGAACTGCAAAAAAAGTTATTTTAACTAAAGAGGAAACTACTTTAGTTGAAGGTGCAGGAAAAAGAAAAGACATAGAAGGTAGATGTAATCAAATAAGAGCTCAGATAGAAGAAGCTACATCAGATTATGATAAAGAAAAACTTCAAGAAAGACTTGCTAAGCTTGCTGGAGGAGTTGCTGTTCTTAATGTAGGTGGTGCGACCGAGATAGAAGTTAAGGAAAGAAAAGATAGAGTAGAAGATGCCATGAACTCAACCAGAGCAGCAGTTGAGGAGGGTATTGTTCCTGGTGGTGGAACTGCATTACTTTATTCAATGAAAGCTCTTAAAAACTTAACACCAGCTAATAATGATCAACAAGTGGGAATTGAAATTGTTAAAAGTGCAATGGAGGCGCCTATTAGACAAATAGCTTTTAATGCAGGATATGATGCTTCTATTGTTGTTGGAAAAATAAGAGATGCAAAATCTAAAAACTATGGTTTTGATGCACAAACAGGAAAGTATGTAGATATGTTTGCTAAGGGTATAATAGATCCTACTAAAGTAGTAAGAGCAGCTTTACAAGATGCTTCATCTGTTGCTGGCTTGCTCATAACTACAGAAGCTATGATTGCAGATATGCCTGATAAGAAAGATGACACGCCTGCAATGCCTGACATGGGCGGCATGGGCGGCATGGGCGGCATGGGCGGCATGGGCGGCATGGGTGGCATGGGTGGAATGGGAATGTAATACCCTGTTTATCTAGTCGTTAGTGTGAATATACTATCAACAATATAAAAGCCATCATAATTATGATGGCTTTTTTTATGGTCTGAAACCAAAGCTAGATTTACCAGTTTTAAGAGTAGGATAGGCAAGTTTGATCCATTGACATATTTTTGGTCTTGTTTCTTTAGGATCAATAATATCTTCTATTAAAAACTTTTCAGCCGATCTAAATGGAGACGAATAAAGCTTAAGTTTATTTTCTATAGACTTTTTAAGCAGGTTCGGATCATTTGACTTTTCAAAATCTGACTTGTAAGCTGCTTCTATTCCTCCCTCAGTGGGAAGTGATCCCCAGTCTCCCGATGGCCAAGCTAATCTATACCTGTGTCTTGTATGATTAATATTTGCTGCGCCAGCTACACCAAAAGCTTTTCTTAATATAATAGAACACATAGGAACATTAATTTGGTAAATAGCTGATAAAGCTCTAGCACCATATCTTATAGTGGCTTCTTTTTCAGCATTTTTTCCTATAACAAATCCAGGGTTATCTACCAAATGTAAAATAGGAAAATGAAATGTTTGAGCTAAATCTAAAATTTTAATGATTTTTTTTGAGGAATTAGATGTCCATCCTCCACCATAAACTTGAGTATTATTAGCAATTACTACAACTGGATAACCATCTAACCTAGCAAACCCAGTAATAACTGATAGGCCATAATTTTCTCCTATTTCAAAGAAAGAAGTTTTATCAACAATGGAATTAATAATAGGAAAAATATCATAACTTTCTCGTTTATTTTTAGGAATAATTTCTTGCAATGCTTTATCCATCCTATTAATAGGATCTTTATTAAATATCTTATTAGGTAATTGGTATACAGAATTTGGCATAAAAGCTAAAAACTTTTTTGTTATTTCCATAGCTTCTTTTTCGTTGACAGCTAAATTATCTACTACTCCATTTTTTGAATGTATTTCATAGCCACCTAGTTCTTCTTTTGAAACTTTTTCACCAACCTTTTCTACTAAAGGAGGTCCTGCTACAAAAACTTGACTTAACCCTTTAACCATAATTGAAAAATGACTACTTACTAACCTAGCAGCGCCAAGACCAGCAACTGGTCCTAAAGCTAATGAAATAACTGGAATTTTACTTAAATTATCTACCACTAAATCCCAGCCAGGATTAGCTGGTACATATGAATAACCATTTTTTTCCAAGGATTTTACAGATCCTCCTCCACCTGTACCCTCTATTAAACGTACTAAGGGTAATTCATATTCATTAGCAAACCTTTCAGCAGTAATCATTTTTTCCCATATAGCAGCATCTGAAGCACCGCCTCTAATAGTAAAGTCATCCCCATAGATTATAACTGGAAGGTTATTAATTGTGGCTTGTCCTATAACTGAATTTGCAGGAGTTATATTTAGAAGATCTCCTTTATCATTATACTTTGAATTACCAGCTAATATACCTATTTCATTAAAAGAATTATTGTCAACTAAATAAGAAATTCTCTCTCTTACTGTTAGTTTACCTGACGAATGTTGTCTATTGACTTTTTCTTTACCACCTAGTTGACGTGCTAGTAACTTTCTAGACTTTATTTCTTCTATTTCTTTTTTCCAAGACATAAATAACCTAACCTATACATATTATAGAAAAACCTACTTTAATATTACATGTAAATAATATATTATCATATTTTAGGAGTTTTATTATGAAAATATGTTTCATTGGTTTGGGTGTTATGGGTTTTCCTATGGCAGGACATTTAATAAATAGAAACAATAACTTAGATATCAAAGTTTATAATAGAAGTATGGCAAAATCTGAAAAATGGACTTCTCAATATAAAGGAACACTAACCAAGTCACCTTCAGAAGCAGCAGAAGGTTGCGATATAGTTTTTATGTGTGTTGGAAATGATAAAGATGTTGAACAAGTAGTAAGAGGTGACGAAGGTGTAATGGCTAGTATTCCCGAGAACTCAATTATTGTTGATCATACTACTGCATCTGCAAAAATAGCCATAGAATTAAATAATTATTGTAAAAAATATAAAAAGGTTAGTTTTATTGATGCACCTGTTTCTGGAGGGCAAGCAGGGGCAGAAAATGGTCAATTGACAATAATGGTAGGTGGAGATAAACAGGCTTACAATAAAGTACTACCACTTCTAAATAGTTATGCAAAAAATTCAACACTTATAGGTAATTCTGGTTCTGGGCAACTAGCTAAGATGGTAAATCAAATCTGCATAGCAGGACTACTACAAGGATTATCTGAAGCAATTAATTTTGCACAAAAATTGGATTTAGATGTAGAAAAAGTTATAGGTGTAATTAAGGATGGTGCTGCATCATCTTGGCAGATGCAAAATAGATATAAAACCATGGTTGAAGACGAATTTGACTTTGGCTTTGCTGTAGAGTGGATGAGAAAAGATTTAAAAATTTGTTTAGATCAAGCTGATGAAGTAGGGGCCAGACTTCCTATAACAGCAGTTATTGACCAATTTTATTCCAATGTACTTTCAATGGGGGGCCGAAGGTGGGATACATCCTCATTAATTAAGCTACTTAGATGATTTAATTTCTGCTTTTGCCTTGTTCCATAAACTTTGTTTTTCCTTGGGCGAAATAGAATTTATGTCTAATTTTTCTAGATTAGCTATTTCTATAAGCTTATTAAATCTCTTTTGAAATTTGTTATTAGCATCATCTAGAATATTATTAAAGTCATAATGGTTGAAGTTTGCATAACAGTGTAATGTAAAGAGCAGGTCTCCCATTTCCTCTTTTATATTAGTATTATTTTTTTCACTAACTGCAACTTTGAGCTCTTCAAACTCTTCTTCTACTTTTTTAAAACAACTGTCGCTATCAGGCCAGGTAAAGCCCAAATTCGAAGCTTTTTTAATAAGTTTTTTAGATTTGCCTATATTATCATTATAGAACCTTCCTTCTTTATTTATAGAATTAAGTAATTGGTATATTATTTCTAATATGCTCTCGTTATCTAATTTAATTGAGGATAATAATTCTTTATACTCATCAGTATTTAAAAATTCATTATTAATGTAATTAATTAGATCTTTTTTACTTTTATCATTAGATAACTGTTTAAATTTATTAACAGCTAAAACTATTATTAGTTCAATTATACTTTCTATTTTATTATTATTATTAGTTCGCATAACATATATTATGTTAAATTTATTATCATTCCATCATAAGCTGGTTCTACACCTCTAGGACAGCGACTTGAAAGCTCTTCATAATCTAACCAAGCACCTAAATGAGTAAGAATAGACCTTTTAGGTTTAAATTTTTTTATCCAAGATATTGTTTGATCAAAATGTGAATGGCTATAATGTGGTTCATATCTTACACAGTCTACAATCCATAAGTCCAATCCATAGAGATATTCCTCTGACTCTTTAGGAAACGATTTTACATCCGTAGAATATGCAAAATTATTAATTCTATAACCTAAGGTTTTTTCCTTTCCATGGTTTTGATCAAAGGCCATAAATTCTATATCATTTAATTTATTAAGGTTTTTATTAATTATGTTTACTTCTAAAGGAGGTTGAAAATAGGAATTACTATCATCAAATATGTAACCAAATCTACTTTGAAGTGATAATATAGTTTCATTAGATCCATACACGGGAAGTTCCACTTTCCTTTTCCATAAAAATTGACGAAGGTCATCAATTCCATTTGCATGGTCTGCATGTGCATGTGTCCAAAATACTGCATCTAAGGTTGAAATATTATTATTGATTGCTTGTAACCTTAGATCTGGTGATGTGTCAAATAATATATTTTTCTCATTTATATTTGCTAACACAGATACTCTAGACCTAGTATTTTTTATATTCTTCGGGTCACAGTTACCCCAATAATTACCAATTAAAGGAACGCCACCAGAGGATCCAGAGCCTAATATAGTTACTTTCATTGATAGTTAGCTTTATCAAAGAGATTAAAAAAGTTTTCAGTAGTAGCAGTAGATAGTTTTTCAAAAGATATTTCTTTGAGATTGCTAAGATACTCAGCTGTATGTTTTACAAATGCTGGTTCATTTCTTCTGCCTCTTTTAGGAACTGGTGCTAGATATGGCGCATCAGTTTCTACTAACAACTTATCAATAGGAACATTTTTAATAGTTTTTCTAATACTAGCTGCATTTTTAAATGTAATAATCCCAGAAATAGAAATATAAAACCCTATAGATAAAGCTTCTAAAGCTAACTCCTCTGTTGCTGTAAAACAATGAATAACTCCTTTAAAGTGACCCTTCTTATATTCTTCCTTAAGAATTCTAATGGTATCTTTATCTGCTTCTCTGGTGTGTATTATTACAGGAAGCTCTAATTCTCTTGCAATATTGATATGTTTTATAAAAGAAATTTGCTGCATCTCTTTATCTTTATTATCATGATAATAATCTAACCCAGTTTCTCCAATTCCTACTAAATTTTTATCAGTAGAATACTGTAAAATATAATCTAACTCTGATTTAAAATGAGTTTTTACATTACAGGGATGCACACCCCCACTATACCAAATATTATTATGTTTTTTAGATATGAGCTTTAAGTTTTTTAATTCATTGAGTTCTGTACATATATTAAGTAGACCTTGTACACTATTTTTATGAGCATTAGAAATGACAGAATCTAAGTCATTATTAAAATCTGACATACTTAAATGGCAATGACTATCTATTAACATACCTATTTATCCTTACTTGTATTTATTCTTGGGAAAACCCCTTCTGGTTTATTAATTTTTGAACCTACTTCGATTTCATTATATATACAACTAAAATTATTAGTTGGATTTAAATTAAGTTGTATAAATATCTTTTTTGATGAAATAGGAAGAAATGGTTGAACCAAAACATTAATTTTAAAGATAACATTTACTAAAATATTTAAGACAGTTTTTAGTCTATCTGGATCTTTTTTATAAAGACTCCATGGAGCGCTGTCATCTACATAAAAGTTAGCTTTTTTAATTATATCCCATATAAGTTTAATACTATTACTAAATTCAAAATTATTCATGTACTTACAATATGTTTCAAAATATTGCTCTGGCATTTTCATTAGAACTAAATCAGCTTTTTTAACATTAATTTTATCAAACACTGTACCTTGATTGTATTTAATAACCATACTGAGAACTCTTTGAACTAAATTTCCAAAATCATTAGTTAAATCACTATTAATTCTTCTTACTAAACTATCTTCAGAAAAATTACCATCATCGCCAAAAGTAATTTCCCTTAAAAGAAAATATCTTATCTGGTCTTTACCATATTTTTTTACTAAATAATTAGGATCTATTACATTCCCTAAAGATTTTGACATTTTTTCACCACCTATAGTCCACCAACCATGAGCAAACACTCTTTTAGGCAATGTTATGCCACAAGACATTAAAAAAGCAGGCCAAAATACTGCATGAAACCTTAAGATATCTTTTCCTACTATATGTACGTCTGGGGGCCAGTATTTTTCATATTTTAAAGGAGTATCTAAAATACTTATATAATTAAATAATGCATCTAACCAAACGTAGATTACATGGTCAGGAGAGCTAGGAACTTTAATGCCCCACGAAAAACTAGTCCTTGATATAGATAAATCTTGAAGACCTCTTTGTACAAAGTTTACTACTTCATTATATCTAGATTTAGGTTTTACAAAATCAGGGTTATCTTGATAAAAGTTTAAAAGTTTGTCTTGCCATTTACTTAACTTAAAAAAATAGCTTGGTTCTTCTACCCATTTTAACTTATCTTTAGAAGGTCCTATTTTATTATTATCTTTATCCGTAATAATTTCATTTTCTGTAATAAAACTTTCATCTCTTAAGGAATACCAACCTTTATAGGACCCCAAGTATATATCATCATTTAGTTCTATTTTTTTCCAAATTTTTTGGACATAGGTAGTATGTCTTCTTTCCGAGGTGCGTATAAAATCATTATTAGTTAATTCTAAGCTATCCGCTAGATCTGTAAATTTTCTAGACACAATATCCACAAAATCTATAGGTATAACGCCATTATTTTTTGCAGCCTCTTCTACCTTTTGTCCATGTTCATCTGTTCCAGTAATAAAAAAAACATCTTTTTTTAGCAACTTTTGATATCTAGCAATGGTATCTGAAACTAAGCTTGTATAAGCGTGGCCTAAATGAGGTTTGTCATTAACATAATATATAGGTGTGGTAATATAATATTTATTTTTTTTCATTAATTTTTTCAATTAAATTATTTAGAATAAAATATATACCAGTATATATATCAGTATTATAAATAAGCGTAGTTTTTTTATTATCATGTAAAATATTAAAAATAGAAAATATCTCATCATAATTTAATTTTTTAAATATTAAATTAGCAGTATTTTCTTCCTGCTTATTAATATAAGGAGAAATTAAGCCATTTTTTAATCTTAAACAAAGATAGAGCAATCTATAAAGTATTAAATACAATATTTCATAAATTTCTAAATTATTTTTCTTTATACTAAATATTTTTTTTAATTCGTTATTTTGATTCTGATATTCTTTGGAATTAAAAATATAATAACAAATAAAATCGAATATTTTAACAGCATTATATTTTTTTAATTTATTTGCTTCTCCTATACTGCCGTTAGATAAGATACTGTAAAAACTCTTATCTTCTTCTGGTATATCTACTAATAAATTAGTAATATCCTTAATATTTAGTTTATTAAATATAAATTGTTTGCACCTAGACTTTACTGTACTTGGTATGATTGTAGTCATGTGATCTATTAAAAAAAACATTATTCCATTATTATATTCTTCTATACTTTTCAATATAGCATTATAACCAAAAATATTTACTTCACTTAATGAGTCTATTAACACCAGCCTAAAATTTCCATTAATAGAAGTCTTGCTTAAAAAAAATGGAATTTTTCTTATTTCATTTACTGGTATAAATTTTTTTGTATCTGAGTCTTTCTGTATAATGAGGAGGTCTGGATGAAATATATTCTCATTACTAACGTCTTCTTTAATATTTAATAATTGTTTTATAATTAATCTACATAAAGTTGATTTTCCTAAGCCCTTAGGACCTTTTAACAAACAAGCTCCTGAATAGTTTGAGTTAACAATAGATGTTATTAGTTTTTCTACAGAACTATTATTCCCTATAACTTTATTTTTAAAATAAGAAACATCAGGATTAATCATATTAATTCTTCTTTAAAGAAAACCTCTTGTATATTTTTAAAAATTATATCAGGACTTAGGTCTGCATTAATAACTTTAAACCTTTTATTGTTTTTAGAAAGTAAGAGATAACTATTTCGTGCTGATTGATAAAAAGATAGTTTTTTTTTATCATATCTATTATTATCTTTTCTCTTGCTTATCCTTTCAAAGGCAACTTTAGGGCTTACATCTAGTAATATTGTTAAATCAGGTTCAAAATTATTAAATAATATTGTATTAAACTGTAAAAATACTTTCTGAAGTACCTTATTATTTCCACATTGATATACATATGTTGAGTCTTGATATCTATCAGAAATAATAATATTATTTTTTTTTATGTTAGGAATAATTACTTTTTCGTAATGTTCATATCTAGCTGCAACCATAAGCAGTATTTGCGATACTTCAGCTAAATTATTATTTTCATTGCTTAATAGTATTTTTCTTAGATTATCTCCTAATGAAGTACCACCTGGTTCTCTTGTAAAAAAATACTTACTATCAATATCTGTTTTTAAAAAACTTTTTAGTTTTTTTATTTGAGTAGATTTTCCAGATCCATCAATGCCTTCAAATGTTATAAACTTACCTTTTTTATTAATTCTTTTATTCAGCATACCCACCAAATATAAGATAGCTTAATGAGGTAGTTATTTTTTTTAAAAAACCGGCTTTTTCAATTTTTTCTATAGCATATAAAGGATATTCAATTTCCCCATTTACAGTATTATTAATCAGAACTTTCCCATAAACTTGATTTGTAGAAATTGGTGCTACAATAGGATTAGTAAAAACTATTTTAGCATCATATTTTTTTAAATCTTCTTTTTTAATTGTGAATACAATATCTTTAGTGCTATATAAATCTGTTATTGATTTTTTTCCTATCCAAACATCTGCTTGTTGAATAATATCAGATTTATTAAAAAGTTTTATGTTAATAAACTCTTTGAAGGCCCATTCAAATAGCTTTTTACTTTCTTCCCTTCGTTCTTTTTCACTTTTTAGTCCACTTACTATTAATATTAATCTTCTATCATTTTTTTTTGCTGTAGCTACTAATGAGTAACCTGAATCCTCAGTATATCCAGTTTTTAATCCATCTGCAAACTTATATGAAAATAATAAGGGATTTCTATTATTTTGAGAAATATCATTATAAGTATAGTTCTTTTCTTTAAATAGGTATAAAAATTCAGGATAATCTTTCATTAACCTAGAAGCTAAAATTGCTAAGTCAGCTGCTGTCATATAATGATTCTCATCAGGCCATCCAGTTGAGTTAGAGAAATTACTATTTCTCAAGCCTAACTCTGAAGCTTTTTTATTCATTAATTCTGAAAACGTATTTTCATCACCAGCTATGGATTCTGCTACGACTATACAAGCATCATTACCTGATTGAATAATTATCCCTTTAAGCAAAGCCATAACTGTTACTTCTGTGCCCGGCTCTAAAAACATTTTTGAACCACCTTTACGCCAAGCTTTTTCACTAACTGTTAATTTTGTATCTAATGAGAAAGTACCATTTTGTATCTCATCAAATAATATATACAATGTCATTAGTTTACTCATTGAAGCAGGATATATTTTATCTTTTGAGTTTTTATCATATAAAACAGTATTAGTGTCATAATCAATAATGGTAGCAAATTTAGCTTTTGATGAAAAATTTAAAGAATATAAATTATTAAGGCTGAAAAATGAAACAAATAAAATTAAAATTTTTAAAGTAATAAACACTATCTATTTTCCTCTTTAGTTATAATTATGCTATTGTAACCAAGTTCATTTAGATTAGTATATATATTTTTAATATTCTCGGGATCAAAAAATGGCCCTATTTGTACTTTAAAAACTTTTTCATTTACTAAAGTTTCTTTTATAAAAACTTTTATACTTTCACTATCGAGGGCTGTTCTAATTTTCTTCGCATAATTTTTAGCATTACTTAGTATAGAAAAGGCGCCTACTTGTAAAAAAAAATTTTGAAAGCTATTAGATCTATCAGCCTTTAAGGATGCTTCAAAATTTATTGCATATTTAACTAAATAATCCTGGTTTAAAAATTTTTTTTCTAACAGGTGTGGCCCACTTTCAACTAATTTAACATTAACATTTTCTGTGCCTTTAGAATAAATACTTAGCTCTATAGCTGCTTGTTTAGATAGATCTATTATTCTGTTATTAAAAAAAGGACCTCTGTCGTTTACCCTAATATATAGGGATTTATTATTCTTAAGATTTGTTACTCTAACAATACTGGGTAAAGGTAACGTTTTATGAGCAGCAGATATTTTATTTTGATCAAATATTTCACCATTTGCTGTAGACTTATTATGAAATTTAGGACCATACCAAGACGCTATGCCATCTTTATCATAAGAAGCTACTAATTCTGGTGTATAAGTAATATTTTTAATTTTATAGGGTTTTCCTACTTTGAAATGAGCTTTTTCTAGGGTTAAATCTTTTTTATAACTTGTAGATCTTTTATTATCATTATTGCTTACTACTGATTTATAGCCTTCCATCACTAGCCTAGTATTTGCACAATTTGTAATAAAAAGGATTATAAAAAAAAAAATATAGACTTTAATGTAGCTCATTTTACTCTTATTAATTTATTTGTTAAGGATCCAACCGTAAGAGCATAAAAGTTTGAGTTATTATACCTTTTTATTACATCAAAGTTTTTAAATACTAAAAAAAATCTATCTTCTTTTTTATCATTTATTTTTAAAAAACTAGCTATATTTTTAATTGGATAATCATAATGGTCTTTTTTTAATATATTTCTGCTTATTAATTCCTCTATGCTATATTTTTTTTTTGTGTCTATGTTTGTTAACTTTTTAGGTTGCACCTCTATGCTCCAAGGAGCATTTTCCTTCCAGCCGTGTCTATTTAGGTAATTTGCTATAGATGCAAAAACATCGGCATCTGTTTTCCATATATCAATTTTGTTATCATAGTTAAAGTCTACAGCATAGTTTAAATAACTAGACGGCATAAATTGACTTTGTCCCATAGCACCGGCCCAAGAACCTTTGAGAGTTGTTGCGTCTATAAGTTTTTTATCTAGAATTTTTAAAGCATTGAATAACTCTTTCTTAAAAAAATTTTTTCTTTTACTAGCAAAAGATAGTGTAAGTAATGAATCAATAATGTTATAAGATCCAGTGTAATTACCATAATTACTTTCAATTGCCCAAATCGATACAATAACTTCAGCTGGAACTTTGTAGGCAATGCTTATTTGTTTTAATATACTTTTATGCTTATTAAGTAATTTTTTTCCTTTTTCAATTCTTTTTTTTGATATATTTCTATTTTGATAGTCACTAAAACTAATTTTAAATTCAGGTTGATTATTGTAATATTTTAAAACTTTCTTATTAGCATTGTTAATTTCATCAATACTTTTTGATACTATACTTTCAGAAATACCAAAAAGTTTTGCTTCTTCTTTTATTTCTTCTTTCCATTTTACAAAAGTATCTGCAAAAAGATTTAGGTTTAAATATAAATAAATTAATATTAGTAAAGGTAAAGTAGTATATAGTTTTATCAATTTAAGTTCTCTAGTTCTATCGCAAACTTTCTTATGTTTTTAAAATTAATCTTCTCTAAAATACTTATATGCGTAGCTTCTAAATATATTTTGGGTGCCATATTATATTCTAGTGCCTCTAACCATCTGTTAGCACATAAACACCATCTATCACCTTGTTTTAGTCCAACAAAATCAAACTCTGGTCTCGGAGTACTTAGGTCATTTCCATTTAATTTTGAAAATTGTAAAAACTTATCTGTTAACTCAGCACAAACTGTATGCTCTCCAGGATCATTTATAAAAAGCTTACAATAGCCATCTCTATAAAATCCTGTAACAGGGTTTTCTGAACATGTTACTAACTTTGATCCAAATACGTTTATTTTGCTTTCCTGGTTACACATAAAGTTATTTTTTTTTGTTTATTTAATTACTATTATTATATTAAGTATTATGAATAAAAAAACACTAGAAAATTTCCTTATAGTATAACTACTTCACCATTAGCTAAATCAATGTTTTATTTGAGATCTCAGAAAACAAAAATTCTGTTGTATCTGTTCACCAGCTTTTAGATATAATATTAAAGAATATTGCAAAGGAAACTAAAATTAATAATATCTTTAATGGTGACATAATATAATCTTTATCAATGGTCTTAGCTGTTCGTATGAAAAGGGTTCTTGTTGATAATAAGTATAATTTGGAACAAAATAGTAGTTGAGTATGTCTCTAAGGCTGCAAATGCCGCATAAAATGCCGAGGTCACTGATGTTATTTCAGGTAATTCTTAGTTACTGATTTTACAATTTATTGTACGGGTTACAATTACATCTAAACTCTCCAAAGCATTTAGTAAATGTATCTTACAATTTTTCAAATTAGTCGCTACTTCTGCTTTTTCTAGTTTCATGTAAATATCATTAGTTTTAGTATTTGAACATTCACAACTTTCAGTATTTTTTAAAAAAAAAGTATATAATAGCCTGTTTGAAGTGATCACATAATATTTGCATATTGATAGATCGGAAGAATTTAGTGCCTTTTCTATATTTTTTTTTATATTAACTGAATATAATAATGTTTTAGGACAGCTGTTAAGAACATTGCTGTAAGAAGTATTACTGAGAAAAAAAATCCACAATAATACTCCTAAGCCGCATAAAAAAAAATTAAAGTTAATATTATATACTTCCTATAATGGAGGCTAATTTTTTCTTTGATCTTCCCATCATTTTTGTTCCAGCAATTTCATTTTTATTACTTACATCATTGCCCACTACTACCAATCCAATCATACCCATCACTTTGTGAGGAGTACATACATATAGGTAAACTCCAGGCGTATCAAATTTAATAGTAACTTCTTTATTTAAGCCTGATTTCTTAGGTAATGTTGCACCACTTGGGCCAGCTACAAACTCTACATTATGTCCTTTACTAGTAGTTACCCATTTAATGGAGTCGCCAGTATCTATTTTTACAACATCCTCGCTGTATACCATCTTTTGGCCATCTTCTCTCTTATTTAACATTTCAACAATTACCTCTTTACTAAAACACGAAAAAGATATTAGAAATGCTACTAAACTTGATATTAAGTACTTCATTTTTACCTCATTTTCTTAAAATAATATTACTTATAATTATATAGTCTAATTCTATAAATTTCTACATTATATCTAATATAATAAAATACAATAATAGATTATGATAACTTTTCTTTCTGCTGTAGCCTCATTTCATGTAAAATGGGTTCTGTATAACCTGAAGGTTGATAACTACCTTCTAAAACTAATCTGCAGGCAGCTTTAAAGGCAATAGAAGTATAATGAGGAGCCATAGGTATGTAATTTGGGTCATTGCTATTCTGATCGTCTACTTTTAAGGCCATACTTTTAAAACTTTCTACTAATTTATCTTCTGTAATGATTTCATGTTTTAACCAATTAGATAATATTTGTGAAGAAATTCTACAAGTTGCTCTATCTTCCATAAGGCCTACGTCATTAATATCAGGCACTTTTGAACAGCCAATTCCTTGATCAACCCATCTAACTACATAACCTAAAATACTTTGGCAATTATTGTAAACTTCATTCTGAATATCTGCATCAGACCAATTACTGTCTTTAGACAAAGGAATATTTAAAAGGTCATCTAATGTTCCTACATTGGCTTTATTTTTGAGTTTTTCTTGGATGTCTGCTACAGAAATTTGATGATAGTGCATTGCGTGAATAGTAGCTGCAGTGGGACTTGGTACCCAAGCACAATTAGCACCAGCCTCTAAATGAATAATTTTATTTTTTAACATATCATTCATTAGGTCAGGCATAGCCCACATTCCTTTTCCTATTTGTGCTTTACCCTTAAGCCCACATTTTAATCCAATTTCCACATTTCTATTCTCATAAGCATTTATCCATTTTGTAGATTTCATATCACCCTTCTTAAGGAAAGCCCCTGCTTCCATAGAGGTATGAATCTCATCTCCGGTTCTATCTAGAAAACCAGTATTTATAAAGGCCACTCTATTTTTTGCAGCTCTAATGCATTCATATAAATTAGCACTAGTTCTTCTTTCTTCGTCCATAATCCCTAGTTTTACAGTAAATTGAGGTAAGTTTAAGATTTTTTCTATTTCATTAAAAGTATCATTAGCAAAAGATACTTCTTCAGGCCCATGCATTTTAGGCTTTACTATATACACAGAATTATACAATGAATTTTTCATATTAGATTGTTTAAAATTGATTGTAGCAATTAATGTAGTAAACATTGCATCCATTAAACCTTCGGGTATTTCTTCATTATTCTCAGATAAAATAGCAGGATTTGTCATCAAGTGACCTACATTCCTTATTAGCATTAAAGACCTAGCCTTCAGGAAAGATTTATCTCCAGACTTTTTTGTAAAGGGTATATCTTCTGAAAGTTTTCTTTCAACTAAAATCTCTCCTTTTTTAAATTTATTAGTAAGGTTGCCTTTCATTAAACCTAACCAGTTTCTATAAGCTAAAACCTTATCTTCTCCATCTACTGTAGCTACACTATCTTCACAATCCATAATTGTTGAAATTGCAGATTCAAAATAAATATCTGCAATATTAGCATTATCTATTTTTCCTATTTCATGATTAGGATCAATAAGAATCCTTACATGTAGATTATTTTTACTTAAAATAATTTCAAAGTTATCTTCTCCTAATTTTCTATATCCTATAAATTGATCAAGATCTTTAAGAAGAATAATCTTCTCTCCTGCATTTATAGTTATGTTGTTATTAGCTATGAGAATTTTAGTAACATTTTTCCAGCTTTCATCTGCTAACGAAAATGTCTTATCTAAATATTCCTTTGCATATTTAATAACTAAATTTCCTCTTTCACTATCATATCCTTTAGGGCTTGGTGTATTACCTAGTAAATCTGTACCATAAATAGCATCATAAAAACTTCCCCATCTAGCGTTTGCTGCATTTAGTGCATATCTTGCATTAGTTATAGGAACCACTAACTGTGGACCAGAAATAGAAGCAATTTCAGGATCAGTATTCATCGTATCAATGGTAAAAGGGTCACCTTCAGAAACTAAATAGTTAATACTTTTAAGATAATCTTTATATTCCGAATGATTTATTTTTCCTTTATTATTTTTATGCCAATTATCTAATTTAGCTTTCAAAATATTTCTATTTTCAAGCAGCTCTTTATTCTTATTTGCAAATTTAGCTATAAAGTCACTGAAATTTTGCCAGAAATTTGATGCCTCAATATTGGCTTCATTTAAAACTTCGTTATCAATAAACTGAGCTAATTTTATATCTACCTTTAATCCTTTTTTATTTACTCTTTCAACCATGAGAACCTTTCTAAATTTTTTACATATTTATGATATTATAAGTATAATATATAAACAATATATCGTACTAAAATAATTTTAAAATGAACCTTATATTTATTAAACTATGATAAATAAAAAAGACTACTTGGCAGAAATTGGCAACCCAATCCTCAGGGAAAAAACTGAAGAAGTAGATATTAAAAAAATTAAATCTCCTGAAATTAAAGGAATTATATATGAATTAATTTCTTTAATGAGACATTTTAATGGTGCAGGACTAGCGGCAAATCAAATATTTTATAAATATAGAATATGTGTAATAGAATTAAACGAAAATCAGAGATACCCTCACCTTTCAAATATACCATTAAAAGTTTTAATTAATCCTAAAATTCAAGTTTTACAGAGTGAACTAACCTTTGATTCATATGAAGGATGTTTAAGTGTTCCTAACTTAAGGGGAAAAGTAAGTAGATATTGTAAGATACAGTTAGATTATTACGATCAAAATGCTAAACACTTATCTGAAACAATAACTGGGTACGCAGCAGTAGTTTATCAGCATGAAATTGATCACTTAGATGGAATACTTTTTACAGATAGAGTAAAGGATAATAGAACTTTGGTAACATATACCAACTATTTAAAGTATCATCATGATAATTACTTAAGAAGCATAAAAAATTTTTTTAGAAATAATAGTAAATAAATTGTCAATCTCTTATGGTTTTATAAACTTCAATGTCATTCTATCACTTTCTCCTACAGCAAGATACTTTTCTTTTTCCTTATTTCCCAGTTTAAGTGTTGGCGGTAAAGTCCATACACCTTTAGGATGATTCTTTGTATCTTTTTTATTAGCATTAATTTCCGACTTATCAACTAATATAAATCCTACTTCTGAAGCAAGCTTAATAGCATGACTTTCAGTAACATAACCAGATTTTATCATTTTAGTTATATTATAATCTTCTGGAGCTCTGTGCTCAACTACTCCCAGCACTCCCCCATGCTTTAATGCTTTATATGAGACCTCTAAAACACTCTTTAAATGGCCAACTTTTAACCAATTGTGTAGATTTCGAAAAGTTAAAACCATGTCAACTGAATCGTCAGCAGCTAGTTTTTTGGGAGGCATTGATAATACTGACATTTTAATTTTATTAAAGTTACTTTCATATTTTACTCTTTCTTCAAACGTTCTCCTCATTTTAGCCCTCCATTCAGACTCTTTTGGATTAAAATGAGCAGCTATAAGTAAACCTTCTTTTTTTAAATAAGGAGCTAAAATTTCTGTATACCATCCACCTGGCGAATTTCCACCACTAGGTTGCAGTTCAATAACTTTAAGACTGTTTTTAATACCAAAAAACATTAAAGTTTCTTTAGGGTTTCTATATGTATCTCTTTTAATAAAGTCAGGTGTTCTATTCTTATTATTTATTGCATCAACCAAGAGACTGTCAGAGTTTACAGTAGTATTTAAAGATAAAAAAATAAAAGTAAGAATAATAAGAACTTTCATATTTCTATTATAACCTTTAAATATAAATTATCAATTTAGTTTTTCTTGGAATTATCAGCATCTTTTCTAAAATTATTAACTAATTTTAATTAATTTATTATTTAATGTTAAATAAATTAAATACTTTTCATTTATTACATCCTTAAAAATTTTATCTTTTGCATCTAATCCACCAGTGTATGAGCCAAATGCCGGTAAGATAATTTTTGATTTACTAATAAGAAAACAAGGTCTAGAAACTTTAGATTTAAAAAAAAACGTTGTTGCTTTAGGATGATAATGCCCACTTAGTTCAAAATTATTACTTTCTATAGATTTATGGTTGAAGTAAATATTATTAATTTTATAGTTATTACAAAACTTAGCCAAATTAGGTCGATAGTTTCCATCATGGTTTCCTATTAGCCAAATAACGTCATATTTCTTGCATAAATTTTCTAAATAATATTTTAAATTATTACTTAATCTTTTTATTCCATTTTTATCATGAAATATATCTCCTAATAAAATTACTTTTTTTACGTCTAGAAGTTGCAAAGTTCTTTCAAGCTTAGATAAAGTTTCAAAGCTATCATAAGGTGGTAGAAAGTCACCAAGCTTGGCAAAATAAGAAGATTTTTCTAAATGTAAATCTCCTAACACTAGTGCTTTTTCCTCTGGCCAATAAATTGAACCATTTGAATTAAGATAAAATATTTTTTTTGAAAATTTTATTTTTTTCACTTTTTAAGGGCTTCTCCAATTAGCTGGTCTTCTAGGATCTCTTCTTTATATTTAATTATTTTATCTTTAGATATAGTATCAGTGTAGAATTCCATAATTATAGAAGCTGCAAAAGGAGAAATTTTTGATAATTTTTTGTGAATTATATTATTTTTAGCACCTACTATAAAAGACTTAAGAGCATCTATATTTATTAGTTCTTTCATGGCTTCATCTTTAGTTATTTTTATAAGTATATGTTTTTTATCATATTTTTCTAAAACATCATAAATTAGATCAGAATTAAAGTTAACTTGATTGTAGGACTTGTGATACCCTACTCCTCTTCTATCAATCAAGCCTGAGATAACAGCAATCTTTTTAAAATGTTTTTTTAAAATAGAAGTGTTTTTAATCCAATTGTTTAGTTCAACACTTAACAACCTTTCTTTAAATATGTTTGGGGGATTCTCATAGTTTTTTAACGTCCATACAGCAATTGCATAATCTGTGGCAGTAAATGCTATAGGCTTACATTGCATATCTTCTAGATGTTTCATAATTAAAATACCCAAAGTCTGATTTGCGCTTCTACCCTGAAATGTATAAGCTATTATATAATTATATTTGTTTCTACAAAACGTCTCTAAAAGTAGTCCTTTTTTTGGAGGCAAAGAAGAAACTTTTTTTTGTATCATTAGCCAGTTTCTTATTTGGTCAGGTATATCAAACTTATTAAAACTATTTATTATCTTTATAACATTATCTGCTAAGAATGAACTTAATGGAAGATTTCCTCCTACATATGACGGTATTTTGGGATCTTTATAAGTTGTTTTAATTACTTCTACACCCCTTTGAGAAATATTATTAAACTTTAGAATTAAACCCGCAAATAAAAATGTATCATTCTTCTGTAATTGATTTATAAAATATTCTTCAATATTACCTAATTTTTTATTTTTCATAAACACAGGTACTAACTCTGATTCAACAATAGTTCCTATATTCATTCTATATTTTATTCTAAAACTGTTATTAGCTATATTGTATATATTTTTATTTTTTTTTAATCTACAAAATCGAGTATAATTTTTTAATATGTAACCACCATTTTCTACAAAATTGAGTATATTATCAAAATCTTTTTTGTTTAAATTTCTATAGGGCCATGCTTCTTTAATTTCCTTAAATAAATCATTTGGTTTAAATTTTTTACTACAAGCGACACCATTTATATGTTGAGCTAAAACATCTAAACTCCCTTCCTTTTCTTTAAAAGTTTCAATATTTGTCTTTTTTAAAGCTTCTTGTGCAGCCAAGCATTCTAGGTACTCAAACTTATTTGTAGGAACTAGTATTGCATTGGAGGCTTCATTAAGATTATGATTACTTCTTCCTATTCTTTGTATAATTCTAGATAAACCTTTAGGTGCTCCTACTTGTATTACTAGTTCCACATCTCCCCAATCAATTCCTAATTCTAAAGAGCTTGTAGCTACGACACAATTAATTTTAGAATTAAACATTTTATGTTCTATTTCTTGCCTGATTTTTCTATCTAAACTACCATGATGTACGCAAATTTTAAGTTTCTCATTATTTATCTTCCATAAATTCTGAAAAATATACTCTGACTGGGCTCTAGTATTAACAAATATGATTGTGCTTTTATAAGATTTTATAATATTATAAATTTCTTCAATGGCATAAAAGGCCATATGACCTGACCAGGGTATAGGCTTTCTAGTTTTAATGATTTTTAAATTAATTTTTTTACTTATTTTGGGGTTAATACAAGTTTTATTTTTAGAATTAGATATATAATCTAAAGCTTTATCAGTCTCATGTATAGTTGCAGATAATGCAATTTTTACTGCTTGAGGAACAATGTTTTTAAGTCTCGCTATATTCAATAATAATAAATCACCTCTTTTTGTATAAATAATATTATGAAGTTCATCCATTACTATGTATTTTACATTAGTAAAATATTTATCTGCATTTTCATAAGACATTAATAAAGCAAAGGACTCAGGTGTAGTAACTAGAAAATTAGGAGCCTTTTTAAGTTGTTTGCTTTTTTGATAATTTGAGGTATCACCAGTTCTAGTTTCAATATTAATATCTAAACCTATTTCATTTATAGATAATTCTAGGTTTCTCTTAATATCGTAAATTAAAGATTTCAAAGGTGAGATATAAATGGTTGAGAGTTCTCCACTTTTTATATCATCTTCAAAATTAATTATAGGGGCTAATAGTGCTGCCAATGTTTTACCAGACCCAGTAGGAGCATTAATTAATACATCATTTCCAGAATTTATTGCATTAAATGCTAAAAGCTGATAGTCAAAGAAATCTTTTTTTTTTCTTACTAACCACTTGGATATACAATGTTCTTGGATTTTGTTTAATAAGGTATTATTTAAATTAAGATGAGTATAATTACGCATAATTTATATATTAAAGCAATAAATGCTTATATAGATCCTATTTGTCCTGTAGACAAGGCAATTATTACTCATGCTCATGCTGACCATGCTAAACCAAACCACTCCACTGTACTAGCTACTCAAGATACTATAAATATTATGAAGATTAGGTACGGAAAAAACTGTGCAAAACATTTTCAAGTAGCTAATTATGGTGAAGAAATTAAAATAAACAATATTAAAATAGTATTTTATCCAGCAGGACATATTCTTGGTAGCGCACAGATATTTTTACAAAATAAAAAAGAAAAAGTATTAGTCACGGGAGATTATAAAACTGTTACTGATGACGTTTCTCAAGATTTTCAACTAGTAAAAACAGATACACTAATTACTGAAGCAACATTTGGGTTGCCTATATTTATTCACCCCGAACCTAAACAAGAAGTATTAAAACTCCTAAAGTCTTTAGATATCTTCTCTGACAGCTGTCATGTTGTTGGTGCATATGCGTTAGGAAAAGCTCAAAGAATTATAAGTCTTCTAAGAAATAGTGGGTATGATGATATAATTTACCTTCATGGAGCTGTAGATAAAATTACAGATTATTACATAGAAAAAGGCATAAATTTAGGGAAATTAAAAAAAGTTACTAAGCAAGACTTAGTGGATCTAAAGGGTAAAATAGTAATCACACCTCCTTCAGGATTAAGAGATAGATGGGTTAGAAAATTTCCTAATGTTAGGAGCTGTCTGGCTTCGGGATGGATGGGAATAAAACAAAGAGCTAAACAAAGCAAGGTAGAATTACCATTAGTAATTTCAGATCATGCTGACTGGAATGAATTAACAAATACTATACTGAAAACTAATGCAAAAAAAGTATGGATTACTCATGGTAGAGAGGAAGCTTTGAAGTATTGGTGTAAAAAAAATAATATTTTTGCGGAGGCGCTTTCTCTTAAAGGAAGAGAAGTAGTATGAAGAAGTTTTCAGAACTTCTTGTGGATTTAATTTATTGTTCTTCTAATAATGAAAAAATAAGGATTATAATTAAATACTTGGATGAGGTAGATATCGAAGAGTCAGGGTATACAATAGCTGCGTTAACTAATAACCTAAAATTTAAAAATATAAAAAATTTTAAAGTAAAGGAAATAGTTAAAAGTAGGATTGATAAAAACTTATTCAATTATTCTTATGATTATGCTGGAGATCTTGCAGATACAATCTCACTAATATGGAAAACAAAAAGCAATACTTCTTATAAAACTAACCTTAGTGAAGTTATTAAATGTTTAAATAATATCAATACTGATTTAGAAGCTTATTTAATCAAATTTTTAGACAATAGTAATGTAAATGAGAGATGGGCTTTAATTAAGTTGTTGCTAGGAGGTTTTAGAGTAGGGGTATCAGAGAAGCTAGTAAAGAAAGCCCTAGCAATATATGGAGATAAGAAACTAGATGATATAGAAAAAATTTGGAATGCACTTTCCCCTCCGTACAAAAGTTTGATAAAATGGTTAAAAAACGAAGGAAAATATCCAAAAATTAGAATAGGAGAAAGTTTCCTACCAATGATGCTTGCCAGCCCTATAAATTTAGAAAAAGATATTAAAATACTTAAACCAGAAAAATACTTAATAGAATACAAATGGGATGGTATTAGAGTCCAACTGTCTTGTGAAAATTATATCACGAAAATTTATACTAGGTCAGGTGAAAATATTACAGGCACATTTCCTGAAATAAATCTTTTTCTGAAAGAGCTAATAATTTTAGACGGAGAATTATTAGCAGGAAAAAATTTTAGCCCCTACCCATTTAATAGTTTACAAAAAAGATTAAATAAATTAAACCCTACAAAAAAATTATTGCGAGATTGCCCAGTCTTCATTAGAGCATATGATATTCTATTTTATGAGAAGCAGGATTTAAGAAATCATAATTTAATTTACAGAAAAAAAAAACTTAATTTATTTATGTGTGAAAACAAAAATATTTCTAATATTGATACTTCAGAAATTATTAATTTTACTAGTATAAAAAATTTAAAAAAAACATATGCATACAGTTGTCGATCCAAATTAAAAGAAGGCCTAATGATTAAAAACAAATTTAGTAGTTATTTAGCTGGAAGAAAAAAAGGACTATGGATAAAGTGGAAAAGGTCTCCAAAGTATATAGACGCTATTTTAATTTATGCACAACGAGGACATGGTAAAAGAAGTTCATACTTTTCTGATTTTACATTTGGAGTATTTTTAAATAAAAATATTGTTCCTATAGCTAAAGCTTATTCTGGATATACAGATAACGAGTTGCTAAAATTAGATAAATTTGTAAGAGAAAATACACTTAAAACTTATGGTCCAGTAAGAGAAATTAAAAAAAAATTAGTAGTAGAACTAGCATTTGACTCAATGCAACCTAGTAAAAGACACAAATCTGGTGTTTCGTTACGATTTCCAAGATTTCATAGAATTAGATGGGACAAGCCTTATGAAGAAACCATTTCTTTAGAGTGTTTAAAAGAAGAATTTTTAAATTAAGTTATATATTTTTTTATATAATAAACAAAAATATAAACTAAAGGAGTGTCAATAAAAGCAAACAGTAATTTAATTACATAATTACAAATAATAATTTGTATTATTATAACTATATCCAAACCCATACCGAAACCTAAAAAAATACTATTAACTATAATTGTATCAATTAATTGTGAAAACATAGTTGATAGGTTATTTCTAAGCCACAAGTATTTTGAGTTAGTAATCTTTTTTATTAAATGAAATATTCTTATGTCTATTAATTGTGCTATTAGGTAAGCGGTCATAGATCCAGTAATTAGTATTCCTGGTAAAGAAAAAACAGAATTAAAAGCTTGATTAATTTCATCTATAGTATTGTAAGGAGACCCTCCTAACCATACTTCAGAGGGGTTAAGGTTTATAACTATTGTAATTATTATTAAAGATAGCATGCTACAAAAAAAACCGCATAGAACTAAAAGGCTTGCTTTTTTCTTTCCATATACTTCACTAGTAATATCTGTTACAAGAAAAGTTATAGGATACGTAATTATTCCTGCAGTTAAAGCAAAAGGAAATCCAAATAAGCCATCAGGGAATGTATCTTCAAATAATACAAAAATTTTAGTACCAATGATATTTGTTAAAACCAACATCACTACAAATATGGTCATTAATATTGAATAAATCTTTGCACTATTTTCATTCATTTAATACTATAAATATACTAAATAAAAAATTAGTAAATATGATTTGGAAAAAAAAAATAGCTATTGATGATATAAATAATTCCATGAAAAATACAATGGCAAGCTTTCTTGATATTAATGTTATAGAGGTAGGAGAAAACTATATAAAAGCTAATATGCCTGTTAATAATAAAACTATTCAGCCATTTGGAATTTTACATGGTGGAGCATCTGTGGTTTTAGCTGAAACTATAGGTAGCTTGGCTTCAAACTTAATCTTAAATGATAATTATTACTCAGTAGGCTTAGATATTAATGCTAATCATATAAAAGCTGTACGAAATAATTATGTTGTTGGTACTGCTGTTCCATTACATTTAGGAAAATCCACACATGTATGGGAAATAAAAATTATGCAAGAAAAAAAATTAACTTGTATATCAAGGTTGACAACAGCGATACTAGAAAAAAAGTAGTGTCAAGTCGTCATATTACAAAAGGGGAGAAGTGAATAGAAACAAACTTGACACAATAATATATTCGTTTCTACATTATAAAAAGATCAAATTAAAATATATATATGATTAAAGTATATAAAAAAATAAATAATAACAGTACTATAAAGACAATATTTAATAAAATATATAAGAAAGAACCTAATAATGTTTTTTTATCTAGTGGTGTATTAACTAATAATAAAGTTAGGGAATATACCTACAAGGAAGTTAAAGAACTAGTAAACATAAACATAAGATTCTTTAAAAAGTATAATTTAATTTTAGGAGATAGAGTGGCTGTTATGATGGGGAATAACCCAGAATTTTTTATCATAAAGTTATCGCTTAATTTGTTAGGTTTATCCTGTGTTCCAATTAATAATGAACTCACAGAAAAAGAAATAACATTTATATTAAAAAACTCCAAGCCAAGATACATAATTTGTATCCAAAAACATTTTGACATTATAAACAATATATTAAGTACTCAAAAATTAAATTTAGGTATTATAGAGTTTGCTTCTAACTCACTTAAGCTAATAAGAAAAAATAAAAAATACATAAAAAAAACCTCTACAAAACTAGTGGGTAAATCAGAGTCAAGTATTTTATATACCTCCGGAACAACAGGTATACCTAAAGGTTGTATATTATGTCACGCATATGAAGTAAATGCCGGTTATGTATATGCAAAAAAGAAAGGACTTATATCATTTAAAGATGGAGAAGAAAGATTATATAATTGTCTTCCTGTACACCATGTAAATGCAGGTGTTTTATCTATTATGGCAGTAATGATCACGTCAAACTGCCAAATACAAGCTGAAAGATTTAGTCTTAAAAACTTTTGGAAAGATATTAAATATAGTAATGCAACAGTTTTTCATTATTTGGGTGCTATGGCACCATTACTTTATCAACTAAAGAGAAGTAAAGTAGAAAAAAAAAATAAGCTTAGATTAGGGGTAGGTGCAGGTATAGAACCATCTCTGCATGCCAAATTTGAAAAAAAATTTAAAATTCCAATGGTTGAATTATGGGGTATGACAGAAATGGTATGTTGTATATTTGATTACGATAAATATAGAGAAGTTGGTACCAGATGTTTTGGAAAAGCTTCTGATGGATTGGAAACTAAAGTGGTAGACAAAAATAGAAATATTTTAATAGGGAAGGAAGGGTTGTTTTTAATAAGATTTAACAGACAAAACCCTAAAATTGGATTTTTTAGTGGCTATAATAAAAATATTACTTCCACTAAAAAAGCATGGGAGAATGGATGGTTTAATACTGGGGATATAGTTATAAAAAATGAGGATGGTAAACACTTTTTCGTAGATAGAGCTAAAAATATTATAAGGAGGTCTGGAGAAAATATATCTTCTGCTGAAATAGAAGAGGCATTGTTGTGTTTGAATAATATAATTAGTTGTTCTGTTTTGCCAATTATGCATAAAATTTATCAAGAAGAAATTTTTGCATTTATTATTCTTAAAAAAGGTACAAAAAAAAATATAAAAACTGCCGAGAATATTATAATTAAACTTAGAAGAAATTTGGCATATTACAAACTTCCTTGCTACATAAGGTTTATAGATAATTTACCACTAACATCCTCACAAAAACCAAATAGGTTTAATTTAAAAAATATGATTTTATCATATAGTGAAGATGATTATTATAATGTCGAAAAATTAAAAAGAAGTATCAGAAATAGTTAATTGATATTTATCTTAACAACATTTTTATCTTTATTAAAACCTTCAAAAAAGTACTTATAAGAATTATTTTCAAGGGGAAATAACTTTCCCACTGAGCCTAAACTTACCTTTTCTCCTTCTTTAAGGGATATCCCCTTGGATTTAAGGTGATCTATTAGCCACTTTAAAACATTTAAAGGGCTTCCCATTAAATTACTAGTACTAGCTTCTTGTATTATGTTATTGTCTTTATCTAAAAATATAGTATTAAGATTAGCTATTTTTCTAAGACCTTCTTCATTAGCATCTATTTTTATACCTTCAGCCATTATCATTTTAGTAGCTAACATATTAGCAGCAATAAGCATTTTACCGTTTATTTTTATATCCTTTTTAAATCTAAGAGCTGGAATTTCTATAAAAGGATGAATAGTAGAAATATTTTTTAATATTTCTAAATCTGAAGTAGCCTCCATTATTTTAGAACTTTTTATAACTACCAGTAGGTCAGGCTCTATGAATGTTCTGTATCCAAAATTTTTAGAAATAGTAGCATTATTTGAAAGAAACATATGACTGTAAATAGTACCTATAGCAGGAGATTTAATATCAAATCTTTTTTGAAGGGCTTCTCCTGTAAAGCCTACTTTATAACCTACTCTATCATTATTTTTTTTGTTTATTAAATAGTTTATTTTTTCCTGTGCACAATATGCTTCTTCTAAAGTTAAGTTATTATCTAGATTGATTATAGGTTTAGTAGGAAAACCGTTTAGTATTTCTTTAACAGCCGAAAAAGGTATACAATCATGACTGAAAGAATTAGAAAAATAAATAAGATTTACAAAAAAAAATAATAGAACTTTTAAAAACATTATTTTTTAGATTTAATTAACTTCATTTCTATTATTTTATCAGGCTCGCCATCAATCTCACCATTAGAACCATTACCTTTTTTAATCATATCTACATACTTCATACCTTTGGTGACTTGCCCCCATATAGTGTATTGTCCATCCAACCAAGAAGACTCATTAAAACAAATAAAGAACTGACTATCTGCACTGTTAGGATCCATAGCTCTCGCCATAGACACAGTACCTCTAATATGTTTTTCTGAGCTAAACTCAGCATCTATGTTCTGCCCTGAACCACCAGTGCCATTGCCTAAGGGATCTCCACCTTGAGCCATAAAACCATCAATAACCCTATGAAAATATAATCCATTGTAAAATCCCTTTTTTACTAATTCACTAATTCTTTTTACATGATTAGGAGCTAAATCTGACCTTAATTTAATTATTACATTACCATCTTTAAGTTTCATTTGTATATGATCATTCGCAGACATATAATTACAGTACAATATAAAACTAAGTAAGCAAACAAATAAATATTTAAAGTATACTCTAGAGGACATATATTGTATTAGTATAGTTATTAATAATTTTTTTTAAAGTGTAAAATGGCTGATATAAAAAATTTTCATAAAAACATACAGATTCTTAGAAAAAGAGTTAAAGAAAGAAGAAAACAAGAACTTTATGATATGATGAATGAGGCGAATAATTCAATTGAAGATAAGATAGCTTTAATTAAAATGTCATTTCGCGAACTCGATGACAAGGAATTAACTAATAGCTTCAAATCACTTATTGAAAGTAAAGATCATAAACTTAAAGAGGAATAAAACCTTTAAGAATAGATAGAAACGGAATAATCTTTTGAATTAATATTATGGGATTAAAACCTAACCTGGGTAGAATTAGAAATATTAATAACAAAACAATTAAGCCCATTAAAAAGTAAGATGGCTTTGGAAAATTTAGCTTTTTATTCAAGGCTTTTTTTTTAGAAAAAAATAAATTAGCTAATAACCATATAAAAAAAATGACTATAAATATTAGTAGTAGCAACCTTATCATTTATTTTCCAAAGTATTTTTCATCCAATGAAGATATTTTTTATCGGCTGAAGCAACATTTATAGTCAATATTTCAGGAATATCATAATTATGTTTGCTATAAATTAATTTATATATTTTTTTTTCTTTATCCTGTGTAGTTTTTATTAACATTAAATACTCTTTGTTTTCCTGTACTTTATCATTCCAATAAAAAAAAGAAAGACATTGAGGTAATAAGTTAATGCATCCTGCTAACTTCTTCTCAACAAGTTTTTTTGATATGCTCTTTAAAATATTTAATTTATCTGAAGATGTTTTAATTATAATCATTATTATTTTTTTAGAGTACTAATAATATTAGGATCAGCTTTGCACTTAGTTTTAAAAAATAAAGTATCATCTAAATATTTAGTAGAAAAAATACACTTTACACTAATGAAAGACTTGTACATTCCAGTTCCATCTATAAAAATAGACTGACCTACCCCAGCATCCATGTCAGTATTAGCTCTAGTATGTTTAGACCAATACTTATCACCATTTTGATCAACTGACTCACATGTTAAGTCAAACTGTTCAGCTATTTTTTTATTTAATTTTATTTTACCAAAACAAAAACTTTTACCATAGTTTCCTAGGCTATCAGTCCAACCAATTCTATTTTCATATAATAAGTATTCCATACCGTTACTAAGTGACATAGTTTTTATTTTAGAATTTCCAATTCCATCAGAAAAGTAATTAAAAGAAGACCCTAATACATTATTATTTAATAATAAAAACAATATATAAAAAGATATGATTTTCATAAACTGATTATAAAATAATTTTACAAAATAAGCACCTATTTAAATAAAAAGATTAAACAATTAAATCAAGCATTCTGTACATATAGGTTTATAAAAAATTTACTAGATATTTTGTAATAAGAGTTTATAAATAAGTAGTATAAATTTAAAACTATACTTTATATTTCGAAATTAATATGAGGTGAGGTGGCTGAGTGGTCGAAAGCTCCGGTCTTGAAAACCGGCGAACGTGCAAGCGTTCCGTGGGTTCGAATCCCACCCTCACCGCCATTCCTGTAGATACTTTCTAGACATTGAATAACTTGTTTGGACCA